>Ga0315286_10003927_pt1 | contig 14175 bp, 11 predicted proteins | sample YL17G10_0_MG_FD_205038 | JGI IMG/M metagenome (GOLD analysis project Ga0315286, IMG submission 205038) | Sediment microbial communities from Yellowstone Lake, YNP, Wyoming, USA - YL17G10_0 | ecosystem: Environmental > Aquatic > Freshwater > Lake > Sediment | place: USA: Wyoming | collected...
GATCGCACGCATTGCCTTTGCGCTCTATAAGTCCGGAGAAGTCTTTGATGCTCAAAAACATCTTAAGACCGCTTGACAAAAACCATAGGATCTTCCCCCGCAAGCTGGGGAAGGAGCAGCATCGTCGTTGCGCATCAGTTGAGTCTCTCGATATCTGGAGGCAGATTCTATCGAAATCGAATGCCTCGCATACTGCGCACTCATGTGCTCCCCGGCCCCCACCATTTTTCAGGACGAAGCGGAAGTGGGAGACGACGGCCGGCGCGGATCAGATCAGCGCTGGCTCGGCGGTGTCTGCGGCGGCGTTGCCGTTGCGGTCGGCGTCACGGGCGTGACATTGATCAGCTCGCCCGGGAGCTTCAGTGTGTTGCCCAGGAGGTCTACGAGGCGCGAGCCCATCGCTTGCAGGCCCAATGGAACAACGACTGGCTTGGCCACCGTTCCCCCGACGTGCACCGGTACAGCCAGGACCGTCCCGCCAAAGATCCTGCGCAGGATGGGGATGTAGTTCATAACCGTGTTCGCTGTCTGGAACGGCGCGAACAGCACGTTGACGTCGATGCGCTCGGTGGCGTAATCGATGGTCCCTTGCGCAACGACCTTGAAGCCGGACGCGTCGAGGCTGGCCTCGCTTAGATGGATCTGACGGCCGGTGAGCTTGCCGTTTACTTTTGCCGAGTAGTACTTCATCCCGCTCTGGCTCAAGTCAGGTGCCTTCCCGACAAAGATCTGAGTCACATTGATCAGCTTGAACACCTCGGCCAGCGCATCGAACTTGTTGATACGGCCGTCGGTTGCCACCGCGGAGAATTTCCCCTGCATGACACTCAGCAGCGTGCCCGGCTTGCCACTGGCGGAGAAATCGCCATCCAGATCGAACGTGCCGGTGATCTGCAGGCGCTGGTCGGTGAGGCAGGTGATCGACTCGGCCACCTGCTCGCCGCGCGCGCTCAATTTTATGGTGGCTTCGGCGTTTTCTGGCGTCATCGTCAGGCTCCCCGACAGCGCGATGGCGCACAATGCGGCGCGCGCAATGCGCAAGTCCACACGAGGCGCCGCGATCATCGCACTGGCCACCAGGGGCGAGATCTGCATGCGCCCGATACCGAGCAGCCCGATATCGACGCGGACTGTTCCCGCCACCGGCAGCCCCAACACGATGTGGAGAAGCTCTTGCACCTTCTCGGGGTTGCCTACGATCGAGCTGGACTGGGCAGCCGGCTTGGGGTCAGCCGGCGCGTCGGGACCAGCGGGTTTCTCCGGGGTGGAGACAACGACCCACTTCTCGCCCCGCACATCGGCGTCGACGATGAACTTGTCCTTTGTGTTGGTAACGCTCCCGCTCACGTCTACCCGGCTTTCCCCGCTGGACACCGTAGCGGATTTGACCAGCAGCACGGTGTCCTTGGCCTCCACCGATAATTTCTCGATCGTGACCGGCATCGGAAGCACGGGCGGGAGCCGGATCATCGACCCCTGCAGAAAACCGGTCGCCGTGGTGGCTTCGGGGTGCTTGAGGTCACCATCGGCTTGGAAATCGCCCTGCAACTGGCCGACCGCCCCGACCCGCTCGACGAAGATGTGCTCCAGGCTGCTGCCCGCCAGTTGCCCCTTGTACGCGATTTTGAAATGACTCCCCTCGAGACTGCCGCCGACAGTAACGTCGGAGGCATCGTCGCGCAGGGTCACCTGCTCGATCTCGACGCGCTTGGGCAGGCTGCGCACGGCAAACCCGACCTTCGGGCCGCCCACCACATTGACACTGCCGCGCGCAGCCACGCCGCCATTGGCGTGCCACTCGACGCTGGACGCGGACACATTGAGCGCGGCGCGTAACCGCAACTCCTTCGGCAGTCCGGCCTTGCCGTAGATCCACGCCAGCGCATCCAGACCGACCGTCCCGGCAGCGCCCATCTGGATGCTATCGACGCCCTTGCGGTAGTCATCCGTGCGTCCGGAGATCTCGAGCGCCGCATCCAGCAGCGACGCCTTGAGGCCCTTCACGTTCACGCTTTGTTGCGAGACCTCGATCACCCCGCCATCGATCTTCACGGGCGGGCCGTACTCCGGCGCATCGACGTTGACGGTTTGTGGCGTCGCGGCGATCCTGAAGCGCATCTGCTCGGGCGCGTTCAGGGGTACTTCCAACTGGGCGACCGACAGCGCGACGGTACCGGAAATCTGCTTCACGCCGGCGAGTGGCTTGGCAAACTGGGGTTGGGCGGCCGCCCACTGGAACAACTGCCCGAGCGCAGCCACGGCCGCGCCTTGCTGCGCGCTCAGTACGTAGGGCGCATTCATGCCCAGCCGGGCGCTCACGCCGGTGAAGGTCGATTCACCGATCGCCCCGTCCACGCCCTGCACCGACAGGGCCGGTGTCGCATAGGTCAGCGCGCCGCGCGCGATGCGGATCGGGAAGGGCACCAGGTCGTGCCGCAGCGATGCGCTCAGCGCCGTCACGTCGACGCGGGGCACGACATTGTTGACGTCCCCTGCGACCGTTACGCGCGCAACCGCCCTGCCCTCGAGCTGCTTGATCTGGTTGAGCTGCTGCTGGGTCTGCCGGTCCGGCAGCACGCGCCGGGCGATCGCGAACCCTTCCGCAAGATCCGCATCGACGGTGACATCGACATGCATCGGCAGGGCATCTACGTTCAGATCCATGTCGAAGCTGCCGTCGCGCGCGGCGGACTTGTCCAACTGCGCCCGCGCCTGGCGAACATGCACCACACCCTGATCGAGCGAGGCAAGAGCACCCACCTGGCGAACCTTTAAATTGTAGAAGACGGGCAGCGACAGATCGACGTTGTCCACGGTGCCGGTGACGTGCAACGCCGGAAGGTCGAACAGATCCTCCAGCTTGGCCGCCTGGGTGTCGAACTTGACCGACGTAAGCGTTCCGCGCGAGATGCTCACCGGGAAGTCCACCAGCCCCACGGCCGGGGCCAGCGCCTGGCCAAGCGACTGCAGGGCCAGCAGGTCCACCGCGCTGGTTTCGCTCTCCAAAGCGTAGCCCCCCGCTTCCTTCTTCACGAACCTGGCGCTCAATGCAATGCGCGGGGACTCGACAGCAGCCCGGCGCACAGTGACCTCTGCGGATTCGCCTTTCGTGCGTGCGGCCACATCGATGGCCGGGCCGACCAAGTCGAGATGTGCCTTCCCGAGTTGCAGTGCGACCTTCGGCGCATCGACGCTGACCTCGGCCTGCGCGTTGCCCAGCCCGTTCATCTTCCACGTGAGCTTGGCGTTCACGATGGCCTCCTGCACCGGCCAGCCGTCCTGCATGCCGAGGAGGGGCCCGAGGCGGGGCACCTGCAGACCGGAAAGCGCCACCTGCCCTCCCCCGCTTAAATCATCGGTCGTCAGCCGCAAGTCGGCGGTTAACTGTGTCCAAAGATTGGAGCCGGCCGAAACCTTCGCCGAGATCGTCTTTCCGCTGACAGCGAGATGCACGTCGATGCGCTCCACCAACATTGGTGGACGCTGGCCGATGCGCAATTCCACCTGTCCCGCCTCAACGTCGGCATTCACGCCCGGCACCGTGTTCTGAATCTGCGCGAGCACCGCGCGCACGCTCGCCTCGGTGTCCTTCAATGAGAAGGGGCGGGGCTGTGGCTGCGTTGGTGTCTGGGGGGGTGGGCTCGGCTTGGGCTCTTCGATCTGAATCCGAATCTGCGGAGCGAGGAGGCGGACCCGATGCGGATAGACGTTGCCGAGCAGCAGCGGCAGGAAGCGGATGTCGATGGAAGCGGACTGCGCCTGCACGTCCACGGTACCGGGCAGGGAGAAACGCGGCCGCATGAGGTCAGCGCCCGGCATCGGCAGGAAGTGCAGGTCGATGCGATCGTACTGCACCTGGCCACCGGTGGCGCTCGCAACGACCCGATCGATCTCGCGTTTGACTGCGCTCTCATTCACCCAGAGTGGCGCGGTCAGCAGCAACACCACCAACACCAGCACCGGCGACAGGCACGCGGCGAGGATCCAGAGATACCACTTTTTGCGTTTCATGGTAGCAAAGCAAGCTGCTAGGAGCCTGTCGGACTCAGGATGATTCGGCTGCAACGGCGGCAGAGCGGTCCATATTTCGCCGCTTTCTCCTTACCTATTCCCGATATGCGCGTCGAAATCGTCAAAATCTGTCCTCGCTCTGCCACCGTTTCGCTATCGAACACCTGAGTCCGACAGGCTCCTGGAAGAACACCGGGCCGCCCGCTCCCGAGGCGAACCGCGTGGCGCAACCGCGCCACTGCACCCAGCGTTGGCCGTGGCTGATGCCCCCGACCCTACCACGCTGCAAATTCGGGGGTCAAGACAGAGCCCCCCGCGTTCACGTCCATTGGCTACAATAAGAAAGTCGCATTTACGCCTAGCACCTCGACCCCACCAAGGCCTTGCCATGAAATTCAATGCGCTATTCCTGCTTGGTTTCCTGCTGCCGGTGACCGGTTCTGGTCAGGCCGCCGTGTACGAATGCCAGGACCAGTCCGGCCCGGTATTTTCGGATACGCCCTGTCCGGACGCAAAAGTGATCAGCCTGCCGCCGCCCAACGTCGTCGACACCGACACATCGACGCCGCAGCCGGACAGCCAACCCGAGGGCGCGGTATACACGGCATTCAGCATCCTGCAACCGCAGGACCAGGGCAGCGTACACACCAATACCGGGCGGTTCTCGGTCAACCTGTCGCTCACCCCAGGCCTGCAAGACGGCAATGCCGTCAGCGTCTCGCTCGACGGGACCCCATTGCCGGCGCTGCGCACCGCGCTGCACTTCGACATTACGCAGGACGAGTGGCAGGGCGCTGCCACGGCGGCGACGTCCCACACCCTCACCGCGACGGTAGTGGACCAATCCGGCAACCTTCTGATCACCGCCTCCCCCGTGCAGTTCTATGTGCACCGATCCACCGTCCGCCGATAACAGCGCACCGAGGAGCAGAACAGGAAGGCAACCGAGCATGCAGGGCATCTGGGTACCCCGATCAAGCGCTGCTCGGGGTAAGTCGCCGCCGTCTCGGTGCTATCGGACCAGGGCGTTGTCATCAGCGTCGACCTAAGCTACTGGCTGAAGCCTCGCAAGCACTGGACTGCACGCTCGACTCCGACCAGTTCCTGCTGAAGTCGGCAAACTTCGTCGCGCACAGCCAGATCCGCGACAAACTGCGGGAAAAATTCACCGTCGAACTCGGTCAACGCCTCGACAAACTCAAGGGCGGGCTGGATGAGCTCCTGAACCGCCGCAACGGCAACGTGCAACTGCATGGCACGGTGGAAGACCTGACCCTGCTTGGCGTCTCGAGACTACCCAACGGGGCCGTGTTCACGGCGTATCTCGCCGCGCGCGGGAAGCTCGCGGCCGAGATCGAGGTCGAGGCTAAGTAGGCAAAAGGTTTGAACAGGAGGACGTGGAGTAAACGGAGTTGCAAGAACCCTTCCCCGGTTATCCCCGCTTCCTCCTTTCCGGATGCAGACAAACAGTAAATTGGAATGGACGCTTTACATTCCAGTCGCGGCGAGCCAGCCGCCGATCTTGCCCTCGTAGCGCTCGCGCAGCACGACCACAGGCTTCGCGCAATCGCCCGGTACGGACACTTTCGCATTCACCGTCGCATCTCCGGTCTTGCTCAGCGGCACCACGTCGGTCTGCGCAGCCACCTTGCCGCCGCACACCACCGCCGCAGCGACGCCGTCCACACCGTCTGGCGTACCGTTGGAAGTCCCGGTGGAAGCGTCGTTGAGCACAAGTCCCTTGACCTCTGCCGTCAAGGCGCCATCCTTCTTCAGCTCGGCGCTACCCGAGGCCAGTTTCCAGACCTTGCCACACGAAGGAACATCCCCGATCGCGACCTTGGTAGAGCAGGCTGTCAGCTTCGATTTGACTTCTATGCCCATCATTTTGTCCATGTCGGCTTTCATCTCGGCGCACCCGGCGAGGGTAGCGATGGTGAGCATGGCCAGCAGTACTTTGTGCATCTTCAGTCTCCTTGGTTATAGTTGTCGATACGCAGCGCCAGTGGCTTCAACGTCCGCAACTTGCAGCGCCTGACTCCTGCATTCCCGCGCCCCTCGTTGCAGGCCCATAGCATATACGAGTTTCCCGTTGTGCACCGCCATCGCAACCGCGGCCATGACGGTCGAAGCGCAATGTCTCACTCCCGATCCGGCACATGTACCAGGAACTCCGGCATGTCGGGAAGCCCATCAATGAACGTCTTCTTCTTTCCCTTCACAGAGAAACACTGTACCCGCCGATGGAACCGCTCGCCCACGTAGAGATCCCCATCAGGGCCGATCGCGAAACCCGACGGGGCCTTGAGCTGGCCGTCGATGACCGTGCGCGCCTTGAGCATGCCGCGCGGGGCTTTCGCGGGGATATCGAAGGCGAGAATGCTGCCGGTGCCGGCGGCGCCGATGTAGAGTGTATCGCCGTGCAGAATGAGGTGCACGGGCTTCGTAAGCTTGTTGCCTTTATGGCTGTCTTTGCGCCAGGCGTTGGCAATATTAAAGATCGTCACCCACAAGCGCGAAACCACGGGCGATGTGCAACGGATACGCTTTGGACGACGGATCCAGGAGCAACGGATGCTTCTTGCGCGGCGTGCCATCATCCTCGAACACGCCGACGTTTTCGACGCCGGCCCTGCCTTCACCGCGATAGCTGATTTACCACACGATAGGCTTCCTCGACTCTTGGGGCATTTAGCATAGGAAGATTGCTTCGCTCCTGCAAGAGGCCGAGGCTCTTGCGGGAAGTCGGCGGAGCCATCCGGGCCGAGCAGTGGACGGCAGAGATGCCCGCGAGCATGAGCGTGAGGGGCGATCCACGCGCTGAACGGCCACCTCGAAGGTCTGATACTCTTCGGCTCACAGCCTCTGACAAGAGCACCAATCTTGAGTTGTCCAATGCACGCCTGACCCCAGGCTCGCTTGCAAGGAGTGGGTCGATGACATTGCCTTCCAGTAGCTTCGCCGCATCATCCCGTTGGCTCGCGCCTGCCTTGGCGCTTGCGCTGGCCCTGGTAGCGGGGGTCGGGTGCTCGTCCAAGCCCACGCTTACGCCCGAGCAGCAAGCGCAAGCCGATGTCACGGAGTATCAGGCGCTAATCCGCAAGGTGGTCGCGGATTCGGCCCGCGCCGATAAACTGGTCAGTCTGACAAACGAATTGCAAACGCTCGTAAAGCAGGGTGTTGCAAGCGCCAAGGATTACCGGGCAAAAGTGGCGGTGCTGGACTCTAACCACGAGGCCACCCGGGCCGATTACCAGACCCTCATCAATCAACAGAACACGGCTCGCGAGACTTTCCTGAAAAAGGCTATGGCGCTGCGCGAGCGGTCGGCATCGCTGACGACCGATGCGGAGTGGGAGCAGTTGAAGAAAGCCCGTCTGCGCGTGCTGGACACGGACCTTGAAGAGCTCGATGTGCTGGCGCCTGGCACACCGGTCGTCCTGACCAGGCATTTCCCTTGACTCATCGAACCAGCAGGAGCTCACACCATGCTCATCGCCCTGACGGCATTCTTGCTCTACCATTTCGGTTCCCACACTGCCGCGCTGACGCCACCGCTGGACCGGACCGCGGCAGTCATCCAGAAAGACGTCGCCGACGAAACGCGTCGCAAGCAGGCGCTGGCCATCGTCGACCGAATGAAAGCAACGATCAAGGCTTCTGCGGAGCAACGCAGCCAGTCCGTTGCTTCGCTCAATGACCTGCTCGCGAAGCGCACGACCCCCGCGAGCCAGATCGAGCATGCCGCGCAGCCGTTTATAGGCGAGGACCGGGCCACCGCTGAAAAGCTCCTCGATCTGCGCTTCGAACTCAAGTCGGTTCTGACCCCGGGCGAATGGGCGAAGGTGCTTCCCCCGCCGGTCACCGAGCGTACTGGCACAAAGAAGACCGCCTGAGCCTGAACCAACCGACGACCAAGGATCAGCAATAATCCAATCCATGCACGTGTTCTCCTTTGCGTCCTTGGCGTACTTGGCGGCCCAACTGCTTTTTCCAGGTTAATTTATCCGCCGATCAGGCGACTGATCACCGGGTGATATTTCTTGCCGTAACCGGCCTCGATGGCCTCGCCCAGCCAGCCGTCGACGATTCGCGCCCCGCGCGCATCCACGCCGGTCTCGCGCGCAAGCTGCAGCGCGTAGGCCAGATCCTTGCGCGCATAGTCGACCGAGAAGGCGCGCTCCGGAAATTCGCCGGGGAGCACGGCTTTGAGGCCGTGGTTGCGCAGCGCGAAGCTGTCTGCCGAACCTTTCGACAAGGCGTCGAACAACAGCGCGGGATCGACGCCCGCGCGTTCGCCGATTGCCTTCGCCTCCGAAATCGCGACCACCGTTTCGAACAGCACCATGTTGTTGAGGATCTTCACCACCTGCCCACAGCCGACCGGACCGCAGAGCGTGATGTCGCTGGCGAAGGTAGCGAGCAGCGCTCGCAGGCGGTTGAACGCCGCCGCATCGCCCCCAACCATGACCGCCAGGGTGCCGGCTTCCGCGGCGGCACGGGTGCGCGCCACCGGCGCGTCGACGAACAAGGCGCCCCGCGCCGCGAACTCGATGGCCAGCGCACGCGTAGTGTCCACCGCTGAGGTACCGAGATCCACGACGATCTGGCCGGGACGCGCCGCATCGAGGAGGCCGCCGCGTCCACGCGCCAAGTCGCGCACGATCTCGCCGGAGGGCAGCGACAGAAAAATAATGTCACTGCATTCGCAAACTTCAGCCGACGATGCGGCAGATCGCACACCATCGGCGGCAAGTCTGTGCAAAGGCGATGGGTCGCGGTCATGCGCCCGCACCGGCAAGCCCGACTTGCGCGCCAGATTGCGGCAAATGGGCTCGCCCATGACGCCTAATCCGATAAAGCCGATCTGCTTGAAGCCGCTGTTCGTGATCATGTTCGTGTCGCCGCGGTCATGGAGCATCGAGACCGAAGTAGAGGCCTTTGGCTTGCTGGTACAGGCGCATGCCGGTGACGCCTTTTTCCCGGCCGACGCCGCTTTGCTTGAAACCGCCGAACGGCGTCGAGATGGACAGTTGCTTGTAGGTATTGATCCAAACGGTGCCGGCCTCGAGCGCGCGCGCGACTTTCCACGCACGCTTGTAGTCCCGCGTCCAGATGCCCGCAGCGAGGCCGTAAACCGAAGCGTTGGCCTGTGCGATGACCTCGTCCTCATCGTCGAACGGCAGAACGCACAATACCGGACCGAAGATTTCCTGCTGCGCGATCGCCGCTTCATTGTCGACACCGCCGATGATCGTGGGCAGATAGAACGCCCCCTGTGCGAGACGCGGATCGGCGGGCGCGGCACCACCGGTCAATACCCGGGCACCCGCCTCACGAGCCGCATCGACAACCCGGGCGATATGATCGCGATGCGCGAATGAGGCAATCGGCCCCATCCGGGCGCCGGCAGCATCGGGCAAATCCACACGAATGCGGCGCGCCTTTGCCACCAGCAGCCCGACCACGCGGTCGTGGACTTCGCGTTGCACGAACAGGCGCGAACCTGCCACGCACGACTGTCCGCTTGCCTCGAATATGCCACCGGCCACCGCCTCGACCGCCGCTTCGATATCCGCGTCGTCGAATACGATATGGGGCGACTTGCCGCCAAGTTCGAGCGCCACCGGCATGAGCTTCTTCGCCGCGGCGGCCGCAACCCGCCGCCCGCTGTCCGTGCCGCCGGTGAAAGAGACCATTCTCACGCCGGAGTGGGAAACCAATCCCGCGCCCGCGGCCGCGCCGGTACCCGTCAGCACATTGAGCACACCAGGCGGCAGACCCGCCTCCAGGGCGATGCGGCCGAGTTCCAGGGCCGGCGAAGAAGTCAGTTCCGAAGGCTTGAGAATAACCGCGTTGCCGGCCGCCAGCGCGGGCGCGACTTTCTGCGCCTCCATGGTCATCGGCGAATTCCACGGCGTCAGCGCGGCCACGACACCGTAAGGCTCGTGAACGCTCATCGAGAGGTAGTTGCCGCGCGCCGGTGTGACCTCGGAGCCCAGCGTTTCGCAGACCGCCGCGTAATAGCGAAACGTCGCGGCGGCGCTACGCACCTGCGCTGCGCATTCCGAGCGGACTTTGCCGTTCTCGATCATCTGCAGATGCGCAAAGAGATCCGCGTCCCGCTGCATCAGATCGCCGATGCGATGCAGGATGGCGGCGCGCTGATGGGGTTGCAGATCGCGCCAGTCCGGACGCGCCACCGCGCGTGCCGACGTCTGCACTGCCAGATCGACCTCGTCGGGACCGGCCGTGGCAATCGCGTGGTTGATCGTCCCATTCGCCGGATTGACGGACACCAGCGGCTCGTTGGCGGTGCTCACCTGCCGGCCGTCGATCAGCATGGGTTTGGGCGCTTCGTCGTGGCGCATCGGCTGCCTCATTGTGTCAGTCGCAGTCTCGGACATTTTTCTCCCTTCACCGCAAAGACGCGAAGGCGCAGAGGAAACGCAGAGGAGAACGAAAAACTACACAGATAATGGAACTGACTGATAGAGGAGGTTGGATGCGTGTCAATTCCATCAAGATTCGCATTTGCCCGCAAAAACGGAAGTCGTCAAAAGTTCGAACTCACAATAACTCGTACCGGGTTTCATTTCCAGAATCTTTCGAGCTTCCTTTGCGTTCCCTCTGCGCCTAACAGGGTACTCCGACGTGCTACGCACGTAGGGTATTTGCGCCTTTGCGGTGAAGGCTCTAGTGTAGTGCTTCAGTCTGTTTGGAACTTATGCGGCTCTGTAACCGAAAGACTCCTTCCCTCGCTTGCGGGGGAAGGCGGGGATGGGGGCATGTTTAGCGTGCACGTGCGGGATTCGCCCCCACCCTACCCTGCTGCGCTTCAAGTGTTCCCTTGTCCCCCGCACGCGAGGGAGGGAAAGTTCCAGTAATTCAGAAGCACTACACTAGATGGGTCCGATCCTTCTGCGCCGGAAAATCTTCTTCAATGCCAACTCGTGCCGTCCGTCTTCCAGGTGGCGATCGGCGTCCAGGATCGCGCGCGCGCCTCTCGCAAAATCGGTGAACCCGTCGAGCTGGAAATGGCTTTCCAGAATGAGCCGGTCCGCCTTCTCGCGCCCGAGCAACGCCCGCACCTCCCACAGCGTCGCCGACCAGATCTGGCCGTTGACGTGTTCGTCGCCCCGCGGCCGGAAGCTCTTGTAGGTATGCATGCTGTCCACACGGCGCAGACAGGGCGGATCGTCGCCGCCCCCCAGTCCGCAAAGCAGGCCGTCCCAGCTCATGACCGAGTTGCGGTAACGCGGGGGCTTGCGCGAGGCGAAGAAGCTTGCCGCAAAATAGTCACTGAAGCCTTCGCCCATCGCCGCGGCTTCGACCGACTGGCCGAAATCCGGGCAGATCGCATCCTGGATGGCATGGCCAAGCTCATGCAGGATGGTCTCCGCATCCTCGGCGTCGTCGATGTCGCCGGTGCCGAAAGTGAGCATGCGATCGACCGGGCTGTACCAGGAGTTATCGTCGCGAATGCCATTGACGTTTGCCTTGACCGGCTCGCGAAAGATCGCCCGCGCGCCCTTGTAGCCGAGTTTCTCGAGGTAGCGCAGCGCCGAGTCGACATGATAATAGACCATCACTTCCTCGAAGCCGCGCTCGTGGGAGTGCAACAGGAAGCGCAGGTCCGGCTTTCTGACGCGCATGTCGCGGGTGGGCGCAGTCGTGACTTTTTCGCCGCAGAGCGTGCCACCTCCATCCAGGCCCTCGAGGATGACCTCACGGTAGGCTACCGGCGGCGGACGCCGCGGCTTCATTTTCTCGCTGAGCAGCAGCGCATGGTCGCCGAGCGCGGTGACCGGACTGGGATCGAATACCTGGCCGAGTCCGCGCACGGCCTCGGCCAGGTTGTCGTATTTGTTCAGGACGGCGCCGTTGCGCGCGCTCAGGTAGACAATCCATTCCTCGCGCGGCGACGGGCGTGTCAGCCGCACCTTCCATGCCGGCGCCAGTTCATTCTCGACAGGAAACCACAGCCTTTCGGTCTCGCGCACGTCGCTGAGACGGTCACACTCGGGCAGGCACCGGCGCGCGCGGCGCACGGCTTCGCCGCGGTCGATTTTCTTGTCGAATTTTCCGGGCAGCAGGTGCGCGGGCACGGAGCGATTCTTGGAGAGGTACACCCGCCCGGAACGATCCATGTGCACCGTCACGTAACCGCGGTGCACGCGATAATTGTTGTGCATCTGGTTGAAGATGACGTGCGTGGCGCCCAGGCTGCGGATCACGCGCTGCAAGGCGAGTTCGCTGACGCCTTGTTCGAGCTTGAACAGCGCCGCATTGGTCACCACAAAATCACGCGCGATGCTCTCGGGTGAACCGCCGCCGGACGCCGTCCGGAAATTCCAGACCTCCTTCGGCGTGCCGTAATACCTGCCCGCGACAGCCTTGTAGAACCCGCGCTTCAGACGCAGGCCGATGCGGTTTCTTTTAGACATACCGTTTCCGATCACAGTGTCCGAGCTTGATGCCTTCGCCTGCGAGATCAGCCGGCTTGCGCTTCACGGCTCGCCGGGCCGTTTATTCAGACGCTCGCGGTAGCTCTCGTAATCCGGCAGGCGGCGCTGGTAGGAGGAGGTCATGCGGAGAATCCTGGGTGCGAGGGGCGCGCGCGAGGGAACCCGCGCACGTTGCAGTATAGCGGTATGCCGGACCCGCGCGGCGGACGGTGAATGCTGAAAGCGGATTCGCCGTTGCCTCGCGGCGCTCGGCCTCTACGGGCGGATGGCGGTGGCCAGCATCTCGATGGCGCTGCTTTCGGCTGCGACACGGCCGACCAGGACATCCAACTCTTCATCGATGCCCAGGGCCGCCAGCGCCGCCGTAATCTGCTCGGTAGCGCCGCCGAAACAGCCGCGCATGCACGCCTGCGGTTTCGCAAAGCGGGCGCGATCATGCGTAAAGACAGCCGGGTGAAGATGGTCGGCGAGCAACACGGTTATCGAGGCAACCGACTCGGACAGTATCGTCTTCGAATGATGCCGGGCTGCCACCGTGGCGATCTCGTCCGGCGCGCGCCAGTTGCGCAGCAACGCGGCGCCGAGTTGCGTGTGTGCCGTCCGGAAACCCGCGTAAAGCGGCCCACCGAACCCGTATCCGGATCGCAGAAAACGCGACATCGGCTCCGGCTGCACGCAGAGGAGGGCGATGGTCCCAATGTCGTGCAAGAGCCCCGCCGCATAGGCCAGCGAGGCGTCGAGTTCGCGCTCAGGCAGCCGCCGGGCAATCTCGCGCGCACAGTGCGCGGTAATGAGATATTCGAGCCACAATCCGTGAGTCACCGAAGGGTCGATAAGTTCGCAGACGCCGCCCAACCACATCGCCGAAACCTGCGAAAAGGCCGCGCTAAGCACGGTATCGACGCCCAGTCGCATGATCGCCTCGCTCATTGCGACGATCGGCTTGGCGGACCCGGCGAATGCAACCGAGTTGGCGAGGCCGAGCATGCGAGCGGTGAGGATCGGATCGCTCTCGATGATTTTTGCGAGGTCGCGGCAGGGCATGGACGGGCCATCGTCCAGACGCAGCAGGCTGAGTGCAAGCGGCGAAATCGGCCGCATGACGTTTCTGTCCTGCGAAAACATTTCCCAGTTTTCGAACAGGCCGCCGAGGGCATCCTCATCCGCGGACGACAACGTGCTGTTGGCCGCGGCGGGATCCAGGGAAAGGTTATCGCTCAGTACGCTCGTCATCGGAACTCTCTCGATCAGCTCCTTAAACGGCAGCCGGCATCGGTTTCTTGAGATTCGCGGCGTCTTGAACACATTTGTTCGCGGGATGGATGATGTGGGAGCAATAAGAACAAATCTGCCGGCCGCGCGCCGGCGCAAAACTATTGCCCGCAGTCAGGGCGACCTGTCACCCCCTCACCGAGGCTCTTGCGTCCCGTCGAGGTCTGGGCGAGACTGCCGAATGCGTTGCCGAGAAAGTCCGGCGCTTGTGATCGCGACCGCGCCTGCTCGTGCGTCAACAAATGCAATCCTGAAGGCCCGCGCCCACCGCACAGCATAAAAAAGCGGGGGCGCGCTAAAAAGGAGGGAGCGCAATGAAATGGATAGGCTTCTGGGTGTCGGCAGTTTGCCTCTTGAATTTTCCGGCGGCCGTGGCGCAAGATGCACCTGATATCGCCGTTTTCAGTTTTGAAGACATCTCTTG
>Ga0315286_10003928_pt1 | contig 14175 bp, 11 predicted proteins | sample YL17G10_0_MG_FD_205038 | JGI IMG/M metagenome (GOLD analysis project Ga0315286, IMG submission 205038) | Sediment microbial communities from Yellowstone Lake, YNP, Wyoming, USA - YL17G10_0 | ecosystem: Environmental > Aquatic > Freshwater > Lake > Sediment | place: USA: Wyoming | collected...
TCTTGCGTGCGGCTTCGCCTTCCCGATCGCAACCGTGCTCGACTGGCCGCTGATGACCGGGGGCAAGCCGCTCATCTCGCTGCCCCCGTTCGTCATCATCGCCTTCGAGCTGACGATCCTCTTCGGGGCGCTCGCCTCGCTGCTCGGGTTCTTGCACCTGACGCGCTTGCCCCAACCGCGGCGGGTGCTCGAGCCGGAGGTGTTGAGCAACGCGTTCGTGATCGAAGAACTGGAGGAAGAATGACGCTCGGGACCCGCGCGGGAGCGGTCCGGGGGGCGCCGTGATGGAGCGCGTCGCGTATCTGACCGGGCTGGGCGCCGCGGTGGCGATCCTGATCCTCGGCGGACTGGGTGCCGGGGCGTCGCTCCTGCCGGGCATGCTGCTCTTCTCCGCGATCGTGCCGGGGGCAATCGCCCTGGTGGCGGCGGGAGAGCTCACCCGCGCGATCTGGATCCGGCCGCTGCGCCCGGTGCTGCTCGGTCTGCATCCCCTACTGCTCGTGCTGCCCGTGGCGTTCGCAGCGCTCGCGCTGCGGCTTTCGGTCTATCCCTGGATGCAGCACCCGACGCGTTGGTTGACCGCGGGGCACTTCGTCGGGCGCAATCTCACGGCGCTCCTGCTCGCCGCCGGGTTGGGTATCCTCTACGCCCGCGCCGCGCGGCGCGAGTCACCGCACGCGAAGGTGCTGGCGACGCTGTATCTGCTCGGCTACGTGCTGGGACAATCGCTCGCCGCCTTCGACTGGGTCATGTCCTTCTCGTATCCCTGGGTGAGCACGCTCTTCGGCGGCTACTTCCTGGTCGAGAGCCTCTACGCGGGAATCGCGCTCTCCGCGGTTCTGGCGGTGGTGCTGCTCCGCCGGATCGGACCGGAGGTCACGGAGAGCCTGCGGAGCGCCGCCACGCTCCTCTTCGGCTTCGCGCTCGTCTGGGCCGGGCAGTTCTTCTCGCAGTATTTGGTGATCTGGTACGGCAACCTCCCGGAGGAGGTCGCCTATCTCGTGAAGCGTCTGGCGCACTCGCCGCTACGCGAGCTCTCGACGGCGGTGCTCCTGGCGCTCTTCGTACTGCCCTTCGCGGGTCTGCTGTCACGTGAGGCAAAGACGCAGCCGGCGATCGTGACCGCCGCCGCGCTGCTGGTCGGCGCCGGGATCGTGATCGAGCGCCTGGTGTTCCTCGTCCCGGAGGTGCGGATGGCGCTCGTGCCGGCGCTGGCCGGCGTGCTCGTGCTGGGGGTGCCGGTGGTGATGACGCTGCGGGCGGGGCTGCGACGAGGATGATCGTTTGATGACCCTCAAACCCGCATCTCACCGGCCTCTGTTCCTCCCGGCGATTTCCCTGCTGTCCGTGGCGGTCTTGTGCCTACTCCCAGTCAACCGTGCCTGGATCGCTGACATCGTCGGCTACTACGCGCAGGTGCCCCGTCAGCTCAGGACAATGGGATACGAAGACCGGTTGCGCGCGCGGCACTACCGCAGCTATGCCGTCATCGAGTACATTGGACAGTCCCTCCGCCCCGGCGACATTTTTCTCCTCCCACCCCCCGACTACGTCCGCCGCCACTTCGATCCCATCTACTGGAGCTGGTCGGAGCCGAAGTATTTCTACTACATGCTCGGCCGCCGGCCCACGGTGACCCTGGACGACCCGCAAGCCGCCCGGGCGACCTGCACGGTGATCATCGATGACCGGGGTCGACCCTCGTTCCTTCGCATCGTCGGCCCCTCCGATCTCGAGCGCCTCCGGGCGACGTTCAGGGAGTAGCCGGGATGTCCGCGCTCTGGGTGCCGCTGATCCTGTTCCTGCAGGTTCCAATCGGCCTGGGACTGCTCCGTATCTTGCGGATTCGGCTGTTGACCCACCAGCAGATCGCGCTTGGCGTGTTGGTGGGATTGCCGCTTTCCAGCCTGGTGGTACTGCTCCTGGACATCGCGGGCATCCGAATCACGCTGCTCTCGGTACTGCTGGGCTTCACCTGTGTTGCCGTAGCGCTGAACTGGCCCCGGCGCGGACGGCTGCGGCGGGAACCTCCCGCACCCCAGACGCCGCAACCGGGTCTCAAGATCTGCGAGTGGCCTTTCATCGCATTCTTCATCGGGATCGCTGCGATCAGCGTCTGGCGCGCCTTCTACTTGCCCGTCACGCTGCGCGACGCCATCCTGGGGTTGGACCTCGTAGCGAAGTACGCCGTGGAACAGGGGACTCTCCGCTCGACCATATTCACGGATCCCTGGTTGCAGGGTCATCTCTCCAACCAGCCGTTCTACGCACCGTTCCCGATGCTGATGCAGGTCGTCTTCCGCCTGGCAGGGCTGCCCTTTGGACAGGTCTGGCTCAGTGCCTTGTTCATCAGTTTCGTCGTCTTCTTCTACGGTCGCCTCAGGGAGAGTGTGCATCCGCTGATCGCGGGCGTGATCATGGTTCTGCTGCTGGCAGTTCCCGAGATGTACGCGCACACTTTCATGGTGCTGAACGACTACCCGACGGCGGTCTTCTTTGGATTGGCGATGGTCTTCTTTCTGGAGCACGATCGCCGTCGGCGGCGCAGCAGCTTCATCCTGTCGGCGCTTTTCCTCGGCTTCGCCTGTTGGACCCGCTCGGACACGATCATCTTCGTACCGCTCGGCGCGCTGCTGGTAGCATGGCGGGCGCGACGCGTAGCCCGTACCGAACACGAGCGCGCGGATTTCCGCGTCGCGTGGACGAGCGGTCTCGTATTCATGGCGATCCCGGCGGCATTCGTGCTGCTTTGGCACGCTCTCTACTTGGGGTTGGTTCTCCGTCAGGGCCCGGCGGGGGCCGGTTTTACCGGGAACCTCGACTTTCTCACCCTCCCGGGTGAGTTCTATCGAACCGCTTGGCTATTCGGGCAGACCTCCGTCTATGGCTACCTCGCATTCGTCTTTCTTGCCGCCGCGATCGTGAACCGGGTCTTCCTGCGCGATCGCTCCGCGAGTGTGCTGCTGGCCTGGGTGGCCATTCTCTATCTGGGGTTCGTCGTCATCCTCTTTGCCTTCTCGGCCGCGAGTCTGGAAGGCACCTTGAAACGAGGGCTCTTCAAGTTCTTCCCGCTCATGGCCCTCTACCTCGGCGAGTCGCGGCTGTTGCACCTGGTCTCGGAGAAGATCGAGCGCTGGGAAGAAGGAACCGCCATCTCCCGGCCAGACGTGGCGCGATGATTTCGGTCCGGGCAGGACCTATCGAGGGCGCACCATAGTCGGGGTTGCCGGGATATCGTCGTCCATCGGGTACTGGACTCCCTCCGGAACCGTGCCCCAAAATGCCCCCGCGAAGGACTTCACGGCCGGCACGCCTCACCGGCCTCCGAGGCCGAAGGAGACCCATGGACCCGAAGCGCATGAAGGAACATCTGGAGGAGTGGCGGCAACGCTGCCCGGAAAAGTTCGTCCCCGAGGACCAGGTCTTCCGCCACATCCAGCGCGGCGACCGGATCTTCATCGGCACCGGCTGCGGCGAGCCCCAGCATCTGGTCTCGGCGTTGACCGGCTACGTCGTCGCCAACCCGCTCGCCCTTTTCGACGCCGAAGTGCTGCACGTCTGGACCCTCGGGGTGGCGCCCTACACCAACCCGAAGTTCAAGCGCAACTTCCGGCACAACTCGTTCTTCATCGGCGCCAATACGCGGGCCGCGGTGAACGAGGGCCTCGCCGACTACACGCCGGTTTCGCTCTCGCAGGTCTCTTCATTGATTCTGCGCGGCCGGGTGCCGATCGACGTGGCGCTGATCCAGGTCTCGCCGCCCGATCATCACGGCTTCGTGAGCCTCGGCATCAGCGTCGACATCGTGAAGGCCGCGGTCGAGAAGGCACGCACCGTGATCGCCCAGGTGAATGCCGAGATGCCGCGGGTGCACGGCGACTCCTTCGTGCACGTCGACCAGCTGACGTACCTCGTGCCGCAAGACGAGCCGCTGCTCGAGTACCATCGCCCGGTCTCCGACGAGATCGCGGAGCGCATCGGCCGCTACGTCGCGCGCATCGTCCGCGATGGCGACACGATCCAGGTCGGCTACGGCAGCATCCCGAACGGGATCCTGACCAATCTGCGCGAGAAGCAGCACCTCGGCGTGCACACCGAACTGTTGACCGACGGGCTGGTCGACCTGATGCGCCGCGGCGTGATCGACAACACGCAGAAGACGGTCAACCCGGGAAAGACCGTCGCCGCCTTCTGCATGGGGAGCCACGACACCTATCGCTTCCTCCACGACAATCCCGCGATCGACTTCCGCACCACCGGCTACACCAACGATCCGCTGGTGATCGCGCGTCAGGCGAACATGACCGCCATCAACGCCGGTCTGGAGATCGACCTGACCGGTCAGGCGACCGCCGAGTCGATCGGCACGCTCTTCTACAGCGGCATCGGCGGCCAGGCCGACTTCATGCGCGGCGCGGCGCTCGCCCCCGGCGGCAAGACGATCCTGGCGCTGCAGTCGACCGCGGCGGGCGGTGAGGTCTCGCGCATTGTGCCGCACCTGCGGGAGGGCGCCGGGGTCACCCTAACCCGCACCGACGTGCAGTACGTCGTCACCGAGTACGGGCTGGCCTACATCCACGGCAAGAACGTGCGCGATCGCGCCATAGACCTGATCGCGATCGCCCACCCGAAATTCCGGCCCGCGCTGATCGCCGAGGCGAAGCGGCTGCGCTTCATCACGGCGGACCAGGCGTTCATCCCGGGCACGGAGGGCGAGTACCCGGAACACCTCGAGACCTATCGCACCACCCGGCGCGGGTTGCACCTCAAGCTGCGTCCGGTCAAGATCAGCGACGAGCCGCTGCTTCACGACTTCTTCCACGCGCTCTCGGACGAGAGCATGTACCGCCGCTTCATGTCGATCCGTTACGAGATGCCTCACGAGCGGCTGCAGGAGTTCTGCGTCGTCGACTACACGCGGCACCTGGTGATGCTGGCGACGATCGAGGAGGCGGAGACCGAACGCGTGGTCGGCATCGGGCAATTCTACATCGAGGAGGCGCTGCACACCGCCGAGGTCGGTCTGGTGGTGCGCGACGACTACCAGAACCGCGGCATCGGCAGCGAGCTGCTGGCGTATCTGACGCACCTGGCCCAGGAGCGCGGTCTCTTCGGTTTCACCGCGCGGGTGCTGATGGAGAACCGCGCCATGCTGCACCTCTTCGAGCACACCGGCCTCCCGACCGACAAACACATCACGGCAGGCACGGTCGAGCTGCGAATCGCCTTCGGTCGCGGGGGCGGTGCATGAGCGCGGGCGCGCCGGAGATCCGACGCCTCTTCGAGCCGCGCGGGGTCGCGGTGGTGGGCGCCTCGCCGGATCCCGCCAAGATCGGCCATCGCATCGTCGCCAACCTCCTGGCCGGGGGGGCGCGCTGCCCGGTCTACCCGGTGAACCCGAAGGGCGGCGAGATCCTCGGCCTCCCGGTGGCGCGCTCGGTGGCGGAGATCGTCAGCGGCGGCACGGCGGACAGCGCCGGTCGAGCGGGCGGGTCGCCGGTCGACGTCGCGGTGATCGCGGTACCGGTCGGGCGTGTGATGGAGGCAGCGGAGGATTGTTCCCGCGCCGGCGTCGGGTTCCTGGTCGTCGTCACCTCGGGCTACGCCGAGATCGGGAACGTAGAGGGCGAGCGGCGCCTGGTCGCCTTCGCCCGCGAGCACGGGATGCGCGTCCTGGGCCCGAACATCTTCGGTCTCTTCTCCGCCAAGGCCTCGCTCAACGCCGGTTTTGGCCCGCGCGAGATCCGGCCCGGCAAGGTCGCGATCATCACCCAGAGCGGCGCGATGGGCGGGGCGATGATCGGCAAGACCGCGGCCGAGGGGATCGGGCTCTCGGCGATCGTACCGGTCGGCAACAAGGCGGATATCAACGAGGCGGACCTGCTCGAGTACCTGCGCGACGATCCCGACACCGAGATCGTCCTCATCTACATCGAGGGGGTGAAACAGGGCCGGCGGCTGGTGCACGCGCTCGAGGCAACGACCCGGCGGAAACCGGTCATCGTGATCAAGTCCGGGCGCTCGCGGCGCGGCGCGATGGCGGCGGCATCGCACACCGGATCGCTCGCCGGCGCGGATGAGGTCTTCGACGATCTCATGCGTCAGGTCGGCGTATTGCGCGCCGAGCACCTGCAGGAGGCGCTCGCCTGGTGCCGGTTCCTGTCCGATGCGCCGCGGCCGGCGGGCGACCGCGCGGTGATCGTGACCAACGGCGGTGGCGCGGGGGTGGCGGCGGCCGACGCCTGCGAGAAGTACGGGATCCCGTTGCAGGACGATTTCGAGATGCTCTCCCGTGCCTTCGCGGGCGTGACGCCGACGCTCGGGTCGACCAAGAACCCGATCGACCTGACCGGCCAGTCGACCGTCGTTCACTACGCCGAGGCGCTGCAGCGCGCGCTGCGCGAGCCGGCGATCCACGACGTGATCGCCGTCTACTGCGAGACGGCGCTGCTCGAGTTCCGGGATCTGCCCGACGAAGTCGCGCGGATCCACGGCGCGTATCGCGCCGCGGGCAAGCCGATTGCCTTCTGCCTGCTCGGCGGCACCCGAGTGAATGATTGCGTCGCGCGGCTCCGGGCGCTGGGGGTGTTCGCCTTCGAAGAGGTTTACACCGCCGCCTCGTGTCTGGGCGCGCTCCACACCTGGGACCGACATCGCCGGGCCGCCGAGACCCTCGTCCCGCGCTTCGAGGGCGCGGGCCTGGCGCACGCGGCGCTCGACCTGGCGGCGGTGCGCGCCTGCCTGGCGGCCGCCCGGGCCGAAGGCCGTCACTTCCTCCTGGCGCACGAGGGCCACGCGCTGCTGCGCACGATCGGGCTCCGCCCGCCGCGCGGTCGGATCGCGAGCGGATTGGAGGACGCGGTCGCCGCGGCCGAGGAAATCGGCTACCCGGTCGTGCTCAAGGTCGTCTCGAAGCAGATCGTGCACAAGAGCGACGTGGGGGGTGTCGCCCTCGATCTGGAGAACCGGGAGGAAGTGGTCGCGGCCTATGAAGCGATCGTGCAGGGCTGTCGGCGCCGGGTGCCCGGCCTGCGCATCGAGGGCGTCGAGGTGGCGGAGATGGTGCGCGGGGGGACCGAGGTGATCGTCGGAGCCCGCTGCGATGCGGCCTTCGGCCCGATCGTGATGTTCGGGCTGGGTGGGATCTACGTCGAAGTGCTGGGCGACGTCGCCTTCCGCGCCGTGCCGCTGTCGCGTCGCGAGGCGCTCTCCATGATCAAGGACACTCGGGCCCATCGTCTGCTGCTGGGCGTGCGGGGAGAGGAGCACCGGGACATCGGCGCCGTGGTGGACACGCTTCTACGGCTTGCCGCATTGATCGACGCCGTCGGAGAGATCACCGACGTCGAGATCAACCCCCTGGTCGTCTACCCCGCATCGCAAGGCGCCACCGCGGTCGACATCCGGGTCGCCATCCGCGGGGACGAGGGACCGAACGGCCGACCCTAGCCGGTCACGGCGGCGGCGTGTCTCACGGCGCGCTAGAACAACTTGTACGCCAGGCCCAATCCCAACACCTCGCGGAACCGCCCGCGCCGATCGATCTCCTTGTCGTAGAGCAGCTCCGTGAAGAGCTGGACCTGGACGTACTTGGTGATCGCCGCGGAGAAGGTATTCTCCCACGCGACGTCGACCGCCTTCCAGTCGTTCTCGGTCGGCCGACCCTTCCATTCATCCGACTTCGAGTTGAAGAACGCCTTGAAGACCCGCAGCTTGCTGACGTACTTCATCTGCTTGTCGTTGAATGTGCGGTTGAAGTTCAAGCCGATGTCGGCCGATCGCCCCAAGGACGCACCGAGCGCCGGAGCGACCTCCGGCCTCTGGAGGCAACTCCGCCCGGGAATCTACCACCTATGCGTCCGCTTGACGACCCGCCCCCGGTCCCGGCAAGCTCGCCCGAATGACGCGCTGGGGATCGAGCTTCGTCGCACTGCGACACCGGAACTTCCGGCTCCTCTGGGCCGGACAGCTTCTCTCCATCACCGGCTCGATGATGCAGATGGCGACGATCCTCTGGCATGTCGCGCTGCTGGTGCCGCCGGAGCGCAAGGGTCTCGCCCTGGGCATGGTCGGACTGGTGCGCGTTCTCCCGCTGGTCGCGCTCGCCGTCTTGGGGGGCGTCTTCGCCGACGCGCGCGACCGGCGCCGCGTGATGTTGGTCACGCAGAGCGTGATGGCGGTTCTGGCGGCGGTTCTGGCGTACCTGACGCTCAGCCATCGGGTGACGCTGGGCCTGGTCTACCTCTTCGCCGGCCTGGGTGCCGGCGCCGCGGCGTTCGACGGCCCGGCCCGCCAATCGCTCTTCCCCAATCTGGTGCCGCGCGAGCACCTGCCGAACGCGATCAGCCTGAACACGATCCTCTTCCAGATCGCTTCCGTCGCCGGACCGTCGCTGGGCGGCATCGTGATCGCGACTCTCGGCGTCGGCTGGGTCTACGCGTTCAACGCCGCGTCGTTCCTGGCGGTGATCGTAGGGCTGCTCCTGATGCGCGACGTGCCGCGCCGCGCGCCCGGCGAGGCGGGCGAGGTCAGCTTCCGCGCGGCGCTCGAGGGGTTCCGCTTCGTCTTTCGCGCCCCGCTCATTCGGGGCTCGATGCTGCTCGACTTCTTCGCGACCTTCTTCTCCTCCGCGATGGCGCTGCTGCCGATCTACGCCCAGGACATCCTCCACGCCGGGCCCCTGGCCTACGGCTGGCTCTATGCCGCGACCTCGATCGGCGCGCTGATCACCGGGGTCGGGATGGTGCGGTGGATCGATCGCATCCATCAACGCGGGCGGGTGATCTTCGTCTCGGTCCTGGCCTACGGTCTGGCGACCGTCGGCTTCGGACTCTCGCGCACCTTCTGGATCACCTTCCTCTGCCTGGCGCTGGTCGGCGCCACGGACATGGTGAGCACCGTGCTGCGGAACGTCATACGTCAGCTCACGACCCCCGATGCGCTCCGCGGCCGGATGACCAGCATCAACATGATGTTCTTCATGGGCGGGCCGCAGCTCGGCGAGCTGGAAGCCGGCCTGGTCGCGCACGCTTTCGGCGCGCCGTTCTCGGTGGTGAGCGGGGGGCTGCTCTGCATGCTCGCGACCGGCTGGATCGCCGTGGGATCCCCGGAGTTGCGGCGGTACCGGCGGGAGGGCTGAGCGCGAGGAATGGCTCGTTCCAGCCACCCGCCGGCTACATCATCTTAATAAGCGCGCTCTTGCTCCGCGCCTTCACCCGCCCGAACCAGAGACAGAGCGGGTACATCACGATCAGCAGCGCCACCCACGCCAGCAGCGCCGTGCCGACGCCACCCTCGCGGTAGGGCAGCAGACCGGTCCGCTTCGTCAGGAACGCCAGCAAGGGTATGTGGATCACATAGAAGAAGAAGGGTGTCCGCCCGTAGACCTCGAGCGGATGGAAGAGCCAGCGCAGACGCCCGCCGATCCCCATGAAGAACGCCGCCAGGAGCAGCGTCGTGCCGAAGAAGAAGAAGTTGTGCGCCAGGCTGGGCGGGTACTTCTGCTCCATGAAGAAGGAGACCGAGCCGACGTGATCGTAGGGCAGGAGATTGCCGTAGGCATTGCCGACACGCACGATGAAGAAGAGCGCGACGGCGGCCAGACCCGCGTAGAGCGAGCGCTCGAGGCGCAGGTCGTGGTTCAGCCCCCTGCGGAACCAGAGATCCCCGGCCAGCGTCCCCATCACCGAGAGCCCGAACCACGGCAGGATCGGGTAGAGGTTCCACTCGGTCGAATCGACGAATAGCTGCATGACGCGGCTGCCCAGCCCCATCGAGGCCGGGTCGTAGGGGATCCGGAGCAGGAGCGGGTGCACCAGGAAGATCGCCAGCCCCAGACCGAGACGCGCCTGCCAGCGCCAGTCGACGACCAGGGCCAGCAGCATCAATGACGCACCGATGGTGGCGATGATGCCGAAGTGATCGATGCGCAACCGTTCGAAGGCGCCCCAGCTCGCGTTGACCCAGATGAGTTGCACCAGGACCAGGAAGAAACCGCGGAGGGCGAGCGAGGCGCGTGCCTTCCCCGCCGGCACGCCTTCCTTCAGTCGGCGATCGAAGGCCATGGGGAGCATCGCCCCGGCGAGCATCAGGAACCCCGGGGCGCAGAGATAGCTCAGGTAACGGATGGTGAACTGCCCCGGCGAGTCGAGGATGAAGTTGTTGTACTCGACGCGGTTCCAGATCGAGTTGAAGTAGTTCGACGCGTGGTCCAAGCCCATCAGGGCAATGATGAGTCCGCGGAGCTGATCGACGAAGAGATAACGGGACTTCTGGCTCACGGACCCTCCGGTGCTGCCGCGCCCCGCCCGACGCGGTCCGAACTAAGCCGATAATAGACGGTACCGGCCCCGCGCCGCCGATGTCAACGGCCGGGCCATGCCGACGGGCACCGCCGCCCGGTCTCCCTTCACTGTCAATCCTCGCTTGGCACTTTCGATCGGTCCGCTCACGGGCGCCGGACGCGCCCCCGGAAGCCGTGCGGCCGGCACGCGGTCGGTTTCTTCCCCCTATCGACTTCGCGCCACCGGGTGGGTATACTCCATCGTTCTCGATGTCCCCCGCGCCCGTGGCCCATGCCGGGCCGGACGCGCTGGCGGGGGCCCCACGGCACCGGAGGAGCCGGGATCCATGTCTTTCGTCTTCTTGCCCTGGATCGGGCGCACGGTTTTCTCACCCGTCCTGCTCCTGTTGCTGGCCGCCGTAGTCCTCTACTGCGTGATAGAGATGCGCCGGCACGAGCGGAACCTAGCGCGCATTCCAATCCGCATCCACGTCAACGGCACCCGCGGCAAGTCCTCGGTCACGCGTCTGATCGCCGCCGGTCTGCGCGGCGGGGGAGTCAAGACCTTCGCCAAGACCACCGGCTCCGCCGCCCGCATGATTCATCTCGACGGCTCCGAGAACCCGGTCGTGCGTGTCTGTTCGCCCAACATCCGGGAGCAGCTCGGCATCGTGCGCCGGGCCGCCGAGGAGGGCGCGCAGGCGCTGGTGATCGAGTGCATGGCGGTGCGTCCCGATCTGCAGCGCATCAGCGAGAAGCGGATCGTTCGCTCCACCATCGGGGTCATCACCAACGTCCGGCCGGATCATCTCGAAGTAATGGGGCCGCGGCTCGAGGACGTCGCCCTCGCCCTGAGCGGCACCACGCCCCGCAACGGCAAGCTCTTCACCACCGAGGCGCGTTTCGCCGAGTTCCTACAACAGCGGGCGGAGCAGCGCGGCTCGACCTTCCACTTCACCACCCCCGATCGCGAGCCGACTCCGGCGGAGATGGAGCAGTTTTCCTTCGTCGAGATCCCGGAGAATGTGGCGCTGGCCCTGGATGTCTGTGAGGCGGTCGGGATCGATCGGAAAATCGCCCTTCGCGCGATGTATGGCGTGAACCCGGACATCGGCGCCATGAGCCGCACCCGCGTGCTTCGTGGCGGGAAGGAACTGATCTTCTACAACGCGATGGCGGCCAACGACAGCGAGTCGACGATCTTTCTCTGGAAGCTCCTCGGCCTGCACGAGTCGGGTGATCACGAGGGCGGTGTGCTGATCAACAACCGCGGCGACCGCATGCGGCGCGCGGTCGAGATGGCACAGATCATCGGCAAGGACATCCGCGCCGCCTGGTACGTGGTGGTCGGCGATCAGGCAACGATGTTTTGCGACATGGCGGCGCGCAACGGGGTCCCGCGCGAGAAGCTGATTCCGATGGGCGGGTGCTCGCCCGCGGAAGTCCTGGACCGGATGTTCGAGAGGTTCAGCGGCACCGAGTCGGTCATGGGCATCGGCAACATTGGCGGCTTCGGCATTACGTTCATGGCCCTGCTGGAAGAGGAAGGACGCAAGCATGGTTCCTGAGGCAATCGGCTTGGGCTTGCTGGTCAGCCTGTTCTTCGCCGAGGCGCTGGGTCTGACCGCCAGCGGTCTGGTCGTGCCCGGTTACGTGGCACTGCATCTCGATCAGCCGATGCTGGTGCTCGGCACGCTGCTGGCGGGCGTGGTCACGATGGTCGCGGTGCGCGCCATCGGCCGGCTGGTCCTGCTCTACGGACGCCGCACCCTGGTGCTCTGTGTGATCGTTGGGTACCTCGTGGGTCAGGCGGTGCCGCCGTTGCTCGGGCTCGGGCTGGGGCAGCGGATCCCTGACATCGGGGTCATCGGCTACATCATTAGCGGGCTCATCGGATACTGGATGGTGCGCCAGGGGATCCTGGAGACGACCGCCACGGTCATCATGGCCTCGGTCATCGTCCGGCTGATCCTGGTTGTCGTGCATGGCGGCGGGCTGCTGAAGCCCTCGATCATGCTCTGATCGCGATTCGGAGGATCCGGCGTTGGCTTACCAGCTCGATACGCGAAGAAAGACCCTGGTCATCGTCCTGGCGCTGCTTGGCATCGTGTGCGCCTGGATCCTGGAGAGTACCAAGGTCCGTCAGAAGTCGGCCGGCTACGAGGTGAAGAAGCGCGCCGTGGAGCTGGCGTCCCAGGCCTACGGCGCGTTGCGGACGTACTACACGGGAGATCTCGGTCGTCGGATCAATCCGGACGAGGACCCGGCCGGCACCGGCCTGATCGGCCCGCGTACCAGCTCTATCGTCAATGCGCGCGGCAACATGGCCGAGAAGCGCACCTCGCTTAATCCGAACCTGGCCGCCGTGATCGTCGACTACTTCCGTCAGATCGGTCTCAAGCCGGGAGACGCCGTGGCGGTTTCGACCAGTGGCTCCTTCCCGGGCATGAACGTCGATCTCTACGCCGCGCTCGAGGCGTCGGGACTGCAGCCGGTCGTGATCACCGCAGTCACCAGCTCGAGCTGGGGCGCGAGCGATCCCGAGTTCACCTGGCTCGACATGGAGCGGATCCTGGCGCAGCGCGACATCCTCCACATCCGCTCCGTGGCGGCAACCGCCGGCGGCAGCGACGACATGGGCTACACGCTCAGCCCCGAGGGCCAGCGCGCGGTGCGCGACGCGATCCGGCGCAATGAGATCGCGTCGATCGAAGCCAATAGCCTGCAGGAGAGCATCGAGCGGCGCATGGAGGCCTACTACGGCAAGGCGGGCGGCAAGAAGATCGCGGCCTATGTCAACGTCGGCGGCGTCATCGCCAGCCTCGGCTCGAGCCTGGAGGACGTGCCGATTCGCTCCGGGCTCTACTCCGACCTGTGGAAGGTGAACTTCCCGCGCGAGGGCACGCTGGTACGCTTCGCCAAGTCCGGGCTGCCGGTGATCCATCTCGGCGCGATGCAGGGCGTCGCGCGCGAGTACAAGCTGACCGTCGCCCCGCGCTTCCTGCCCGAGATCGGCGAGGGCGAGGCGCTGGAACGGCAGGGGTACAACGTCACGGTCGCGGTCGTGCTGCTGGTCGTCTACCTGGGGATCATCCTCTTCCTGACCCTGCCCGAGCTGCGTCGCGCCCTGGTGCGTCCCACCCCGGCGCCGGCGAAAGAGGACTGAGCGGAGGCACGGCATGCGGATGAAGGGGATCCGACTCCCGGCGCTCATCGCCCTGCTGGCCCTGGCCCTCGCGCCGGGCGCGGTCTGGGGCGCCCGGAAGGCGAGCCCCACTTGGCGCGCGCTGCAACCGGCGAAGACCAACAGCCAGGTCTGCGTGCGCGTCGGCGCCAGTGAGTCGTCCTACTACCGGCTCGACGCGAAGAAATCGACCGAGTTCACCGTCCGCGGCCCGACGCAAGTGAAGCTGATCACGCGTCATCTGCCGGTGAAGGGCAAGATCGGCCGGCGCAGCTACACGCTCCAGGTGGAGCGCGACGGCAAGTCGGTCCTTAAGAAGAAGCTCAGCGCCCCGCGCGCCACGCGGGGTCAGCTTTGCAGCACGAAGAAGCAGCGCGTCGGCGCCTCGCGAACGGTGCTCCTGCGCGTACCGGCGGGCAAGCACGTCTATCGTTTGCGCGTGGCCGAGACGGGCAAAGCGGTCGCGGTGCGGATCTTTGAGCAGGTGAAGACGCAGCAGGGCGCCCGCACTGCCTTCAAGCCCGATGAGTACGACCGCATCTGTCACCTGGCGTTGGGGAACGGGCACACTTATCTGCACTACCACGCGACCGCGGAGAAGCCGATCCGGTTCCGCATCACCGGCCCGGCCCAACTCCTGGTGCGCAGCCGGCTCGATCTGACCGCCACCGGTCCGGCCGAGGAGCGCTACCGCATCGAGGTGCGGCGC
>Ga0315286_10003929_pt1 | contig 14175 bp, 11 predicted proteins | sample YL17G10_0_MG_FD_205038 | JGI IMG/M metagenome (GOLD analysis project Ga0315286, IMG submission 205038) | Sediment microbial communities from Yellowstone Lake, YNP, Wyoming, USA - YL17G10_0 | ecosystem: Environmental > Aquatic > Freshwater > Lake > Sediment | place: USA: Wyoming | collected...
TGGATGCCACCTCGACTCCTCTTGTCGCCTTCACTAATGATATCGTCGCTTCAGGCACTCTTACTCTTCACGCTGCTTCATCTCTTTGGACAGACGCTGATACCTACCGCATTTTCTATAATGTGGCTGACATAGGTGTCGGTGTCGGTGAAGAAGTCAATCTTTCGAATGTTAACATCACGGCTGCCAAATCTTCCCCTGGCGCTGGCGGACTGACACAGGTTGTTTATAACAATCTACCGGTTGGCGGTTTAGCGGTTGATACAAAAAACCCATCAGTTACTCTGATTACCAATTTAGACGTTCTTGTTACCGACGCGGACGCCCATGCCTCGGGTTTCTCTGTTGACGTCACCTTCGATGAAGATATGGATACCACCCCCGGCAAGGAGCCGACTATTTCTTATGTTTTGCCAAGCCCGACAGGTATACAAACAGGAACTTGCAGCGGGTCCTGGTCAACGTCAAAAGTTTACTCCTTCCCCTGCAATGTAACTGACAACAATGAAGAGTTTGCTAACATTGATATTCATATCGATGGAGCGGTTGACGTGGCTGGCAATACACAGAATACGGGAATCAAAGCGGACGCCTTTAGTGTGGATACAAAGAACCCCATCGGTACCGTCGGTCTTGGCACCGCCACGATTTATGATGGCGATTTTACCCAGGAAGTTACTGTGACCTTTAGCGAGGCCATGAATACCGGATTTGCCGCTGGAATTACTTTCGGAGCCACTGCAGGCGGATTTACCTCTAACTCGGACGGCGCTTGGGGCGGCCCTGGCGGTAACACGGTCTATACCGAATCCTTCCACACAGTCGATGCTAACGACACCGTTGCCGGTGTAAGGGTTGATGGATCTTTTGGCGCGAGAGATTTGGCGGGCAATGGTGAGGGGGCGGATGTCTGGGACAACTTTGATGTTGATACCCACAATCCCGTCGTATCATCCGCGGTTGTCAACGACATAGACACCAGTTCGTCTATTAATGTCGGCGATGAGGTTATCGTCACATTCAGCGAAGCCATGGATACTTCTACAGTCCGCGTGGATACTGCTGGTCATCTTGATACTGACCTAGGCTTAAGCGGAGGACACACATTTGACGGCATCGGTGTAGCTCCTGTTTGGAGTGTGGGTAACACTGTGCTCACCATCACTCTCGGCGCCGGCCAGACCGTTGCCAATCACGTCGATACTGTTGACCCTGCTGGCACTGTCACAGATGTGGCGGGAAATAGTGATGCTACGCCTACCCCGTTAGTTCTTAATCTGGTCTTCGCTCCGTCGGTTTCTGGCTTCACTCCAAGTACAGGTACCATCGCTGATACCACTGTTGGTCCTGACGGCTTTCACATCGACATCGATTACAACGAGGCCATGAATCCAGCTTTCGCCCCTGTTGTTGTATTTAATCCTAATATCGTAACTTCTGGCACCCTTACTCTTTCTGGCTCCTCAATCTGGACAGATACAGACACCTACCGCGTTTACTATGATGTGGCTGATGTCGGTCAAGAGGCTAGTGTTACGAATGTCAATATCACCGCGGCCAAGGCTGCTGCTGGCGTTGGCGGACTTACCCAGAACGCTTATAACAACGTGGCGCCTGGTATAGTGGTTGATACAAAAAACCCATCTCTTTTATCCATTACCCCAAGCGACACTCTGATTACTGACGCGGATACTCCTGGTGTATTCACAATCGCCGTGATTTACGACGAAACAATGGATGCCACAGGCGCTAATGATCCGACTATTAACCTTCACAATCCTTCCGCTGCAGGCCTTGCCTTCACAGGCGGAGTCTGGAGCCCAACCAATGTTGCTAATGACACCTATACAGCCAGCTATAACGCCACAGATACTAACAGTTCAATTACAGATGTCGATATCTCTGTCTCCAATGCAAGAGATCTTAACGGCAACCTGCAGGTAGCCGCGGATTCAACCGATGCTTTCAGTATTGATACCCAAAATCCAACAGTATCCTCTGCAATTGCTCCTGATATGGATGGTAGCGGAACAGTGAATGCCGGCGATAAAGTTATCATCACATTCAGCGAAGCCATGGCTACCGCCAGTGTCCGCGTGGATACTACCGGTCATCTTGATACTGACCTCGGCTTAAGCGGAGGACACACATTTGATGGTATCGGTGTGGCTCCGGTTTGGAGCTCAGGTAATACTGTGCTCACAATTATCCTCGGCGCTGGCTCAACAGCTGACGCTGGCGATACAGTCGACCCTGCAGGTACTGTCACAGATGTGCTGGGGAACGGTGACGCTACACCCGTCCCGGTTGCCATTGTTGAGACTTTCGGACCTTCTGTTACCGGTATAACCAAAAACACCGGCTTACTCACTGATGCCAGTACGGGCGTTGATCACTTCTCCATCGACATCGACTACAGCGAAGCCATGAATGCGGGTTTTGCCCCAACTGTCGCTTTCACTAACGATATCGTTGCTTCGGGCTCTCTGGTTCTTTCGGGAAGCTCCACTTGGACGGACGGCGACACCTACCGCGTTTACTACAATGTGGTTGACGTTAATGAAGAGGAAATCCTTTCTAATATCAAAGTTACTGGCGCCAAATCATCTGGCAGCGGAATGACGCAATCCGAATACAACAACGCGGCCCCCGGCTTAACAGTTGATACAAAAAACCCCACCCTCACTCCAGGCAAACTCACGGCGGATGAATCCGCCTGCACGGGCGCTGGCGGCACAGTCTGCAAAATCGGAAATACGATTACCTTCACATGGGACAACACTGTTGCGACCGGCGACAATAATGCGGATATCACTACTACCGGCCAGATACATTTTAATCTTTCAAACTTCGGTGGCGGCGTTGCTGTTACCCCAGATTCAGTTGTCGCGGGCATAGCGACCAAGACCTTCTCTGTCCTCGTGGATAACGATGATGGCACTCTTGCCTTCACCGCAACCGTAACGGATGCTAACGGCAATTCTACCGGTCCTGTAACCTCAACTGATACAGCTCCTGTTGATAATATTCGCCCTGTGTTCGCGGCATCCAATTTAAGCATTTCGACTGATAATGGCGTACCCGGTGTAGCCGCTGTGAATGGCGGTTTGGTTGCAGCGGATGGCGTAAAAGTCAACGCGACTGTTACGGCTGGAGATGGCGATACCATTACCTGGGACGCAAGTTTCTTGGGAGGCAGCGCGACACAAGCCAATAATACTGAAGTAACTCTATCCTCCGGTGGTGTTGATAGCCCCGCTGAGGCCTATCCAGTAACTGCTACGGATGATGCCGGTAATGTCACAAATTCTGATACAAATTCGATTGATGGAAGCACAATTGCTGTTGATAATGCGATTCCCACATTCAGCTCAACCGCCCCAGCGACAAGCGCTTCCGTTGGCGATACGAAAGTAAGTTATACGTTAAGTGAAGCTATCGCGACCGGCACAATCACATGGGCACAGACAGGAGGTACCTTTGATGCTACATCCCCGCACGCGCAGGCTCTTGCAGGCGCTGAACGAAATACGGGCGCCCATAACAGCATCACACTCACAAATGACCCGGCGCTGACGAGCGGTTCTATCTATACCGTTAATTTTGACGGCACGGATGACGCGGGTAATGTGGCGGCAACCGTTTCCAATACTGCGGTAACATATACTTATACGGCGCCTCCTACTAATGTAGCCTGTAACGATGGTGTTGATAACGATGGTGACGGGTACATAGATTATCCGAATGATCCCGGCTGCTCTATCGGAACAGATACGGATGAAACTGATGAAGTGACTCCGGGAGGTGGAGGAGGTGGAGGCGGTCAGACGAGTTCAACTTCCAATTCAACCACTAGCACACTTTCTTCCAGCATTACCGGAACCATAACGGGCGACCAGAGCTATTCCAGACCTCTTCAGCTTTCAACTGATATGATTACCCAGACAGCGGATGGCGGCACCTCAGCAGTTCTTACCAACGACACTGGCGCCATAACCTTAAAGCCCAACAGCGCGGCCACTATCAGCATGACGATTCCCGCTAATACAACGGTCGATAGCACGGCTGACTGGAACGGAAAACTTTTGCCTCCGACCATCCAATCACTCACAACTATCAGTACCGCCGGCGATCAAATTGAAGGATCGACTGATAAACTTCAGAGGAGTGAAGTGACCCTAGTAATCAAGGCGGGAAGCAACACGCCTCTCACTTTTTCAAACGAAGTCACTATAAATATTCCGATTGATCTTCCTGACGGGACCGTGGTAAAAATTTACACTTCAAACGATTCCAATATGTGGACATCCGAGGGAACTGCTGTTGTTGAGAACGGTATGCTTGTTTACAAAACAAATCACCTCACATACTTCGCCTTTGAGAGAGTCGGTGGGGCAGGACCTTCCGCAGCGGTACAAGCTGTATTCGCAGATATAGCCGGCCACTGGGCTGAAGCTTATATAACCACAATCAAGAGCCTCGGCATTGTTAACGGAAAGACCCCAACTACTTTCGCTCCGGATGATGCCATCACACGGGCTGAACTTACCAAAATAGCGGTCAAAGCCTTTGATATACCGAGGAGTGCAATAGTAAATACCAAACCGTTTGATGACGTAGCCGTTGACGCATGGTACGCGCCTTATATCGCGGCCGCCAAGAAAAGTGGTATTGTTTCCGGCTATGTGGACGGCGCATTTAAACCTGATTACCTTGTAACCCGTGCGGAAGCGATTAAGATCCTGATCAGCGCTGCTGGTTTTGAACTTGATTCCGCGGCCACGGTGAATTACCCGGACACTGAACCTGGTGCCTGGTACACCAAATATCTTGCTTTTGTGACCACTAAAAAAATTGTCAGCGGCTATTCGGACGGCACATTCCAGCCTGACCATAAAATCACCCGCGCCGAGGTCGCTAAGGTTTTAGTAAAGATTTTGGATCTGAAGAAATAATTTACTAATAGGTGTCCTAATGGGGGACCTATCGGTGACCTAATCGGGGAAGTTCAGATATTTGAACACCAATTAGGTCACCGCGCCTTTGGCGCAGGCCCCCAATCAGACCCCCAATAAGAAACATGGACTATAAAATAAAAGACATGACCCTCGCCGACTGGGGCCGAAGGGAAATCGAACTTGCGGAAAAAGAGATGCCCGGTCTTATGGCTTTGCGCAAGAAATACGGTAAAACGAAGCCCCTAAAAGGTGCGCGCATTGCCGGTTGTATTCATATGACTATTCAGACGGCAGTATTGATTGAAACACTTATTGAATTGGGCGCGCAGGTCCGCTGGTCCAGTTGCAATATTTTTTCCACACAAGACCACGCCGCTGCCGCGATAGCAAAAAAGGGGATTCCTGTTTTCGCGTGGAAAGGCGAAACCGAAGATGAATACTGGTGGTGTTTGGAAGAAACTCTGAAATTCGGTAAATTTGGCCCAAATATGATCCTCGATGATGGTGGTGACCTGACTTTGCGTATTTACGATAAATACCCGAAACTCCTCAAAGATATAAAAGGTATTACCGAGGAAACGACTACGGGTGTTCATCGGCTTTACGAAATGGCGAAAAAAGGAAAACTGCGAAATCCTGCCATCAACGTGAACGACAGTGTTACCAAATCCAAATTCGATAACCTTTACGGTTGCCGTGAATCTTTAGCCGACGGCATTAAGCGAGCAACTGGTGTTATGACCGCGGGCAAAGTCGTCGTTGTCGCTGGTTTTGGCGATGTCGGCAAAGGTTGCGCGCAATCTATGCGTGGTTTCGGGGCTCGCGTTATCATCACCGAAGTCGATCCCATATGCGCATTACAAGCCGCTATGGAAGGATATGAAGTGAAACCTATGGGTGAAGCGTGCAGGGAAGGCGATATCTTTGTTACCGCCACAGGTTGCGTCGACATCATCACCGGCGCGCATATGGCAAAGATGAAAGACCAGACAATCGTCTGCAACATCGGCCATTTTGACTGCGAGATCGACGTGGCATGGCTGAATAACGGTGTTAAGAAAAATAAGTTTAAAAAAGTGAACATCAAACCTCAGGTCGACAAATACATCCTCGGTAAAGACCGCGAAATAATCCTTCTTGCCGAAGGCCGCCTTGTGAACCTCGGCTGCGCCGCCGGCCATCCGAGTTTTGTTATGAGTAACTCTTTCACCAATCAGGTTCTGGCGCAGATTGAGTTATTCAGACATTCCGATAAATACAAACACGGCGTTTACATGCTCCCCAAAAAACTCGACGAAGAAGTCGCGCGTCTGCATCTGCCGAAAATTGGAGTGAAACTGGATAAACTGACCGCGAAACAGGCTAAGTACCTAGGCATATCAGCCGATGGGCCGTTTAAGGCGGAGTATTATCGCTACTAAAAGGAAACAGTACACAGAACACAGCTGATTATCAGTTGAATTATTAAATTCATAATAACGGCTGTGTTCTGTGTCCTAACCCAAAGCCAAAGCCCTCAGAAAAGCAGAAATAGTCGAATAACCCGCTTTGACCGCTTTTTTCTGGATTGCGTTTTTTTCATCTGATGAAACTCGGAAACGTATGACATTGTTTTGTTTTTTCTGCCACTCGATTTCAGAAAGTATCATGTCTGGAAGATTTACAAGAAGCTCCGGAATATCGCTCGCTAAAAATTCTTGTGAAATGCGTGCGCCAGGGCATTCAAAAAATACAATTCGTTTGCTTTTAGGTCTGATAACATATTCGTATTTTCTATTATTTACCGTAACGCTGTGTTTGAAGGGGTTCATTATCATAATTGGAATATGTTAAGGTTTTCGCTTATTAATTTTGCCAGTTTCTTTTTGTAAATCGTTTTGCAGTCGTTTCCGTGCACCGGAATCGAGTATGCCTTGTGGATAAGCGTGTGGGAGAATTTATGATGACTACCATTTATTCCGGATTTCTCAAATCTTAGTCTAAACAGAAGTGTTTCAATTCTTTTGAACTTTATTGATCCGGGGTTTTTCAAAAACCTATTTAATAGTTTCTCTGTGCTCGACATTCAATTTGATGCAAAAATTCACTTGTAGCTACATTTTATAAAAATAGGGCTACAAAGTCAATAGTCTGGAACTTTGATTTTTTTGATTTTTTGATGGACATGATTGATTTTTTTGATAGTTCTGATTGCAAGAATCATGTAATCACTTAATCATTAGAAAATCACAGTTCCAGACTATTATGAACAAAATATTTGTTCAACTTTCTGTTGCGTGTGAACGTCAGATTTATGTAAACTGTTCACGAAAACATCATCTCATCAAGAGCAGTGGGTAGTGACTTGGCACTTTGACCCACTCCGCAACCCTCCGATGTGACAACTCGGAGACGGTGCGTTCCAGAATTAAGATGGGCAGTCGTAAGGCTTCTCATATACAGAACCTCCTTTTTCATTTCGACTTTACCGGAGAAATCCCTCACTTATTTACGGATGATCTGTGTTACAGATAGGGATTACTCGGTCATGCTCGGAATGAAAAAAATGGCTTACTGCAATTAAAATTCATAATTCATAATTCATAATTAATTAAAAAATGTCATTCCTTTTCACTTCCGAATCCGTAACCGAAGGCCACCCAGACAAAATCGCCGACCAAATCAGCGACGGCGTGCTGGATGCTATTCTGGAAAAAGATCCGAACGGACGGGTCGCGTGCGAGACTTTGGTTACAACCGGCCTTGTTATGGTCGCCGGCGAGATTAAGACCAAAACGTACGTCGATATTCCGAAGATCGCGCGCAGGACGATTGAGGAAATCGGATACAACGACGCGACATTCGGCTTCGATTCAAAAGCGTGCGCTGTAATTACGTCGATTGATGAACAGAGTCCGGATATCGCGCAAGGCGTTGATCCGGGTGGGGCAGGGGATCAGGGAATGATGATAGGGTTCGCGTGTAATGAAACAAAGGAATTAATGCCACTCCCCATCATGCTGGCACACGGTTTAACACGACGATTGGCGGAACTCAGAAAGAAAGGCGTTCTCAAATACCTCCGCCCGGATGGAAAGGCACAGGTAACCGTTGAATATAGCGCCGTCGGAAAGCCAAAACGCGTCCATACAGTTGTAGTTTCATGTCAGCATTCGCCTGACGTGAAACTAGCTCAGATAAAGAAAGATGTTATCGAACATGTCGTTAAGCCCGTTTGCGGAAAATGGCTGGACGGAAAAACAGTTTATCACGTTAATCCAACCGGCCGTTTCATCGTCGGCGGTCCTCCTGGTGACTGCGGAGTAACTGGTCGCAAAATTATCGTGGATACTTACGGCGGATACGCGCACCATGGTGGCGGATGTTTTTCCGGTAAAGATGCCACAAAAGTCGACCGCAGCGCCGCGTATATGGGCCGTTACATCGCCAAAAATATCGTAGCCGCAGGTCTGGCCGACAGAATCGAGATTCAGGTTGCTTACGCCATCGGCGTCGCTGATCCGGTATCTCTGATGGTGGATACATTCGGAACAGGAAAGGTATCGGATAAAAAGTTGGTTGATGCGATTAAAAAAGTATTCCCACTGCGCCCGCAGGACATCATCAAACATCTTGATTTAAAAAAACCTATATTCCAAAAAACCGCCTCCTACGGCCACTTCGGCAGGTCGGAATTCAGCTGGGAGAGGACGGATAAAATTAAGGAGCTGAGTAATTATTAAAATACCCCTAATTAATTTATTTATCAGTACCGCCTTTTAAACAGCTGTCCAAAAATTCTCTTACCCTTTGTGTTATGTCTTCAGGTATTCTGCTGTTATTTGGAGCTTCAAGGAAACCTATCGACAGCAATTTTCTTTTCATTTGAAGATTTTCAAGTAAACGTATCAATTGCATTTTTCTTGTCATTAGACGATCTAATATGATGGGTCCGTGAATATCTCCAGGTTTGGATGCTGAAGGCAGAATTAGATCAGGCTGTATTGGCCCTTCAGTTTCTTCTTCAGTCTCATTTTTTAAATTAAGTTGTTTAATATATGATATTAGATCCTCTAAAGCCGCACCTCGATCCTTCTCAGATGAAGATATATCATCATCAGATGCGATTAGTGGTTCAAATGGATTTGCTTTCATAAAGTAATTAAAAAATTATTAAGAATATATTTATACACTATTTATTATATTTTGTCAAGACTTTTCAAATCTCGAAGGAACTCAAATCCATGCTCTCTTGAATAGTTCTATAACAATAAGCCAGCCTGATCGCATAATGACTTAGCCGCAAGGAAGTTTCCACTCTTTATTTGCTGTTCCAGGGATTTGCGTATTCGACTTAAGAGTATTGAGTTGCCTAAAGGGACTCCCGATTCGATATCATCATGCTCAGATGTACTTGGCGGTATCATTCCTTCGAGTCTTGAAAGGGCTTTTTCTAATTTAGATCTGAGTAACTGGGTCTCTGCATCCCTTATTTCCTCGAGCAACAATCTTGATTTTTCAGGTATAAACCGAATCATAAAAATATATAATAAAATCGCACTTGAGACTCGCACTCGCACTTGAGACTTAACGAAGTGTAAATACAGGTATCTCCGAGTTTGAAAACGTCCTCAACGGCGGTCCCCATGTCCCCACACCGCTGGTTGTGTAAATATTGAATGTGCCGTAAGTATGCAGCCCATAATAATTTTTGCCGAGTAATAACCTCGCGAGAAGGTTAAATGGCAGGAGCTGGCCCTTATGGGTATGACCGGAAAGCTGTAAATCAACGCCATGTTCTTTCGCGTAAGAATAGTCATCATCAAGAGTAAAATATGCGTTCCATTGCTGGTGGCTTAAAGTATCGTTTTTATGGGTCACGTTCATAGGTACATGATACATAAGAATAGTCGGCTTTTTCGGGTCATAATCTTTTGAGGCAAATACTTCTTCGGCGTTGTTTATCTGGTCATACAATGGATAACTTATGCCAACTATCTGAAGCCCATTAAGATTGACGACTTTATCATCAAGGATTGTTATATTGGTTTCTTTCAGGACCTTTAGTGCGGTATCTATGCCTAAATAACCCTCGTGATTTCCTGTAACAAAGAAGGTCCCGTATGTCGATTTAAATGAGCTTAATGGTTTTATAAATGGTAATAAATCGCCGTCCATTCCGTCAAACAGGTCGCCGGTAATTAGGATCACATCAGGATTCTGAGCATTTACCGCTTTTACTACATTCTCAAGAAATCCGACCCTGTGGATTGGCCCGAGGTGCAAATCGGAAAGCTGAATTATTTTTTTACCTTTCCATTCCGAAGGCAGATTTTTTAGTGCGATCTCAATGCTTTTCGTCCTCGGTACAGTCGCGTTCCACACGCCGTATACGGAAAAAAGAAAAGCCAGGGAAAATACTACCGTGGCGGTAGCAAAAAGATAGGATTCGACACCTATTAACTTCATTACTCCGAATACAATCCACATCAGTACGCATGCGGCTACCAGGTTAGAAAGAAGCCCTATCCAGTACGCTGATATACCGTAATATATGTTTGATAGGATGTTCCCGTGAAGCCGGATTAAGAAAGATGAGAGGAAAAAACTGAAGCTAAGCACACAAAGAGCAATGATAAAATACGCCCGGAACAGCGGATTTGATATATTAAAAAACCGTATAGCGGAATAATACAGGGCATAATTTGCGCCTCCGAATACAAGGAGGAAAACAGTTACAAAAAGAAGTAGACGTGCAATCATACTATTTGATTAAAAAATATCAGCTTTTTCCCCGACGATCTTCTCGCCCAGAAACCTGCTTCCTAAGTCTGAAAATTTTTCCGGAGAATCGGTGGTATAATAAATCCTTTTGCCTTTGCCAGAAAGGCTTTTTTTAATGTCCGGATGACGCTTAAAATAATCATCTATCGCGTCCGCGGCAGCTTTAGCGGAAGATATAACCTTTACCTGTCTTCCCATCATCCGTTCGACCTCTTTTTGTAGCAGTGGATAGTGCGTGCATCCGAGTATCAGCGTATCCACATGCGCGTGCTTTAGCGGGCGTAAATATGTGCGTAACGTCATGCGCGTCACAGTATCTTTTATCATACCTTCCTCGACAAACGGAACAAGAAGAGGGCAGGCTTTTTCGGTTACGACGATATGCTGTGAAGCACGTTTATCAGTCGGTTTATATATAGAGGATTCATATTTATTCAGCTCTCTTGTATACGCACCGCTGTTAATTGTTCCGCGCGTGCCGATAACACCGATTCTGCCAAACCGTGTTTGCCTCAGAGCCTCCTCAACAGCAGGAACAAGCACACCCAGAATAACTGGTTTACCTTTATATATCTGCTGGACATGCCGTAGCGCGTCGGCTGAGGCAGTATTGCATGCGATGATAATAAGCTTACAGCCTTTCTTAACCAAAAACTCCACATTCTGAACAACTAATTTGTTCACACGTTCCGCGGAATGGCTTCCGTAAGGCGTATTCGCCTGATCCCCTAAATACATATAATCGAATTCAGGATACTTTTTTAAGTACTCCTTCATAACAGTAAGCCCGCCGAAACCTGAGTCGAAAATTCCGATCATCTATTATAAAATTATAACGCTTGTGTGCCTTCCTGACCGCCTTTGGAGGTTGGCACAAAATAACGACGTAACGCTTGTGTGCCTGTGGCACAATACAACAAAAACACAAAAATCTCAACCAGGGGCTGAACCGCTGATTTACAGGAAATAGTCTGAACTGTGATTTTTGTGATTAAATGATTTTTGTGATTAGTCAAAAACCCAAACACTTAAATAATCATGACAATCACGTAAATCAAATAAATCACAGTTCAGACAATCAGAAATTCCTCCACGCAAATACCAATAACAGAATATTCACAATATATATCGCGTTACACACAAGGCAGAAGTTCTTCAGTTTGAAGTATAAGATGTAAGCCAGTCGCGCTGAATAAACAACTCCGAAGGCGGTAGCGAATAATATAAAATCCGCCCTTCCGTAAAAAACAAGTCCTGCGATAATCAGATAATACAAAATTCCCCACCAGCCATTTGAAATCCCCAATGTTTTTCCGTATGAGCTATGAAATGTCCGCGTGCACGACATTCTGTTTGAAATGTCACAAACAGCTTTGTAAGAAGAGTCTTTTTTTAATCGATACTCAAGATATAAAGTGTAACCAGATAGAAGGGCGCCTATTGCAGCGGCAATATAAATCGAGTTAATCATTGAACACAAAATTTATACAATCTTCGATTCCGCCTAGGGCTTCACTCAGATTGAGAAGTAAATTTAAAAAGCACACTTTCGAGATTAAACACCTTACCGTTTTTAATTACAATTCCGTCATTTCTTAAACGTTGTACTTTATCCTTTATTCCGCCAGAGTATCCGCCCAGAGAGCCGTTGGAACAGACCACTTTATAACATGGATACTCGTCTGGTTCGGGGTTTTTGTTAAGAAGCTGTCCGATATACCGATAGCCTTTTGTCTTCATCGCACGTCCGATTTCTTTATACGTCGTTATTTTGCCTTTAGGGATTTGAGAGAGAAGTAGTTGAAGCTTTTTAATATAAGATCTATTCATGATTTTATTATATTACCCTTTGTTTTTTAAATCCAAAAAATTTGAAAATAATATAATTTTATGTTATAATATAATAATATAAAAAATAATTTTAAAATGACTGATTACAATGAATTAAAAAAGGTTTTGATTAAAGCATTAGAAGAAGGAAAATCGCCTGAGGAAATTATAAAACCCGAAGATATCCCGGAAAATCTTAGACCCGAATTCCAAAGGGTTTTATCTGATTTGGCAGCAGTGACATCTGTTAGCAGGCAGTTTGGACCGTATCGTTCATCAGGACAGATTGAAGAAGCAGTTCTAAAAATTGTTTATGCCCCTGAATTGGCTGTTTACAAACAGGGCTATGACTGTATGTCGGATAAAGTCAAAAACCGTTGCTCATGGGAAACTATCGCGGAAAGATTGCTTGCCGATAGCGGCAGAAAGCTGAAAAAAGTCCTAGATATGCAGGGCAGTGGCGAGCTTTTTGGTATCGATAATAACGGAAAAGCTTTATTCAAAGATAAAGGCGTTGAACCTGTTATATACGGTTTTGATAAGGAGGGCAGAATGCTGAAAATTTATGACCGCAATCCTGAACAGATGAAACAGGTCGAAAGGTGGGCTAATTACTACGAGGTACATGAACAGGTCTTAAAAGACGGTTATGAACTATTTCCTTATAGCGATCTTGGTTTCGGTTTCAGCGATGAAATGAAACAGGCTGAGAAGCATACCAAAAAACGTTTTGTTGCCAGCGAAAATGAAAAAGAATGGCGTGCGTCGTGGCTGGAATCTGGCGATAAGCCCGACTACAACTCAGCAACATTCTACGTCGCTTTCAAACCAAGAGATAAGGGTGGTTATTTAGAGGTGGCAGGTCGTCAGTTTCATGAAAATCGGGATGATCGCATTGGCGCGGTACGCCTGCTAAGAGTCTGAGATTTTGAAATATAATTTTCATAGGCCGCCCATATGGTGTCGTTATTTTTGATGTCTGATTTTCTTGTCCCGCGCATTTTAAATATGTATATTAAATCCGAATTCCGAATTAATTCTTAACTATTAATTCTTAATTTTTAATTAAAACAAATATGTCCTCAACAATCACCCACATCCACGCCCGTGAAGTTTTAGATTCGCGCGGCAATCCGACAGTTGAAGTAGAAGTGGCAACCGATAATCATTTCGCCTCAGCCATCGTTCCCAGCGGCGCTTCCACTGGCGCGCATGAAGCTGTGGAACTACGCGACGGAGATAAAAAGCGGTATGGCGGAAAAGGTGTTTTAAAAGCAGTTGAAAATGTGAATACGCTCATCGCTAACGAATTTATGGGCGCTGAAGTGCGTAATCAGCGTCAGATCGACAAACGACTCTGTGATATGGATGGAACTGAGAATAAAGGAAAGCTTGGCGCCAACGCGATTCTCGGTTTTTCGCTGGCCGTCTCAAACGTCGCGGCAAAGGTGCAGGAAATTCCGTATTTCCAGTATCTCGGGAATCTCGGCAACAAAGGAGAAAGCTATCTTCTGCCTACTCCGATGATGAATATATTAAACGGCGGAAAGCACGCCATAAAATCAACCGACCTTCAGGAATTCATGATAATGCCCGTTGGCGCGCATACGTTTAAGGACGCACT
>Ga0315286_10003930_pt1 | contig 14173 bp, 13 predicted proteins | sample YL17G10_0_MG_FD_205038 | JGI IMG/M metagenome (GOLD analysis project Ga0315286, IMG submission 205038) | Sediment microbial communities from Yellowstone Lake, YNP, Wyoming, USA - YL17G10_0 | ecosystem: Environmental > Aquatic > Freshwater > Lake > Sediment | place: USA: Wyoming | collected...
TGCTTGCACCGATAATTAGCATGATAACGTGAACCCATCGGGATGGGAAGGGAGGGGGACTCGTCTTACTAAACTTTGATACTACCCAGGCGAACAGGACAGAACTGGCGGCCACCGGGAAGATATAAGGGATAAACAAGGATTGTAGTATTAGGGCAATGCCCATCCCTAACAGACGGTTATTAAGCCAGCATAATAAAAACAGGGCAAACAAAGGCGAGGCAAAAGATAGGGCAAGCCCTCCGGACATATTGTGTAAAAAGAAAGGCATTAGCCATAAAGTGGCTACAGCCACCTAGGCTGGGCGCTGGCTACCGAATATACTCTGCATAATTTTAAACATATAGATAGCTAAGAAGACAAATAAAAGCCCAGTCAATATCTTGGAAAAGGTAATGGAAGACATGATCCATGAAGCAAGCCAATAAAGTCATTTTACTCTCCAAGGGACGTAATGGCGCGTGTAATCGGTAAGCAAGTCCATTTAGAAGAGTTATGGATCAAGCCATGACTGCATCCAGTAAATTTGTTGACGCACGTCGTCAGCAATGATGTAGTAATTTTGGGATGCTTGTTAATGGGCAAGAGCACAATACCAGAGGAAAGGGCTACCAGACATAGATCTATCCATGGGATGTTTCTTAGGATAGGTATTCTCTTTTTTATATAAAAATACACTTCATAGCGCTTAATCATTGTGTCCCGATTTTGCCTCCGTTGGCCCACCTAAGAATCTATGTTGGAAACCGTTTAACTGGTATCAGTTGGAAGAATCCGGGTGGATATGGGTGTAATAACACCGGGGATCAACCTCCGGCCTTGAGGCGCAAAGATGCGGCAATGGGCCCAACCACGCTTTTGAAGGAAAAATTTTATCGAAGTAAGCATTACTCCCAGGCCGTATTTCACGCTCCGGGGAAAATTGATGGAAGAGGCTTCCTCGAAATAGCGGGTGGGACAGGAAACCTCGCCAATGGGAAAACCGAAATAGATGGCTTGGGCCAGCATCTCATTATCGAACACAAAATCATCGGAGTTCTCCCAAAGCGGGAGGGTCTCCAGGACCTTACGGGAGAAGGCGCGAAAACCGGTGTGATATTCGGAGAGTTTGGCGCCCAGGAGCAGGTTTTGGAACAGGGTGAGGAGGCGATTGAAGAGATATTTATAGGCGGGCATGCCCCCTTGGCAAGCTTTGCCCCCCAAAATCCGGGAGCCGATGGCCACCTCATATTCGCCGCTGGCCACCAGGCCAGCCAGGGCCGGGATAATCTTCGGGGAATATTGATAATCAGGGTGGACCATGACCACGATATCGGCCCCCAATTTCAGGGCCTCGGTGTAGCAGGTCTTCTGGTTGCGGCCATAGCCCATGTTCTGACTGTGCAAAAAACATCGGATGCCGAGGCGCCGGGCCACCTCCACCGTCTCATCGTGGGAGGCGTCATCCACCAACAAGACTTCATCTACCACGTCAAAGGGGATGTTCTGGAAGGTGCGCTCCAGGGTTTGCGCGGCATTATAGGCCGGCATGACCACCAGCACTTTCTTCCCGATCAGCATTTTTTCGTTTCTCCTGTTTATATCCGAGATTATGCGACAACCTTAGACACCGCAGTAAAAAATGGTTTTGGGGACCTCTCTCCCCGAGTTTAACCCCAACAAGTTTCCTCTTTTGTAGCCCAATTGTCTCGCAGGGGACACGATAGCATAAATTTCAATGAATTTGTCAATCCATAAGCCGGTCATAGTGAATCTTTATAAACTTTGGGCATATCTGCCCTCCAGAATTCGGATACCTCATGCGGGGGAGCTTAGGGACCATAGGCCAGCACCATCCATTAGGTTTAATAGGAAAAGCTGATGCTAAAGAAAGTCATACATAGGGGCATAATTTTAAATTTAATTATTGATATTGAATTGAAAGATAATGATCATTGCCCTGATCCGAAACTTATCATAGAGCCAAAAACCTTCCTACTACATAGCGAGACTTTTCAGTCTGAGAATTCCCTGCCGTTTCCGCCATTAACCTGGCGCTCCCCTATCACCGCCATCTGAAATCTTCCTCTCCACAGATGTCCGCGCAAGATAAGGAGATCATATATTCAACTATTTGGCATTGTAGAGAAGTTTCGTTCGTGGCAAGTGAGTGCGCCACGAGCGCGCTTGGTGTTATAGGGATAGCGTGCGCAACTGCGCGAGAGATGGGGGTAGGCCCCCCAGAGCCGGCTTGCAGGAGCAGGCTTCACACCACCTTAAGCTGCGTTGGTTGAGAGCCATGGTGGTGAGCGTTAAGGAAAAGTCGCGGCAAAAGATCGTGGCAGGTGAGGTTCAGGGAGACGAGCACCAGCGAACCACTGATGAGGTGTCGAAACACTAAAGACGACGTCAGAACTGGAGGCTTGCTTGACTCCAGGATAAACCCAGGGGAAACTTGCTTACTGCCTGGGTGGCGGCCTTAATCGGTCCTCTGGCTTTATCTCTGGTGGCCTGCTACCACCGATGGTATTCCCCCTATGGGCGGCATTTCCTCTTTGCCGTGCCGGGGCTTTACTTATTGGCGGGTTATGGGGCCGCCCTGCTGTTTCGGGCCTATGGCCCTTCCAGGCTGGTGGGAATAATCCTGATAATTCTGATCCTGCCCTGTGCCCGGGCCTCCCTCCAGGCCTTGGGAAAACCGGTAAGGGGGGTGAGGGAGGGCTTGAAATTTATCGCCGCCCGGCAGCAGCCTGGGGACCTGGTATTCTTTGATACTTACGCGGCTCCCACCATTTATTATTACCGTCTTCTGGGCCGGCCTTATGCGATGGGCCTGAGTTATGGACTGCCGGCGGAGGAGTGGATCGAGGGCAAGGTCAACCGCCGCCACCTGAATCCTGAGTTTTTGATGCCTTTGGTGCCTGAGGACCACGGGGTTTGGTTATTGGCCGAGACCCTGGACTATGCCCGCAGCCCGGTGGCGGGGGTTTTGCCTTATTGGCGGCAATTCGGGCAGCGGCTGGGGATGAACCGAGGGCGGAGACAGGTCTTGATTACTGACCGGGTCCAGGTGCAAAGTTTTTCCCGGGTGCGGCCATGACCGGGGGGCGTTGGACGCTGACCATGTGGTTTGGGGAAAGATGGGGGCCGCGGCCGTCTTACCTCTTGCGCCATCGCCACCGGAACCGCTCCCGGCCCGCCACCAGCACAAAGGTAAGGCTGCTGTAAAGCAGATAGAGGGTGTGGAGGCCGATGGCCCCCGCGGTGAAGCCGGGGGAGCCGTGCCGGGCAAAAAAGCGGTAAAGATCGTGATTGATGGCCATCAAGGCCGCGGCCGCGGCGAAAAGGCCCAGCCAGGCCGGAGAAGAGTAAAAACCGAGGGCGAAAAACAGCAATGCGGCCCAGGCGGCCAATGCTCCCAGGCGCCCCCGGACATTTAGGTTCAGGTCGGCCGGCAGTCGTTTTTGCCGGAGGATCAGCCCGGTCCAGGGTATGGCCCGATCCCGGATATCGGCCTGGAGCAGGCCGGCGAAGGTCCAGCTTTTCAGGTGAGTCACCTGGATCCAGGGGCAGAGCCGGATCAGGTGGCCGGCCTCCCTGAGGCGCAGCCCCAACTCGATGTCCTCCAGCATGCGTTGGGATTCGTCAAAGCCCCCCAGAGCTGCAAATATCCGGCGGCGTATGGCCCCGCAACCGGTCCAGAAGGTGGAAGCCTCAGGGCGGCTGTGCTGGTGGACGTAATGGTGGAAGAGGTTCTTGTAGCGGGAGACCAGGCCGGCGGCCTCAGGCCCATCGTCATAGGACCCGAACAGGGCGCTGACCTCCGGATGCGCGTTGAGATATTCTTCCATCCCGGCCAGGGTAGCGGGATGAACCACCACATCCGCATCCAGGAAAATTAGGAGGTCGCCGGTGGCCGCGGCGGCCCCCAGATTCCTGGCCCGGGCCGGCCCCCGTGGGCCGTCGGCCAGGAAAATCACCCGGGCCCCCAGGCCGGCCGCCAGGGTCCCCGAGGTATCAGTGGAGCCGTCATCCACCACGATGACCTCATCCGGCGGCCGGCTGGAGGCCGCCAGGGCCTCCAGGCCCCGGCGCAACCCCTCACCGCCGTTAAAAACCGGGATGATGACCGACAGTTTCACCCCCAGATCCTCTCTGATACCGCTTTTGGGGATTTCTCCCCCCTTGGGGCCTTTCTCCAGAGTTGCTCCAGCCATTCGCCGAAAAACCCCGCAGTATTGGCCACTTGCCACCAGATTAGCAACGCCGCGAGCATTAGGGAAGGCCGGTCTCGGACCTGGATAATTTTTTGCAGCATCAGCCTCAGGTAAGTTTGATAAAATCTGGCTTCCGGCCGGAAAGGTCCTGAGCCCCGATGGACCCGAGCCTGGTGAAAGCGGAAAGCGCCCCGGCCGTAATTGAAGTGCTGCCACCAGAAACCGGGACCGGTAAGGCGGTGGGCATGGTAAACCACCGCGTTCGGGGCATAGGCAAGCCCCAGGCCATGATGCAAACACCGGTCGCAGAGGTCCCGGTCTTCGGAAGTGGCGAAGGTTGGGTCAAAACCGCCCAGGCGGTGAAAGGCCCCTGCCGGCAAAGCCAGATTATTGGTGGCGAAAAAGCGGGCCTGGTGGGGGTCTGCGTTGTAATGGGCATAGACCATATCCTGGATTAGATGACTGGTAACGGCAAAGGGATTATCAGGAAGGGAGTTTATCGTACGCCCTCCGAAGGCTTGATGCCGCGACCCCAGGAAACGCAAGGCCAGGGCCCGGAGCCAACCCGGGGCCGGCAGGCAATCGTCGTCGGTGAAGGCCAGGAACTCCCCTTGTGCCGCCGCGGCCCCGGCGTTGCGGGCCGCCGCCGGGCCGCCCCGGGCTTGGGTGAGCAGTTTCACCTGATACGGTCGGCGGCAGGGAGCCACCCAGTCGGCCAAAGGCATACGGCTGCCGTCATCCACCACGATTACTTCAAAACGCTGGACAGGATATTCCTGGGCCTCGAGAGCGGCCAGGCAATGGGTCAACTGGACCGGCCGGTTGTGGGTGGGGATGATTACGGAAAAGAACGGTAGTTTTGCCATTATCGCCTTTAACCCCAATTCCCTCCGGGCCCTTCCCGGCCCGGAGGGAGGCGGAAGAGAGCCTTTTCCGCCGCGTCGGGGGAGTTACCTTAAGCCGGGATGATGACCCTGAGGTAACGATGCACCTGGAAATCCAGATGGGTTAGCTTTTCTTTCGCCCGGCCGGGACCGAGGACATAACCCACCATCTCGCCGGTCCCATCCAGCAGCAGCATGAAGATCATGGCCGCCAACAGCCGCCACCTGAGACCCGGCGGCAATTCCCCAAGTTCCAGGCGCCTCAAAGCCCTAACCAGCCGCACCAGGGGAATAAGGGGAGCGCTGAGGCTGTAAAAGAGACGGCGCGACAAACTCCAACCCCTGTTCCGGGCCCGGGAGGCCGCAAACTGACGCCCGCAATAAAACCTCAAGGGAATCCAACAAGAGAGGGGCAGGGCTTTCAGGTGGCGGGTTCTGGCCGCGGGCTCCAGGTAAAGCCGGTGGCCCCGGTCCCGAAGATCCCAGTGCAGGACCGTTTCCGCCTCCAGCAGACCCTCCAGCTTCTCCCCGTAATCCAGGAGCAGGGAGCGTTTATAGGCGCTGTTATGACCCGGCAAGAGGTCCCGGACGCCGCCGGTTACAGGCTCCAGGAAGGGATAGTATTCGATCAACAGGTTGGCCCAACTGATCAGGTCCCCGGGATTGATATTGGCAACGACCGGCCCCACCGCGGCCCAAGGCTGCCGGTGCGCGGCGATCAGGGCCGCAGCCCATCCGGGGTCGGGAAAAGAGTGGTCTTCCCCCAGGGCCACCACCTCCGCCCGAGCCTGGCGAATGCCCGCAGCCACGGCTGCGGCCAGGGAATTGAGCCGGCTTGCCTCCACCAGCCGCACGCTCTGAAAACCTGCCTCTTCGGCTTCCCTCAAGTCCAGCCGGGCAGCCTCGGGGGCGACGATGATAATCTCCAGGCGGTCCATCACCGTTTGCGCCCTCAGGTGGCTGATGGTCCGGCGCAGGGGCTCATAGCCGGCTGGCGTGACCAGCACCACCGACATTGCCGGCAGCTCTTCTGGCATTTATCCAGCCTTTTCAGCCGCGCTTGCCGTTGCCACCCGCAGGCCGCCTTCCGGAGTTGGCGCGCCTCTCCGGGCTTCCCCCTGCAAATAGCCGACGCACTCCCCCCAGGACCAGGAGATCAGGCCCAGGAGCAAAAAGGGCGCGGTCTTGATAAATGGTTGACGGTAAAGGCCGGTTTTAAAAACCCGCCGTCTGATGTCCAGAAAAAGTTTCAGAGGGATGAGGGGCGCGAAAGTCACATAAAGAAAGCGCCGCCAGGGAGAAAATTCCTGGCCCCGAACGCGCACCTGGGCGAAAGACCGGCCGTGCATATATTCATGGCGCAGAAACCTGCCCATCTGGTCGATGCTGCGGTGGAAAACCAGCATCTCCGGGTTAAATCGCAGGCGATACCCCTGTTTCCCCAGCCGCCAGTGAAACTCGGTGTCCGAGCAATAGCCTCCCTCCAGGAAGCCGCCGAATTTCTCAAAGACCTCCCGTTTGTAAGACATGTTGGCGGTGGGGATATCCGCGGACCAGCGGGGAGGGAGCCCCGGCATCCACTTGGTGAACTCACAGAAGTAGGCGGCCCAGCCCACCGCATTACCGGGAGGGGCGTTGCCGATGGCCCCGCCGATGGCCGGATGGGGGGATTGATGGGCCTTGAGAATTTCCGCCACCCAGTTGGGGGCGGCCACACAGTCCGCATCGATAAAGGCGATGATTTCTCCATGGGCCCGGGCGACGCCTAAGTTGCGGGCCTCCCCGGGAAATTTCCGTTCTCGAAACCGATGGAGTTGGACCTCAGGATATCTTGCCGCCACCAGACCGGCGGCATCATCCGGGGAACTGTCCACCACGATGATCTCCACGTCAGGCTTGGAGCTTTGCCGCCGCAACGCCTCCAGGCATGCGCCGATGGTCCCCCCGGCATTATAGGAGGCAATAACCAGGGACAATTTTGGTTTTGGGGCCATGGGTAAGCTCTTCGCCTCAGAGTTTAGCCCCCACAGCGGAGCTTTGCGGGAAAAAGAGGGCGTGGCCCACAGTTTCCCGGCTGCAATTGCCCCCCAGATAGGCATAGGAGCAATCACAGCACAGAGGAACGCCTTCCCAGTTCCGGCGGAATTGCCGACGCAGGCGTTGATAGGCGGCTCCCTGCCAGATGTTCTTGAAGGTATCCGTTCCCAGGCGCCCCATGAGGTACCTCTCTTCATAGTCGAAAGCACAGGAACAGACCGCGCCGTCCCAATGGATGGCGGGGTTGTTCCAAAGGTGCTTACAGGGATTGCGGCGCTGCCGGATACGCCGACCTGAGGAGGTGTAGCGGAAACGGCGGTAACGCGGGTCCAGGGGGAGAAATTCCCCATGGTTTTCCTCCAGAGAGGCCCGGTTATCGCCATATTCGTCCGCGGCATAAGGGTTGAGAGTCTTCAGGGTAAAGGCGTCCACCCCCAAAGATCGGGCCAGGCCGGGCAGTAGAGAAATTTCCTGCTCGTTGTGCCGCATGACGATAAAGCGCAGGTTAATCAGGGGGGTGGGCGAATTGAGGGCCCGTTTACGGGCTACAAGGGTGCGGATGCCTTCCTTGACCGAGTCCAGCTCTCCCCCCTGGCGGTACCGGGCATAAGTCTCCTGAGTGGCTCCATCCATAGCCACGATCAAAGTGTCCAGGCCGGAGCGGATCAGCCGGTCAGCCTGGTCTACGCGGGTGAAGATGTGGCCGTTGGTGCTGGACACCAGTTTGATCCCTTTTTCTTTGGCATAGGCGATCATCTCGTAGATCTGGGGATTGAGAAAGGGTTCGCCCCAATCCCAAAGAAGAATCAACAAAGCATAGGCCCCTATCTCATCCATGAGTTTCTTAAAAACCCGAAAATCCATGAATCCAGTGGGACGGTGCATACCCGTGGTTACCGGACAGATGGCGCAGTGCAAATTACAGCGAGCGGATGGTTCTATCTGCAGATGGGTGGGCCACCCCCAGGCCCTCTCTGGTTTGGCCACCACCGAGGCCTCCACCAGCAGCCAATTGATGATTTTTTTCAGGGGTAATTGCTGGAATCGGTGGGGGATACGGTCGCAATCCAGCACTATCTCGCGTCTCCTCAACGCCTTGAGCAATTGGCGGCATTTGCTCAGTAGATTTCGGTCCATGATCTCCTCGGTTCTTTTCGTCCTTAAGGCCGCGGGCGCCGGAAGGGGGCAAACCACTTGAACACCCGGTGCACCCGCACGTTATCCTCCAAATGGCAACAATGGCTGCAATCGCAATCTGAGTCCATGGCTCTCAGGCCCTCCCGGGTAAGGGTTTGGCGACGGAAGCGGCGGAGGGCTTCGTTGTTCCAAATCTCCCGGAAGCTCTCCTCGTTTAGATTACCGATGGGCAGCTCACAAGCCTCGCAAGGCAGCACCGTGCCGTCCACCAGGATGCGGACATGGAGCCAGGGAATGTAGCAGGGCAGTTTTTCCCAGACCGACTCCCCATATCTATAACGCCTGACGACCTGATTGATGTTATGGCTGAGAGACCGCGACCGCAACTTCTTTTTCATCCGGGTCAAGGTGCGGCAGACCCACTCTTCCTCCTCCCCGCTCAGAGCCGCTGCCGCCAATAGGCGCCGATGCGTGCGCAGAAGGGTAAAAGAAACCGCCTCGCAACCGGTGGCCTCAGCGAGAGCAATTAGGGCCTCGATTCTTTGAAAGTTGTGGCGATTAATCGGGTGTTGCAACTGTACCAGCGGCAGACTGCTGCCTTCACGGGCCTTGATCTCCGCCACCAGTTTCAGCGCTGCCACCACCCGGTGAAAATTTTCCGGATCGGTCCCCGGGTAGTTCGCCGCATATTCCTCCAGGGAAGAGGCCCAGAGACTCACCTGCAGAACATCGAGGCGGGAAGCCAGCAGGGATTTTATCCGGGTCGCATCCAGCAAGGTGCCGTTGGTGAGGAGAGTAACATGGAGCCCGGCCTTTTTGGCCTGATGGATGAGGTCAAAGAGATGGGGATGCAGGAAGGGTTCCCCTTCGCTGACAAAAAACAGGCTGGCGGTGCCCATGACTCTTAACTCGGCGCAGAGTTTCCGGAACATCGGAGGGGAAAGATCTTGGATGGACTGGTCGCCCGGTGACGGCAGGTTCACCAGGGGGGAATGAAAGCGACAGCCCAAACAGTGGAGATTGCAGCGCCGGGTTATATCCACGGTGACATAGAAAGGACCCGTTTGGGCCACCTCCCGGTTAAGCAATCCCTTAAGCAGCTTGATCTTTTGATAAAAGGTGGCCATGGTTCCCTGCTTGTCCCGCGGCTTTAAACCATAACCCCGCGGTTTTGTCCATAATCCTCTCATAGTCAAAGAGCTGCCGGGCCGAGAGCCGGGCTTTTTCCCCCATGGCCCGGGCCCGGGCCGGATCATCGTCCAAGCGGCTGATGGCCGCGGCCAGGGCCGGGGAATCGTCAGGCGGCACCAGCAAGCCCGTTTCCCCGTCCACTATCATCTCCGCGGCGCCCACCACCCTGGTGGTCACCGTGGGCGCTCCGCAAAGGGCCGCCTCCACCAGGACTTTGCAAAGTCCTTCGTACAAGGAAGGGAGGACAAAGACGTCGCAGGCTCGGTAAAACCGCGCCAACGCAGAAGCCGGTATAAATCCGGCAAAGGTGATGCGGTCCCTGATCCCCAACTTATCCGCCTTCTGTTTAAGTGCGGCTTTCAGCTCACCTTCTCCCACCAGGGTCAGCCGCGGCCTTTTCCCGGCGTCAAGTAACAAGCGCAGGGCCTGAAGCAAGCTGAAAAGCCCCTTTTGTTTGCTGAATCGCCCAACAAACAGGAGTTCCTGACGCCATGGTCTCTCCGGTAGAGGGGCGGGGGTATCAAAGAAGTGGGTCTTAACCGGAAAGGTGCAGACTGCGATTTTCTGGGGGTCCACTCCCAAAGGCAACAACGTCCGGGCCAGGTCCCGGCCCACCGCCTGGACCAGGTCCGCCTTAAGGAGCAGAAACCGAGCTAAAAGATGATAGAAAGGGTAATAAGGGCGCTCCAGCACCCACCGATAGTGCCCGAAGTAGCCCGTGTGGCATTGGATTACCAGGGGCAGTCCAAAACGGCGCTGGAGCCAGTAACCCACCAGCCCGGAGCCCATGGGGTCGGTGGCCACCACCACATCAAAGGGGCGACGCCGATGCTCGGCCGCGGCAAGGCGCAGGGCATCGAGGGGGAAGGTCAGCTTGCTTCGGGAGTAGGTAAGGTGAAAGCGGATATCCGTTTCCGGCGCGGGTTGGAGCTTGAAGCCCCGGGGCACATAGCTCAAGTAGTGCATCTCTACCCCCCGTTGGCTCCAGCCCCAAACAGGCGTTACATAAGAACCCCTGACGGGCCCTCCGCCGGATACTTCGATGTATAAGACCTTGAGCATCTCTGCCTTACCCCTTGGGAGCAGGAATCAGTAATTGATGTTCACCTTAAAAGGGACCGCCCCCTATTTCCATACCTCCGATTTGTGGCTGATGATCCGCCAGCCCGCGGCAATGTCCCCCGGGGTGATCACCTGCAAGAGAAAAAGGAGACCTAGATAGGCCGCCACCGCGGCAACGAACAGCCCCAGGTTTACTGCCAAGGACGAACGCAGCCAAAACAGCGGCAAAAACAGCCCTCCCAAACCCAGGGCCCAGGTATAGCCGCGCAGGGAAAAGCACAGCACCCGGCGCATCCGCCAGGTGAAATAACCGGCGTAGAGAGTGGATGCCGCCAGCACGGCTATGCACCCCCCCAGGCTCCCCCACCAGGCAATGAGGATGGGCCCCAGGCTCCAGAAGGCCGCCAGTTTTACCCCGGCTGCGGCCAGGGCCTCGGCCGGGCGGTTAAAGGTCAAGGCCAGCAAGCTGCCGACGCTGCCCAGGGCCTGGGTCAGCAGCCCCAGCATCAGGGGCAGGAGATTTAGCGCCACCGGCCGATAAGCGGCACCCAGCACCAACGGCACCAGGTTTTCCCCCAGAAACAGCACTCCCAAGATGATCAAGACCCCGCCCACCGCCAGCCACTTGAGCAATGCCTCCATCCAGCCCCGGATGGCCTCAGTCTCTCCCTGAATCATCAAGGAACTGAGGAGGGGGGCAAAGGCCAGGGCAAACTGGGGGATGATAAAGGCAATGGTAGCGTGGACATTATTCGCCAGCCCGAAATAGCTGACCTGGACGTAATCCCCGGAGATCGCCCGCACTAGTAATTCGCCGCTTTGATTGAAAGCTGAGTGGATCATGTTGACTGCAAAAAAAATCAGGCCGAAACCGAGATAACCTCTCATCTGCTGAAAATCCGGCCATAATGCCCCCCAGGAGAGGTGATGTCTCACCCAAGAGAGGCCCACGGCCAGCACCGTGGTTTCCGCCAGTAAGACTCCCAGGCAGGCGCCCCGCAGGCTGCCCAGGTAGAACCCGGGAATCAGCAAGGCCAGCACCAGCCAGCGGCGCAAGGTTTCGTCCATGCCCCAGCGGGCCGCCTGATTCAGACCCAGGAAATAGGTGAAGGTCAAGTTGGCCACCGTGCGGACAGCCACGATACCGGCCATGATGACCAAAACCCAGCGATCCAGATCCACCAACCAGAGAAAGGTTAGGAGCAGATAAGCACCGGCAGCCAGAACCGCGGTGATCAGGCGCAGGGTCAGGAGGTTACTGATAAATTTCCTTAAATTCTCCTCTTTTCCTGGAAGGTTGAGGGGGGGCAGGTGCCGCCCGATGATCTCGGTGAAACCCAGACCGCTGAAGAGCATAAGCCAGATGGCCAGAGAGATAAGCAGCGCATATTGGCCGTAGAGTTCCGGACCCATCAGCCGGGGCACTATGGCCGCAAAAAGTAAGGCGTTGAGGATGTGCACACCCCTCTGCGCCCCTAGTAGAGATAGATTTCGAAGGGTGACCTGAGCTTGGGGGATCATCTCGGACTGGTCCGCAGGAGGGCCGGAGCCGGTGGACAAAATGGGGCCGGTAAAAGCCGCCCGGCGGAGCAGCGTTAGTAGCCGGCTCACCTGCAAATGCCGGTCTCCATCTCTTCGTGGTGCGCCACTTCACTGTTAATGCTCCACAGATTGCGCATCTCCCCCAGCAAGTTTCTGATGGCAGTCATCCCGGTGAGCATGGAATGGTCCATATTGTTATAACGGTGCATGCCGTTGCGGCCAATGGTCTGGAGATTGTCAATGGTGGCTAAAAAGTCCTGGATGACCTGCAAGTGCTCCTGGTAGCCGCGCAGATACACCGGATAGGCCCGGGGTTGGCGAAAGACCACCCCTGCCTCCACCTCCCCGGGGTCCGTCAATCCCAGCCGGGCCAGTTCCCGGGTGGCCAGGGCGATGAGTTCCTGGTCCGACAGAGCCCAGAGGCCATCGTCCTGATTGCAAAAATATTCTATTCCCAGGCTGGTTGTCCGGAGATCCGGCACCATGGCGGCGCTCCAATTCTTGAAGTTTTGAATGCGCCCCATCTTGACGTCCGGGCTATGTACGTAAATCCAATGATCGGGGAAGACCTCAGCCCGGTGGATGATCAGCCCCACCAAAATAAAATCCCGGTAGGTAAGTTTCTCCGCGGCATTCCGGACCTCCACGGGAGGTGCGGGCTGGAGACGACGGATTAGTTCGGTCAGGGGCATGCTGGAAATAAAATGCTCGGCGGAGAATGCTGCGGTGGTGGCGCCGTGTTGCACCGTGATTTCCCTGAGATGCCGGCCTTCCCGTTTCAGACTCTGGACGCGGTGATTAAGAAGCACTGGATTGCCCCGCTTTTCCAGCTCCTGCTGGAAGCGCTCCCACATCATCCCCGGCCCCAGAACCGGGTAATAAAAGCAATCGATCAGGGTCCTGGTGTTATGATTGCCGAAAAGGGCATGTGCCAGAGCCGATTTCAGGGACAGGCCTTTAATGCGCTGGGCTGCCCAGTCGGCCTGGATCAGCAGGCAGGGGATACCCCACACCTTTTCCGTATAGGTCTGAAAGAAGGTCCGATAGAGACGCCGGCCAAAGCGATTGGTCACCCATTGTTCGAAGTTATCCTCTTCACGGGATGGCCAACACAGGGCCCGGAGATAGCTCAAGAGAATCAGGAGGCTTTCTGCCAAACCCAGCTTGGCCAGGGCGTCGAAAAAATCAATGGGATATTTGAAAAAGCGGTTCTGGTAATAAATGCGGGAAAGACGCGGTATTCTGGAAAAGTCCTCCCCCAGCATCTCCTCCCAGAGCTGCTGCACTTCGGGGATCTGGGTATAGAAGCGATGGCCGCCGATGTCAAAGCGATAGCCCTGATGGACTTCCGTCCGGGCCAGGCCTCCCACCTTGTCGGACCTCTCCAGGATCAGAGGCCGGATGCCTTGCCGCATGGATTCATAAGCCGCGGCCAGGCCCGCCGGGCCTGCCCCGATGATGATCAGGGGATGATGCTCCATAAAGTGTTTCTAAAGTGACTCCCGTATGTTTAGGCTACCAGACTACTCTTAGGGAGGAACCGAAGTTGGCCTGGTGGCCGCAACCTTAAAGGGCCTCCAGCCCTCCCGGCAACATGATTTTCCCCATCATGGCCGGAGTGAAGAACCACTATTGAAGTTGAGCGCTTTCCAAAGCCTGGGAAACATCGCTCCTTTCTGGGATTAATTGGTCCTTTATGACATGGGTTGGAGAAGATGTCAAACGTAACCGGCCCCAGAAAAGGAGCAACCAGACAATTCCCTTGAGGAATTATTTTAGTGTACATAATTCTCATCACTCAAATATACGGCTATCTATACACCGCGTCATAAATGATTGGACCTAAAAGCTCATAAGGCCGCGACGGTCTTTAGCAACCAAAGGGAATCACCGGGTCACCACCCGTGATCCCCTTCGGTCTGAGGTATAAGATCAGGACTGAGGCTCCAGTTCCTTAACCTACCCCGGGCACCGTGGAATACACTTCTTTCAGCAGAGGCGGCCTGAATTCCAAGGTGCGGAGCAACAACACCGGGACGATGGCGTGGGAGGCGACCTTGTCGGCCACGCCGCCCATTTACCAGGCCACCTCGCCGGCCCCGATAAGGGGAGAGGAGGTGGTTT
>Ga0315286_10003931_pt1 | contig 14170 bp, 11 predicted proteins | sample YL17G10_0_MG_FD_205038 | JGI IMG/M metagenome (GOLD analysis project Ga0315286, IMG submission 205038) | Sediment microbial communities from Yellowstone Lake, YNP, Wyoming, USA - YL17G10_0 | ecosystem: Environmental > Aquatic > Freshwater > Lake > Sediment | place: USA: Wyoming | collected...
GCCGGTCCCCGCGCCGCACGCAAAGTGAGGTAGGGTAGCCCGCTCAGCGCGAGCAGGAGCAGGCCGGCGCCGCGATCGGCCAGGTGCGCCAGCGCGCGCACGAGGGCGGACCCCACGCGCGGCTCGAGCACCAGGCTGCTCGCGCCGCTGAACGGTTCGGGCCGCGCGCCCTTCGCGAGCAGTCCGCCATCCTCCAGCAGCCACCGCAGACGGATGTGCTGGTGATGCAACCACTGGAGCAATCCCGTCCCTTCCCGCTCTCCGGTCGGCCAATCCCAGAACACCACCTGGGAGACACGGTACCGCGCGACCACCGCCCGGATCTCGGCGCGGCCACCCAGCCACGGCAGCTCCCCGTCGCCCAGGGGCGGTGGCTCGTCGGCGCCGGGCCCCGGCTCGCACACGTAGCCGACCAGATCGAGGCCGTCCTGCCGCAGATTCCCGCGGGCCGCCAGCCACGCCGACCAGGCGGGCGCCGGCCCGACCAGGAGCGTGCGTTCGAGGGAGAGGTGGCCGCGCTCCATGTGCGCGCGCAGGACGGCGAAGAGCGCTCCCACCGCGCTCAGCGCCAGGCCGAAGATCGGCACGAAGAGGAGCAGCACGGCACGGCTGTAGATCTGCTGGCGCGAGAGGTAGGTCGTGGCCAGAAGCAGCAGCGCCACCAGCCCCACGAGAGGGCCGGCGGACGACAGCTCGGCCGCGTGACGGATGCGGGATCGGCGATACCGTCCGCGCAGGACGAAGGTGACGGTCGTGAGCAGCGAGGCGAAGAGGAACAGCCGCCGGTAATCCGCAAGCGGGAACAGGGCCTCGGGAAACAACGGATTGAGCGCGGCGCGCAGCAGGTAGGCGCCGAGCAACGCGCCGTTGAGCGCCACCATGTCGAGCACCCAGAGCAGCGCCCGGGTCAGCGGTCCCCGCCACTTCTTGAGCAGGTAGATGACCAGCCCCCATTTCTCATAAAAGGAGATCAGGCTGCCCAGGTGGAACCAGAAAGCGGGGTGGAGAGCCCCCTTGGCGCTGGCCCGCCGGTGGCGATGGACGAAGCGGGCGTCGGGAGTGTAGAGGACATCCCAGCCCGCCTGCCACATCCGGTAGCACCAATCGACATCCTCGAGGTAGAGAAAGAACCGCTCGTCCAGCGGCCCCGTGCGTTCCCTGGCCTTCCGGCGCACGAGCATGCACCCCCCGAGCACCCAGTCGACGGCCCGCTCGCTCTGGTGATCGAAGTCGCCCATCAGGTGCTCGCGCACGCTGCGCGAGTTCGGGAAGAGGCGACCCAGGGGCGTGCGCCGCAAGAGCAACGTGCGCAAGGTATAGAAGCGGCGACACGAGTCCTGGATGCTGCGGTCGTCGTTGAGGAGCTGGGGCCCGACGATGCCGGCCTTGGGGCGCGCGTCGGCGAAGCCGAGCAGGGCGTCGATGGCGCCGGGCAGCACCACGATGTCCGGATTCAGGATCAGGGCGTAGTCGGCGGCGACGGCGGCCAGGCCACGGTTGACGCCTCGCGAGTAGCCGAGGTTCTCGCTGTTCAAGATCCAGTGGACATCGGGATGCGCTTGCCGGACCCCCGCCAGTGCGGGGTCGCGGGAGGCGTTGTCGACGACGACGACGGCATGCGGGCAGGAAGGCGGATGCGCGCGCAGCGAGGCGAGGCATCGCGCCAGGTCCTCGCTGCTGTCGTAGTTGACGATGACCACCGACAGTTTCACGCGCCGACCTCGGCCCCGCGCGCCCTCGGCGGATCCGCCGGAAGCGCAACGCCCAGACTTCCCACACGGCTTCCCAGGTGCTGCGGCTCGACAGCTTGCGGATCCCGACCCGGCGGTCGACGAGAATGACTGGGAGCTCCTTGATCCGACGGCCGCGCCACCCGCGGGGGCAGTCTGTCCCGATTGGGAGCGAATCGCCACCACTTTTGCTCCGGCTCGGCAACGGCGCCGGTTCCCCGCCTCCGCCCCCGCCTCCGCCCCCGCCTTCGCCGGGATTCACCCGCAGCCGGTCGGCGAGATGCGCCAGCGCGTGCCGCCCGGTGGCGCTCCGAGCGCTTCTCCCCTATCCTTCCCGACGGCCGCAGATGCCGGCTGCTGCCGCCGGCCGCGGCGCCAAGCCACCCCATTCGCGAGATCTCATGGACCGCGCGCGCAACCCCGCCGAGGCGGCGGCCACTTACGCCCGCTTCGTCAAGTTCGAGCACACGCTCTTCTCGCTGCCGCTCATCGTGGCCGGCGGCCTGATCGGCGACCACGTGCTGCGCCACGCGGGGGCGCCGGGGGCGCTCACTCCGGGGCGCCTGCTGCTCATCTTCGTCGCGGCGGCCGGGGCGCGCACCTTCGCGCTGGCCATGAACCGGATCATCGACCACCGGCTCGACGCCGCCAACCCGCGCACGTCGGGGCGCGAGCTGCCCAGCGGCCGCATGGGGCTGCCGGAGGCCTGGGGCGTGGCGGCCGGCGGCGCGGCCGCCTACTGGACGGCGGCCGCCTTCCTGCCGCCGATCTGCCTGGCGCTGTCGCCGATTCCCATCGTGGTCTTCGTCGGCTACCCCTACCTCAAGCGCTTCACGCCTCTGTGCCACTTCGGAGTGGGCCTGGGCCTGGCGCTCTCGCCGCTGGGGGGCTTTCTCGGCGTGGCAGGCAGCTGGCGCGGCCTGGACCGGGTCCTGCCGCTCTTCGTATTCGCCCTCTTCTGGGTCTCCGGATTCGACATCATCTACGCCACGCTCGACGAGGCCCACGACCGCGCGCACGGGGTCCGCTCGCTGCCGGCGACGGCGGGGCGGGCCGCGGCGCTGCGCGTGTCGGCCGCTCTGCACGCCCTGGCCTTCGCTTCTCTCGGCGTCTGGGCGATGATACAGGGCGCCGGCCCGTGGGCGTGGGCGTGCCTGGCGGCGGTGGGTGCGCTCCTGTGGTGGGAGCAACACGCGGCGCAGCAGGTGGAGCTGGCTTTCTTCCGCATCAACTCGGGGCTGGGGTTCGTGGTGCTGGCACTGGTGTGGGCGGGCGTGGCGCTTTGAGGCGCGGGACCCCAACGACGAGGAACGGATGGACGATCTGGCGATGACTCTCGGAAGCCGGGAAGGACGCGAGGCGGGAGCGCCGCGCCCCCCGGCGCTGCGCGTGCTGGTCGGCGTCACCGGCGCCTCGGGCGCGGTCTACGCGCTCGACTTCCTGCGCCGCTGCCCGGGCGACAAGTTCGTGGTGGTGAGCAAGTGGGCGCGCGCCGTGCTCCACTCGGAGCTGGGCCTGCGCGAGGAGGACCTCGATCCGTACGTCAAGGCGCGCTTCCCCGACGGCGACCTGAGCGCGCCGTTCTCGTCGGGATCGAACGCCTTCGACGCGCTGGTCATCGTGCCCTGCTCCACCTCGACGGCCGCCAAGATCGCGGCCGGCATCGGCGACACGCTGATCACGCGCGCCGCCGCCGTCGCCCTGAAGGAGCGCCGCCGCCTCGTCCTGGCGGTGCGCGAAACGCCGCTCTCCACCATCCAGCTCGAGGCCCTGCACAAGCTGTCGCAGGCCGGAGCGGTCATCTTCCCCTTGTCGCCGCCCTGGTACGGCAATCCCAAGACCGTGGACGAGCTGGTCGCCGCCACCACCGGCAAGCTCCTGCGCTTGCTCGGCGTCGAGCTGCCCGGCGGCTGGCGCGAGGAGGACCTCGAGTAGGCGGCCGGTGCCCGCGCCGGCGCGGCCGACCACGAGACAGCCCATGCCCTTCTCCGACCTGCAGTCCTTCCTCGCCCACCTCGAGCGCCACGGCGACCTGCACCGCGTGCGCGCCGAGGTGGACCCCGAGTACGAGATCACCGAGATCGCCGTGCGCGCCGTGCGTGAGGAGCGGCCGGCGCTGCTGTTCGAGCGCGTGAAGGGCTCGCCCTATCCGCTGGCGGTCAACGTGCTGGCCACGCCGCGCCGCATCGAATGGGCGCTGGGCCGCCACCCCGAGGAAGTCGGCGCCGGCATCGTCAGCCTGCTCGAGAAGCTCAAGCGCCCCAGCCTCGCCTCGCTGGCGGCGGCGCGGGGGCAGGTGGCCCGGGCGCTCGGCGCGCGCGTCAAGCGCGTCGGCCGCGCGGCCTGCCAGGAAGTGATCGAGGAGCCGGATCTCACGCAGCTTCCGGTGCTGCGCTGCTGGCCCGAAGACGGCGGGCGCTTCGTCACCTGCGGGCTGGTGCTCACCGCCGATCCCGAGACCGGCGAGCGCAACCTGGGCCTCTACCGCATGCACGTCTACGGCCCGGCCGAGACCGGCATGCACTGGCAGATCCAGAAGGGCGGCGGCTTCCACTATCACGTCGCGGAGAAGCGCGGGCAGCCGCTGCCGCTGACCGTGGCGATCGGCGCCGACCCCTGCCTGCTGCTCGCCGCCGTGGCGCCGCTGCCCGAGGGCGTCGACGAGCTGGTCTTCGCCGCCTATCTGCGCGGCTCCCCCACCCCGCTGGCGCGCGCCGCGCGCGTCGACGCCTGGGCGCCGGCCGCCGCCGAGTTCGTGCTCGAGGGCGAGGTGGCGTCCGGCGAGCGCCGGCAGGAAGGACCCTTCGGCGACCACTTCGGCCACTACTCGAACGCCGCGCCGTTCCCGGTGTTCCGGCTCAAGGCCGTGACGCACCGCCGCCGGCCGGTGTACCTTGCCAGCGTCGTCGGCAAGCCCCCCCAGGAGGACAAGGCGCTGGGCGAGGCGGTGGGCGCGATGATGGGCCCGCTGGTGCGGCTCCTTCACCGCGAGGTGCGCGACCTCTCGGCCCGCTACGAAGCCGGGTTCCACAACCTGCTCGTGGTGGCGGTCGAGGAGCGTTACGCGAAAGAGGGAATGCGCGCCGCGCTCGGCCTGCTGGGCACCGGCCAGCTGTCGCTGACCAAGTGCCTGGTGCTGGTGGACGCGGGCGTGGACGTGCGCGACCTCGGCGCCGTGCTGCGCGCCGTCCGCGATCACTTCGACCCGGCCGAGGACTTCCTGCTGTTGCCCGGGGTGCCGCTCGACACGCTGGACTTCACCAGCGGCCGCATGAACCTGGGCAGCAAGATGGTGCTCGACGCCACCGGCCAGCGCGCCGTGGGCCCGGGCAACGCGCCGCAGGAAGTGCGGCCGCGCGCCGCCTGGGAGCGCTTCCTGGCGGAGCTTCTCCGGCACGAGAGCGCGGTGCGCGGGGCCCGCGTCTTCGAGGACTGCTGGCTCACCGTGCAGGTGGCCGGCGACGGGCGGCGCATCGTGCAGGAGTTGGTGCGCGAACCCGCCCTGGCGGGGCTCAAGGTGATCGCCGCGGTGAGCCCCGACGTGCCGCTCGACGACCCCACGCTGCACTGGTGGGGCGTGTTCACGCGCTTCGACGCGGCGCGCGACGTGGTCTTCACCGAGGCGAGGCTCGACGGCGCCTGGCCGGGCTACGGCGGGCGTCTGGGCATCGACGCGACGTTCAAGGCAGGTTATCCCCGGCCGCTCGAGATGCGGGACGACATCGTGGAGAGGGTGGACCGACGGTGGAACGAGTACTGGAGCTGAAGGGCGAAGGGCCGCCGCTGGAGGATCTGGTCCGCGCACGCCGGGGGCTGTTGCGCGACCCGGCCCTGACGCGCATCGCCGACAAGCTCACGGCCGGCGAGCGCCTGGACTTCGCCGACGGCCTGGCCGTGCTGGGCACGGCCGACGTGCCCGGAGCGGGACTCCTGGCCGACGCCGTGCGCACCGCGCGGCACGGCGACTACACCTACTTCGTCTTCAACCGCCAGATCAACCCGACCGACTACTGCGTGCTCGACTGCTGCTTCTGCGACTACGCCAAGCGGCCCCAGGACCCCACCGGCTACGAGATGACGATGGACGAGATCCTCGCCCACTGCGCCGACGCGGTCAGCGAGGTGCACATCGTCGGCGGCCTGCACCCCAAGTGGAAGTACGACCACTACCTCGAGATCGTGCGGCAGATCCGGCGCGCCTATCCGGCCGTGCAGATCAAGGCCTACACGGCCGTGGAGATCGACTTCTTCACCCGCCTGTCGCGCAAGGGCGTGGCCGAGGTGCTGGCCGACCTGCGCGCGGCGGGGCTCGACGCGCTGCCCGGCGGCGGCGCCGAAGTCTTCTCGGAGCGGGTCAAGAAGCTGCTGTTCCCGCAGAAGACCGGCGGCGAGCGCTGGCTGGAGATCCACCGCGTGGCGCACGAGATGGGCATCCGCTCCAACGCCACGCTGCTCTACGGCCACGTCGAGACGTACGCGGAACGGGTGGACCACGTGCTCAAGCTGCGGGCGCTGGAGGATCAGGCCCCCGGCTTCTTCGCCTTCATCCCGCTCGCCTTCCAGCCCGGCACCACGGGCATCCGCACCCGCCAGGCGCCGCCGAACGAAGACCTGCGCACCCTGGCCATGAGCCGACTGGTGTTCGACAACGTGCCGCACGTCAAGTCGTACTGGGTGATGCTGGGCGAGGAGACGGCGTCGGTGGGGCTGGCTTACGGCGCCTCCGACCTCGACGGCACCATCGGCGTCGAGCGCATCGCGCACGCCGCCCTGGCCGCCTCGCCGCTCGGGCTCGCGCGCGAGCGGCTGGTGGGGATGATCCGCGAAGCCGGGCGCATCCCGGTGGAACGCGACGCGCTGTACCGCGTGGTGCGGGTGTACGGCCGCCACGCCGGCGACGAGGACAGCGCCGGCGACGAGGACAGCGCCGGCGACGAGGCGGGGACCGCGTGAGCGCGAGCTTCACCGTCGCCCGCATCCCCTATCTGAACGTGCAGCCTTTCTGCGCCGACTGGGAGCACGTGCCGGCGCGCAGCATCGAGATGGCGCCGCGCCGCCTCGGGCAGGAGGCGCGCGCCGGGCGAGTGGACGCCGGGGTCATGGCGGCGGCCGACTTCTTCGAGCTCGAGGGCGACTTCGAGCGGGTCGGCCCCTTCGGCATCGCCTGCCGCGGCCGGGTGGACAGCGTCCTGCTGCTGGCGCGCGCGCCGGTGACGGCCCTGGGTGGGGCGCGCGTCTGCCTGACGCCGGAGAGCAGTACTTCGGCCGTGCTCGTGCGCCTGCTGCTCGAGCGGCGCTTCGGCCTCACGGGGCTGCGCTTCGAGCGCGCCGCCACGCCGCTGCCGGGGCGGCTCGCCGACGGCGAGGCCTGGCTGGCCATCGGGGATGCGGCGCTGGCCGCGTTGCAGGCAGCGCCCGGGGACGTCTGCCTGGATCTCGGCGCGGCGTGGACCGAGTGGACCGGCCTGCCCTTCGTCTACGCGGTGTGGGCGGTCCGCAAGAGCCTGCCCGCCGCGACCCGCGCCGGCTTCGCCGCCTTCCTCGACGCCTCGCTGGCGCGCGGCGAGCGCGACCTGGCGGGCGCCGCCCGCGCCCACCCCGCAGCCCACGGCGGTGCCTTGGGCCCGCCGGAACACCTGGAGCGCTATCTCGGCCGCTTCACCTATCGCCTGGGAGCCGCGGAGGAAGAGGGCCTCGCCACCTTCCGACGCCTCCTGCCGGAGTCCGCCCCGTGAGCCACGATCCCGCTGCCGGAGACTACGAGAAGAGCCCCACCCCCGTCGCCTCGCTCACCCTGCGCTGGCCCGAGAAGCCCGCCGACCCGGTCATCCCGCGCGGCCCGGTGCCGCCCGAGATGGCGCGGATCCGCGAGGCGGTACAGGCCGGCCGCCGGCTGACCCGCGAGGAGGGCCTCTACCTGCTCACCGACGCGCCCCTGGCCGAGCTGGGCGCGCTGGCGCAGCAGGAGCGCTTCCGCCGCCACCCCGAGCCCGTCGTCACCTACGTGATGGACTCCAACCCCAATTACACGAACGTCTGCACGGTGGACTGCCACTTCTGCGCCTTCTACCGCAAGGCGGGACACGCCGAGGCCTACACGCTCACCGTCGGGCAGGTGGTGGAGCACGTGCGCGAGGCGGCGGCGTGGGGCTGCACCACGGTGCTCCTGCAGGGCGGGCTCAATCCGGAGCTGCCGCTCTCCTACTACACGGACCTGGTGCGCGCCGTGAAGCGGGAGTTCCCGAAGGTCACGCCGCACTTCTTCTCGGCCCCCGAGATCCTCCAGGTGGCCGAGGTCTCCGGGCTGACGGTGCGCGGCGTGCTGCAGGCGCTGGTCGACGCCGGCCAGACGACGCTGCCCGGCGGCGGCGCCGAGATCCTCTCCGACCGCGTGCGCCGGCGGCTGGGCCCCAAGAAGGGCCCCTCCGAGCGCTGGCTCGAGGTGCACCGCGCCGCGCACGCCCTCGGCATGCGCTCCACCGCCACCATGATGTACGGGCACCTCGACACCGCCGAGGACCGGCTCGAGCACCTCGACGTGGTGCGCGCCCTGCAGGACGAGGCGCTGGCCGGCGGGCAGCCGGGCTTCACCGCCTTCGTGCCGTGGTCGTACAAGCGCGACGGCAGCGTGCTCGCCAACAAGGTGCGGCGCACCGCCGGCGCGGCGCAGTACGTGCGCGTGCTGGCGGCAGCGCGGCTCTACTTCGACAACGTCCACCACATCCAGGCGTCGTGGTTCTCGGAGGGCAAGCGGGCCGGGCAGATGGGCCTGCTCTTCGGGGCGGACGACTTCGGCGGGACGCTCTACGAGGAGAACGTGCACAAGGCGGCGGGCCACGTCGTGCAGACCACGCTCGACGAGACCCGCCTGCTGATCCGCGAGGCCGGCTTCACGCCGGCCCAGCGCACCACGCGCTACGAGATCCTGCGGGTGGACGAGGCGCCGGCCGCGCCGGAGTGGGCGGAAGCGCGCGGCTAGGCGCCGCCGCGGGGCGTCTCGCGGCGCACGGCGTCCCGCGGTCGAACCGCGCGCTACCGGTACGAGGCCTTGAGGCTCCCCCAGGTCGCGGTGCGCGTCGGGACCGGGATCGCGGGATTCAGGTTGATGGCGCCGTCGATGTCCAGCGACCCCATCTGCGGGCGTTTCACCCCGCTGGCGTCAGTGATGTAGAGCCGGTCGATGCTCTCGAGGATCCCCGGTGTGCCGGTCAGGTCGATCAGGATCACGTTGATGTAATTCCCGCCGCTGTTGGTCATGCTCCCGGCAAGGAATTGCAGCCCGTCCGACACCAGCTCCACCGCGAAGTCCGTCCGCTCCTGGCTCCTCACGCCGCTGCCGGCGGCGAGGTCCTGGCCCAGGTCGATGATGGCGATGTCGTAACCGAGGTAGCCGCCGGTCGAGTCGGTCGCGACCGCGGGGAGCGAGAGGACCAGTTCCGCGCTGGCGGAGCTGCTTGACTGGTTGCCGAGCGATACGAACGCCTTGTCGTACGCGGCCGGGTCGGAGGACCCGCCGAACACGGTGGGGAGTCCGCAGGCCGCGGCCTCCACCTCCGGCGTCACCACGGTGTTGCCCGCGGCTCCGGCGGAGCTGGCGGGAACGATGAGATCTCCCTGCCGGCACGACACCACGAGCTGAGCGCAATTCGGACCCGGCCCGCCCTGGAGCGTGTCGTTCACGAAGGCGAAGAACGGGCTGGCCTGGAAGGCCGCCTGGCTGGCGAACGACTGCACCAATACGCCGGCGGCCGCGCACGGCCCGGCGGCCAGCACGCACCCGGTGAGCGCGATCGCGGCCACCATGGTTAGTCCCTTAGCATCTTTCATCTCGGTACTCCCCCACACTCCGCGCCTGAACCCGGCAGACCGCGGCCCCGGGTTCGGCCCCGGGAGACGCACCGCGCTGCTTTATGGGCCAATATCGGCGTGCCGCATGACCGACTTGAGCGCTATTCCGTAGAATGCGATGGGATAGAGAAAAGCAATCGGGAGAAGACCACCCAGCCCGGCACCGCCGCCTGGGGCTTCCCCTAGCGCCCCAGCGCCTTGCGCACCTGGGCCATGACCTCCGGGGAGAAGTCCCTGTCGAGGATCCACTGCAGGTAGTCCGGCTCGGCGGCCGCCAGCTCGCGCAGCGAGCGCCCGCGGCGCGAGCCGAAGTTCACCACCACCTCGCTGCCCACCAGGATCAGCTTGCCCTCCGCGTCCACCCAGGCGGCGTCGCGCAGGGCGGCGCTCAGCGCCGCCGGGTCGGCCGGCAGGTCGGGGTAGCGCTCGAGCTGCGCCTGCAGCACGTCGCGGGCCGCCGCCGCGTCCACCGCCGAGTCGTGAGCCCCGGCGAGGTCGCGCCCGAGGTAGAAGCGGCAGGCTGCGCTCAGGTCGCGCGGCTCGCGGCGGTGGAAGATGACTTGCGCGTCGAGCACCGCGCGGCCCTCGAGCGAGAAGGCGGCGCCGGCGCGGCGGAACTCGGCGAGCAGCAGCGGCAGGTCGAAGCGGCTGATGCCGAAGCCGCCCAGGTCGGCGTCCTCGAGGAACTGCGCGAAGCCCTTGGCCAGGCGCTCGAAGGGCGGCTCCCCGCGCACGTCGTCGTCGGTGATGCCGTGCACGGCGGTGGCCTGCGGCGGGATGGGCATGCCGGGGTTGACCCGCCGCATGCGCTCCTCGGCGCGGCCGTCGGGCCACTCCTTGATCGCCGAGATCTCGACGATGCGGTCCTTCTGCAGCACCAGTCCGGTGGTCTCGAGGTCGAGCCAGACGATCGGACGCGTGAGGCGCAGCTTGCCCATGACTCCCCCTAGCCCACCACCACGAGTTCGGGGGCGCGCGGGATGAGCCCGCGCGCCGCCGCCCGCTCGTAGAGCGCGCCGAGCGCCCGCTCGCCCTCGGGGCCGAGGTCGAGGGTGTCGGCGTTGACGTACATGTTCACGAAGCGGCGCCCCACCTCGCGCTCCAGGCCGCGCCCGTAGCGCAGGGCGTAGTCGAGCGCTTCCTCCTCGTGGGCGCGCGCGTACTCGATGCTGGCGCGCAGGGCGCGGCTCGCGGCGTCGGCCAGCGGCCGGCCGAGGTCGCGGCGCACGACGTCCAGGCCCAGCGGCAGCGGCAGTCCGGTGTCGGCGCGCCACAGCTCGCCGAGGTCGGCCAGCCGACGCACGCCGTGGTCGGCGAAGGTGAGCTGGCCCTCGTGGATGATCACGCCGGCGTCGGCCCGGCCCTGCGCCACGTCGTCGAGGATGGCGTCGAAGGGCCGCTGCACCGCGCGGCAGGCCGGGGCGTAGAGGGCGAAGACGAGCGCGGCCGTCGTCGACGCGCCCGGCAGGGCCACCGTGCGGCCCGCGAGGTCTTCCAGGCCGGCCAGCGGCCCGCCGACGCGCGCCACCACTATGGGGCCGTAGCCGCGCCCCACGCTCGCCCCCGTGCGCATCACCCAGTAGCGGTCGGCCAGGCGCGCGTACGCGTGCGCCGAGACCGCGGTGATCTCCAGCTCGGCCGACTCGGCGCGGCGGTTCAGCGACTCGATGTCCTCGAGCACGTGCTCGACGCGGTAGCCCTCCACCGTCACGGCGCCGGCGGCGAAGCCGTAGAACATGAAGGCGTCGTCGGGGTCGGGGCTGTGGCCGAAGCGAAGCACCTGCGTGGCGGGCACGGGTCCTCCGGAAGAGTGGGAATCGCTGCAAGCGCGGGGCGGGGCGGCTGCGAGGCGGCCCGGGCACCATATCGGCTCCGGCCGCCCCTCGTCCACCGCTGTCGCGCCGCCGCGGGCGCCGGCCCGCTCAATCGCCGCGCCGCACCCGCTGGCCGGAGACCGGCTCGCCGCGCGTCACCGGCTGGTCGTCGGCCACGTAGTCCGCGAAGACGGCGGGCAGGCAGTCCGCGGCTTGCGGCTTGGGTCCGTTCTGCAGTTGGTACTGCACGTGCGGCTCGCCGCTGGCCCCGGAGTTTCCGCACAGCGCGAGGGTGTCCCCTGACGCCACCTCCTGGCCGATCCGCACGAACACCGACCAGCGCTTGAGACACGAGAGCACCGAGAATTCGCCGTTGCCGTGGTCGATGACCAGGGTATTGCCGTACGGCTTGTTGAGATTGGTCTTGCCGGGGGCGTTGTCGGCGACGCCGTCGGCGGCCCACGCGATCTTGCCCGCTGCCGGGGCCACCACCGGCTGCCCGTAGGAGTAGTAGTAGTCGTTCGCCCCGCCGCCGCTCACGGCGCGGTTGCCGTCCTTCACCACTGCGAAGTCGAGCGCGAAGCGCTCGTCGGGCAGCACGGCATGGTAGTTCTGCTCCATGGTGCGGCCGCCGGCCGTCACCAGCCACTCGCCGCGCACCGGCAGGCGCAGCTCGGTCTTGGGCTGGTAGTTCTCGAACTTGCTGTCGTAGGGCCTGGCCTCGTTGCGCACGCTGAAGCCGGAGATCTTGCCGTCCGGGTCGAAGGCGATGCGCACCACCAACGGCACCGGCGCCTTGCTGTACCGGCAGTAGGCGTTGTAGAGGATGCGCCCCTCCTGCCGCCGCCCGCCGTCGCGCAAGCAGTACTGGAAGTCACCGAACTCCTCCGTTCCCTCCTTGAAGGCCTTCTCGAACTTGCCGAAGCTGCCGGCGGCGGCGCGGCCCGGCTCGCTGAACTGGTCCCACAGGCCCTTGACGTTGCCCGCCAACAGCAGCGCGTGCTGGCGGCGGCCGTGGCCCACCGCCGCCGAGCTGTCGCGGATGGCGGCCGCCGTCTTCTCCAGATTCGGGTCGGGTGCCGTCGCCGGATCCGGCTTCACGGCCGGCTGGGGCGTCGGCTTCGGCGCCGACTGCGGTGCGTCGGGCGTCGCCGGCTTAGCGGGCGTCGCCTGGCCGGTCGCGGGTTTGCCGGGAGCCGGCGCGGCCGGCTGGGCCGCCGGGGCCCGCCGTCCGGACGTCAGGAGTAAGGTGACGCAGAAAACGAGGACAGCAAGAGAGAGCAAGAAGCGAACTGGGAATCGCAAGGTAGGGACCTCCGCTGATGAGTGGCTCGGGACGCCGGGCGCCGAGAGGGCGCGCGAGCGCGTTCTCCCGTCCTCCCCAGGATGACGCAGGCGGACTGGCGCTCGCGAAACCGCTTTTTATTCTAGCAGCCGGAGGAGACTCGCGGTAAGCCCCGTGGTAGCCTCGGGCGGCCCGGTCCCCTCCGGGGGAGCGGCGAGCGCGCCATGACCCCTTCGGACTCGCTGGAACAGCGGCTCAAGACCCTCGCCCTCGCCGACGGCGCGGCGGCCGTGGGCATCGCCCGCGTGGAGGGCGGCGCGGCGGACCTCGACCGGCGCCGCCTGCGCCGCTGGCTCGCCTCGGGCTTCGCGGCGGGCATGGGCTACCTCGGCGCCCGCGAGGACCGCCGCGCCGACCCGCGGCTCTCCCTGCCGGGCGCGCGCTCCGTGGTGGCGGTGGCGTACGACTACGCGTTCCCCGCGGAGGATGCCGGGGCCGAGGCGCGCCGGGCCGCCGCCGGGGCCGGGCGCGTTGCCCGCTACGCGCGCGGCCGCGACTACCACCGCATGCTCCCCAGGAAGCTCGGCCGCCTGCTCGCCTTCCTGCAGACCGAGCGCCCGGGCACTGCGGGCCGCGTCTACGTCGACGCCGGACCCGTGCTCGAGCGCGCCTGGGCGGCGCGCGCCGGCCTCGGATGGGTGGGCAAGCACTCACTGCTGCTGCGCCGTGACGGGGGTTCGTGGTTCCTGCTGGGCGTGCTGCTCACCGACTGCGACCTGGCCCCCGACGCCCCGGCCGAGGAGCTCTGCGGTGCCTGCGTCCGCTGCCTCGCCGCCTGCCCCACCGGCGCCATCGTGGCCCCCTACCAGGTGGACGCGGCGCGCTGCATCTCCTACCTCACGATCGAGCTGCGCGGCGCCATCCCGCACGCCCTGCGCCCGCTGATCGGCGACCGTATCTTCGGCTGCGACGACTGCCAGGAGGCCTGTCCGTGGAACGAGCCCGCCGCCGCCGCCCGGCTCGCCGACTTCGCGGCCCGCCCCGGAGTGCTCGACACGCCGCTGGCCGACTGGCTCGACCTCGGCGAGGCGGAGTTCCGTGCGCGCTTCGCCGGCAGCCCCATCGCCCGCGCCCGCCGCGACGGCTTCCTGCGCAACGTGTGCGTCGCGCTCGGCAACCGCGGCGAGCCCGCGGCAGTGCCGCGTCTGGCCCGCGCTCTGGCCACGGATCCCGACGCCCTGGTGCGCGCCCACGCCGCGTGGGCCCTCGGCCGGATCGGCGACGCCGAAGCGGCGGAGGCGCTCCGGGCCGCCGCAGCCGCCGACGCCGACCCCGCGGTGCGCGAAGCGGCGGCGGAGACCCTGTGAGCCGACCGCGGCGGGCGCGCCGCTTCCTGATCGTGGGCGGCGGCTGCTACGGCACCCACTTCGCCCGCTCGCTCCTGCGGGCGCGCGAGCGGCGCAAGCTGCCGGGCGACGAGATCTGGGTGATCG
>Ga0315286_10003932_pt1 | contig 14170 bp, 6 predicted proteins | sample YL17G10_0_MG_FD_205038 | JGI IMG/M metagenome (GOLD analysis project Ga0315286, IMG submission 205038) | Sediment microbial communities from Yellowstone Lake, YNP, Wyoming, USA - YL17G10_0 | ecosystem: Environmental > Aquatic > Freshwater > Lake > Sediment | place: USA: Wyoming | collected...
CCGTGTCAGAGTCACCCAACGATTCGGTGTGGGCATGAGCGATGTCACGCGCATCTTGAACGCGATGGAGCAGGGGGACGCCCAGGCTACGGACGAACTCTTGCCGCTGGTCTATGAAGAACTCCGTCTGCTTGCCGCCCAGAAGCTCTCCCACGAGCCACCCGGCCAGACCCTTCAAGCCACCGCTCTGGTCCATGAAGCCTATATCCGACTGGTTGGTGACGAACCCCAAGGCTGGGAGAACCGGGGCCATTTCTTCGCGGCGGCGGCGGAAGCCATGCGGCGGATCCTGGTGGACAAGGCGCGGAGCAAGAAGTGCGTGAAACGTGGCGGCGGGATCCAGCGGGTAAACCTCAACGACGTGATTGGGGCCGTCGAAGCATCTCCCGAGGGTTTGATCGCATTGGACGAAGCATTGACGAGGCTTGGCGAGGAGGACGCCGAGGCCGCCGGGTTGGTGAAACTCGCTTATTTCGGCGGCCTGAGCCTGGAGCAAGCCGCCGCGGTGCTTGGCATGTCTTGTCGCAGCGCCTACAGACACTGGGCGTTCGCTCGTGCCTGGCTGTACAAAGCAATCACCCTGGAAGGGTGATCCTCACCGCCAAGTCTCCCGAAGCCCCAGGACAATTTTTTTGAAGAATCCCATTTTCTCTGTCAATTTCCCGGGCGGATCTCGCATGGGAGAGTGTGCAGGAGCAGTTGCCATGAACTCACAGGCCGAAAACCGGGCTCACGAAGTCAAAGCGATCTTCCTCGAGTCGCTCGACAGGATGGCCGGGCCAGAGCGAGCGTCGTATGTGGACGAGGCGTGCGGCAGCGACGCTGCGCTGCGTAGTGAAGTCGAATCGCTCTTGCTGGCTCACCAGAAGGCTGGGGAGTTTCTTGATCCGGCCGCTTTCGGTGCGGGCATGGGGCCTGACCAGTCTCCGCTGACGGAAGGTCCCGGCACCGTCATCGGCCGGTACAAGCTCCTGGAGAAGATCGGGGAAGGCGGTATGGCGGTGGTCTATATGGCGGAGCAAGAGCAACCGATCCGCCGCAAGGTGGCCCTCAAGATCATCAAGCTGGGGATGGATACCCGGCAGGTGATTGCCCGGTTTGAAGCGGAGCGGCAGGCCCTGGCCCTCATGGACCACCCCAGTATTGCCAAGGTCCTCGACGCCGGGGCCACGGAGACCGGCCGGCCCTACTTCGTTATGGAGCTGGTCACAGGCGTTTCCATCACCGAATACTGCGACAAGAACAACCTGAGCACCAAGGACCGTCTGGCCCTGTTTCTCCAGGTCTGCCACGCCGTACAGCACGCCCACCAGAAGGGCATTATCCACCGCGATTTGAAACCCTCCAACGTCATGGTCACGCACCATGACGGCAAGCCCGTCCCCAAGGTCATCGACTTCGGGATCGCCAAGGCCATCAACCAGAAGCTGACGGAAAAGACGCTTTTTACCCGCTACGCCCATATCATCGGCACGCCGGCCTATATGAGTCCGGAGCAGGCGGAGCTAAGCGACCTGGACATCGACACCCGCACCGATATCTACTCCCTCGGCGTCTTACTCTATGAGCTGCTCACCGGGACTACGCCTTTCAGCGAAGAGGAACTCCGCAAGGCGGGTTACGTCGAAATGCAGCGGGTCATCCGGGAACAGGAGCCGGTCAAGCCCTCCACCCGAATCCGGACGGCTACGAGCGCGGGTAGGGTGCGTACCACGCACCGTTCAACCGTTGATGGTGCCGATGGTGTGCGGAGCACACCCTACCAGCAGGTCCGGGGCGACCTGGATTGGATCGTGATGAAGTCCCTGGAAAAGGACCGCGCCCGGCGCTATGAGACCGCCAGCGGTTTGGGCGAAGACGTTCGGCGGCACTTGGAACATGAACCCGTTGTGGCCCGAGGACCCAGCACAACGTACCGCCTGGGAAGATTCCTCCGCAGGCACCGCTGGCAGACCATCGCCGTGCTGGCCGCAGTCGTCGTCGCTGGTGCGGCGGTGGTCGTGCTTTCCCTGTGGAGTCGGGACCGGCTCCAACTGGCCGAAGCGGAAGGCTTCAGACACAAGGACATCCTGTCGCAGGCCCGGGAGCAGTATGCCAAGGCCGACCGCGAAGCTGCCCTGGAGACGATCAAGCCCATCCTGGATAGTAAGCACGTGGGACCCGAGGCCCTGCTTCTTCATGCTACCATCCTCGTGGACAACCGCCGTTCCAAAGAAGCCATGACCATACTGGACAGTCTGCTGAATGACCGGCCTGAGATTGCCGGGGCGGCCCATTCGCTCCTGGCCCGCATCCTCTGGGAGAGTGCATCGCCCAACGCCGAGAGGCTTAAGGAGATCGAGGAGCACCGCCAGAAGGCGGAAGCCCTGCTGCCGGAGACCGCCGAGGCGTATTTCCTGCGGGCCATGACCGCCCTTACGGTCAAAGAGCAGCTTGCCGCGCTCGACAAGGCTTTGCAGCTTGATCCAGGCCATTATGAATCCCGTCGATTACGGGCGTACACGTACTACGCGTCCCGCAAATACGATCGGCTGCAAGCGGATGCGCTGGGCATGACCATCTTGCGGCCGCGCGACGCGCTGGGGTACTCGTTGCGGGCGGTTGCCTGGCGGGAGTTGGGCCGCTATCCAGATGCCATTGCGGACTACGATAGCGCGCTCGCGCTTACGGCCAAGGACAGTCCGGCATATACCGATCTATGCACCCAACGGAGTGAGACCCTCCTGCGGATGGGCGAGTACGAGCGTGTCATTGCCGAGGCCCCGGTAGGGGCGAAAAATCTTTCGCCCCTACAGTACCACATCTTCTGCGCCCTGACGGCCCTGGGCGACTACGACAAGGCCACCGCCCTGTACCGCCAGATCGTCAGCCCCAACTATGACGCCCGCAGCAAGTTCCAGGACTGGTGCATGAAATACGTCTTTGACACCCTGGAGGCTGGGCGGCTCTGGCATCCGGCAGACCGCGAGCCGGCGGGAGCAGCCTTCCTGCCGATGGTGGAAGCGGAGGAGACCTATCGTGACCTGGCAGCCAAGGGCCGGCGCGTGACGACGGACGGGTTCAGTGCGGCGTGGTCGCCCGATGGGAAGAAGTTGGCGTTCAGCCTCGGTGTGCAGGGCAGAAGCGGGGTGGCGCTCTTCGATCCTGCGACAAAGGAGACTGACCTTCTGATCGTACCCGGCAAAGACCCGAGATGGTCGCCCGACGGGAAATACATCGCCTTCGTTCGGGATCGCCAGAACCTGCGGCTGGAGGAACTGGCCGCCGCCGAAGGCGAGAGCCGGCAGCCTCCGGTGACAAACGAAGAGGTCTGGTTGATGAAATCCGATGGCACGGACCCCAGATACCTGGTCCGAGGCAGTTGGCCTTCGTGGAGCCGCGACTCGGAGCACCTCTACTATCTGTCGCGTGGGGACGGCACCCTCTGTTCGCTTTCTCTGGCGGCCGAAGGTCTCACGCCGAAACGAATCATGAAGTGCTCGAATGCCCTGCCCTCGGTCTCGCCGGACAATCGGCACATGGCCTACTTCGAAGGCGGATCACTGAAGATCACGGACCTGGCTTCGCAAGCGCTGGTCGCCGAGTGTCCGGTGTCTTCCCTGTCCTGGGGCGTGACCGCTTGGTCTCCCACGGGGAACGAAGTCTGCCTGGGCGGTGGCAACCCGGCGCGGCAGAAGACCGGGCTGTGGCTCTATGATCTAACGAGAAGGGAATTTTCCAGAGTCCTGGACGGCCAGATGACAGGGACCTGCTGGTCTTCTGCGGGAACGGACCTGGCCTTTTGTCTGGGCACGCCGTACTTGGAGATTTGGACGGCGCATCTCGACCCCAAAGTGTCCACCATCAAGGCCCTTGGCCCGCCCCGGACGCTTCGAGAACACTACCGGGAAACCGCCGCCCTGTACACCCGCAGAATCAGAGTCGACCCGATGGATGCAGACGCCTACCTCCGGCGGGCGCAGCAGTATCACTACCTGCATGAAGAGCGGAAAGTCGGTGCCGACATGAGGCGGTATACCGCTATCGTGACCCAGGACAAAGCTTTGGATGTGCCGTTGGACATGCCTTGGGATGTCGAGCACGTCATTGACGGTCCATTTGGTTATCAACTCGTCTTCTCGGTTGAGGAGCGTGACAACGGGATTCAAGTTCTATGTGTCGCCTTTGGGCAGAAGGGAAGGGGTAGTATGAAATCGTTTGAGGTTCCTTTGTTCGTAACGTCGCTGGTCGGGCTTTGTTTTCTCTCCGGTCTGGACACGCCACCCGCTCGTGCGGATTTCACCTTCGGCGAGCCGGTGAGGGTCGGGTCGCGCGTATATGGTGATGACTGGATCGATTGCTTTTCCTCCGATGGCCTGGAGATGTACATCGCCTCATCTCGGTCTGGCGGACAGGGTGGCTATGACTTGTGGGTGCTGAGGCGTACCTCGGTAGATGAGGATTGGGGGCCACCACAGAATCTCGGGGCGGCTGTCAACAGTCCAAGTACCGAGTTGTTTGGGGCATCCATCTCCGCCGACGGACTGACGCTTTACTTCTGTTCGGACCGGCCCTACGGCGACGATCAGCGGTACAACATATTCATGACAACGCGGGCAACGAAGAACGACCCGTGGGGCCAAGCAGTGAATGTGGGGCCAACGATAAACGGCCCTGGCGGTGTCAGCGAGGGTCCCTGGATTTCGCCAAACGGATTGGAACTCTATTTTAGTTCGTGGCGGTCTGGCGGGTACAGCCCTGGTCGTAGCGACATCTGGGTCGCAAGACGCGCGACAACGAGCGATGTCTGGGGCGAGGCGGTGAATCTCGGCCCCGTGGTGAATAGTCCATACAGCGATGTATGGCCTTCTCTCTCGCCAGACGCCTTATTGCTGCTCTTCAGCGATCACCACATCGCAACGCCGGTCCGACCCGGCGGGTACGGAGGTTCTGATCTGTGGCTGGCAAGGCGGGCGAGCCTTTCTGACTCGTGGCAATCGCTGATGAATCTTGGGCCAATGGTCAACGGGCCCGCAGCAGATTGCGAGCCGCGCATCTCACCGGATGGGCGCACGCTGTACTTCCGGTCCACCCGGGGCGGTGGCTATGAGAACTGGCAGGCACCGATCATCGCAAACTGCGACTTCAACGGTGACGGCAAGGTCGATGAGAAGGACATCCTGGTCATGACGCAGCATTGGGGTCAGAACTACCCACGGTGCGACATTGGCCCATTCCCGTGGGGCGACGGCGTCGTGGACGCCCAAGACCAGATGGTCCTCATGGAGGCCATCGAGGGGTCGGGATTCGTTCTGAATCCCAAGCCGCACACTACAGAAGTCCCGCGTGATGTGGTCCTGAGCTGGACATCGCCCAAGTTCGCTCAAACCCATGATGTGTACTTGGGAACCTCGCTGGAGGATGTCAGCAGCGCCAGCCGCCGCAATCCACGGGGCGTGCTGGTCAGCCAGGGGCAGACGGGCACCACGTACGATCCCGCAGGGCTTCTGGAGTTCAGCGGGACCTATTACTGGCGGATCGATGAAGTCGGCGGTGCTCCCGATTTCACCATCTACAAAGGGCCGGTCCTGGACTTCAAGTCCGAAGCGTATGCGTACCCGATCCCCAAAGTCATCGCCACCGCTTCCAGTTCACAGGCTGGCTGGGGACCCGAAAACACGATCAACGGCTCCGGGTTGGATAAGAACGATGGGCACTCGACAACGAGTGAGCACATGTGGCTCAGCGCTCTCGGTGGTCCGCAGCCGAACTGGATTCAGTACGAGTTCGAGGGAGTCTACGCCCTGCACGAAAAGTGGGTGTGGAACTACAACCTTGTGGCCGAGCCCGCCCTTGGCTTTGGATTCAGAAACGTCACCGTGCAATACTCGGTCAACGGCACCAATTGGACGACCCTGGGGGACAAGGAATTTGCCCGAGCGACGGGACAGGATGGCTATGGCCACAACACAACCGTCAGCTTTGGCGGTGCCGCGGCTAAGTACGTGAGATTGACCGCCAAGAGCAACTGGAGCGGAGCCGCCGCGCCCTGCGGACTGAGCGAGGTGCGGTTCTTCTACATTCCCCTCTATGCAAGCCAACCCACGCCGGCCTCCGGGCGGAAAAACGTCGGTGTGGATACGACTCTAAGCTGGAGACCCGGCCGGGAGGCCGCTTCGCATCGAGTCTACTTCAGTACGGACCGGCAGGCCGTGGCAAATGGTACAGCCCCGGGCAAGACCGTGAGCACGGCCACCTTTGACCCCGGCCCGTTGGATTTGGGCAGGACGTACTACTGGAGGGTCGACGAGGTCAATGAGGCCAAAACCCCCAGTGTCAGGCAGGGCGACCTCTGGAGCTTCTCCACCAAAGAGTATTCTGTTGTGGACGATTTCGAGAGCTACACAGACGAGGAAGGCCACCGGATCTATGAGGCCTGGATCGATGGTGAGACCAACAAAACCGGCGCCCGGGTCGGTTATCCTCAGTCGCCTTTTGCCGAGCAGATTGTCGTCCACGGCGGCAAGCAGTCGATGCCTCTGGAGTACAACAACACCCAAAGCCCGTTCTACAGCCAAGCCGAGCGGACCTTCTCGCCTGTCCAAAACTGGACGGGTAACGGGGCCGATACCCTGACGCTGTGGTTCCGGGGCAATCCAATTGACTTCTTGCAGCGTGCCGACGGCAGCATTCAGATGAGCGGCGCCGGCACGGACATCTGGGGCACTTCAGATCAGTTCCGCTTTGCCTATAAGCAACTCAGCGGTGATGGATCAGTCGTCGCAAAGGTCCATAGCCTGGTCAATACAAACGCGTGGGCGAAAGCCGGCGTGATGATGCGCGGCAGTCTGGAGCCGGCTTCCACGTACGCGTTCATGACCCCAACTCCCGAGGGCCGACGGGCCTTTCAGAATCGGACGACCATCGGTGGCAGCGCCGAATCGGCCCATAGCAATGCTGGCATAGTCACCTTGCCTCTCTGGGTCAAGGTGGAGCGAAAGAAGGGCGGCAATCTCACCGGCTACTATTCGCAGGACGGCAAGAACTGGACCATCTGTCAGCCCGACGGCACTGACAGTAACGGTTCTAATCCCGTGCCGATCAGGATGATGATGGGTGATGTCTACATCGGCCTGGCTGTGACCAGCCACAGCAGCAGTATGCCAACCATCGCCGAATTCTCCGATGTGTCGTTTACGGGCACGGTCACCGGTCAGTGGCAGGTCGCAGCCATCGGCGTGGCGCAGCCGAGCAACGACGCAGCGCCGTTGTACGCGGCGGTCGAAGACAGTGCCGGGCAGGTGAAATCGCTGACGCACCCCGATCCGGCGGCGGTGCAGACCATCAACTGGCAAAAGTGGAGGATTCCGCTCAGCGAGTTGGCGGGCGTGAACCTGGCCGGCGTCAAGAAGATGTCTATCGGCGTCGGCGATCGCAACAACCCGAAAGCGGGCGGCAAGGGCGTGATCTACCTCGACGACATCGGCTTCGGCCACCCGGTCCAGTAGCACGGGCATCTTGCCCGTGATCCTGAATCCATGGGCGGGACGCCCATGCTACGCGACGACATCGGCGTCGGCCACCCGCTTTTCGCCGAGTAGGTCGTGCCGCCGTAGGGGTAGCCCCCTGTGGCTACCCTCAAGATCGGGCAGGCACGGGCGGAGCGCCCCTACGTGACCGTGGGCTTCTGCGGGTCAGGCGGTTTCGGCTTTGGCGCGGGCGGCCTGGTCGAGGGCGACGGCGCCGATGATGATGGCGCCGATAACCACGAGCTGGATGTTGGTCGAGATGCCCAGCAGGGTGCAGCCGTTGCGCAGGAAGCTGATGAGCAGGGTGCCGATGATCGTGCCGATGACGGTGCCCCGGCCGCCGGAGAGGCTGGCCCCGCCGATGACCACGGCGGCGATGATGTCGAGCTCCAGGCTGATGCCGGCGGTCGGCTGGGCCGAGACGGTCCGGCTGGTGGCGATCATCGCGGCGATCCCGACAAAAAGGCCCGTGATCGTATAGATAGCGATGAGATTGCGGTTGACGTTCACGCCCGCGTGGTAGGCCGCCTGGCGGTTGGAGCCGATGGCGTACGTGTATCGGCCCAGCGGCGTGTATCGCAGAAGGAAAAAGGCGGCCAGGGCGATGGCCAGAAAGATCAGCACGTTGACCGGGACCCCCGCGATCGCGCTTTCGCCCAGGAACGTGTAGTTGGGGACGTCGAACATCATGCCGTTGTTCATCACGTAGGAGATGCCGCGAAAGGCGCTCATCGTGCCGAGCGTGACGATGAAGGGTGGCAGATTCAGCAGGGTGATTAGGCTGCCGTTGAGCAGGCCGCAGAGGGTGCCCATCAGCACGCCGGCAAAAGTGCCGAGCACCATCAGGCAGGGCGTGGGGACGACGTTGCCGTTTTGCGTCATGACCAGGCCAGCGACCATGCCGGACAGGGCCATCATCGAGCCGACGGACAGGTCGATGCCGCCCGAGATGATGACCGCCGTCATGCCCATCGCGACGATGCCGCTGTAGCTGGACCGGCTGAATACGTTCGAGAAATTCTCCATCGTCAGGAACGTGTCCGGCTCCAGGGCGGCCAGGGCCGCGATGATGAGCGTCAAAGTGCCGAACGGCAGCAGTTGTCGGACGAATTTGTTCATGCCTTTTCCTCTACGGCCGCCAGATGCATCACTTGCTCCGGCGTGGTCTGCTTGGTGGCGAGATCGCCGACGAGCTTGCCCCGCCGCATCACGAGGATACGGTCGGCGATTCCGAACAGCTCGGGCAACTCCGAGGAGATAAACAGGATCGCCTTTCCCTCCTCGGCCAGCTTGTTGAGCAGCGTGTAGACCTCGGTCTTGGCCCCGACGTCGATGCCGCGCGTCGGCTCGTCGAAGATCATGAACCGGGAGTTGGCCAGCAGCCAGCGGGCGACGAGCAGCTTCTGCTGATTGCCGCCGGAAAGCGAGGAGGCCAGAGCCTCCGGCGAGGACCACTTGACCGCCATGCGGGAGCCCACGTCCCCGGCGATGCGACTTTCCTGGGCCGGCTTGATGAACGGCTTGAAGCCGATCTGGCCGAGGCTCGGCAGCGTGATATTCCAACTGCACGGCAGCTCGATGCACAGCCCCGTGCGCTTGCGGTCCTCCGTCAGCAAGGCGATGCCGCTGGCGATCGCGTCGGCGGGCGAATTGATGTTCAGCTCGCGGCCATTCAGGAGGACCTGTCCCGCGGTCTTCTTATCGACGCCGAAAATTGCCCGGGCGACCTCCGTTCGTCCCGCGCCGACGAGGCCGGCCATGCCGACGATCTCGCCCCGGCGGACCTCGAAGCTGATGTCACGGATGCCCGCTTCAGAGGAGAGGCCCTGCACCTGGACTAAACCATCGCCGATCTGCACGGTCCGCATCGGGAAGAAATCCGTCAGCTCGCGGCCGACCATGTGGTGGACGATCTTCGGGATGTCCAGCGTGGCCGCCGGCTCGCAGTGGACCAGGACGCCGTCGCGAAGGACGCTGACCTCGTCGGCCAGGTCGATGATCTCTTCGAGACGGTGCGAAATATAGACGATGGCCAGTCCCTCGGTGCGAAGCCGTCGCACGACCTCGAAGAGCCTCTTGGCCTCCCGCTCGGAGAGAGACGAGGTCGGCTCATCCATGACGAGGATCGACGCGTTGTGCCGCAGGGCCTTGAGAATCTCGACGATCTGGCAGTCGCCGGTGGCGAGGTCCTCGACCTTGGCCGCAGGGTCGATATCGAAGCTGTATCGCTGGGCGAGCCGGCCCGCCTGCGCGATCATGTGCCGGTGGCTGATCGTGAACGGCAGGGGACCACGCGGCTCGGCGCCGAGGAAGATGTTCTCGGCCACGGTCAGATGCTCGGCCAGGTCCAGCTCCTGGTAGATCATGGAGATGCCTGCGTGGAGCGCCTGGGCGGGGTTGGCGAAGACCTGACGGCGGTCCTGAATCTCGATGTCCCCCATGTCCGGCTGGTAGACCCCCGCCAGGATCTTCATCAGCGTGGATTTGCCCGCGCCGTTCTCGCCGACCAGGGCGTGCACCGTACCCGCGCGGACGGTGATGCTGACGTCCCGCAGCGCCTGCACCGGGCCGAAGTGCTTGGAGATGCCCGTCATGCGCAGGGCAATCCCGTCTTCGTGATGTGCGGCGGATTCTGAAACGGATTGCACCATTTTGCGGCTACCCTTGCGATGGCGGAATTGCTCTGTGCCATGTCATTCCCGCGAAAGCGGGAATCCACAAACCCATCGTGCGGCAGTGGACCCCCGCTTTCGCGGGGGTGACAAATGGGGACCGATCCCGGCATCATGTCCATCCAACGTGCTTCCGCGCGGCGATCATATTTGCGACTTGAGCAATTCCTTGATCTTCGGATCGCTGAGCCGGTCCCGGGTGATCAGCTCCACGCCGGTATCCACTTGTTTGTCCACCTTCTCCCCCTTGAGGTGGCGGATGATGGCCTTGACGCCCTCATAGCCCATTTTGTAGGGGTTTTGCAGGATCAGGCTGTCGAGGTCGCCTTTGTCCAGTCCGTCCACGACCATCGGCCAGGCGTCGAAGCCGACCATCTTGATCTTCTTCTCACCCGGCTGGAACCCGCGCAGGGCCGTCAGGGCGCCGCCCGCCGTGGTGGCGTTGCAGGCGAAGATGCCGTCCGCGCCGTTATTTCTCGTCAGCATGTCCTGCGTCACGTCGCGGGCCTTGTCCATCGTGGTTGGGTTCGGGAACTGCGAATCGACGATGGTCATCCCGGGGAATTCCTTGGCGAGCGTCTCGCGGAAGCCCTGCAGCCGCGCGTCTGTGGAGGCGGAGTTGGGCGTCCACGCGACGACGATGATCTTGCCCTTGCCGGCGAGGACCTCGCCGAGGCGCTGGGCGGCCAGAACGCCCCCTTTGTAGTTGTCGGTGGCCATATAAGAAAGATACTTGTCGGTCTCGACGCCGGAATCGACGATGACGCACGGGATGTTGCGGGCGCTGGTCTTCTCGACCGCCGGCACGAGGGCCTTGCGGTTGCTGGGGGCCAGGACGATGCCGTCGACCTTCTGGGCGATCATGTCCTCGACGATCTGGATTTGCCGCTCGCAGTCGGTCTCGATCTCCGGGCCGTTCCAGAGAATCTCATAGTTCTCCTCCGCGCCCGCCTTCAGCGCCCCCTGCCGGACGCCCTCCCAGTACACGGACTGCGTCTCCTTGGGGATCACGCCGATGCGGTGAGCGGCCTTCGTGCCGCCCTTGCGAAGCACACCAATGGTGACGAAGGCCGCGATCAAAGCGGCGAACAGAACGACCAATATCGCATTCTTCATGCTCTGCACTCCTCTTGAGCTTGTTCGAGCGCAGCCGGCTCTCGGGCCACCGGCTCCCAAACGAAGCTCTCAGGATACCGCCCTCCGCCCTCCGCCGCAACCCATAATGGCCGCGCCCGTTGCAGCCTCACGGCCGGGTGGCACGGCCAAACTTGTTTGACCGTGCTTGCATCGACGCGTCTGTGGCCAGGAAGACACACCCAAGCGCAGCTTGGGCGTGGCACCCATCGAACCGGCACCCCCCTTGCCACGATCCTATCGTGCACACCCAAGGCTCCTGGACCGGAGGATTTGCTTGCTTTGGGCGGGTTCCGCCGTTATAGTGGCGCGGCATGTGGGGGTCGGAGTTGGTCGGTCGACGACGCACGGGAAAAACGGATCAGTGCAAAAAGGAGTGGTTGAGATGGCGAAGTCGCTGCATAGCATATGCCGGTGGACGTTCAATGCGGGTAAGGGCGGGTTTGTTCCTGGGGATATTCGGCCGGCCTGGGCCGGCGGCAGGTTCGGCACGCCGGAGATGATTCAGCTCGTCGCCGACCGAATCCGACCCAGACTCCCGCGCAACGTCGTGCTCGGCATCGAGCTGCACTACGACGCCGAGGTCGATGACAACAACGCCGCCGAGGTGGCGGATGCCTTGGTGAGCAACAAGCTCTACCTGGCGATGATCACGCCCGGCGCCCACGCGCACTTCGCTTACGGCGGCATCGCCTCGCTCGACAAGAACGAGCGCAAGGCCGCCGAGGCGCTGGGGACACGCACGGTCGATCTGGCCTACGGGAAGCTGCGCAAGGCCTGGCACCCGGAGAAAGACCCGGCCTTCGTCATCTGGAACGGCTCCTTTGGCTACGATATCGCCACCGTCGCGGTCAAGCAGATGTACCAGAACCTCAAGGAGAGCGTCGCCGGCCTGTGCAAGTACGAGGCCAAGAAAGGCGGCCGGCTCCATATCGGTTTCGAGCCCAAGCCCAACGAGGGACACCCGGCCATGCTGATCCCGACGGTCGCCAGCGCGCTGTTGTTCTGGCGGAAGATCGAGGAGGAGTTCGGCGTCTCCCGCAAGAACAAGGGCGTCAACAAGGAGTTCGGCCACTCCGAGATGGTCGGCCTCGACCACGTCTACGACACCGTCGAGGAGCTCGACAACGGCATGACGGTGCACATGCACCTCAACAGCCAAGGCTACAACGACGGCGTCATTCTCGGCGGCCCCGGCAAATACGACATCGACCACGGCGCCCGGATCAACGGCATGAACATCGCCATCGCGGGCCTGATCCAGAAGGCCGGCTACGACCGCTGGAAGGGGCACGACATGCAGCCCCGCGCCTACGACAATACCGAGCAGGCGATCAACCGCGTGGTCCGGAGCGTCCTGAGCTGGGAAGCCTGCGCGAAGGCGGCCAAGGAATTGAAGACCAGAGAACTGATGAAAGTCCTCGCCCAAAGGGACACCGCCGCGGCCGAGGACATGATGCGAGCCGCCGTCGTCAACGCCCAGATGTACTTCGACCAGATGTACGTGGGGTAGCATGGTGTCCATAGGTCCTGCTGGTCCTATCGGTCCCACGGAGAGCCGCAGCGCGAGCAGCCCGGCACGTTCCGGCTCGCGTCTGTTTTTCGTGGACAACCTCCGCACGCTGATGATCGTGATGGTGATCCTGGTTCATTTGTCCATCACGTATGGCGGCGCCGGCTCCTGGTGCTACAAGGAGGTGGATCGGCCCGATGCCCTCACGTTCTCGGTTCTGTCGATCCAGAACGCGACGTTCCAGTCCTTTTTCATGGGCATGCTGTTCCTGGCCGCAGGCTACTTCGTGCCCGGCTCCTATGACCGCAAAGGCCCCCGGCGGTTTCTGGGGGACCGCCTTTTGCGGCTCGGCATTCCCCTACTCTGTTATGACTACGTCATCAACCTGCTCTTGAACTACGTGCTCATCCGCGCCGGCGTCGCCGGCCCCCCGCGTTCCTTCGCCGTGCTGGCACGAGACTACTGGACGGAGCTGCATATAGGCACCGGGCCTCTATGGTTTGTCGAGGCGCTGCTGATCTTTGTCTTGCTCTACGCCGGGTGGCGCCTGGTACGGAGGCAGCCGCCGCGACCGGCGGAGAATGATAGTTACGTGCCCGGTCATGCCTCGCTTGCAGTCCTCGCCCTTGGCCTGGGCGCCTGTTCCTTCCTCGTGCGGATTTGGCTGCCGCTCGGCTGGTCGCTCGATCTTCTGAACCTCCAGCTTCCCTTCTTCCCGCAGTACATCGCCATGTTCATCCTCGGCGTGCTGGCGTACCGGCACAACTGGCTATTGCGGCTGCCGCGTGACCTCGCCCGGCCGTGGTTTGTACTGGCCACCGTTCTGATTGTCGTCGTTTTTCCGCTTCTGGCCCTCTTGAGCGGCGTACTGGAGGGCGACATCTCCAAGCTGGCCGGAGGACTGCACTGGCAGGCCCTGGCCTATGCCCTGTGGGAGCAGACTCTCGGCGTTGGCATGACGGCGGGCCTGCTCATCCTGTTCCGCGAGCGGTTCAATCATCAGGGCACGCTCGCCCGGGCGGCCTCCGCGAGCAGCTACACGGTCTACATCCTCCACGCCCCAGTCATTGTCCTGTTCACCCTGGCCGTCAGGGGCATCCACCTCTATCCTCTGCTGAAATACGCGATGGTGGCTCTCGTCATCATCCCGGCGTGTTTCTTGCTTGCCAGCCTGGTGAGAAAACTGCCCCTGGCCCGACGCACCCTGTAAGACCATTCCGCGCGGCAGGCCGGCAGGGTGTGAGCGGCGATAGCAGACCGGAACGTTTCCGCATCTCCGCATTTGACATGACAATTCCCATCTGGTACACTACGTATGGAAGAATGGAGAGCCGACCGGAGTG
>Ga0315286_10003933_pt1 | contig 14170 bp, 13 predicted proteins | sample YL17G10_0_MG_FD_205038 | JGI IMG/M metagenome (GOLD analysis project Ga0315286, IMG submission 205038) | Sediment microbial communities from Yellowstone Lake, YNP, Wyoming, USA - YL17G10_0 | ecosystem: Environmental > Aquatic > Freshwater > Lake > Sediment | place: USA: Wyoming | collected...
GGCACTATCGCGACGTCGCGGCCGCCTACATCGGGGGCCTCGCGGACCTCGCGGCGAACGGGGGCGACCTCACGAAGGTCGCCTCCGTCGCCTCGTTTTTCGTCTCGCGGGTGGACACGCTGGTCGACCGGCTCCTCGACGAGAGAATCGCGAAGGCCGGCGGCGCCGAGAAGGCGAAGCTCGCGTCGCTCAAGGGCCGGGCGGCTCTCGCGAACGCGAAGGTCGTCTACCAGGACTATCTCGCGATCTTCGGCGGGGCGGAGTTCCGGGCCCTCCGGGCCAGCGGGGGGCGCGTCCAGCGCCCGCTCTGGGCCTCGACGGGGACCAAGAACCCGTCCTACAGCGACCTCCTCTACGTCCAGAACCTGATCGGCCCCGACACCGTGAACACGATGCCGGAGAAGACGCTCGACGCCCTTCTCGACCACGGCCGTTGCGGCGGCGACACCGTGCTCGAGGGGGTGGACGGGGCGCGGCGGGTCCTCGCCGATCTCGCGTCCGTCGGCGTCGACGTCGAAGCGGCCGGAGAGAAGCTCCAGGCCGACGGAGTCGTCGCCTTCGCGAAGTCGTACGACGACCTCCTCGCCACGATCGAGGCCCGGCGCTCGGCGGCCGCGCCGACGGCGGGGGTGCGCGGGTGATCCTCGGGGATTTCGGCCCGGCCGACCTTTCCGACGCACAGGCCTCCCGCCTCGCGGAGCTGGGGCGGCTCTGCCGGGGCGACATCCTGAAGATGACGACGCTGGCGGCGTCGGGGCACCCGGGCGGCTCGATGTCGTCCCTCGACTTCGAGCTCGTCCTCTGGGGCTTTTCGAACTGCGATCCGGCGGATCCGTTCCGGTCCGACCGCGACCGGGTCGTCGTCTCGCACGGCCACACGTCGCCCGCGGCCTACGCCGCGCTCGCTCGCCTCGGCTTCTTCGACTCCGCGCTCCCGCTCGTCGGGTTTCGACGCGGCGGCTCCCCCTTCGAGGGGCACGTGGAGCGCGACGTCCCGGGGATCGAGTGGGCGACCGGGAACCTGGGACAGGGCCTCTCCGCGGCCGTCGGCTTCGCGCTGGCTGCACAAATGCGGTCGGGGAGAGCGTGGGACGGCTCCACGTGGGTATCGCCGGGTTCGCCCTCCCCGAACCCCTCCGATCCCCGCGTCCCCCGGGTCTTCTGTGCGATGGGGGACGGCGAGCAGCAGAAGGGGCAGCCGGCCGAGGCGCGGCGGTTCGCCGCCAAGTACGGCCTGACGAACCTCGTCGCGCTGCTCGACTGGAACCGGATCCAGCTCTCCGGCACCAACGACGAGATCCTCCCGCAGGACATCCTCGCGGACTGGCGGGCGGACGGGTGGGACGTCCTCGAAGTCGACGGGCACGACGTCCGGGCCGTCTACCGCGCCGTGCGGGCGGCGCTCCGGGCGCCGCGGCCGGCCCTCGTCGCCTGTCACACCGTCATGTCGAAGGGGATCCCCTTCATGGAGTCCGAGGGCTACAAATGGCACGGCGCGGCCCTCTCCCTCGACAAGTGCCGCGAGGCCCTTGCGATCCTCGGGCTCCCCGACGACCTCGACCACTGGATCGCGGAGCGGAAGAAGCCGGCTCCCGAGTGGCATGCCGTCCTCGCGACGCGGCCGCCGGAAGCGGCTACCGTCTCGCCGGCGGGGACGCCGCGCAGCTACGCCGCGGACGCCTCGACCGACAACCGGACGGCGTTCGGCACGGCGCTCCAGGAGGTCGGCGACGCCGCCCTCGCGGCGAAGGTGCCGATGGCGGTCCTCGACTGCGACCTCTTGAAGTCGACCAAGACCGACCTCTTCGCCGCGAAGCACCCGGCTCGCTTCTTCCAGGGAGGAATCGCCGAGCACAACGCCGCCGTCGTCGCCGGGGCGCTCTCCGTGGCGGGAGTCCAGGCCTGGTGGGGCGATTTCGCGATGTTCGGCGTGGCAGAGACCTACAACCAGCAGCGGCTGAACGACGTGAACGGCGCGAACCTGAAGCTCGCCGTCACCCACGCCGGGATCGACGTCGGCGAGGACGGGAAGACGCACCACTCCATCGACTACTTCGGTCTCCTGAACTCGACGTTCGGCTGGAAGGTCTTCACGCCGGCCGACCCGAACCAGACGGACCGGATCGTCCGGTGGATGGCGGCGCACCGGGGGAACCACGCGATCGTCATGGGGCGCTCGAAGGTCCCGGTCGCGACGGCCGAGGACGGCACGCCGCTCTTTTCCGGCGGCTACGTCTTCGACCCGGCCGCGGCCGACCGGGTCCGTTCGGGGGAGGGACCGACGATCGTCTGCGCCGGGAACATGCTCCCGTACGCGCTCGACGCCTGGAACCTCCTCGCGAAGGACGGACTCCGCGTCGACCTCGTCTCCGTGGCGGCCTGGTGCGACCTTTCGGACGGCGACGTCCGGCATGTCGCGCGGCATGGTCGGGTCGTGACGGTCGAGGACCACAACCCGAAGACGGGCCTCGGCACGTGGCTCCAGGTCCGGCTCAGCGAGCTGGGGCTCCCGGCGCGCGTCCGGAAGCTCGGCGTGACCTCCTACTCGTCGTCGGGGCCCGCGAAGGAGCTCTACCGGCTGATGGGGCTCGACGGTCCGTCGATCGCGAGAACGGTCCGCGAGACCCTCCGATGAACGGCGCGACGAACGCCCCGGCCACGATCGTCATCTTCGGCGGCTCGGGAGACCTTTCGAAGCGAAAGCTCGTCCCGGCGCTCTACGAGCTTCACCGCGAGAGGCAGCTCCCGCCGGAGACCGTGATCGTCGGCTACGCGCGAACCGGCGAGTCGGACGAGACCTACCGCGCGGAGATGAAGGGCGCTGTGGCGGAGTTCGCCCGGACGAAGCCCCTGGACGAGGCGGTCTGGAACGAATTCGCCACGCGGCTCTTCTTCTTCCGGGGCGACCTCAAGATCCCGAAGAACTTCGGCGACCTGAAGGAACGGCTCGAGCGGATCGAGTCCGGTCGGAGCCTGTCGGGCAACCGGCTCTACTACCTGGCCGTGCCCCCGTCGGCGATCGCGGATGTGGTGAAGAACCTCGGCGACGCGGGGATGGTCTACCGGGTCGACGGAGGGCCGTTCTCGCGCGTCATCGTGGAGAAGCCGTTCGGCCGGGACCTCGGGACCGCGCGCGCCCTGAACGACGAGATCGCCTCCGTCTTCCGCGAGCGGCAGGTCTTCCGGATCGACCACTACCTCGGCAAGGAGACGACGCAGAACATCCTCGTCTTCCGCCTCGGGAACGGGCTCTTCGAGCCGCTCTGGAACCGGCGCTACGTCGACCACGTCCAGATCACCGTGGCCGAGGCGATCGGGGTCGAGTCGCGGGGGAAGTTCTACGAGGAGGCGGGGATCTTCCGGGACATCATCCAGAACCACGTCCTCCAGCTCCTCTGCCTCGTGGCGATGGAGCCCCCGGTCGCCTTCGAGCCCAACGCCGTCCGCGACGAGAAGGTCAAGGTCCTCCGCTCGATCCGCCCGCAGACGCCGGAAGAGATCCTCCGCGACACGGTGCGCGGCCAGTACGGGCCGGGCGCCATTTCGGGCCAGCCCGTTTCCGGCTACCGGAGCGAGAAGGACGTCCACCCGATGTCGCTTCGCGAGACCTATGCGGCGTGGAAAGTGCTGGTGGAGAACTGGCGGTGGGCCGGCGTCCCCTTCTACCTCCGTGCCGCCAAGCGGATGCCCAAGCGCGTCACCGAGATCGCCATCCAGTTCCGGACGCCCCCCATCGCCTTCTTCAGGAAGACGGGGATGCCGCAGCACGAGCCGAACACCCTCATCCTCCGGATCCAGCCCGACGAGGGGATCGCCCTGAAGTTCGGCGCCAAGCAGCCCGGCACCTCGATGAAGATCGACACCGTGACGATGAACTTCAAGTACTCGGAGTTCTTCGGCCGGTCCCAGCCGGAGGCGTACGAGCGTCTCCTGATGGACGCCCTGAACGGCGACTCGACCCTCTTCGCGCGCCGCGACGAGGTGGAGGCGGCCTGGGAGATCGTGACGCCGGTCCTCGACGCCTGGCGGGACGACCCGCCGTCGGACCACCCGAACTACGACGCGGGAACGTGGGGGCCGGAGGCGGCGGTCGCACTTCTGGCGCGAGACGGCCGGCGCTGGCGGCGGCCCTAGGCGGGCCGGGGACTCCATGAGGGATTTCCGGGGGGACGGATTCGGGGAGTTCGAGACGCCGGCAGCCGCGGCGGCCGGCGCCGCGCGACTCTTCGGGGCGCTGGCCGGCGAGGCCCTCCGCCAGCGAGGTCGGTTCGTCGTCGCCCTCGCGGGGGGTGCGTCGTTCCTCCCGTGCTACCGCATCCTCTCCGAGCCGGCGCCGCCTTTGGCGGAGACCTGGCCCCGGACGCACGTCTTCTTCGGCGACGAGCGGTGCGTCCCGGACGGGCATCCCGACCGGAACGACGCGGCGGCCGAGCAGGCCCTCCTTCGCCACGTCCCCGTCCGGCCTGCGAACGTCCACCGCGTTTCCGCCACCTCGGAGGACGCCGCCGAGCGTTACGAGGCCGAGATCCGCCTCGTCGCCGGCCACCCGGGCGAGCCGGTTCCGAGCTTCGACCTGATCCTCCTCGGGCTGGGGCCGGACGGTCACACCGCCTCGCTCTTCCCGGGACACCCGGCCGTCGAAGAGACCCGCCGGCTCGTCGTCCGCGTGGACGGGGCGCCGAAGCGGCCCTCGTCGCGGATCTCCTTCACGCTCCCGCTCATCAACGCCTCGCGATGCGTCGTCTTTCTCGTCACGGGCGCGGACAAGGCCGAGGCCTACTTCGCGGCGAGGGCCGGCCAGCAGAATGTCCCCGCCGGGCGGGTGAATCCGCTCTTCGGCCAGCTCCTCTTCCTCGCCGACCGCGACGCGGCGTCCGTCTGGAGGAGCGCGTGATCCTCGCGGGCGACGTCGGCGGAACGAACGTCCGACTGGCGCTCTTCTCGGCCGAGGGAGGAACGTTCCTCCTCCGCGAGGCGGCGAAGTTCCCGAGCCGCGACGTCTCCTCCCTCGACGAGATCGTGGCACGGTTTCTCGGCGGCCGCCGGGTGGCGACGTCCGCGGCCTTCGGCGTCGCGGGGCCGGTCCGGAAAGGCCGGTGCGAGGCGACGAACCTCCCGTGGATCGTCGACGCGGCGGCCCTGGCGGCCGGGCTGGGCCTTCCGAAGGTCGTTCTCCTGAACGACCTCGTCGCGAACGGGATCGGCCTCGGCGAGCTTTCGGAGGACGACTTCGCGGTCCTCAGCCGCGGGGAGGAGGACCCGGAGGGGAGCCGGGCGCTCGTCTCCGCCGGGACGGGCCTCGGGGAGGCGGTCCTCGTTCGCGAGAATTCCGGGTGGCGCCCCCTCCCCTCCGAAGGGGGGCACGCCAGCTTCGCGCCGCGGAGCGCGTGGGAGATCGAACTCCTGCGGCATCTCCAGAGGGATCTCGCGCACGTGTCGGTCGAACGGGTCGTTTCGGGGCCCGGCCTCGCTGCGATCTACCGCTTCGAGCGGGAGAGGTCGGGTCGACCCGAGCCGGCCTTCCTGGCCGCGGAGATCGCCCGCCGGGGCGACGCCACCCCCGCCGTCTCGGAGGCGGCCCTGGCCGGCCGGGACGAGGTCGCCGTGCGCGCCCTCGAACACTGGGTCTCGCTCTACGGTGCCGAGGCCGGCAATCTGGCGCTGAAGGTGATGGCCACGGCGGGCGTCTTCCTCGGGGGCGGCATCGCACCGAAGGTCCTTCCAAAGCTCCTCGACGGAACGTTCCGGGACGCCTTCTGCGACAAGGGGCGCCTGGCGCCGCTGCTCGCGAGAATTCCCGTCCGGGTCGTCCTGAACGACGATTGCGCGCTTCTCGGTGCGGCGCGGGCTGCCGCGCAGGGCGCGATCGGGACCTGAGGCAGAGGCATCAGTTCCCCGGGGCGGCTCCGTCCCTAGAATGGGAGGACCGGAGCCAGCCGCCCGATCCGATCGCGAGCGGCGCCCCGCGGAGGTTTCCATGGCCGTCCCCGTGCGTCGCGTCGTCATCCTCGGTGCGGCCGGACGCGACTTTCACGACTTCAACACCGTCTTCCGGAACGACCCCTCATCCCGCGTGGTCGCCTTCACGGCGACGCAGATTCCCGGGATCGAGGGGCGCCGGTATCCGGCGGCACTCGCCGGGCCGCTCTATCCGGACGGCATCCCGATCTTCCCCGAGGAGGAGCTGCGGCGGCTCATCCGCGACGAGAAGGTCGATCTCTGCGTCTTCTCGTATTCCGACGTCGCGCACGCCACCGTGATGCACTTGGCCTCGCTGGTGGTCGCGGCAGGCGCCGACTTCACGCTCCTCGGCGCGTCGCGGACCATGCTGAAGGCAAAAGTGCCCGTCATCGCCGTGACGGCCGTGAGGACCGGGGCCGGGAAGAGCCAGACGACCCGGTACCTCGGCCGGATCCTGAAGGACCTCGGCCTCAGGGTCGTCGCGGTCCGGCACCCGATGCCGTACGGCGACCTCGCGGCACAGGCCTGCCAGCGGTTCGGCACGTACGCGGATCTGGACCGGGAGAAGTGCACGATCGAGGAGCGCGAGGAGTACGAGCCTCATCTCGACAACGGCTTCGTCGTCTACGCCGGCGTCGACTACGAGCGGATCCTCCGGAGTGCCGAGGCCGAGTCCGACGTCATCCTCTGGGACGGCGGCAACAACGACCTGCCGTTCTACGAGCCCGCTCTCCACATCTGCATCGCCGACCCGCACCGGCCCGGGCACGAGACGGGCTACCATCCGGGCGAGGCGAACTTCCGCCGCGCCGACGTCATCCTGATCAACAAGTGCGACACGGCCGACGAGGGGAACATCCACGCCGTCGAGACGGCGGCGGCGCGGCTCAACCCGGGGGCGCGCGTCCTGCGCACCAATTCGCCGGTCGTCTGCGAGAAGCCGGAGCTCGTCCGGGGGAAGCGGGCTCTCGTCGTGGAGGACGGCCCCACGCTGACTCACGGCGGGATGAGCTTCGGCGCGGGACTCGTCGCCGCGAAAAAGGCCGGCGCCGCGGCAATCATCGATCCGTCGCCCTTCGCCGTCGGCTCGATCGAGGCCACGTTCCGGAAATACCCGAACGCCGCGGGCATCCTCCCGGCAATGGGATACGGCGACGTGCAGGTCGCCGAGCTGGCCGAGACGATCGCGCGGACGCCGTGCGACGTCGTCGTCGTCGGGACCCCGATCGACCTGACGCGGGTCGTGAAGCTGACGAAGCCGGCCGTCCGCGTCCGTTACGAGCTTCAGGAGGTCGTCCCGGGCCGCCTGGCGGCGGCGGTCGCCCGCGTCGTGCCGGGCGTCCCGGCGGGGAAGGCGCGCTAGACTCCGCGCCGGCCCCCGGGCCGAACTCGACGAAAGGAAGAAACCCACGATGAAGAAGCTCGCGTCCCTCCTTCTCTCGGGTGTCGCCGCCGTCCTCTGGACCGCGCCCGCCCCCGCGCAGGAGAAGGCGAACCCGCCCGCCCCGGCGGAGAAGAAGGAGTCGAAGATGATCAAGACCCCGTCCGGCCTCGAGTACGAGGACACGAAGGTGGGGACCGGCGAGAGCCCGAAGACCGGACAGACCTGCGTCATGCATTACACCGGCTGGCTCTGGGTGAACGGGGCGAAGGGACAGAAGTTCGACAGTTCGGTCGACAAGGGGCAGCCGTTCCAGTTCCCGCTCGGACAAGGAAGGGTGATCAAGGGATGGGACGAGGGCGTCGCGACCATGAAGGTCGGCGGCAAGCGGACCCTCCTGATCCCGCCGCAGCTCGGTTACGGCTCGCGAGGCGCCGGCGGCGTCATCGCGCCGAACGCGACGCTGCTCTTCGAGGTCGAGCTCCTCGGGATCAAGTGACCCGACAGGGCCCCCCGCACACTTCGTGATCTCCCTTTCCCGCGCCATCCACTTCAACGCCGCGCACCGCCTGTGGAATCCGGCGAAGAGCGAGGCGTGGAACCACGCGACCTTCGGCGACGCGGCGGGACCGTCCGGCTACGGACACAACTATGCGCTGGAAGTCTCCGTCGCCGGCCCGGTGGACGCCGAGGACGGGATGATCCTGAACCTGACCGACCTCGACCGGATCCTCAAGGAAGAGATCGACCGGCCGCTCGACCACCGGCATCTCAACGCCGAGATTCCGGAGTTCGCGCGGACCGTGCCGACGGCCGAGAACCTGGCCCGCTGGATCTGGGACCGCGTGTCGGCGCGTCTGGCGAAGGAAGGGCGGCGCTGCCGGCTCGTTTCGCTCACGCTTCGGGTGACGCCGACGTTCGCCGTGGAGCTCGCCGACCCGTCCTTCGAGACGCCCCGGGGCTGAGCCGGCGTCAGAAGGGATGCCGGCGCCGCTGCCGCCGGCGGAACGACAGGTGCTCCGTCGCCCCGGCGCGGAGCGCCGCCGCGACGATCTTCGGCCGGCCCCAGGCCACCTCCGCGGGCGCGTGGGCGTCGGACGCGAGGACGATCGGAACGCCCGCGGCCACGAGACTCGAGAGGAGGGGAGGAGACGGGTACTCCTCGCCGACCGTCTTCCGGAGCCCGGCGCTCGACACCTCGACGGCCACGCCCGCGGCCCGAGCCGCCTCGACGGCGTGCTCTTCCGACGCCGCGAGGGAGTCCGGCATCCGGTCTCCGAACTTCTTCGGCAGGTCGAGGTGCGTCAGGACGTCGAAGAGGCCCATCGAGCACGCCCGGACGACGAGCCGCCAGTATTCCCACCAGAGGAAGACCGTCCCCTCCTGGCGGTGCCTCTGTGCGGCGCCCGGAGCGTCGATCCACGACCCCGCCACCCAGTGGACGGAGCCGAGAACCACGTCCCAGTCGTACGGGGCGAGGAGCTCGCGGAGCGCCCCCTCGTGCCCTTCCGCGTAATCGGCCTCGATCCCGAGGAGGACGTCGATCCGTCCGCGGTACTCCTCGCGAAGCGCGAGGACCTCCGCGACGTAGCCGGGAAGTTCGGCGCGTGTCATGGCGAGGCCCGGGTCGGGGTCGTCGCCCGGCAGGAAGTAGAGCGGCGCGTGGTCCGTGAAGGCGATCTCGGATAGGCCGCGGGCGAGAGCCGATTCCACGTACTCCCGCATCGTCCCCCCGGCGTGCCCGCAGCGGGCCGTGTGGACGTGGTAGTCGGTGCCGTAATCCCCCGACCTCATCGCGCCGGAGTGTAAGCTGCCCCGGAGAAGGAGAGGTCGGCGAATGGCGATCCGGATCGACCGCGTCTATACCCGGGGGGGCGACCGGGGCGAGACCAGCCTCGTCGGCGGCCAGCGGGTCGCGAAGGACTCCGTGCGGATCGAGAGCTACGGGACGGTCGACGAGCTGAACGCCGTCCTCGGCCTGGCGCGGGTCGTCAACCGCGACATGCCCGGCGCCGCCGAGGGGGACCGGCTACGGCTCGACGCCCTCCTCGAGCGGCTGCAGAACGAGCTCTTCAACCTCGGGTCGGACCTCGCCACGCTCGAAGGGGACCGCCACCCGAATCAGCCGGTCGTCGAGGAACGGCACGTGAAGCGGCTCGAGGCCGAGATCGACGAGCTGAACGATGGCCTCCCGGTCCTGACGTCGTTCGTCCTGCCGGGGGGCGGGCCGGTCGGGGCCGCCCTTCACCAGGCCCGGACCGTCTGCCGGCGCGCCGAACGGGTCGTGACGGCCCTGGCGCGAAAGGAAGCGGTGGGCGACCACGTCTTAGGCTACCTGAACCGCCTCTCGGACCTGCTGTTCGTCCTCTCCCGCTGGGCCGCGAAGTTCCGCCGCGAGCCCGAGACGCTCTGGGACACCACCCGGAGCTGACGAAGCCGGACGGTGCGCGCGGTCCTCTTCGCCCTCGGTCTCGTCGCGCTTTCCGCTGCGGCCGAGGAGCGGCCGCGCATCACCGAGATCGAGATCCGGACCGGAAACGTCTTCACGAAGGCCGAGGCGGCCGAGGCGTTCTTCCCGTACCGCGTCGCCAACGCGATCCACGCGGTGAGCCGCGACAGCCTCGTCGAGAAGTACCTGCTCTTTAAGGTCGGCGATCCGCTCGACCCCGAGCGCCTGACCGAGACCGAGCGGAACCTGCGCGCCAGCGGCCTCTTCCGCTACGTCCTCGTCCGGGCCGTCGGAACCCGGGTGATCGTGGAGACGGGCGACGCCTGGACGCTTCTCCTTCGCGGCTCGCTCTCGAACAAAGGGGGGGTCACGACCTACCAGGCCGGCCTGGAGGAGGCGAACGTCCTCGGCACGGGCCGGGAGCTGAAGTTTCTCTACGACAAGGGAACCGAGCGGATCTCGCGCTCCTTCAGCTTCGCCGATCCGGCCTTCGTCCGGCCGTACACGCTCCTGCGCATCCTCTACTCCAACCTGTCGGACGGCACCGTCTACGAAGGGCGACTTCAACGCCCCTTCTACGCGTTCGACACGCCCTGGGCGGCCGGCGTCTCCTACCGCCAGGCGACCTTCCAGTCCAAGCTCTACGCCGGCGGGAACGAGGCGGCCCAGTGGGACGAACACCTGACGGTCTTCCGCGCCGAGGGAGGGCTCCGGGCGGACCACACGGCCAGCTCGGCCCACCGGATGCTCGCCTCCGTCGAGTGGAACGACACGACACTCGGGCCCGGCGGCTTCGGGCCGCCGCCTCCCCCGGACGGTCCGCCCCGGCGCTTCCTCTTCATTGGAGCCGGCGTCGAGAAGGACGAGCGGCAGTGGATCGAGCGGACCGACGTCGACCGGATCGGGCGGATCGAGGACTTCAATCTCGCGCCGGTCGGCCGCGTGGAGCTGGCCTTCTCGCCGGAGATTCTCGGGGCGACGGGAGCCGCAAGGCTCGCGGCCCGCGGCAGCATGGGAACGCTGATCCCGTCGGGTTTTTCGATGGCAACGCTGGCCGCCGAGACCCGGTACGAGAACGGACCGCAGAACATCCTGGCCAGCCTCGACGTCCGCGCCTATTTCCAGTCCGGCCGCTGGACCCTCGTGTCCCGGCTCGGCGCGATCGCCGGCTGGCGGCTCGACCCGGAGACGCAGATCTACCTCGACGGCGAGACCGGGGTGCGCGCGTACCGCCTGCACGCCGTGTCGGGGACCGGCCGGGCCGTGGCCAACCTGGAGCTCCGGACGGTCTTCTTCTACGACGTCCTGAAGCTCGTTTCGATCGGGGCCGCGGCCTTCGGCGACGCCGGCCTGTCCTGGGGCGCTCCGGACGGCTTCTGGCGGCTGGCCGACGCCGGGGTCGGAGTCCGCGTCGGCCTCACACGCGCCGCCCAGACGTCGCTTCTCCGCCTCGACCTCGCCCGCGCGTTCCGTCCGGACCCGCTCGGAAGAACCGGCTGGCTCTTCTCGTTCGCTTCGAACCAGGCGTTCTGAATCGGCCCGCCCCCCGGACCGGTATAGACTGCGTTAATGCAGGCTCGTGAGCGCGACTGGACGAACATTCTTTTCCTGATCCTCTCCCCGGTCGCGGGGCTCGTGGGGACGGCGCTCTACGCGTCCCGATACGGCGTGGCGTGGTGGGAGCCCCTCCTCTGCCTCGTCCTCTTCGCGACGGTCGGCGTCGCCATCGGGGCCGGATACCACCGCTGCTTCTCCCATCGAACGTACGAATGCCACCCGGCGGTCGAGGCGGTCCTGCTCTTCTTCGGAGCCTTCGCGCTTCAGAACTCGGCCCTCCGGTGGTCGCGGGACCACCGGAACCACCACCGCTGGGTCGACACGGACCAGGACCCTTACAACATCCAGCGCGGTGCGCTCTGGGCCCACGTCCTCTGGGTCTTCTACAAGGACCCGCCGGGAAGCAGCTACGAGAACGTGCCGGATCTCCTCTCGAACCCGCGCGTCATGTGGCAGCACCGCTGGTACCGCCTGATCGGCGTCGGGCTGGGGCTCGGTCTCCCGACCCTGGTCGGCGCGTTCTTCGGCCGCCCGCTCGGCGGGCTTCTCTGGGGCGGGTTCCTGCGGGTCGTCCTCGTCCACCACACGACGTTCCTGGTGAACTCGGCCGCGCACCTGTACGGCTCCCGCCCCTATTCGACCGAGAACTCCGCGCGTGACAACTGGCTCCTCGCGTTCTTCACGCACGGCGAGGGGTATCACAACTTCCACCACAGGTTTCCGTCAGACTTCCGGAACGGCGTCCGCTGGTACCAGTGGGATCCGAACAAGTGGTGCATCCAGGCCCTCAGGCTCTCCGGCCTCGCTCGCAACCTGCGGGTGACTCCGCCGCCCGTCATCGAGAACGCGAAGCTCGCCGTCCTGGCGGCGCGTGCCGACGAACGGCTCGCCCGCACCCCGACGGAGGGGACCGACGAGTTCCGGGCGAGCCTGGAGCGGGGTCGAGCCCGGGTCGACGAGGCGCTCCAGCTCTGGAAGGACGCCTACGCGCGGCACGTCGAGCTGAGGGCGGCGAAGGCCCGCGGCCAGGGCCCTCCGTCCGACGTGCGGATCGCCGTGAGACGGAAGGTTCGCGATTACGAGCGGCGGTTCCGCTCCACGCGGCTCGAGTGGCTGGCCGTGCTGGAGAGCTTCGTGGAGACCGCGAAGAGCGCCTCCTGACGACCGGCGGTCGGCCGCGAGAGGGCCGCCGCATCCCCCCCCGGGCTTCAGTGAATCCCCTGGGCCCCCAGCCACCTCTCCGCGTCGATCGCGGCCTTGCACCCTTCCCCGGCGGCCGAGACGGCCTGCCGGTAGGTGGGGTCCGCCACGTCCCCCGCGGCGAAGATTCCCTCGACGGACGTGACCGTCGACGGGTGCCGGATCGCCAGGTAGCCCGTCTCGTCCATCGCGAGCTTTCCCCGGAAGACGTCCGTGTTCGGCTTGTGACCGATCGCCGCGAAATAGCCCGAGACCGGAAGCGTCTGCCGCTGGCCCGTGGCGACGTTCCGGACCACCACGCCGGTGACCCCGCTCGAACCGCGGCCTCGGCCCGGCTCGCCGAGAATGTCCTCGACGACCGTGTTCCAGAGAACCTCGATCCTCGGGTTGGCGAGTACGCGCTGCTGCATGATCTTCGACGCCCGCAGCTCGCCCCGGCGATGGACGAGCCAGACCTTCGTGCAGAGCTTCGTCAGGAAGGACGCCTCCTCCGCCGCCGTGTCGCCCCCGCCCACGACGACGACCTCCTTCCCCTTGAAGAAGAAGCCGTCGCACGTGGCGCAGGCCGAGACGCCGTAGCCGAGGAGCCGCTGCTCGGCCGGAAGGCCGAGATACTTCGCCGTGGCCCCCGAGGCGACGATGACGGCGTCGGCTGTGATCCGGCCCGCTCCCTCCAGCGTCAGGGCGAACGGCCGGACCGCGACGTCGACGGCCGTGACCGTGTCCACGACGATCTCGGCGCCGAACCGCTCCGCCTGTTTCCGTGTGACGTCCATGAGGGCCGGGCCCTGGATGCCGTGCTCGAAGCCGGGGAAGTTCTCGACCTCGGTCGTCGTGGTCAGCTGGCCGCCGGGCTGGAGCCCCTCGATGACGAGAGGCGACAGCGCGGCGCGCGCGCTGTAAATGGCGGCCGTGAGGCCCGCGGGCCCGGAGCCGATGATGGCGACGGGGTAGTGCGTCTTTTCGGGCATGAACCGGACTTTACTTCGAGGCGGTCGCGAAGTATTCCTTCGACTCGGCCCAGTCGGCCTTCATCGACTTCATCCCCGGCCTCCAGTCGGCGGGACAGACCTCGCCGTGCTCGCGGACGAACTGGAAGGCCTGAAGGACGCGCAGCGTCTCGTCGACCGAGCGGCCGACGCCGAGATTGTTGACGGTGGCGTGCTGGACGACGCCGTCCGGGTCGATGAGGAAGAGGCCGCGCAGGGCGACCGCTCCCGCCGCGTCGAGGACGCCGTACGCCGTGGAGAGCTCCTTTTTGAGGTCCTCGAGCAGCGGGTAGGCGAGCCCCTGGATGCCGCCCTGCTCGCGAGGCTTCTCCGTCCAGGCGAGGTGGCTGTACTTGGAGTCGACCGAGACGCCGAGCACTTCGGCGCCGAGCTTCCGAAACTCGCCGAGCCGGTCGGAGAAAGCGAGGATCTCGGTGGGGCAGACGAAGGTGAAGTCGAGCGGGTAGAAGAAGAGCACGACCCACTTCCCCCCGTAATCGGAGAGGCGGTAGGTGCCGAACCTGCCGCCGAGCACCCCCTCCTGGGCGAATTCGGGGGCTTTCTGGCCGATGATCTGCGACATTGAGTCAGACTCCTTATTTCGGAATCCCTGAACGGGGGATAGAGTCGCTC
>Ga0315286_10003938_pt1 | contig 14162 bp, 23 predicted proteins | sample YL17G10_0_MG_FD_205038 | JGI IMG/M metagenome (GOLD analysis project Ga0315286, IMG submission 205038) | Sediment microbial communities from Yellowstone Lake, YNP, Wyoming, USA - YL17G10_0 | ecosystem: Environmental > Aquatic > Freshwater > Lake > Sediment | place: USA: Wyoming | collected...
TAATACGCCACCACACCGACCGTGCAGTCTTGGAACCGACAATCAGCTATCACAAACGACCTGGACCTCGATAGTCAGGTCCTCGCTCGATGACCTCGAGGTTGGAGAGCTGTTGCGCCCGCGTATCAACGAGCAGCGCGACGCTGAGCAGAGAGAGAGAGAGAGAATCTGTTGATGGCCGTGGTATCCTTCATACGTTTCCTCAATTAGAGTGTTTCCCCATTCCTTCCCAGGCTTTGTGTGTGCAACTTATGCCTGATCCATCCGTAGTCAAGGGCTCATCTTGCGCGCGTCGGTGTCGCCGCGCGAGGGGAGCTGGAAACCAGCGGGCCAATCGCTCAGTGCGCCAAGCCTTGTTCGTCCTCCGGGAGCGGCTGGTTGAGGGTCTCCGGCGCCCAGATCAGCGCGACGATTCCGATGAGGTAGGCGGAGGCCAGGAGCATGGCGGCGAGCCGGAAGCCGGGGATGGAAGTCACGCCGTGGAGCGCCTCGGCCAACGGCCCGAGGATGAACACGCCAAACGCGGTGACGTATCGGCCGACGTTGTAACAGAAGCTCGTGCCGGTCGCTCGCAGCCGGGTCGGGAACAGCTCCGGGAAGTAGATGGCGTAACCGCCAAATGGCGCCAGCGTGCAGAAGCCCAGGATCGGCCAGAGGTACCAGATCTGCCAGGATTCACGGAAGGTCGCAAAGGTGAACAGGAGGCTCCCCCACGCCACCAGCAGAGCCAGGAGAAACGAGAGCCGCCGCCCGCTCCGCGCCGCCAGGACGGTGAAGGCCAGCATCCCGAAGAACGCACCAATCTGTTGGAGCATACCGCCGCGTGACTTCAGGCGGGTCTTGTCGCCGTCCGTCACCGCCTTGGCCAGCAGCGCAATGAACCGGGGCTTCTGTTGGGCAGTGAGCGGTGTGGCCAGAACCTGCGCGGCGTCCAGCTTCTGCTCCCGGGCGCTGAGCCGGGAAACCAGCTCGGTGTACTTCCGCTTCTCCTGGTCATTCAGCACGCCCACCCGCTCGGCGTGTTCGCCTGGCGAATTCGCCCCCACGATCGCCTCGATTCTCGGGCGGCTGACCTTCTCGACCGTGGGGATGGCCGCATCGATCAGTTCCGGCGTGTAGAAGCCGACGCCCCAGAGCCCGATCTGCCCCGCCACCGCGAGGCCGAGGCCGACCAGGGTGTGCCGACGCCAGCGGGGGTCGGTAAACAGGTCGGTGATCCGGCCAAAGCGGGCGGTCTGCTGAGCTTTCGCCGCCGCGGCCTTCGCCGCCACCCACCGTTCCGGCTCCTTTAACCGCCAGAAGATGAACACGGCCACCAAGGCGGGCAACGCGCCCAAGTAGTAGAGCCCGCGCCAGCCCCAGCCCAGACCTTCGCTCGGCACGACGACGCCGAGCGAGAACGCGGCGAGGACGTTGCCCACCGCGGACAAGGCCTGGAGTGAGCCGAGCGCATGAGGTCGGGCCCGGTCGGGCATCACTTCGGCGAGCAATGCCGCGCCGACGGCGAATTCGCCGCCCACGCCTGCCCCGGTCAGGAACCGGAACAGGGCGAACATCCCCCAGGTGTTGGCCAAACCGCTGAGACCGGTGCAGGTGGCATAGAATAGAATCGTGAGCGCCATGGTCTTGGCCCGGCCCCAGCGGTCGCCCATCTTGCCGAAGATCAACCCGCCGGTCGCCCAGCCGAGAATGAAGATCGAAGTCGCCCAGGTGCCATAGGTCGTCTGCGTCGGCCCGTCCGCCGCCGGCAGGAGGTCGCGCATCGTGATCGATCGCGACATGGTGAAAATCTGCTGGTCGAAGCAATCGAACAACCAGCCGAACGCGGCCAGGACGAAGACAAACCAGTGGTAGCGGTTCAATTCGCGCCACCAGGGAGCACGGGGGGGGGCTGGGGCGCTGGGGGAATTCATGATGGCGTGAGTCGTTGCGCGCGGCTGATGGGCGTCTAACTACACACGTCGGACTCAATCGCCAAGACTTGTTTTCCGGGATCTGCCCGGAGATCCCCCGAGCCGCCAAAGAAACAGGGCCCGTTCACGAGGAACGGGCCCTGGCGGAAAGAGCATCCGGTTACTTCTTGGTGTCGTCCGGCTTCGCGGGCGTTTCTGCCTTGGTTTCGGTCGCGACCACGGCGACGGGCATTTCCACCCATTCGAGGATGGCGTTCTGGGCCGCATCGCCGGGGCGCTGGCCCAGCTTGAGGATACGGGTGTAGCCGCCTCGGCGATCCTTGAAGGTGGGGGCCAGGTCTTCGAACAGGATTCGTACGACGTCCTCGTTCTTGCGCCACCTCTCGCGGGCCGCCTTGCTCTTATGGAGGGTACGGGGCTGCTGACGCAACCGGGCGGCGGCAAGCCGGCGTGCGTGCAGGGTGGCGGTCTTGCCCAGGGTGACCATCTTTTCCGCCACGGGACGGGCGGCCTTGGCCTTGGCCAGGGTGGTGGTGACCCGTTTGTGCTTGATGAGGCTGCACACCAGGTTGGCCAGCATCGCGTTGCGGTGCGCGCCGGTGCGGCCGAGTTTGGCGGTTCGCTTCAGGTGACGCATACGTTACTCCTGCGGGGTGCGGATCTCCTCCTTGGCCGCCTCGAGGAGCGTGGCGTCGAGGTTCATGCCCAGCCCAAGGCCGAGGGCCAAGAGCTTCTCCTTGATCTCGTTGAGCGACTTCTTGCCGAAGTTGCGGTACTTGAGCATCTCGGCCTCGGTCTTCATGGCCAACTGGCCGACGGTGGTGATGTTCGCGTTGTTCAGGCAGTTGGCGGCGCGGACGCTGAGCTCGATCTCGTTGACGCTCATGTTGAGGAGCTTCTTCATCTTGGCCCGCTCGTCGTCCTGCTTGGTCTCCACCTCCTCGAACTCGACGGCATTCTTGTCGTAACCCACGAACACATCGAGGTGGTGCTGGAGAATCGCCGAAGCCTGGGTCAGGGCGTCGTCGGGAGTGATGCGGCCGTCGGTCCAGATCTCGAGGATCAGGCGGTCGTAGTCGGTGCGCTGGCCGACGCGGGCGGCTTCGACGGCATAGCGCACGCGCGCCACGGGCGAGAAGAGGGAGTCGATGGCCACGACGCCGATCGCCTGATCCACCTTCTTGTTTTCGTCGCCCGGGCAGAAGCCCCGGCCGACCTTCACCTCGAGCTCCATCTCGAACTTCTTCTTCCTGTCGAGCGTGCAGATGATCTGGTCGGGATTGATGAGCTCAATGTTCTGGTTGAGCTGGATGTCGGCGGCGGTGGCCGGCCCTTCCTTGTTGACCGAGAGGAGCAGGGTCTGCGGTTCACGGGAGTGGGCCTTGAACTTGATCTTCTTGAGGTTCAGGACGATGTCGGTGACATCCTCCACCACGCCGTCGATGGTGGTGAACTCGTGCATCGCGCCGTCGATCTTGATGGAGGTGATGCCGGCGCCCTCGAGGGAGGACAGGAGCACCCGGCGGAGCGAATTGCCGATGGTGTGGCCGTAGCCGGTCTCAAACGGCTCGGCGAAGAACTTGGCGTAGGTTTCGTTGGCGGAGGCGTCGTCCTTCGTCAACCGCTTGGGCATTTCGAAACGACCGAGACGTACTGGCATAGGTTTCCTTTCTCGCAATTGTGATCTGGCTCCGACCGTTCATTCCCGCGGGACGGAGCCCGTATAATTGCTCACGGCTCCCACCCGGGAGCCGGGGGTTAGCGGGAATAAAACTCGACCACGACCTGCTCGTTGGCAATCGGCTGGATCTCATCCCGCGTCGGGATGCGCACCACCGTGCCCTTGAAAGCGTCCTTGCTGAGGGACAGCCAGACCGGCACGACACGGCTCGTGGACACTTCCAGGCTCTTGGTCGCCATCTGCCGCGCCACGCTTGAGTTCCGAACCTCGACGGCGTCGTTCACCTTGAGGGCGAAGGACGGCACGTTGACCTTGCGTCCATTCACCCGGATATGGCCGTGCCCGACCATCTGCCGGGCCGCGGGACGGGTGCTGGCGAACCCAAGGTGGTACACCACGTTGTCCAGCCGGGTCTCGAGAATCTGGAGCAGGGTCTCACCGGTAACCCCACGGCGCTTGAGGGCACGCTCATAGACGCCCCGGAACTGGCGTTCGAGCAATCCATAGTAATACCGGAGCTTCTGCTTCTCAACCAACCCCACGGCGTAGTCGGTCAGCTTGCGGCGGGAGGACTTCGGTCCATGAACGCCGGGGCCGTAGCTGCGGCGCTCCAGATACTTGCTCGGGCCGAAAATCGGCAGGCCGAAGCGGCGGCTGATGCGAGTGCGAGGTCCAGTGTAACGTGCCATAACCTTGGGTAGAAATCAGGGAAACTAGACCCGGCGCTTCTTGCGCGGCCGGCAGCCGTTGTGCGGCACCGGGGTCACATCTTTGATGGTGGTGATCTCCAATCCGATGGCCTGGAGTGCGCGGATGGCCGACTCCCGCCCGGAGCCCGGCCCTTTGACCCGGATCTCGACCTCCTTCATGCCATGGGCCATGGCCTGCCGGGCGGCATCCTGGGCCACCTGCTGGGCGGCGAAGGCGGTGCTCTTGCGCGATCCCTTGAATCCCACGCGGCCGGCGCAGGACCAGGCGATCACGTTGCCGTGCATGTCGGTGATGGCGACGGTGGTGTTGTTGAAGGTGGCGAGGATGTTGGCGATGCCGGAGGTGACATTTTTGGAGCCCTTGGCCTTGATGATCTTCTTGGTGGCCATCTCGTCGGCCAACAAGTCGGCGGCCGTGGGGGCCACGCCCGCCGCCACCGGCGCCCCTCCTTCGGCCGGCTTGGCGGCCGCCGACGCCTCCGCCGGAGCCCCTTCCTTCTTCGCGGTCTTCGGGGCTTTGCCCTCCCCGGCCGGCTTGGCTTCGGCTGCTGCCTTGGGGGCGGCTTGGGGCTCGGCCCCGGCCTCGGGCTTCGGTTCTTTACCCGCGGCGGGCTTCCTGGTCTTGGTTTCGTCTGCCATAACGGAGGAGAACTAGTGGATGCCGACCTTGGCATTCGGGTTGCGCTGCACGCCCACGGTCTTGCGCGGGCCCTTGCGCGTGCGGGCATTCGTGGAGGTCCGCTGGCCGCGCACCGGCAGGCCGCGCAGGTGACGAACGCCCCGGTAGCACTTGATCGCCTGCAGGCGCTTCAAGTTCAGACCGATCTCACGGCGCAGATCGCCTTCGGTCACGTACTTACCTTCCTGAATCGCGTGCACGATCTGGGAAAGCTGTTGCTCGTTCAGATCCTTGGCGCGGAGGTTCGGCTGGATCTTGGCTTTCTCGAGAACTTCCTTCGAGTTGGCCGGACCGATCCCGTAAACGTAGCGAAGGGCGACGTCGATTCGCTTCTCGCCCGGAATGTCAACTCCTAGAACGCGTGGCATAGACCGCGGTTATCCTTGTCGTTGTTTGTGGCGGGCGTTGGTGCAGATCACCCGGATGATTCCCTTGCGTCGGATGATTTTGCAGTGTTCGCAAAGCCGCTTCACTGATGCTCTGACTTTCATGGTCGCTGTCCCATCTCTCACTTCAACCGGCCTTTCGACAGGTCAAACGGCGAAAGCTCCACCGTCACCCGCTCGCCCGGCCCGATCTGCAATCCGCTTTCCCGTTTCCGTCGGGTCGCGTACGCCAGCACCCGGTGCCCGTTCGGAAACTCCACCCGATACAGGCCCGCTTGCAGGCATTCTCTCACCGTGCCTTCAACTTCAAAGACATCTTTTCCCGGCACGTCAGGATCTCCGGCTCACCTTGAGTGACCAGAATCGTATGCTCAAAATGGGCGGAAGGTTTACCATCTTGGGTAACCACTGTCCACCCGTCTTTTGACATTTTCACCGTCGCCGTACCCGCGTTGACCATCGGCTCGATGGCCAGGGTCATCCCCGGCCGCAGCCGGGGCGACGGCTTCCCGTCCACAAAGTTCGGCACCTGGGGTTCTTCGTGCACGAACCGCCCCACGCCATGGCCGACAAACTCGCGGACGACACTGAAGCCGTTGGCCTCGACGTGGTTCTGGACGGCGCCCGAGATGTCCGCCACGTGGTTGCCGGCCACCGCCTGGGCGATGCCCTCGTACAGGGACCGCTCGGTCACGTCCATCAGGCGCTGCGCGAGCACGTCGCATCCGCCCACCGCCACCGTCTTCGCCGTATCGCCAATGAACCCGTTGCTCACCACGCCGACATCCAGGCTCACGATGTCGCCGAACTGGACCCGCCGATCCCCCGCCAACCCATGCACCACCTGCTCGTTCACCGAGATGCAGATGTGGCACGGGTACTTCCGGTAACCGAGGAACGCGCTGCGAACCCCGTAGTGCTTCATCCGCTCGGCAGCATATTGATCGATCTCGCGGGTCGTGATCCCGGGCGCGATCCAGGTCGCCACGTCCTCGAGCACCGCACTGGCCTGCGCGCAGGCCGGTCGCATTGCCTCAAGGTCCCGCTCGGTCTTCAGAATGATCATGCGTTTCAGCCGAACCGCCCGACGGTGTTCCCACGGTCCAGGCCGCGCCCGACTCCATGCTTTCAACGAACAATCCCACGCGGTCCGCCGGCCTCGCCTGGGTCGGACCCACCGGCGCCACGCCCACGGAAGGGCGCCTAAAAGCGGCCCCGGAGACGACCCTTCTTGAGGAAGCCGTCGTAATGCCGCATCAACAGGTGCGATTCCATCTGGCGCATCGTGTCGAGCAGCACCCCCACCGTGATCAGGATGCTGGTGCCGCCGAAGAAACGGCCCACGCGCCGGTCAATGTTGAACGCTTCGCCGAGGAACATCGGCACCACGGCGATCAGCGTCAGGAAGATCGCGCCGGCCAGGGTGATCCGCGTCATCGAATGATGCAGGTAGTTGCTCGTCGCCTGGCCCGGCCGGACACCCGGGATGTAGCCGCCGTGCTTCTTCAGATCGTCCGCAATCTGGATCTCGTTGAACTGCGTGGCCACCCAGAAATACGAGAAGAACATGATCATCAGGCCATAAAAAAGGTAGTAGGTCGCGTGACCGTAGCTGAGTTGAATGCCGATGCCGCGGATGAAATCCGAATTCAACAATTGGCCGAGCCACGTGAAGATCTGCTGCGGGAACATCAGGATGGCCTGGGCGAAGATGATCGGCATCACGCCGGCGTAGTTGACGCGCAGCGGCATGTAGGAGGTCTGGCCGGCGTACACCTTCCGCCCAACGGCGCGCTGGGCGTACTGGACGGGAATCTTACGCTGGGCCTGCGTGACCGAGATGACCAGAGCCACCACCGTCAGCAGCAGCAAGACCAGGCCGATCGCGCCGAAGAGGTGCACTCGGCTGCCTTCCTTCGGGAAGAACATCAGGTAGATGCCGTGGGCGGCGCCCGGCAGGTCCGCGATGATGCCGATGGTGATGACCAGGGAGATGCCGTTGCCGATGCCGCGTTCCGTGATCTGTTCGCCCAGCCACATGAGGACCACGGTGCCCGTGGTGAGGATCAGCACTGTCTGGATGCGGTACCACCAGAGGTTCTCGACCGTCACGAGGTTGCCCACGAAGCTGGGGAAGAGCGTCTGGGGATGTTCCCAGCCCAGCGTCATGAGCGTGCCATGGCCCAGGCACAAGACGATCGTCAGGCAGCGGCCGATCTGCACGATCTTGGCCCGGCCGCCCTCCTCCCGCACCATCTTGCTCAACTGCGGCACCACCGCGCTGAGCAACTGCACAATGATGGTGGCCGTGATGTAGGGCATGATCCCCAACGCCCCCACGGCGCAGTTCTGCAACGCGCCGCCGGTGAACAGGCTGTACATGCCCAGCAGCGAATCCTGCATTTTCGAGGCGTTGGCCGCGAAGTACTTGTTGAGCTCCGACGCATCCAATCCCGGCACCGGAATCCAGGCGAGCAGACGGCACACCCCCAGCATCAGCAGCGTGAAGACGATGCGCGACTTCAGCTCGGGAATCCGGAAACAGTTCGCGAAGGTTTGGGCGATGGCCTTGAACATGCGTCAGCAAAAACAGCAGGGCTCTACGCTTTGACCGGCTCCGCGGGCGAGTGTCGGATGACCTCGCAGGTGCCGCCGGCGGCTTCGATCTTGGCTTTGGCCGACGCGCTGAAGGCGTGGGCGGCCACCGTCAGCTTCGGTTTGAGCTCGCCGCTGCCCAGGATCTTGATGCCGTCGGCCCGGCCGTGCGCCAGACCGGTGGCACGCAGCGACACTTCGTCCACCCGGGTGCCGGCCTCGAACCGGTTGAGATCCTCGACGTTCACCGGCAGGAACCGGCTCCGATGCCGGCCGTTGGTGAACCCCCGTTTGGGAATGCGCCGGATGAGGGGCATCTGGCCGCCTTCAAATCCGATGCGGATCGAGCTGCCCGAACGGGCGGTCTGGCCTTTGCCCCCGCGGCCGCTGGTCTTGCCGTGACCGCTGGATTCACCGTGGCCCAGCCGCTTGCGCGGATGCCTGGCGCCCGGGCGCGGTTTCAGATCGTGTAAACGCATAGACAGCTCCTCAAGCCTTGGCCTCGGGCGACGGAAGTGCGATCCCGCGATCCCGATAGACGTCCTGCCGCTGGCGCAACTGCCGCAGTGCGGCGAGCGTTGCCTTGGCCACATTGGCGGCGTTCTTGGACCCCAGCGACTTGCTCAACACATCCTTCACCCCGGCGGCATCCAGCACCGCGCGCACGGTCTTGCCCGCGATGACGCCCGTGCCCGGCGACGCCGGCCGGAGCAGCACCCGACCGCCGTCGAAGGTGGCGAGGACCTCGTGGGGAATGGTGGCGCCTTTGAGTGATACGCTCACCATGCTCTGTTTGGCGATGTCGCCTCCCTTGCGGATCGCATCCGCCACCTCGCCGGCCTTGCCGAGGCCCAGCCCGACCCGACCGCGTCGGTCGCCCACGACGATCAAGGCGCTGAAGCTGAACCGGCGTCCGCCCTTTACGACCTTGGCCGAGCGGTTGATGTAAACCACTTTCTCGGACAGCTCGTTCTCGGACTTGCCGTCACCCGACTGGCTCGAGTGGTCGGAACCTGGCCGGCCGCGCCGGCCAAAGCGACCCCGTGGGGGACGCGTCTCCTGGGGCGGGGCCGTTCCGGTGGTTGTGCTGGATGTGATGGTTTCCTCTGCCACGATGTGTTCTCCTGCTTGCCGCTAGAATTTCAGCCCTGCCTCCCGCGCGGCGTCGGCGAGCGCCTTGACCTTGCCGTGATAACGCGCGCCTCCGCGGTCGAAGACCACTTGTTGGATGCCCTTGGCCTTCGCCGCCTCCGCGGCGAGCTGGCCGATCCGCTTGGCGCTGGCGGCGTTGGCGCCCAGCTTGACCCCGTCCGTCACGCCCCTGGCCCGGGTGGATGCGGCGGCCAGGGTGCGACCCGACGCGTCGTCGATGAACTGGACGTAAATGTGGGTACCGGTGAAGCAGACGCTCATCCGCGGCCGCTCCGGTGTTCCGGCGACCTTCTTGCGAACGCGCCAGTGGCGGCGTTCCTCCAGCCGATGCTTTTTCTCCGTTCTCATGCGCTATCCAATCGACAACCGTCTGCCGCGTTACTGCACCGTCTTGCCTTCCTTGCGCACGACGTGCTCGCCCACGTACCGGACCCCTTTGCCTTTGTAGGGCTCGGGCGGATAGTAGCCGCGCAACTCGGCCGCCACCTGGCCGACGAGCTCCTTGCTCGGGCCCTCGATGGTGATCTTCGTGTTCTCCTCCACCGTCACCTTGATCTGGTCCGGAATGAGGTAGGCGATCGGGTGCGAGTAGCCCAGTGTCAGGTTCACGGTCTTGCCCTGAACGGCGGCTTTAAAGCCCACGCCCTGGATCTCCAACTTCTTCAGGAAGCCCTCGCTGACGCCCTTGACCATGTTGTTGAGGAGGGCGCGCGTCAGGCCATGCAGCGCCTTGGCCTGGGCATCCTCACCGTCGCGAGTGACCTTGATTTCCGTACCCTCCACCACCGCGTCCGTGCGCTTCGGCAGATCGAAATCGAGCTTGCCTTTGGGGCCTTCGACCAGGAGCTTGCGGCCCTGGAGCTGGACCTTGACCTTCGGCGGAATCGGCACCGGTTGTTTTCCAATCCTAGACATAGCCGTGAACCCTTACCAAACGTAACAGAGCAACTCGCCGCCGAGGTTTTGCTTTCGCGCCTCGGTGCCGGTCATGACGCCCTTGGGTGTGGAGATGACGACCGTACCCAGGCCGCCGAGCACCCGGGGGATTTCGCCGGCGCCGACGTAGCGGCGCAGGCCGGGCTTGCTCACCCGTTTGAGTCCCACGATGACGCCCGTGCGGTTCTGGAACTTCAGCTTGAGTTTGAGTTTCTTGATCGTCTTCCCCTCCACCTGGCAATCGGCGAGATAGCCTTCGCGTTTGAGGACGTGGCCGATGCTCTCCTTGAGCTTGGAGTACGGCAGTTCCACTTCCGGCAGCAAGGCCCGGCTGGCGTTACGGATGCGCGTGAGCAGGTCTGAAATCGGATCGGTCATAACTTACCAACTGGCTTTGGTGACACCCGGGATGAGGCCGGAGAGCGCCATTTCACGGAAGGTGAGCCGCGAGACGCCGAACTTGCGCAGATAGGCGTGGCGACGACCGGTGACCGCGCAGCGGTTGCCGCGCCGCACGGGGCTCGCGTTGCGGGGCAGCTTCGCCAGCGCGGCGTAGTCGCCCTTGGCCTTCAACTCGGTCCGTAGCGCCGCGTACTTCTTCTGAAGCGCGGCCCGCTTCTTGTTTCGCTCGATCCAAGCTTTCTTCGCCATAGTCTATTTGCCTCCCGCGAACGGCATGCCCATCCGCTTCAGCAGGTCCAACGCCTCCTCATCGGTCGGGGCCGTGGTGACGATCGTGATGTCCATTCCCTGATGCCGCTTGATCTTGTCCAGGTCGATCTCCGGAAAGACGCTCTGATCCGCCAGCCCGAGCGAGTAGCTGCCGCGCCCGTCGAAGGAGCGCGGCGACACCCCGCGGAAGTCGCGGATGCGCGGGAGGGCGGCGGCCACCAGACGGTCAAAGAACTCGTACATCACGTCCCGGCGGAGCGTGACCCGGCAGCCGATCGCCTGGCCCTGGCGCAGCTTGAAATTCGCCACGCTCTTCCGGGACTTGTTGACGACAGGCTTGCGGCCCGTGATCAGTCCCAGGTCCTTGACGGCATCGTCCACGGCGCTCTTCTCGAGCGAGGCGCTGACGCCCATGTTGATGACGATCTTCTCGATGCGCGGCACTTGGTGGAGGTTCTGGTACGGGCGCTTCTCCATCAGCACCGGCCGCACGGTCTCGACGTATTTCTGGTAAAGCCTGGACTTCATAGCCATCACTTCGCCGGCACGCCGCGCTTGGCGGCGCGCGCGTCAAACTTCGTCCCCAGCATCACGTTGGACAGGTGAATGGACCCCTCGCGTTCCACGATCGCCCCCTGCGGATGTTGCTGGCTCTTGCGGGTGTGGCGCTTGATCATCTTGACCCCTTCCACGATCACCCGCTGTTTGTCTCGCAGCACGCTGATGACCTTGCCGCGCTTGCCCCGTTCCGTGCCGGCAATGACCACCACCTCATCCCCTCTCTTGACATGAGCCTTCGCCATAACTCAGATGACCTCCGGCGCGAGCGAGACGATTTTCATGAACTTCTTATCGCGCAACTCGCGCGCCACCGGCCCGAAGATGCGCGTGCCCCGCGGGTTGTTCTCGGGGTCGATGATCACAATCGCGTTCGAATCGAACCGCAGGTAGGAACCGTCGGTGCGCCGGATGGCCTTGCGGGTCCGGACAACCACCGCGTTCACCACCTCGCCCTTCTTCACCGTCCCGTCCGGAGCCGCCTCCTTGATGTGTGCCTTGATGATGTCTCCGATGTGCGCGTAGCGCTGATTGCGCCCCAGCACACCGATTGCGGCGGCGCGCTTGGCGCCCGTGTTGTCCGCCACGTCCAGGATGGAACGAATCTGCAACATACGATCCTCGTTTCCTTATTCGGCCACCACCGCCGGGGTTGACCCCCGTTCGATGACCGTCACCAGTCGCCAGCTCTTGATCTTCGAGAGCGGCCGCGTCTCCTCGAGGCGCACCCGGTCGCCCACCTGCGCCTCGTTCTTCTCGTCGTGCGCGTAGAATTTCTTGTAGCGGGTCACGACCTTCTTGAACTTGGAGTGGCGAAACCGCCGCTCCACCCGCACGACGATGGTCTTGTTCATCCGGTTGGACACGACCTCACCGACGCGTTCCTTCCGGAGACTTCGCTTGGAATTGACCTCTGACATAAGCAACTTCAGGCAGCTTGGTGGAGGAGCTGGGAGAGGCGCGTTTCCACGCGCGCGATATCCCGCCGCAGGGTGTGCAGGCGCGCCGTCTTCTCCAGTTGGGCGCTGGCCTGTTGCAGCCGCAGGTTGAACAGCTCCTGCCGCAGGTCCCGACTCTTGGCCCGCAGCTCCACCAGGGTTAAATCTTTGAGTTCTGAAATCTTCATGGCTTCCGCCCTCGTCCGCCTAGTGACGGGAAATGAACTTGGTCCGGATCGGCAGTTTGGCCGCCGCCAGCCGCATCGCCTCGCGCGCCATGTCCCGCGGCACGCCGTCCACCTCGAACAGCACGTTCGCCGGTCGGATGACCGCCACCCAGGACTCGACGCCGCCTTTGCCGGTGCCCATGCGGACTTCGAGCGGCTTTTTCGTGAACGACTTGTCGGGAAAGACGCGCAGCCAGACCTTGCCGCGTCGCTTCATGAACCGGGTGATCGCGACGCGCGCGGCCTCGATCTGCTTGGTGTCCAGCCAGCACCGCTCCAGCGCCTGGAGGCCGTACTCGCCAAAGGCCACCTTCTCGCCGCGCGAGGCCAGACCGCTCCGGTTGCCCCGCTGCATCTTCCGGTACTTCACTCTTTCCGGCATCAACGCCATAGTCGATCCTCTCCCGTCTGAAACTTAGTTGGCCGGGACGGCGCTGGCCGCGGCGGGGGACTTGCCCTTCTCCACCTTGGTTTCGCCCGTGCAGATCCAGCACTTGATTCCCAGCTTGCCGTACAGGGTGCGGGCCTCCGCGAAGCCGTAGTCGATGTTCGCCCGCAGCGTATGCAGCGGCACCCGACCTTGGTGATACGACTCGACCCGCGCCAGTTCCGCCCCGCCCAGCCGCCCGGCGCACCGGATTTTGATTCCCTCTGCGCCGAAGTCCATGGCCGTCTGAACGGCCTTCTTCATCGCCCGGCGGAAGGAGATGCGGCGCTCGAGCTGCAGGGCGATGTTCTCCGCCACCAACTGGGCGTCGATCTCGGGCTTCTTGACCTCCACAATCTCGACATAGATCTCCTTACCGGTCATCCGGCTGAGCTCTTCCTTGATCTTGTCAATCTCCGCCCCCTTGCGCCCGATGACCACGCCGGGCCGGGCGGTGAAAATCGTGATGCGACACCGCGTGGCGGCGCGCTCAATCAGGATCTTGGGCACCGACGCCGACTCGAGCTTCCTCTTGAGCAGCTCGCGGATGTGCCGGTCCTCGACCAACAGTTTGCCGAATTCCTTCTTCTCGGCAAACCACTTCGATCGCCAGTCCTTGTTGACCGCGACGCGCAGCCCGATTGGATTCGTTTTCTGTCCCATAGGTATCAGTCGTCGGACAACACAATCTTGATGTGGCAGCTCCGCTTCAGAATCGGGCCCCCGGAACCCCGGGCCTTCGGGATGAACCGCTTGAGCGGGGTGGCGGTGCCGGCGACCGCCTGTTTGATGCGGAGAGCTTCGACGACCAGCCCGGAGTACTCCTGTTTGCTCCGCTTGAGGTCCTCGGCGTTGGCCAGGGCGGACTTGAGCGTCTTGGCCACCCAGCGGGCCCCCTTGCGCGGCACAGCCGCGAGGATCGCCTGGGCGTGCACCGCGTTCAGCCCCTGAATCTGGCGCACCACTTCGCGCATCTTCTGCGCGGACATCCGGACGTTACGCGTGACGGCTTGGACTTCCATACGCTTACTTCGCCTCCGCCTTGGCCGTGTGCGCGCCGTGTTTCCGGAAGATCCGGGTGAGAGAAAACTCACCCAGCCGGTGGCCCACCATGTTCTCGGTCACGAACACCGGGTTGAACACCTTCCCGTTATGCACGTTGAACGTGAGGCCCACGAAATCCGGCGTGATGACGGACCGGCGCGACCAGGTCTTGATCGGCGCCTTCGACTTCGCCTCCTTCGCCTTCTGGATCTTCTCCATCAGGTGATGGTCAATGAACGGGCCT
>Ga0315286_10003941_pt1 | contig 14150 bp, 8 predicted proteins | sample YL17G10_0_MG_FD_205038 | JGI IMG/M metagenome (GOLD analysis project Ga0315286, IMG submission 205038) | Sediment microbial communities from Yellowstone Lake, YNP, Wyoming, USA - YL17G10_0 | ecosystem: Environmental > Aquatic > Freshwater > Lake > Sediment | place: USA: Wyoming | collected...
TGCAGACGGCCCTGTATCTCCGGTATAAAAAAATCTCTTGCCCCTGTTATCCTGGACAAGATATCCGACAGCAGGTACAGAATGATTCACCTTATACGGCGTGATGGTATAACTGTTCACATGGATTGATTTACCGGTTGAGAGTTTGACGAGGTTCAATATCGCATTGTCGGGCTTGGGGATGATTGTAAAGTCCGGCCACAGCGCGCTGTTGAACAGATGATCTTTGATCATTTTTAAAACCGAGGAAATACTGTAAAGAGAAAGCTTGTGCTGCTTTTCCCCCACAATGATATTATCGGCAAGAAATGGAATGCTCACGATGTGATCAAGGTGTGCATGCGTGATAAAAATATGCTTTATCCTCATTTGGGCCTTTTCATCAAGTACCCTGGTGAAGCTTCCTGCATCGAATATAATCTCATCGTCCAAAAGAAAACTCGGGGTCTTATGCCCTGGGAATTCCGCACCCGAACAGCCAATAACCTTGATTTTCATCTCAGCACCTCAATATGTGATTTCTTCTAAAATGACTAAAGATAGTGTATTTCAAAAAGCTCAAATTTTCCTGACTTCCCTTTGATTTGAGTTCGGGGAAGTTCACTGTATTTTGTCTCGGTGCCCAGATAGGTCAAGGTCTCCCTCGTCACCAGTATCTGTCCGGGACGGGCTAATCCAGAAAACCTTGCAGCAACATTTACTGGATCTCCAATGACAGCAAATTCCATTCTCTCTGGAGAGCCTATGTTTCCCAAAAAGACTTCTCCCGTGTTAATGCCGATTCCTATATCCATGTGAAACCCGTATCGATTCATCCATCTTTCATTTAATTGAGGCATGTACTTCATCATCCGGATAGCTGTCTGAACGGCATTCTGTGCAGAATTTTCCAAAGGGATAAGACTTCCGAATACTGCGACAAGCGCGTCTCCTATATACTTATCAAGTGAACCGCGATATTCGAAGATAGTTGTTGCCATTGCCGTAAAATATTCATTTAATATTTGAATAAGCTGATCGGGACGACTTGTCTCTGTTATTTTAGTAAAGTTTCTGATATCACTGAAGAGAATAGTAACAACCTTCCTGTCTCCACCCAATTTAAGTTCTATATCTCTTTTGATAACCTGTTCTACAGTGTGCGGAGATAAGTAACGAGAGAGATTGGTACGCACGATTTCTTCCTTTTTCATCTGCTCCACAAGCCTGGAATTTTCGATCGCAACAGCCCCCTGAACAGATAGAGTACATAATAATTCCTGATCATCCATGGTATAGGGGTCTCCTGAAAGTTTATCCCCTAATCCAATACCACCTCTTAACTTCTCATTGACTTTGAAGGGAATCCATATCTTTATCTTGCAGGAATTGAGCAAATCTGCAAGATCCTTTTTTTTATTTTGTTGGATATCGTTTTTTTCGTCCAGGACATGAATACAGGTTATTTCTTCCAATTCTTTAAAATGACCCGATTCTATTGCTTTAACTAATATGCCAAAAGAATTTTTTCCCATACCCCTCTGGAAAATTTCCTCGATACTGCCTTTGCCTAAATCTACGAGAACAACGATACCCCGCAAAGTACCAAAGGTACCTATGATCATCATGAGAAGGTTTTTCATGATCTCTTCCGTTTTTTTGAGAACCCCTATTTCCTGGCTTAAATCATAAAGGGTTTTTAGATGAAACATACGCCTTTCAAGTTCCATCTGTGAATGTTCAGAACTTTTCAAATGGGTTTCTTTCGTGATGTCCGCTGTTTGTTGTTTCACAATTTCATTTATTTTCATGCTTATTTTCTACGTAAATACTAAGCAGATGAATTTATATTTAAAACCCATCAAGAGCCGATTCCTCAGAGGGAAAGAGAGACATATATTTTGTGAGACCAACCATGTGGAAGATCTTTTGAAAATGCTCTGACAACCCCGTAAGACGGATACTCTGTTCTCTTTTTTTGCTCTCTGAAGCCACGCTGATCAAAAAAGCTATACCGCCACTGTTAATATAACTTTCTTTATCAAAGAGCAGTAATATTTTTTTTGCTCCCTCGGCGCTTATTTTTTCATAGGCATCTTCAAGTTTCTCACCAGTCACCGCAGTAACGTCGCCCTTAATGTTCAAGATTGAAACATCATTGTTTTTTGAAACCGATATCTCGATATCTCTATTCATTTTTTCTCTTATGCAGTTTCAGCTTTTCTCAGGAATATCTGAACCCTGACCCTCCGATCTTTTTTTTAGATTGATAATCATTCTGACAACATTCTTTCCCTCTGCTGTCTTTTCGAATTTTACCTCATCCATAAGATTTTTTATCAGGAAAATCCCCCATCCTCGGGTATTACTCTCGTCTTCAATTTTATTCTCAATCACAGGTAGATCAATCTGGCCTATCCCTCCTCCTTTATCATGAACAGCCACCTGAAGGCTTGATTCAGCCATGGTGATAGTTATCCCGACTTTTAGGCTGGCATTCATCCCATGACCATGTTCTATAGCATTAAGACAGGCTTCCGAGACTGCTGTTTTTAGATCGTCTATTCGATCATCATTAAATCCCATTATCTTTGCTATGGATGCCGCACATTCCATCGCAACCTTTTCAAAACCCATGATGCTGGGGATATAAAGCTCGATCTTTTTACCTTCATCAGTTATGGTGCTCATCTGTTATTCTCTCTTACTAAACGATTGACAATTCGTGAATTTCACTGTCGAGTTATTCGTATCCATAACTGGCATTATTATTAAAATTGACAGTGCTTTTCCAATTAATCTTCGCTCCCTGACATTATTTTTTGTCAAAAATAAGCAGCCAATTTAATAGCGAATAAGTGCTGCTTAAGAAAGTTATTCGTCCCGGCAAACACATTTTGATATTCAATAGAGGCAATTAGGGGTAAAGGAAATTTCTTAGCCATGAATAAGGGAAGAGTGGAATAGGAAACGCCTGCTGAAATAAGATGATACGTCCAGTCTGTCTCATCCTCAAGAGCTGAGTAATCCAGGTTTCTGTCGCCTGAAATATCATCTTTTTTTGTCTTGAAATCATACCGGTAAAGTAAACATACATTCCATCCCTCCGAAAACTGATAGGTCCCCGATCCCTCTAATTCTACAATGTCACCAATATTTCTGCTCACTCTTTCCTTGTCCGTCTCAGGCACAATAGGATGCTGTACACTGGTCACCCTCTTCGTCTCTTCGTCAGATAACGTGAGATCGTATCTTATTGTGGCATTCAACACCAGGTTTTTTATACCTGTATAATCATTATTCAAACGAAAGAGAAGAGTGTATGTACCACTCCCAAACCCAAGATCTATCAAGTTGTCCGGATCATCCACATCGCCGGTCGGGAATCTCACCCCACCGGTAAATGCCAACCTCCAGTTGTCATTTTTGAAATACTGATATCTCGCTCCAGCCTCAATGTCTCCAAGGCCGTTGTCCGACCAGGTTTTGACCCGCTTATAACCGTATCCCGGGACAGCGATTTTGCCATTTATTATCAGTCCACCACCCAGAAGATCTTGAATATCCTCTGTGGTTAGAGGAATACCGCCTAACCCTAAAGGAATAATGGGGGCCCCGCCAAAAGGATCTCCGGGGGTTCCAAAAAATGGATTTTTTCCAACAGTAGCATTCGTAGTATTAAGTCTTGCTTCACTTACATCGGTTTTTTGCCACCAGTAGGGTACAAATATTCCCACTGTCAATCTATCGGTTACTCCGTATTCCAATCCTAACATAACATCTGAATCTTTATATTTAAAAGAAACTTCAGTTCTGCCGATAATCGCTGAACCCGGACCACCCATAATGTTATCTAATGGAGCTAATTCAGGGAAAATATTACTATTGAGTGTCGCATTAAAATAACGAGATACGTCTTCAGTATTTCCATCTTTATCAAAACGTTTATCAATAGGAAAATAGAACTCCGTGTCGACATGTGCCCTGAATATTCCTTTTGGCAAAACCTCTGCACTATCAGCAAAAGCCTGGATAGCTATGCCCATGGAAAGGAAAAGACAGACGAACAGATATAAAACAACTTTTGTACTTCTCATTGCAAATTCCCTCCTTAAAGTTTTTATGATCACTCCTCGCTGCATTTCTCTTTTCATTTATTCCACCTTCAATACCACTATGGTTATATCATCATGTTGTTCCACAGGACCTACATAACATGTTACATCATCCATGAGCTTCTCTAACAGTAGGTTGGCTTTTAGCTCTTTGCCTCCCTCTATTGAGGAGAGAAACCGATCGAAGCCATACAATTCATTCTTGTCATTCACTGCCTCCACGACGCCATCGGTATAAAATATGACCGCATCTCCCCGTTTTAACGATACGCTTGTTTCCTGATAGTCACATTCCCCAACAATGCCCAAAGGGAATTTATCGCCTTCCGTATCGATGTATGCAGGCTTAGGATCGTCAACAGAACAAATTACAGGTTGCGTCTGTCCGGCATTTGAGAGTGTCATTATCTTTTGTTGCGGATCAAGGACAGCGTAGAGAAGAGCTACAAACATGCCTTTTCTTATGTCTTGTTTAAGGCGGATATTACCCATAGACATGACTTCTTTGACAGATGCATAAGATTCTGACAGAACACGAAAGATACTTCTCGAAGCAGCCATCACCAGTGCCCCTGATACTCCTTTACCAGACACATCACCAACGACGATTGCTAATCTCTCAACTTTTCCATTCCCTCTCATTTCAATAAAGTCATAGAAATCTCCACCTACCTCTCTGGCTGGGATAGATCGGGCTACAATTGTAAAACCCTCAACTATAGGGGCCTTTTCAGGCAACATACTGATTTGAATGTCATGGGCAATCTTCAATTCTTCTTCCATGCGGCTTTTTTCGATGTTCTCCTCAAACAATTTTGCATTTTCTAAAGCAACGGCGCTCTGATTTGTGATAGTTCTGAGTAAATCGATATCCTCGGCGATAAACATTTTGCCCGATTTCTTCCGGCCCAGGGAGATGATTCCCCTCATTTCATCCTTGTATTTCATCGGAAGCATAAGTTCAGAATTAAAAGACTGAAATGTTTGCCGCAGGGCTTCACGATCTTGCTCATAAAGAGGGTTCAGATCAATTTCATCGCGCAAAATGGCATTGTTCTTCTCTTGAACGATACGAGAGAGTGCGGTATCATCGCTGAACCGGTTCGAGGCAAAGTTCTTTATGTCAACGCCTTCGGCGACATGAACATGATAACCGTGTGTTTCCTTATCCGGAAGCAGTAAGAGACCGTTCTCAAGAAACATTTCCTTGACCACTGACCCAATAAGCATCTTTTGGATTTTTGCCGGATCCAATATGCTGATCATGGCTTCGCTGACATCTTTAATCGTTTTACGATAGTCATAGCGCTGACGATAAAAAACCCTGTCCACAAATCCCTGAAAACGTTCATGAAGGGGTCTAAAGAAAAAAACTACCCCGAGGGCGAATATGATGGAGAAAAGAGGTGACCTGGACACTTCCGATGACCGGAAAGAAACATTCAACAACGAAACTAACAGGGCATACACGCCAACAACGGAGGCTGTTGACAGGACATAACCGTACGTTCGACGGACAATGGTATCGATGGCAAAAAGGTCATGCTTAACAATTGTATAACCAATAGAAATAGGGAATGCACTCAAAAACATGGCGTATCCGAGGGTGGGGTTATGGAAGAGGGAGACATCCCAAAAAGAACGCAAAAGCAAATCGGCTACCGGTATAAAAATACCAAATGCGATCCCAAGAAAGATTACTCGGGATTGAAGTTTTACAACTATCGACATATCCTTTAACAAATTCCGGAATGTCATTATTAAAAAAACCAGACTACCGAACAGGAGATATACAGCATCTAACAGATTGAGCGCTGCGGGAACATTTCCATAGCGAGACGAAGTTAGCTCAAAAAGGATAAACAAGATGATCGAAACAGAATAAAAGACTATCCACGACTGGGGCCTTTTCAAAAGAACCGAGCTCATTTTGGGGAATCTTAAAGCCAGGTGAATCATAGACGCCGGCAAAGCGAGCTCGATGAACTGACGGATATCCCAAAACCATTCTGGATAATACAGATAACTCGGTGCGGCAAAACTAACCTCCATTCCGATGAAACAATTCATAATAAAGAAAAGCCAACTTTCCCCGGCTCGCGGCTTCATCAAAAAAACAAGCACCCCGATAGCGACATAAATGAACCCGATGAGGAAAATAGTACCACTCCGCATGATAACCTTCGAGATACCGAGCTGGTTAGTGATGATACTGATCTCCAAAGTCTTTCCATCTCTCTGCACGGTATAGGTGTTGATCGATCCGGGTTGATTATTACGGACTTTGAAGTAGAGCTCCTCGTAAGTAGAATATGATTTTCCATTTATGGCCTTAATGGTATCTCCGACATTAAGGCCAGCTGCCTTGCCTGCTTCCATGACTTCTGCCACAACATTTAGACCGGAACTGGGCATGGCCCTCCAGCCAAAGTCAGGGCTGTTTCGCCACCGGACTATATTCGCCCCATACAATGCATATAAAGCCATAACAGGTATAAGAGCAACCGCAAAGTATACCCAGTGTTTGTTACTTGTTAATGATGATTTATTGAGAATCATTTTTTCTCTTAAGAAGGTTTCTTTATTGCGCGCATAGCTGAACCCAGAATGATCATAACAGTAATAGCGATGATAACATAAGCGAAGATATCGCCATAATTTGTATAAAATGTCTTTCTGTCGGACAATGGTATATCCCTGATAAGAATACCGGGTACAAACAGGTCATTCCCGTTGCCATCCTTAATTCTATCGACTATTTCCCCGTTGGGGTTGATGAAACAGGAAACTCCCGTCGTAGCGGCTCGGGCAACAGCCACCCTGTTTTCCACGGCCCTGAAGACATTAATGGCAAGAGTCTGATACGGACCGGCAGAACTGCTGTGCCCTAAAAAACCTTCATTCGTAACGCTGACCATAAATTGCGCTCCTTTATCGACAAAACGGCGAAAGAACTCGGGGAAAATATTCTCCCAGCATATCGGCGTGCTAAACTTTGTGCCCACCGCATGAAAAAGGGTATATTCTGTTCCGGCAATAAAGCTCTCTTTCACCGATGTTATCCACTCAGGCCATGTGAATTTCCCCTGGAGTGGTACATATTCATTGAAGGGGAGCAGACGGATTTTGTTGTACTGTCCAACGAAGCCCCCCTGAGGGGAGATCAGGAACTCGCTGTTTGAGTAGGGGAAGTAACCCTCCTTTTTTGGACTGTCCTTCTCGTGGCCGGCGCCACCCACCAGAATATAAGTCTCGATTTCTTTGGCCAGCAGCAAGACGGTGAGCCGTACAAATCTATTCGAGATGGGTGCGGGAATGGAAGATGACGGCCAGACAACAAGATCCGGTTTGCTCATGGCCGCATCTCTGGTCAGATGAACATACTTCATCATATGCAGTTTCTGCTCGGTAAATGTCATGTCATCCCGCGTGAGGACATTTGCTTGAATGAGAGCAATTCGCAGGTGCCTGCCGCTATCCGGCAGGTTCAGTTTGTACCATCCATAGGAAAACGTGATTAACCCCACGAAAATTATTGATAATAGATGCTCAACCAATCTTTTATCAAAGGGAAAACGCCTTGCCCTGACAGATAGCGACTCCTTGCGCATTTTGAAAAGCTCAGGCACCTCGCTTAAGAATTGGTTTACCATGACAAGGAGAAAAGAAGTACCATATACTCCTGTAACATCGGCTATCTGGATTACCGGCAGAAAAGAGTGCTGTGAATGCCCTAAAAGGTTCCATGGCCAGGAGAGAAAGAACATGTTGGACCGCATGAATTCAAGAGTTATCCATAACGCAGGTCCTCCGATAAGAGTCCAGGATTCAAGATTCCCTGTAATCAGTTTATAAAAAATCCCAAAAACCAGAAAATAGATGCTGAACATGATCAGCATCGTCACAAATTTCAGGAGATCAATTGCATCAATGTGAAGGGTCCAGAAATGAGCGCCGATGCCAAAAAGACTTCCGAACAAAAAACCAAGAAAAGATGCTTCAACGAAACCTCTCTGGCGAAGTGCGAACAGGAGAGGCGCAAGCCCAAACCAGGCGCAAAATCCGAAATCAAGCGGAGGAAACGAAACGCTTATCAGAAGAGAGGAGGCAACTGTCAGCAAAAGCAAAAAAAGAATACCCTTTTTGACAGTTGCCTCCTCTGAAAACATTACCTCAATATCTATTCCCGCGCAGGCCTATATTCAATGCACCGCCATCACAAAATCCAACATTAGGAAATCCACTGCACTTTCCGACTCATCCATGCAACATGGGTCATTGTCATCATTAGGCCCTACGACATTGGTTGATATACTTTTCAACTCACCAACCTTATTTGGTCCGAATATGCTGTGCACAACTGTTTTGGTAATAAAATCTTTGACTGTTGTAGTTTGAATGTCCAGATCTACTGCAATGCAAACATTACGCATAGTTCCTGCGAAAGGATAATTTGCCTTACCGGTTTCATTCAGCCTCATTACGTAAACGAAGTCATATAATGCTTCAAAGTTGCTGCCATCCTTACAGGTTCCAAGGGTTCCTTTAGGATACCAATAGAGAGTCATCGTGCCGGTCACTTTAGTGCCTGATGCATTCGGATTGAGAAATGGGTCAAAGAAGCTGCCACCCCCTCCGGTATTGAAGCTTCCGCCAGCCACTGCGAACGTTTCATTTGCCATGAGCAGAACAGCCAATGCTAACAGCAGCAGGATCACTGCTCCTTTTCTTTTACTCATCATTTGTAACCTCCTTTTTTGACTTGGACGTATTGTCCAACTATTTAAGCCCCATCTTTGATGGATCATTGCCATCAAAGATTGTTGGGATGCGAAATTCTATATAGGTTTTCCCGCCACTCCTATAGCTGTAGTAATAGGCAGAAGACTCCATGATAGAACCGCCCACACCCGCTTGATAAGTCTTCTGACCTACGTAATGGTTGGTGGCTCCGGGCGCTAAAACCATCGTGTGACCAATCTCGTGGACAATGTTTTGTTTTTGGTACAGAGTGATTAACGGATCAATACACGTGGCCAAAGTACAAGTGGGTGTTTTCCCGGAGTTCACTCCGCTTGCGTAATCATAACAGTACTGCCCGCAAGCGCACAGGTTACTGACAAAATTCTTGGTCCTTGTGGTATAGATTGTAGACGAGAGATTTACGTTGTTTGGGTTCACGCCGATTGGATTGGTTGTACCAAGCACCACGGCAGCAGCAGTAATATTACTACAATTGACTGTCGCGGTACCCTCTGACAGTTCTGTCTCCTTAACTGCTTTTTGCCAAAATAAACCTGGATTCGTTAAATTCCTATTGAGGGCTAGATCAGCGCTTTGCATTGCTGTTATTGTTGTAAGATTTGTAATAAGATGTGTGGTTACTCCGAGCCCGCCTCCAGCCCCTCCGGGTGTTCCCGGCGTGTTTGATATATATCCCAGTAAATTCGGAATGAGATATATCAAACTGCCCGAATTCGAGAGGAGAACAAAGAGGTCTTTGCCTGAAGGGTCAAGATAATTTGCTCTGGTGTTGGTGCCCCTTTGTTGATACCCTATAACGGCTGTACCGCCCGGAAGAGTGAACCCGTTACATTCGTAAGAGTCGGGAATTCCGTCACTGTCATAATCTGCTGTTGCAGTCGGACTCAAGCATATCGTCTCTGCGACACCGGCCTTTCCCTCTGTGGGGAGCATGGCGATGGTCATTATGACCATTGCCAGCAGCCCCAGAAACCTCATTGCATGTATTCCTTTTTTTATTTTCATGGTGTTACCTCCTTTTTCTTTCACGATCATCATTTTAATGAGTTGACCCATTCGATGACGGCTATTGACCGTATATGCCTATACCTTTGAGCTTTGCCATCCCAGGTGTAAGTTTGATTCCAATCTTGCTCTTTAGAGTTGTGGTTTTTCCCTTATGTTTGATCTTGTATGTCATCTCGGTCGGAACCCATTTACTACCGACATCGGTAATCGTGAATTGGATTGCCTTCAGTGCATCCGCCACTTCAGTCGACAGATTCTTGTAATCAGCCACAAAACCTTCCGGCGGACTCACAGCGGCTGTCACTCCCCAATCACCCACACTTTGAAATACAAACGGGTAAAGCTCCTGAGTGCTGTCCCACTCAACATACTCGGGTTCGATGATTAAGAGTTCTGTTCCGGTCAGCATTGAATACTTGGCGGGAACCGATTTATTCTGTGCATTCTTGATAATCTGGAGGTATTTGTTGACAATGCTGCCTGCTGCAACCGAACCTACACTCACACCGGGATAAATCGGTTGATCCGCTCCAGTATACTTTCCGATAACTACGTAGTTGCCCGGAGGCAGTACAAATATAGCCTGCCCATAGGCATTGGTATAAACAAGGTTGGCAGGATCAATGGCGATGGCCGGACATTGAGTTTGAGTCCAGATAGTCGGGTAATTCTGCCATGAGATTCCGTAGCTGGAAACACATGTCTTATCGTATACCCGCGTTTCCATACCGACAATAGGACTCTTGTTGACTGCCGGTTTGCTTCCCTGCCCCACGGTATGCAGGTCTGCCTGGACAATAAGCGTCCCGGTATTATTGACCAGATTTACTGTCCCCTGGCCGTATATCATGGAATTCGCCGGAGTTGACAGGTTCCCCTGGATGGTCGGCAGAACAATTGATCCGGAGACCGCTGTTCCGAGGCTACTGACTGCTGCAGCCCCATTGAATTGAACGACAAGCACTCCACCCAGAATCCTTGCCGAACCATTGATGACCGGCACGGAGCCGTTCAATTTGATAGTTGAAGGATTTATATTGTTCACGTCAAAGGAACTATCAGGGCTGCTGATCTGTACCGATATGGCTGGTCCGCCATTTGTAGCCCATGCAACATCCCAATACGGAGGATCAAAAACGATCTGGGCTTGCAGCTTCTGCTTTTGTGGACCGCCTATCGTCACATTTCCGTTATTAGAAGGAATAACTCCTGTGAACACACGGTAGCATGTATCAATGGGAGGATCATGCGCAATACAACCGTTGGTCGTTGGATTATAATACGGATCATCAAAAAAGTTCACATAGGCTGCACTATAATTGTAGGTCTTCTGACCGACAATAGGACCAGCCAAAATCGTCGGGTCGTACATTTCAGACAGGTCGCATTTCACGGTATATGTATTGTTAGGTGCGATATGCGATATGGTTATAAGATCCCCTGGAACCCCGTACGCACTACGCAGCCGGCAGATAGTCGGTAGAGGCTGGTTATTAGCCGGGTCTGTAACCGTGATAACTGTATTGAAACAATCCGGCCTGATTGTCTGAATGTCTTGCCCTGTCGAATTAGTGATAGTCACATTAATCCATACCGGAGCCCCCGGTGGCGCAGAAACAGGATTGTCAACACTTGCCGATAAACCTTGTGGCGCCTGCGTGACCGTAAGGGTCATTCCTCCTGGTATGGTTATTGTCCCGGTTCTTGCAGGAGAACCTGTTGGATTAGATGCTACCGTATAATTGATGGTTCCATTGCCTGCACTGCCGCTTGGTGGATTAATGGTTATCCATGAACCACTGGATGTAGCCGTCCATGCACAGCCGCCGCCTGCCGTTACTGCAATGGTACCTGATTCTCCGGCAGCAGGTACAGTGTCAAGGATTGGGTTGATGGAATAGTTACAGCCTGAATCTTGATGGAATGTAACCGTCTCTCCTGCGATAAGAAGCGTATCGTCGATTGCGACACCATTATTGGGTAAAACCAAATAGGCCACTGTTCCGTTGCCATTGCCAGTTGCTCCAGCATAGATCAATATCTGTGGGTTAGAGGAATTTGCTGTCCAGGTGCAACCGGGGTCCGTCATGACAGATATAGTACCCGAACCGCCAGATGAGGGATATGATGTACCACTCATTGGCGATACTGTATAGGTACAGGCCGGAACGCCGGTCTGGTTTAATATTAACGACCTGCCGGTTACGGTAATCGTCCCATATCTGTCAGCACCTGTATTGGGGTCAACAGTAAAATCTATATTATTCGGGATATTCATGCCTACGCCACTACCGCCAGAGTCAATGGTTATCCATGAATAGTCGGCTTCTGCTGCCCATGAACAAGTGCCATACACTATCAAATGAGAATCAGATGAACCTCCGGAATAAGGAAACAATATGTTGTCCGGAGAGAACAGATAAAGGCATATCTGCTCAGGACCATAACTATTAGTGGTTGTACCGTCTCCTAATTGACCACTGCTATTAGAACCCCATGCCCATAATGTACCGTCTGATTTAAGCGCCATAGTGTGAGAGGGTCCTGCCGTAATCGAAACCCAGTCGGTATCTGTTCCAACCTGTCCCGGAGATAGCGAACATGGATTACCGCCACATGTTTCTAATGACGTATGTCCTAATTGGCCTGTGCCATTACTCCCCCATGCCCACAATGTACCATCTGATTTAAGCGCTACAGAGTGACTCCATCCTGCTGCAATCGAAATCCACTTATTATCAGAACCAACCTGTCCCGGAGATGTCGAACATGGATCAGTTTCCGGGGCACATGAATCTGACGACGTATGTCCTAATTGGCCAGTGTGATTCCTTCCCCATGTCCACAAGGTCCCGTCTGATTTAATCGCCATAGTAAATTCCGAACCTGCTGCAATCGAAAGCCATTTGTTATTTATTCCTCTCTTTTCAGGTACCGTGCTATTAGTCGTTGTTCCATCTCCCAATTGGCCATATCTATTCATTCCCCATGACCACAACGTCCCGTCCGATTGAATCGCAACGGTATTCAATCCTCCTGCCGCAATCGAAACCCAGTTATTAGAGTGGGAACTTTCCTGAGTGGGGTCATGTCTATCAGTTATTGTCCCATCTCCTAATTGACCATAGTCATTAGCTCCCCATGCCCACAACGTGCCATTTGATTTCAGGGCTACTGTATCAGCGCCTGCTGCCGCAATCGAAACCCAGTCGCTATCTATTCCAACCTGTCCTGGAGATGTAGAACATGGAGGTGTCGAGCCTAAAGGCCCTTGACATGTTTCTGTTGACGTATATCCTAATTCGCCGGCTACGTTTTCTCCCCACGCCCACAATTTCCCGTCCGATTGAATCGCAACAGTATGAAAATCTCCTGCCGCAATCGAAATCCAGTTGTTATTTATTCCTCTCTTTTCAGGTACCGTGCTATTAGTCGTTGTTCCATCTCCCAGTTGGCCCAAGTTATTTGCTCCCCAAGTCCACAATGTCCCATCTGATGTCGAACCTATGGTGTAACCTACCCCTGCAGAAATCTTAACAGACCTTAGCTCACCGATTGCAGAAACATTACACTGCCCCCAGGCGTTATCGCCCCAGGCTACCACTGTCCCGTCGCTCTTCAGGGCTAATGAATGAAAACTTCCTGCCGCTATGGCTGTGACTCCCGAAAGGCCCGAAGGAACAGTACTCTGCCCCAAGGCGTTATTGCCCCAGGCTACCACTGTCCCGTCGCTCTTCAGGGCTAATGAATGAGCATAAAATCCTGCCGCTATGGCTGTGACTCCCGAAAGGCCCGAAGGAACAGTGCTCTGCCCGTAATCGTTCCTGCCCCAGGCTACCACTGTCCCGTCCCTCTTCAGGGCTAATGAATGCCCACCCCCTGCCGCTATGGCTGTGACTCCCGAAAGGCTCGAAGGAACAGTGCTCTGCCCATAATAGTTCCAGCCCCAGGCCACCACTGTCCCGTCGCTCTTCAGGGCTAATGAATGAAAATCTCCTGCCGATATGGCTATGACTTCCGAAAGGCCCGAAGGAATATTCAACTGCCCCGTATCGTTCCTGCCCCAGGCTACCACTGTCCTGTCGCTCTTCAGGGCTAATGAAAAATAACCTCCTGCCGATATGGCTATGACTCCCGAAAGGCTCGAAGGAACAGTGCTCTGCCCATAGGTGTCATCGCCCCAGGCTGCCATTGTCCCGTCGCTCTTCAGGGCTAATGAATGAATACTTCCTGCCGATATGGCTGTGACTCCCGAAAGGCCCGAAGGAACATTACACTGTCCGT
>Ga0315286_10003943_pt1 | contig 14149 bp, 13 predicted proteins | sample YL17G10_0_MG_FD_205038 | JGI IMG/M metagenome (GOLD analysis project Ga0315286, IMG submission 205038) | Sediment microbial communities from Yellowstone Lake, YNP, Wyoming, USA - YL17G10_0 | ecosystem: Environmental > Aquatic > Freshwater > Lake > Sediment | place: USA: Wyoming | collected...
AAATTTTGCTGGATGACAAGTTTGCCGATATCGTGGATCAAGCCGGCCAAATAGGCTTCGTCCAATCCTTCGTAACGATAAACCCAGGCGAGCCGCTTGGCGATGAACGAACATTCCATGGAATGCTGCCAGAGGGGTTTGAGGGTTTCCACTTCCTGGGAATCTTTAAAGGTGTGGAAAAAAGAAGTGGTCAGAACGATTTCCTTGACCGCATCAAACCCGATGATCACGATGGCGTGGTGGACGCTGGTCACGCTTCGGGCCGCTCTCCCTCCGTAATACGCCGAGTTCGCCACCTTTAGCACCTTGGCAGAGAGGGATTGGTCCATTTCTTTCGACAAGTCCACGGCATTGACCTTTGCAGAATCGGTCATCGCCAGGATCTTCGTCACCACTTGGGGAAGCGTGGGGAGGTGTTCGATTTGCTTGAGGACTTTTTCGATAACGCTGTTTTGGATTGGCGCCATTTCGCTCTTAGAGAAGATGGATTGAAGTTCCCGATCGAACAAGGCAAGGAACGTCTCAAACAGGCTGCTTGGCCTCATGCAGCGGAAACAGGATCCGAAAGGTGGTCATCCCTTTCTGGCTCTCGAGCTCGATCTTTCCGCCATGGCGTTTCACCAGCCGGCCGGTAATGTGGAGGCCCCGCCCCTTTCCTTCCCCTTGAAGGTAGCGGTCCCGGTCTTCGGCGGGAATCTCCCCGGTATTGGAAATCTCCGCCACCGCCCAGGTTTCTTTGCGGTAGGAGCGGATGCTGAGCTCTCCTCCGATTTCCGGGATAGCCTTGGAGGCGTTGTTGAGAAGGTTGTCCATGATCCTCTCGACCATCAGAAGGTTCCCGCGGATCGGGAGAGGGCTCACGAGTCCTTTTTCTTCGAGGCGGATACCCGATCGGTTCAGCTCCCGCACCGCTTCTTCGTTGATGCAGAAGCGTTTCCGGAGGATCTCGCTCAGATCGATGGCGGTCTCTCTCCCTTCTTCGTAGAGGGTGAGCCCCAATTCCTGGATCCGGGCGCTTTCCTGCTGGATGATCTCCAGGGCCTGATCGATTTTTTCCCGCTTCCCGAGATAGTCCCCGTCTTCGAGAAATTTCCGGACTCTTCGGGCGAATCCGCAGACGGCGATGGCCGGGTTTTTGAAGTCGTGGAGGATATCGTCCATCTTCTCCAACCGCAGCCCTTTCATCAGCTCTTTGCCCAGGAAAGTAAAAATCTCGATTTTCTCGTCGGAGAAGCGCCGGTGATGGGATTGCGCATCAAAGACAAGGAAATATTTGACTTCGTCCTCGACTTTCAGCGGGATATAAAGAACCGAGTGGATCTGCTGAAGTTTGAGGAATCCTCTCAAGGCGGGGGTGAGCAGACGGCTCTTCTCCGGATTGTGGATATGAATATAGTTGGAGTAGATTTTTTCATCCTCAAATTCGCCATAGGGGCCTTTCGGATTCACGACCGCGTCGATGTAAGGCTCTCTTACGGAAAAGACGGTTCCGATTCCGTGTTGCTCTTCCGGGAATCCGGCTTCGAGGATCACGCTCTGGCGGTCCCCCATGACGGAGAAAAGGGCGCAGCGTTGGATGCGCATGATGTCGGCCACCTCGGGAATGACCAAGTTGAAGAGCTCCTTCATCTTGACCCCTTCCCGCCGGCCCAATTTCAAGAAGATCTGCTCGAAGATTTTGTCCTTGATCGTGCTCGATTCCTGGAGGTCCAGGATCCGCTTCCGGGCGATCACGTAACTGACTCGCCGGGCAAAGGTCTCGGCAATTTTTGTCTCCAGGGGGGTGAAGTCTTTATCCTTTTCCTTGAAATAAATCTGCAGGATTCCCTCGGTATCGACTTCTTTCAGGGAGAATCTGCTCAGCGAGATGGGGATGGCCAGCATGGAGTGGATCCCCTTGCTCGCCATCCTTTGTTTCTTGTCCGCGCTGTATTTTTCCTCTTTGCCGATATCGGGGACCGCATAGCATTGATGCGACTTGATGACCTCCCCGGCGATGGTATCCTCCAGAGAGATGGCCTCATTGCGGTCCATCTCCCAGTCGGGATAGGAGCCGAAAACAATCAAACGCTCCTGAAAGGGATCGTAGATCCTGAGAGTCGCCGCCTCCGCCCCCAAAAATTCCACCACGTTTTTTGCCACCCTTTGCAGAATTTCGCGTTCGCTCAGATTGGGGCTGATATCCAGGATGTTTTCGATCTGGCTGATTAGAAGGTGAACATAATGGGAGAGAACGCCTTCCTTAATTTGTTCGATGACCGCGGCCAGATCGTCGGGAGAAAGGTTGCACTCTTTTTCCTGAAGGGCGGACAAGAGGGACTGGGTCAATTGCTGGTCAATTTTGAATAATTCCATTCTGGAACCCGGAAGGAAGGATCATTTTTTCTTTTAATATTATACCCTTTCTGATTTTTCTGTCAATCTCGGAGGCGGGGTTGGCAATTCCCTTTGCGCCGATAGCGTTAAAGAACTTCTGTTCCTCTAATCTCACTCTCTCTCCGTTTCCTACCGTTGCCTTTCCACCGTTCAAATCGTTTTTGGAATTCCCGCCCATTTGCCATCCGGTTCCTTGCCACTGCCATTTGCCATCTTGACACCGTTCTTGAATTATAATAGGTTACGATAATGGAAGTCTTGAATTCCCGGAAAAATCAACCAAAGGGCGGGAAGTTTATTCATAAATCATAGCCTAAATTTTTTCCTTGCTTTGAATCCGTGGGGAGCATCCTTTTGATACACAAAGGTCATTTTGATATAGTTTTTCTTATTACTAACTTGCCGAATTCGCTACAACGGTTTGCTTTTATTACAAAAAGGAATCGGACAAAGGAAAATATTCTTTGAGAGAAAGAACCAAATCAAATTGTGCCGGAGGCGGCGTATGAACGCGAGCAATCAGCAGTTGGTGGAATTCCATAAAACCATGGTTAAGATTCGGCTGTTCGAGCAAAAGATCCAAGACCTCTATGCTCGCGGGCTTGTTCCCGGATTGGCGCATCTCTACGTGGGTGAGGAAGCCGTCGCCGCAGGGGTTTGCGCGAATTTGCGAAGGGAAGATTACATCACCAGCACGCATCGGGGCCATGGGCATGTCATCGCCAAGGGAGCGGAGATCAAATATATGATGGCGGAACTCTTCGGGAAAAAGACCGGGTATTGTAAAGGAAAAGGCGGGTCGATGCACATTGCCGACGTGGAGATCGGGATCTTGGGCGCAAATGGAATTGCCGGGGGAGGCATCCCCTTGGCCGTTGGGGCCGGCCTTTCGGCCAAGATGCGGAAAACCGATCAAGTCGCGGCCTGTTTTTTCGGGGACGGTTCAAGCAACAATGGAACCTTTCATGAAGGGTTGAATTTTGCCTCGGTGCATCGCCTTCCCGTTATTTTTGTATGCGAAAATAATCTTTACGGAATCTCGGTTTCTCAAAAACAACACCAGGCAATCCAGGATGTATCGATTCGATCCGTGGCCTATAATATGCCGGGTGTCACCGTTGACGGCAACGATGTTTTCGCGGTCTACGAGGCCGCAGGGAAAGCCGTCCAGCGGGCTCGCGTCGGCGAGGGTCCAACCCTTCTCGAATGCAAAACCTACCGGTGGCGAGGTCATCACGAGGGGGACCCGAACCAGGGAAGGCGTTACCGGACCCTGGAGGAAATCCAAGAGTGGATGAAGAAGTGTCCCATCGCCCGGCTGGAGGAAAAGCTTGTGAAACGGGAAATTATCACCAAAGCGAAGATCAAAAAGATCTGGGAGGAGATAGAAAAGGAGATCGAGGGGGCGGTTGCTTTCGCGAATGAAAGTCCTTTCCCGGAACCTCAAGACATGTACGAAGATGTCCTCGTTTCTTAAGGAGAAAATCATGAGAGAAATAACCTATGCCCAAGCCATCAATGAAGCCCTGGCGTACAATCTGGAAAAGGATCCAGCCGTCTTCCTTATGGGCGAAGACATCGGAAAATATGGAGGAATCTTCCAAGTCACGGCCGGCCTTCTGGATAAATTTGGACCGGAGCGGGTCATCGACACCCCCATTTCTGAGGCAGCCTTCACCGGGGCTGCCGTCGGGGCCGCTATGACCGGAATGCGTCCTATCGTGGAAATTATGTTCATTGATTTCACCACCGCCTGTATGGACATGATCGTCAATCAGATGGCCAAGATCCACTATATGTTTGGGGGACGGGGGAAAGTTCCCATGGTTCTGCGCACGAACATCGGCGCGGGACGGGGCGCGGCGGCCCAACATTCCCAGAGTTTCCACGCCTTCTTCATGCATATTCCCGGCCTGATTGTCGTCGCCCCCTCGAGTCCCTATGATGCCAAAGGCCTCATGAATACGGCCATTCGAGATGACAACCCGGTTGTGTTCATTGAACACAAGAAACTCTATGCGGTCAAGGGAGAGGTGCCGGAAGAGTCCTACACCCTTCCTTTCGGCAAGGCAGAGATCAAGAGGGAAGGAAAAGATATCACCCTGGTAGCGACCAGTGAGTTGGTGAACCGGAGTTTACGAGTGGCCGAAGAGATGGCTCAAGAAGGGATCGATGTGGAAATCGTCGACCCGCGAACCCTGCGGCCCCTGGATCAAGAAACGATCCTGCAATCGGTCCGGAAAACCGGGCGTCTCATTGTTGCGGATGAGGGGCCCGTAACCTGCGGGGTAACCGCGGAAATATCTGCGCGGGTTGCGGAACAGGCCGTCGAATATCTGGAAGCACCGATTTTGCGGGTGGGGTCGCCGGATACTCCGGTTCCATTCAGCCCCCCCCTGGAAAAGATCTATATCCCGGATGAGGATGATGTTCGGGATGCGATTCGGAAAATGCAGGCCTACCTGTGACGGATCAGGAGGAGAGAAAGAGGATGCCACAGGATTCCAATCGTCTGGTGAAAACGACAAGAATCAGGGCCGTCCCTGCCGCCCGCCGGAAAGCCCGGGAAAAAAATATCGACTTAACTGAGACCCGCGGAACGGGGCCGAATGGAGTGATTCTGGTGCGGGATGTGGAAAACTTTCAATCTCTCCAAGCAGGTACCCCGCTATTCCCCAAAGCCGACAAGGTCTTCGTTTCCCCGTTAGCCCGTCGCCTGGCCGATTCATGCCACCTGCCACTCGCCGAGATTTCCGGAACCGGAAGTCATGGAAAGATCATTCTCGCGGATGTTATTCAGGCTGCCGGTGCTGCGAAAACGATTTCTTCATTCCCTGGGAAAAGATTGGAATCATTCGGTCAGACCCTCCCGATGAGCCGGGTGAAGAAAGTGACTGCCAAGAGGATGGCCCAGAGCGCTTTCACGGCCCCGCACATCTATTTCTTTGCCGACGTTCTCTTAGACCCTTTGTTTCATCTGCGCCATGAAATTCTTCCTGAGTTTGAAAGACGTTACCAGGTCCGGATTTCCTTCAATGATTTTTTTATCAAGGCCACCGCCTTAACAATCCGCGAATTCCCCCTGCTCAATGCCAAGGTTCAGGGAGAAGAAATTGTTGTCTTGCCGGAAATAAACATCGGGGTCGCAGTGGCCATGGAAGAAGGTTTAATGGTCCCGGCCCTCCCGCAGGCCGATCAACTGGGTCTGGGAGAAATCGCGCAGATGCGGGACGACCTGATTGGCCGGGCCCGATCCGGGAAACTCAAAATGGAGGAAATCGAGAGAGGGACCTTTACGATTTCCAGCCTGGCGCAATTTGATATTCTCTTTTTCACCGCGATCCTGAATCCGCCCCAAAGCGGGATCTTAAGTGTCGGGCAAACGACGGATCGCCTGTTCTTAAAGGAAGGACAGGTAGGAACGGAAAAGGTGGCCCGTTTTGGACTTTCGGTAGACCATCGGATCATCGACGGGGCAATGGCAGCAGCCTTCCTGCAAACCCTAAAAAAGAAGCTGGAACATCCCCTCTTGGCTTTTATGCAGCTTTAGGAGAATGGAATGGCTATTGAAGTTGTTGTTCCCATTCTGGGAATCACGGTCGAGAAGGGCAAGATTCTGCGTTGGCTGAAAAAGGAAGGGGATCCGGTCCAAAAAGGAGAACCTCTTTTCGAAGTGGAGACGGAAAAAGTCGTCACCGAAGTAGAATCACCCGGAACGGGGATCTTGAAAAAAATTTTCATCCCCGAAAACCTCGAAGTTCCGGTTCTAACCCTCGTGGCCGTAATCACGAAGCCCGGTGAAGAATTACCCGAACAATATAAAGCGGTTCCATCTCCCCCTGCCATTGGGACAGTGCCAGCTGCACCCCCTCCGCAGGCTGCGGCCCCCTCAGCTTCGCTGGCCCCTTTAAAATCTTCGCGCGCTCCCCAGGATGTGTTGATCCTCGGGGCAGGACCGGGGGGATATGTTGCCGCCATTCGGGCGGCCCAGTTAGGAATCCGCGTAACCCTTGTCGAAAAAGGAGATTTGGGTGGAACTTGTCTCAATTGGGGCTGTATTCCCACCAAATCCTTCCTGGCGGATGTGAAACTCTTCAGAAAAATCAAGAGTTCCGAAGTATTCGTAAACAGGGAAGCTCTTGCGATTGACTGGCAAAAAATGACGGCCCGCAAAAATCGGGTTGTAGAGACTCTTCGCCATGGAGTTGCGGTCCTTCTCAAGAGTCAGAAAGTGAATCTGGTGCGGGGCCAGGGGAAATTTATCGGCCCTCACGCGGTGGAAGTGGATGGCGAAGGGAGGAAGGAAATCATCCGCGCGGAGGCCATGGTTGTGGCCACAGGCTCCCGCCCGTCCTCGCTCCCCCAGATTCCCTTCGATGGGAAGAAGATCCTCGCAAGCGACGATATTTTTCTTTTAACCGAACCTCCAAAGGAACTCGTCATTATCGGGGGAGGAGTAATCGGCGTTGAGTTTGCCATGATTTTCAACAGCCTGGGAACAAGAGTGACCCTGCTGGAGATGCTCCCCCAGATCATCTCGACCGAAGAGCCCGAGGTCATCCAAGGTCTCAACCGCCTCTTGGAGAAGGAAGGAATCCGCATCTTCACCCAAGCCAAAGTTCTTCGTGCCTTGCCGCTCAATGGCGGGGTTCAGGTGATTCTCCAGAGGGAAGGAAAGGAGGAAAAGCTTTCCGCGGAAAAGGTTTTAATGGCCGTGGGGCGGAAACCGAATACGGAGGCTTTGGGTTTAGATAAAGCCGGCATCCAGATGAATGGGTCTTTCATTGAGGTCAATTCCCGCCTGGAAACCAGTATTCCCGGAATTTACGCTATTGGAGATGTGACCGGAAAAATGATGCTTGCCCACGCCGCCTCCGCCCAAGGGATTGTCGCTGTGGAAAACATTTCCGGCAAGAATCGGGAAATCGATTATCAAAAGATTCCCAGCTGCATCTACACTTTTCCCGAAGTCGCCTCCGTGGGTTTGAAGGAAGATGAAGCTCGCCAAAAAGGATATGAGGTTCAAGTAGGAAAGTTCCCCTATCGGAACAGCGGGAAGGCCCTGGCTATTGGGGAAACGGAGGGGTTCGTCAAAATCATCGCCGAAAAAGAGCTGGGACAGATCCTGGGAGTCCATATCCTCGGAGACCGGGCCACGGATTTGATCGGCGAATGCGTTCTGGCGATGAATCTGGAAGGAACCATTGAGGATTGGGGCAAGGTCGTAAAGGGACATCCGACCTTATCCGAGATCCTTAGCGAAGCAGCTCTGGATTGGCAAGGATCGGCCATCCATAGCCCAAAGAAATAGTTGTTTTCCGTCTCGGCTTGGCGAACCCCGTTTGAGTCTGCATTACCCTAAACGTTGCATAAAAAGCGCCGTGAGAATCCCCCGTCACCCCGCCCTCTCCCCCGGAATCGGGGGAGAGGGGAAGGGTGAAGGGGAAATCAGGGATGAAGATGGAATTCACCGCAGGTGAATTCCTACGAGTAGGTTCCCAATTGTTTTGGGAATAGGCAGGGCTTGAGAATTTTGTATTTCGCCCTGCAATTTATGCAACGAGTGATTTACCCTACCGAATTCCTGGGTTGGGGGGAGGCAATATGTCGATTCTGGTTGCTGGAGGAGGCGGTTTTATTGGATCTCACCTGGTTAAAAAACTGGTGGAGACGGGGGAAAAAGTGGTGGTCTTTGATTCCCAGCCTATCTCCCACTCCCTCCAGAACCTTGGGGGACAGGTAGTCGGGGTAAAAGGGGATGCCACCCAGTTGGCGGACATCCTTCATGCGATTCAGGATCACGAAGTCCGGGACATCTATCACCTTATTGCCCTCCTCGCCGACGTCTGCCAACAGAAACCCCTTCTGGCCTTAAAGGCGAACGTGGAAACCACCCTAAATTTCCTGGAGGCTGCCCGCCTCTGCAACTTGGGAAAGGTCATTTTTGCCAGTTCCGTTGCGGTCTATCATCCCAATGAAAGATCTCCTGTTGGCGAGGACGCGCCCACGAATCCTCCTTCTGTTTATGGGGCTACAAAAGTGTCCAGCGAATTCTTCGGCCTTCACTATCACCGAAATTTCGGGATCGATTTTCGAGCCCTCCGTTTTACAACCATTTATGGGCGAGGGAAATCAGGCGGCTCCACGGGGATTTGCAGTCTCATGATTGAAAAATCAGCCATGGGAGAGTCAACCCGAGGGGATGTCCGGGATGCGGTGACGGATTGGCTGTATATCAAAGACGCCATAAATAGTTTAATCCTTGCCCGCAAGGTGGGGTCTCCCCAGGAGCGCATTTTCAATATCGGCGGCGGCTCTTATCGGGTTGGCGAGGTTGCGGAGGCGGTGAAGCGCCTCATTCCTTCTGCCCAAATTGAATTGGAAGCGAAAAGGCTCTTTCCCTGGCCTCCCTCTTATGATTGGAAAAGAGCGGAAAGAGAACTTGGATATAAACCTCAATTCAACCTTGAAAGCGGAGTGAAAGATTTTATCGAAGAGGTCAGAAAATCCTGATCCGAATTGCCAATAATTCTTTTTGGAGATAAAATGATTCAGCAAATCCACCACCCCGCCCTCAGCGTCAAAGATCTCGATCGATCCCTTCGCTTTTACCGGGATTTGCTTGGTATGCGACTCGACTGGCGCATCGATCATCGGAAGAGTATGGAGCTGGAGAAAATTGTCGGTTTGAATGATGTGGACGTTTCTTACGCCATGCTCAGCGGGTGGGGAGCCCAAATCGAACTCTTTCAATATCACTCGCCCGCAGGCAGACCCTATCCAGAAAACAAACCCGTTTGCGATCCTGGAATAACCCATATGGCTTTTGAAGTAAAAGGCATCGACGCCTTTTGTCAGCAATGAAAGGACCAAACCGTTCGGTTCAATTCCCCTCCCCTTGTCGTAAGGGAAGGGGTCAAGGGGGCCTATTTTCATGACCCCGATGGAATTACCCTAGACTTGATCGAATATGGAAATGCCTGAATCCTTCCCAAATACCTAGCGGCGTTTGTGGCAGAAGGTTCTTCAAATTTCCGGCACTCAAGAAATGAGAAAGGAGGTCAGGAAGAATGATGGTCAAAAAAGAGGAAGGGGGAAAAGAGATGAAAAGAAGAGATTTGTTGAAAGCAGGGATTGCTGGCGCCGCCTCGGTCGGATTGATCGGTCTGACCAAAAAATGATTTGCCCAGACGCCGCAGTTCAAATTCCGGCTGCAGTCCTTCCTGGGCCCGGGATGGAAGGAATGGGAGGAGATGCTTCCGCGGTATATCAAAACCATTAAGGAAATCTCCAACGGACGGATTGAAATCACCGCTTACCCACCCGGGGCATTGGTCCCCACCTTCGAGTTGCTCGATGGCGTAGGCCGCAGGGTTGTGGAAATGGGCTATGGGGCTCAAATCTACTGGAAGGGGATTTTCCCGTTTACCGAATGGACCTGGGGTATCCCTTTCGCCTTCGACGTGGTGGATCATTATGACTACCTGTGGTGGGAGGCAGGGTTGCTGAAATTAACCCGCGAAGCTTTCGCCACCAAGAACGTTTTCTTTATCGCCCCCATTTACTCTGATGAATGGGGCTCCACGATCTGCCGCAAACCTATTAAAACCCTGAAGGACTTCAAGGGTCTAAAGATCCGGAGCTCGGGGATAGCCGCCGAAATCTGGAAAATGAATGGGGCCGGTATTGCCCGCCTCCCGGGAGAGGAGCTTTACACCGGCATCTCTACGGGGGTGATCGATGGCGCGAACTGGGGATCTCCTTATGGGAATATCGCCACCAAACTTCATGAGGTGGCCAAGCACTATACCCTCCCCTCTCTCATCCAGTATGACATGGAAGACATGTTCATCAATATGGATGCCTGGAATTCTTTGCCGAAAGACCTGCAGGAGTCTTTTATCCTGGCAACCCGCGTCTTCGCCCTCGAACGTTCCTCGTATTCGACATTTCTCAGCTGCCTGGCCCTCGAAACCATGAAAAAGGCCGGAGTCACGATTTATAACCTGCCCCCGCAGGATATTGCCCAGATGCGGAAGCTGACCGCAGAATTGCTGCCCAAGATGGCTGGCAAGGATGAATATACCCAGCGGGCTCTCAAAATCATCCAGGACACAATGAAGATTGTCGATATGCGACCGCGATTGACCCGCTTGTAAATCAGACAAAATGGGGGGGGCGTCCTTCCCCCCCTTTCTCGGAGGCGGAAACTACGCATGCAAATCCCATTTCTAAATCTTATCGACCGGGTGAACGAATGGACCGGAAGGATCGTCAGCCTATGGATGATACCTCTGATTTTTCTGATGTCCTTCGAAGTTTTTATGAGATACATTCTCCAATCCCCTACAGAATGGGGCACCGAAATGGTGGCCTTTATCTTTGCGGCATATATTCTTTTGGGCGGTGGATATACGCTCCTCCACGGGGACCATGTCAATATCAATGTCTTTTATAATAAACAGACTCCCCGTAGGAAAGCTCTTTTCGATTCAATCACCGCTGTGGTTTTTTATCTCTATACTTGGGTCCTGTTTTGGGAAGGATCGAAATTCGCCTGGGATGCGATTATCCGGAACCGCCACACCGGCACGGATTGGAACCCTCCCCTCTATCCGCTCTTAATCACCTTGCCCATTGGAGCTTTCCTCATTCTCATCCAGGGCACCGCCAAATTCATTCGCGACCTCAAAACGGTTCTTACGGCAAAGGATCGGGCGAAATGAGCATTGAATATCTTACCCTTCTCGTTTTCGGCCTTTTTTTGATCTTCCTGGCTATGGGCCTTCCGGTCGTTTTTGCCTTGGGGGGAACCGCGGTCATTGCGACCTATTTTCTATGGGGTCCGCAGGCCTTGCACATGGTGGCCAGCAGAACCTTCACGAACGCGAACAGCTTTGTCCTCTTGGCCATCCCTATGTTTATTTTTATGGGTTGTATGCTGGAGAGGTCCGGTATTGCCCGGGATTTATACGCCATGATGTTCAAGTGGATGGGGCCTATAAAAGGAGGGTTGGCCATCGGCACCGTTACCATTTGCGCCATTTTTGCCGCCATGGTGGGAATCACCGGAGCGGCCACGGTCTCCATGGGGTTGGTGGCCCTCCCTTCCATGCTGAAGCACAATTATAAAAAGCAGATTGCCCTCGGCTGCATCTCGGCGGGCGGGGCTCTGGGGGTGCTCATTCCCCCCAGCGTCCTCATGATCATCCTCGGCCTTTATACCAATACCTCCATTGGGGCCCTCTATGCGGGAGGCATCTTCCCAGGCATCATGCTTGCGATTTTCTTTAACATATACATCTTCGTAGCCTGTTTAATAAAACCGGAATGGGGGCCGGCCCTCCTTCCCGAAGAAAGGGCGAGTTGGAAGGAGAAGTTCATCGCCCTAAAAGCCGTCATCCTGCCCATTGTGCTGATTGTGGGAATTCTGGGTAGTATTTTTGCGGGAGCCGCCACGCCCAGCGAGGCTGCGGCTCTGGGTGCCGTGGGAAGTATCGTTTGCGCGACTATCTACCGGACTTTTAATTGGCCGACCCTGCGCGACGCCTGTCAAACGACCCTGCGTCTCAGCTGCATGGTCATGTGGATCATCTTCGGCGCCTCGGTTTTTACGGCTCTTTACACCGCCATCGGGGCTCACGATTTGACCCGACAGATATTGTCCTACCTCGGTGGTCGCTGGGGAATCGTGATTGGCATGCAGGCAATCTGGATGATCATGGGATGTTTCCTGGATCCCAATGGAATTATCATGATTACGGCGCCCATCTTCTTTCCCATCATCACCCAATTGGGCTTTGATCCCGTTTGGTTCGGAGTCCTCTTCGTGATTAACATGGAGATGGGCTATTTGACACCTCCTTTTGGATTCAATCTTTTCTACATGCAAGCCATCGTTCCCAAAGGAATCGTCATGACCGACATTTATAGATCTATTATTCCGTTTGTGCTCATTCAGTTCCTGGGTCTGACTTTATGCATGATTTTTCCAGAGATCATTTTGTATCTCCCCAAAATTCTTGTCCACTAAGAAATCCCAAAATCACAGACGACAAGGACGCGGAGAACCTGGATGAAGAAAGCCTAAGTAAGGAAGGAGGTCATGCCGGGGAGTATTTTTCACGGAGGACGGATTTCAAAATCTTGCCGGTTCCTCCTTTGGGGAGCTCTTTCAGGATCTTCACTTCCCGCGGCGCCTTGAAATGCGCCATGTTCTCGCGGGCGTATTTTATGAACTCCTCCGGGGTCGTCCCATATCCCTCCCGCAACACGATCAATGCCAGGGGAATTTCGCCCCATTTTTCATCGCTCTTCCCGATCACCGCGCACTCCAGAACGGCCGGGTGCCCGTACAGAACCTGCTCGATCTCCAGCGAAGAGATATTCTCCCCGCCGCTGATGATGATATCCTTCTTGCGATCCTTTACGATCAGCTGCCCGTCGGCCTCTAAGGCGCATAAGTCTCCGGTGTGATACCAGCCCCCTTCCAGGGTTTTCGCCGTCTCTTCCGGCTGGGCGTAATAGCCCTTCATGACCATGTCCCCCCGGACCAGGAGCTCCCCGACGCTCTTTCCGTCCCAAGGGAGATCTTTCCCCTCCCCGTCCACAATCCGAAACTCCACTCCGGGCAGCGGCCGGCCCCACGTGTCATGGCGGCGGTGACGGTATTCCTCGGCGCCCAAGGCCTCCGAAAGCTCCGGGAGAACAATCAGCGGGCAGGTCTCGGTCATTCCGAAACCGGTGTGGGAAATGCACCCGAAGGCCTCTTCGACCCGCTCCGACATCCCACGGGGGGGCGGGGCCCCGCCGATGAGGATTTCCTTCATCCTGGAGACGTTGAAGGAGGTAAAGTTGGGAAGAGCCAGCATGGCGTTGACCATGGTGGGAATCACAAAGGCCCGGGTCACCCTCTCTTTTTCGATCAACTCCAGGGTCCTGGTCGGGTCGAATTTCTTGATCATCACGTGCTTGCCGCCCTTGGCCAGAAGATAGTGGGGGGTGCCCCAGCCGTTGACGTGAAAAAGGGGGATGAGGTGAACCTGAATATCCGTCTCGCGGACGGCCATCATGGCCATGGCCCCCAGGGCGTGGAGATAGAGGTTGCGGTGGGTCATCATGACCCCTTTGGGCTTCCCGGTCGTCCCGCTCGTATAAAAAATCTCGGCCGTATCGTTTTCGTCAAAGGGGTAATGCCCGGGGGCGTAAGATGCGGCTTCGGACCCTCCTTCCACCATCTCCTCGTAACTCCCCGAAATCCAGCCGGGCAACCCTTTGGCCTTTTCCAGAATGATGTAATCTTTTATCTCGGGGATTTTGGACCGGATCGAGTCGATGACCCCGATGAAATCTTGATCCAGAAAGAGAAGGCGCGGAGCAGACTCGTTGATGATGTATTCAAAATCTCTGGCCGCCAGACGGATGTTCAGCGGCTCCAAAATCGCCCCATGCAGCACCGGCGCGTAAAAAAGTTCCAACAGCCGGTGGCAGTTGTACCCGAGATAAGCCACCCGCTCCCCTTTTCCCGCTCCCATCCCGATCAGCGCGTTGCTCATCCGGCGCCCCCGGCGGCAGAACTCCCCGTAGGTAAATCGCTTCTCCTCGCAAACCACGCCTTCCTTTTTGGAAAAAATCTTCTCGGCGTATTCGAAAAAACGAACCGGAGTCAAAGGGATAACCATCTTCCAGACCTCCTTATTGATTCATGGCGTGGCGCCATCTTACTCGGAACCGGAGAACGGAAAAAGCCCTGCGGCCTCAAAATATCTCAGGG
>Ga0315286_10003944_pt1 | contig 14146 bp, 12 predicted proteins | sample YL17G10_0_MG_FD_205038 | JGI IMG/M metagenome (GOLD analysis project Ga0315286, IMG submission 205038) | Sediment microbial communities from Yellowstone Lake, YNP, Wyoming, USA - YL17G10_0 | ecosystem: Environmental > Aquatic > Freshwater > Lake > Sediment | place: USA: Wyoming | collected...
ACGTGGTCGTCCCCGCCGTCGCGGCGCCGCAGGTGACCTTCGCGGACGACGTCGCGCCCGTCGCGCTCGCCCTCGATCAGGAGAAGCGCGTCACTGCCCAGATCTCCCAGCTCGCGGTGACCGCGAGAGAGGAAGGTGATCTCGTCGCCGAGCAGTTCATGCACTGGTTCCTCCAGGAGCAGCGCGAAGAGGTGTCCTCCATGTCGGCGCTGCTGCAGGTCGTCGAGCGGCTCAGGGACAACGTGATGCTCGTCGAGGACTACCTCGCTCGGGAGTCCGGCGGCGAGAACGCCCTCGAGGCCGGTGCGCCGCCCGCCGCGGGCGGGGCGCTCTAGCGCCACCGATGGTCGAGTTGAGGCTCAAGACCGAGCGGCAGAGCCAGCTCGTCGACATCACACGGCTCGTGCAGGACGCCCTGGCCGGGCAACGCGGCGCGGCAGCGCTCGTGTACGTCCCGCACACGACGGCCGGGGTGACGATCAACGAGCACGCCGACCCGGCCGTCGCGCGCGACTTCGAGACGGCGCTCGAGCGCATCGTGCCGTCGAGCTGGGCCTGGCAACACGTCGAGGAAGGTGAGGAGAACGCACCGACCCACATCCGCGCCGCCTTCATGGGACCGAGCGTGGTGGTGCCGCTGCGGGACGACGGAGAGCTCGCTCTCGGCACCTGGCAGGGCATCTTCTTCTGCGAGTTCGATGGGCCGCGCGAGCGGTCCGTCTACGTGAGCGTCCTCGCCTGATCTGAGAGCTACAGCTAGACCGAGTGGAGGTCGCGCCGGTCGAACAGGACGATGCCGGCGAAGGCTGCGACCAGCGCGACCGCAACCAGGATCAGGAGGTGTGCCGGCGCGACGCCCTGGCGCAGCGGGTCGCCGACCGCGTAGTGGTAGAAGGGCGATGCCTTCTGCACCGGGCCGAGGCCGCTCACGAGCGCGGCGAGGGCGTTGACGAGGTACGCGGCGACCGCCGCGGCGGCCGTCAGGCCGATCGCGAACGTCCTGCGTCCCGTGGCCGCGCCGAGGAGGAATGCGATCGCGCCGAACGCCAGCCCGAGCGCACCCGCCGTCAGTGACGCGGCGAGCAGGTTCCAGGCAGAGACGCCCATGTCGAAGACCATCACCCCGGCCCAGAGGGCGAGCCAGAGCACGACCATGAGCGCACCGACCTCGACCGCCGCGGAGGCGAGCTTCGCCGTCGCGACCCGCCGGCGTGTCACCGGCTGGGAGAGCAGGAGATCGAGCGTCCCCCGCTCCTCCTCACCGGCGATCGCCCCGGCTCCGCTCGCGACGGCGGCGATCACGAAGAGGAGCGGCACCATGAACGAGAACAGCTCGATCCCGAGATAGCCGGCGCCCGAGACGTAGTCGACCGAGCCGCCGAACGCGATGAACGCCTTCAGCGCCTCCGGGTAGTCCTCCACGAGCTTGTTCAGGGCCGGGTTGTCCCTGATGCTCGGGTAGACGCCCGCCATCATCGCGACCATGCCGACCAGCCCGACCGACCACCAGGCGAGGCCGCGGCGCAGGTCGCGCAGGCTCTTCGTGAACACGCTACCCAGCACCGCCCGCCCCCCGGTAGAGCGCGAGGAAGACGTCCTCGAGATCGGCCTCGTGACTGTCGAGCCCGACCACCTCGTACCGTGCGAGCGCCTTCACGAGCGGGTCGGCAGGGCCGTCGAGGGCGAGGGTGACGACCGTCCCGTGCCGCCCGGTCTCCCGAACGCCGGGGATCCCGTCGAACGCACCGGCGGGAGGCAGCTGCGCGAACGAGACGACGACCCGGCCGAGCGCGCGGGCGCGAAGCGACTCGACGTCCTCGACGAGCTCGAGACGGCCATCGCGGATGATCGCGACCCGATCGGCGACCCGCTGTACCTCCGAGAGCGCGTGCGACGAGAGGAACACCGTCCGTCCCTCCGCGACGGCCTCGCGCAGGAGATCGAGGACCTGCTCCTGGACGAGCGGATCGAGCCCCGAGGTCGGCTCGTCGAGGATGAGCAGCTCGGGGCGGTGCACCAGAGCCTGGATCAGGCCGATCTTCTGCCGGCTCCCCTTGGACAGCGAGCGCACGGGCCGGTCGAGGTCGGCATCGAGCCGCTCGGCCAGCGCGTCGACCTCCAGCCCGGGCACGGCTCCGCGGAGCGCGGAGAAGTAGCGGACGATCTCACGGCCTGTCAGCCGCTCGTAGAGGCGCAGATCGCCCGGTACGACCCCGAGCCGGCTGCGGAGCGCCACGCTGTCGCGACGGGGGTCGAGCCCCAGTACGCGGACGCTGCCCGAGGTCGGTCGCACGAGGTCGAGCAGCAGGCGGATCGTGGTCGTCTTGCCGGCGCCGTTCGGCCCGAGGTAGCCGAACACCTCGCCCTCGTCGACTACGAACGTGAGCTCCGTCACACCCCGGTCGGTGCCGTACAGCTTCGTCAGCCGGTCCGCGGCGATCGCGTCCATCTACCGAGTATCGCCGCCGCTGCCGGGGCGCGCATCCGCTGTTCTTACGCAACGGTCTACGGCCGATCCCGCGCGCGCCGCTACCCTGGCTCGTCATGGCCGCCCCAGTCTCGAACGGTGAGGAGCTCGAGCTCCATGTCGACTCGCTCGCCTACGGCGGCAACGGTGTTGCGCGCCTGAACGGATTCGTCGTCTTCGTCCGTCGCGGGCTGCCTGGTGACACCGTGCGGGCCCGCGTCACGAAGGTGAAGCGAGGCTTCGCCGAGGCGACCATGCTCGACGTCCTCTCGCCGGGGCCCGACAGGGTCGTTGCGCCGTGCCCGCATTTCGGCGCCTGCGGTGGCTGCCGCTTCCAGGATTACGCGTACGAGCGCCAGCTCGAGGCGAAGGAGGCGCAGGTACGCGATGCCCTCGTGCGCCTCGGGCGGATCGAAGATCCGCCCGTCGAGCCGATCGTTCCCGCCGCGTCCCAGTACGGGTACCGCAACAAGCTCGAGTACTCGTTCACGCAGACGCCGGCCGGGCCTGCGCTCGGGTTCCATCGCGCAGGCCGCTGGGACGAGGTGCTCGCGCTCGAGGTCTGCCTGTTGACCACCGACCTCGGCAACGCGATCCGCGACGCTGTGCAGGCGTGGGCGCGGGAAGAGAAGCTCGAGGCGTACGACCAGGCAGCCGGTAGCGGCTACCTGCGTCACCTCGTGATGCGCGAGGGACGCAACACGGGTCAGGTGCTCGTGCAGCTCGTCACCGCGAAGGGGCGGAAGTTCGAGGAGGGCTACCTGATCGAGGTGCTGCGACGCTTCCCCGAAGTGCGCTCCATCCACTGGGCGGTCAACGACACGCCGGCCGAGGTGACGAACCTGCCGACCGTGCTGCTGTGGGGGGAGGAGGCGATCGAGGAGGAGATTCTCGGGCTGCGCTTCCGGGTGCGCCCGAACGCCTTCCTGCAGACGAACACCGAGATGGCCGAGACGCTGTACTCGATCGCGCGTGAGTTCGCCGGGCTGACCGGTGACGAGACGGTGTACGACCTGTACTGCGGCACCGGGACGATTGGGCTCGCGCTTGCTCCGCAGGCGCTGACCGTCTGGGGGGTCGAGATCTCCGAGGAGTCCGTCGCCTGCGCGATCGAAAACGCCGAGCTGAACGGGATCACGAATGCGGCGTTCTTCGCCGGCAACGTCTCGCTCGCGCTCGAGGAGCTGCTCGAGCGGGCCGGCTCGCCCGACGTCGTCGTGGTCGATCCTCCGCGCGCCGGTCTCGCCGGGAAGGCGCTCCGCCGGATGGCGCGGTTGCGGGCGCCGCGGATCGTCTACGTGTCGTGCAACCCGACGACGCTCGCCTCGGATCTGAAGACGCTGCGCGAGGACTTCGGCTACGAGCTCCGCCGCTGCCGGCCGGTCGACATGTTCCCGCACACGCCGCATATCGAGAGCGTCAACCTGCTCGAGCTACGAGAAGAGTGAAGGGGTGTCTCCCCTGCTTTTTCGGGAGACACCCGCTTCTCCGTTTCCTCGGCGGGGTCTAACCGCGCACCTCGAGGCCCCGCTCCCGCCACGCCCGCCAGAGGAGATCGACGTTCGGTAACAGGAAGCCGACGGCGATTGCGGGGAGAGCGGGGAGGCCGTCGATCTCGGACGCGGTCGTCGCGATCAGCGTCGCCGAGAGCAGCCCGACCATCGAGATCCACGTCCAGCGCACCCTCAGACCGAAACGGTCCGCCGTCGCGAGGAAGAGGGAGAAGAAGAGGATGTCAGGTGGGCCGATGTTCGCCGTTCCCTCCTCGCCCGGCAACCGGAACCCGATCGAGACGCGTTCGAACAGGCTCGGCTGCTCCGATACGACGTAGTCCGTCGGCCCGCGCCACACCGAGAGCGCATCGACCCACGGGATGATCAGGGCAATCAGGACGACCCACGAGAGCGCCTCGAAGAGCTGCATGAAGAGATAGCCGGCCGCGATCAGCGCCAGCAGCTTCGCGACGTTGAAGAGCGCCCCCATGCCAGCGAGGCCGAACAGGACCGCGAGGAGCACCGACGCGGCCCCGATCGGCAGGACGAGCTTCGTCGGAGCGACGGGAAGCGCGAGCCACGGCACGGCGAAGGTGAGTGGCAGGACGAACAACGAGACGACGAGGACGTCCGGCCAGTGGCCGACCTCGGGCAGCCGGCCCGCTCCGGCATCCCAGGCGACGAGCGCGGTCAGGACGGCTGCGAGGGCAGCAACCCTCCCGCGCGTCAGTACGGCGGCAGCTGTGCCCACCACGGCCCCAGCGCCTTGAAGGCGTTCCAGAACGCTGTCTTCGCCGCCTGCTCGTCGAGCGCGGAGTCGATATCAGGCGTCACGAGCGCCTCGATCGTGGGCGTGAAGCGCCGCAGTGCCCCGGGCTCGGAGCCCTCGAGCGGGTCGGCGAGCGGGAAGGCCAGCGCATCGAGGAACCGTGCGGCCTCGTCTCCCATCACGACCAGGAGCTTCGGCTGCACGATGTGGAGCTCGCGCGTGAGCCACGGGGCCGCCTGCTCGTCCTCCTCGGTCCCGAACTTGAGGCAGTTCGTGCCGTAGATCGTCAGCGGGTCGACGCCGAGCCGCTGCAGAGACTTCAGTAGCGCGTTGCCCGAGCGGCCGAAGAAGGCAACTCCTTCGGTGATCTCGGCGGGCTGCGGCGCGTGCTTGAGCAGGAAGACGTCGCCCAGTGGATGCCCGGATCCGAGCACGGGAACGTGTGTCTCGTCGGCGAGGGCGAGGAGCTCCTGTTGCAGCTCGTTGATCTCGCCGATCGCCTTCCGGAGGTAGCGCTCGTAGATCTCGTCGGTGGGTGGGGCAGAAGCCATTGGGGACCTAATCACCTTCTGCTCTAGCGGACCTTCTCCTTGACCTGGGCGGCCCATTTCAGTGACTGCAGGTACGCGAGAGACTTCGGCCGCCGCAGGACTTCCGCGCTCCGGAGGGAGAGCAGGAACTCCTCGGGGCCCTCGAAACGGCGCAGGCGGAGCGCTCCCGTGCCCAGGCCCTGGAGGACGTGCGCGTCGGAGCCGGCGCCGGCGAGAAGCCCGTACTTGCGCTGAAACCGCAGCGCCTCGTCGTTGTAGGCGTCGAACATCAGCCGCGCGTTGTACACCTCGAGCACGTCGATGTCCGGCAGGTGGCGCAGCAGTGTCGCCGGTGCCGGGATCGCGTGCATCCGGTCGAAGGGGTGGGGGACGTAGACGATCCCGTCCTGCTCGCGAATGGCGGCGATCGTCTCCGCGAACGTCATCCCCCGCGGGATCTCTTCCCGCAGGAAGAGCCCGATCACCTCGCCCTGGTTGTCGGTCTTGACCTCTTCCCCGGGGATCACGATCAGCTCGCGATTGCGCGCCAGCTCGACCGTCTCGAGCGCGCCGCCGAAGACGTTGTGGTCGGTGACGGCGATGGCACCGAGCCCCTCGGCCTCGGCATGGTCGAGCAGCGCCCCTGGCTCGATCGAGCAGTCGTGGGAGTGGCTCGTGTGCATGTGGAGGTCGACGACGATCCAGTCGCGGTCGCCGAGCGGGTCGCCGTCGGGGTGGGCCACGTGCACTGGAGAGCGCCTGCGCCCGGCAGCGCTCACGTAGACGCGCTCGAGCTGTTCGGCGAGCCGGTCGAAGCCCGCCGCCTCGGCCTCGGCCCGTGACTCTCCTGAGGAGCGCACGCGCAGCGCCTCGTCTTCGGCCAGTCGTGCGACCGAGGCGGCTGCGAGCTCCGGCTGGTCGGCGAGGCCGGCCGGCTCTGCGATCGCGCACCCGCTCGACTTCGCCTCGAGCAGCAGCCGGGCGCTACCACCCGGGGCGGGGACGAAGACCGCTGCCTCGGCGAGCGTCGTCCGCCGCGCCTCAGGGCGCACGAGGGAGCGCGTCCGCGCCCGGTCGCGAATCGCCGCCGGGATCGAGGGCCGTCGGGTCAGGGGTGCAGTGCGCGCGAGTACGACCTCCCAGTCCGGCAGTGTCGGCAGCAGGCGGAGAACGGCCCTGGCGACGGCGCTCTGGCCCGGAGCAAGCTCGACGACGATCAGCGTCCGCTTGGCCGTTGCCTCGAACAAGGTCGTATCGATGCCGAGCGGGATCGCCTCGTAGTCGCCCGGGAACCGCTCGGACGCGCGTTCGATCGCCGCGCCTGAGGTGCCGAGGAGCGCGTCGACGCGGGCGAGGAACTTCGCGCGCTGGTTCTTCCGCGGCGGAACGGCGATCTTTTCCGTCGAGAGGAACGTCGCTGCCGTCGTCGTCTCTGCTTCCAGGAGTGCCGCCGAGGAGAGGCTCGGCAGGCCGGGCTCGAATCCGTGCACGACGTCGAACGCGCCCATCGACAGCGTGGCGGCGAGGTTCGCGCGGAGGCCCATGGGCAGGGCAACGCGCTCCGTCAGCGAGGTGGGAACGGCGGCCCCGATCGCGACGACGTCACCGATCATCCCTCGCTGCAGCGCCTTGCGCCCTTCGAGGAGGTCCGCGGCGCGCGACGAGGGGGCCACGACGCTCACCGTGTGACCGCGCAGGCGCAGCGCTGCGGCCGCGCCACGCACGTGCTCGTTGACGTCGTTCGGTTGTGACCACGAGAACGGCGTCACGAAGCAGATGCGGAGGGCCATCGTCCCGGGGATTCTAGCCCCGGCCGGGGCGCAGCTAGAGTGAAGCCGATGACCGACGTCACGATCCAGGTTCGGGCGAACGGGCCCCTCAAGGTCACCGGCCCGATCAGCATCGTGGATGCCGAGGGCGTGTCGTTCGAGCTTCCTGCCGGGAGTTCCATCGTGCTCTGCCGCTGCGGCCACTCGAAGAACAAGCCGTTCTGCGACACGACTCACCGCGAGATCGAGTGGGTCGCCGGGGAGACGGCACCCCGAGCGGGGTAGCCCGGGAACGGCGAAGGGCCCACCGAGGTGAGCCCTTCGCGTCGAACGACAGCCGGTCGAGCGAGACCTACGTGGCGGCGACTTTCGCCTTCTTCTCTGCCTTGAGGCCGTACTGCTTGATGAACGTCTCGGTGTTCCTGTGCGCCTCGTCGTCCACGATCTGCACGGGCGGCGACTTCATCAGGTAGCTCGACGGTCCCTCGAGCGCGCCCGAGATGCCGTTGTTGAGCGCGAGCTTCGCCATGCGGACGGCGTCGATCACGATGCCGGCCGAGTTCGGCGAGTCCCAGACCTCGAGCTTCAGCTCCAGGTTCAGCGGCACGTCGCCGAAGGCGGTGCCCTCCATGCGGATGTAGGCCCACTTGCGGTCGGTCAGCCACGGCACGAAGTCCGACGGCCCGACGTGGACGTTGCCCTCGCCGAGGTCGTAGTCGAGCATCGAGGTGACCGCGTTCGTCTTCGAGATCTTCTTCGACTCGAGGCGCTCGCGCTCCAGCATGTTGCGGAAGTCGGAGTTGCCGCCGACGTTCAGCTGCATCGTGCGATCGAGGTGCACGCCGCGCTCGCGGAAGAGGCTCGTGAGCACGCGGTGCGAGATCGTGGCGCCGACCTGCGACTTGATGTCGTCACCGATGATCGGCACGCCCGCCTCCTCGAAGCGCTTCTGCCAGTAGTGCTCGCGGGCGATGAACACGGGCATGCAGTTGACCATCGCGCAGCCGGCCTCGAGGATCTGCTCGGCGTACCACTTCGCCGCCATCTCCGAGCCGACGGGGAGGTAGTTGACGACGACGTCGGTGCCCGTCTCCTTGAGGATCTTGACGATGTCGGCGGTCTCGCCCGGCGCCTTCTCGACGATCTCCGAGAGGTACTTGCCGATGCCGTCGTGCGTCATGCCGCGCGACACCGTGATGCCGGTCTTCGGCACCTTTGCGAACTTGATCGTGTCGTTCGGGTGCGCCCAGATCGCGTCGGCGAGGTCGACGCCGACCTTGCCCTTGACGACGTCGAACGCGGCTGTGAACTCGATGTCCGAGATGTGGTAGCCGCCGAGGTCGACGTGCATGAGACCCGGGACGAAAGCGTCACGGTCGGCGTCCTTGTAGTACTCGACGCCCTGGAGGAGAGAGTTGGCGCAGTTGCCGACGCCAATGATGGCGACGCGCACCTTGTCCTTGGAGCGGGCCCTGCCGTTCGGTGAGCCGTTGGTAGCGGCCATGGGTGTGTCCTTTCCGCGGCCGCCCCCGAAGGGCACGGTCCGTCGACGGTTCGATTCGAAGGGGACGCCGAGCTCGTCGGAGAGCGAGGCGAGGATGACGTCGTTCGTATTGGAGCCACGGCGGAATGCCTCGGCGTGGATCGCGTCTTTCAGTTCCTCCGGCATGCGAAGGAGGATGACCGGGCTCGAGCCCGGCAACGGGCTCTTGCGGTTCGTCGGGACGTAGTCGACGCCGAAGGCGCCCGCGAGAATGCCGACCGTGACGTCGTTCAGGCTGACACCCCGGCGGGCAGTCTCACGGACGAGAGCTTCCTTCAGAGAGAAGGGCGCCCGTACCAGGACGCCCTTCCGATGCGGAGTGCTAGCAGCCAAAGTGCTAGCAGTATAGCGTGCGAAGAGCCGCGATGGAGAAGCATATCGCGGCTCTCCGCACGCCTCTGCTTTCTGCACGCTTCGCGTGATCCTGAAGGGGGCCCGCGGGCGGGCCTGTCCTACCGTCCATCCTCTGCAGGCGTGTGGGCCCGCGGTGCTGAGAATGCTGAGCCTGTAGAGATGCCGAGCGAGCCGGAGCTTCGGCCAGAGCCTTACACCGCTTCCGACGCCAACTCGCGGAGCTGCCGCCGCACGAACAGGATCCGCTGGATCACGGTGATCCAGGCCATCGCGGCGAGGAGGTAGATCGGCCACTGCAGCCAGCCCCACGGCGCGAGCGCGAGCCCGACGGAGATCAGCACGACCCGCTCCACCCGCGACCCGAAGCCGACGTCCCCGCGCAGCCCGAGCGCCTCCGCCTTGGCGCGCGTATACGAGACGAGGAACGACCCGATCACGGCCGCGAATGCGGCGACGAGTGCGATGTCGTTGCCCTCGCGCGCAAAGACGAGCCCGATCGCGGCGAGCATCGCGGCCTCGCCGAGGCGGTCGAATGTCGAGTCGAGGAAGGCGCCGAAGACGGTTCCCTTGCTGGCGGCGCGGGCGAGGGCGCCATCGAGGATGTCCGCGACGGAGCCGACGATGAAGAGGATGCCGCCGAGCCAGAAATAGAGCTTCGGATTCTGCTCCTCGAAGCCGACGAGCACTGCGCCGACGAGGCAGAGCGTCACGCCTGCCAGCGTCAGCATGTCCGGTGTCAGCTTCGTCTTCGCGACGCCCTTCATCGAGCGCTGCAGGATCTGCCGGGCGGCCTGCGTGTACTCCTGTTTGACCCGGTCGAGCTCGCTGACGCGCGGGCCCTGCGCAGGCGGCTCGGTCACGTGGTCTCTAGCGGCTTGCGCCAGCGCCGGAACGTGCTCCGGCGGAACAGGACGAGTCCCGTCACGACTGCGATCGCGACGCCTGCGACGACGTCGAGCCAGTAGTGGTTTCCGGTTCCCATGACCGAGAACCAGACCCAGGCAGGCCAGAGCAGCCAGAGCACACGTGCCCAGAGGGCGCGACAGACACCGAACATGACGATGCCGACGATGAACGCATCCATGGAGTGCAGGGAGGGCATCGCCGCGTAGGGGTTGGAGGTGAGCGCGATCAGCCCGCTCGAATGGTTGACGCCGGAGTACTGCGCCAGCGTGTCGACGAATCCCCAGGCCGGGAACATCCGCGGCGGGGCCGTCGGGACGATGACGTAACAGACGAGCCCGACCGCGTTCGCCACGATCAGCCAGTTGCGGAAGCCCGCGAAGTGCTCGTGGTTCCTGAAGTAGACCCACAGCAGCGTCGCGCCGACGACGACGAACTGGGAGAGCCAGTACGTGTAGGTCGTGGCCTTGATCAGGAGCTCGGATGAGGAGACGAAGCCCTGAATCGTGGGCTCGAACAGCGTGCCCGACCATTGCTCGATCCGGATCACGTGGAGCCCGTTCCAGAACGCCGTCGTCACGTCCCGGTCGGCCAGGCCACGGGCAACCTGGTAGACGACGTAGAAGCCGAGCCAGAACCCGATCTGGAGCAGCAGATGCCTCCAGCCACGCGGCAACCGCCGGCTGGCCGATTGGGTGTAACTGGTCATCCACCCACAGTGTAACCGCCTCGGAGGACTAGTCGATCGTGCGACCCCGGAGCTGGTAGTCGACGATCGCGCGCACGTACTGCGAGCGCTCGAAGGCGCGCGCGTCGCCGCACGACTCCTGGCTCATGCTGCCTTTCAGCTGCTCGACCGAGGCGTACTCGCGCTCCGTCAGCCAGGCCGACAGGCCTTCGGTGAGCTCCTGCAGCAGCCCGGGCCCCTGGCGGAGCAGGGCCGAGGCGAGCATCACGGCGTCTGCCCCGGCGAGCAGCAGCTTGATCACGTCGTCGGTCGACTGAACGCCGCTCGTCGCCGCGAGGCTTGCGGGAACGCGGCCCCGGAGGATCGCAATCCAGCGCAGTGGCAGCTGCAGCTCCTCGTTCCGGGAGAGATGGAGCTCGGGCTTCACCGTCATCGTCTCGAGGTCGATGTCCGGCTGCAGGAAGCGGTTGAACATGACGAGGCCGGCGGCGCCGGCGTCGGCGAGGCGCGATGCGGTGTTCGCGAAGGCGGTGTAGTACGGCCCGACCTTGACGGCGAGCGGGACCGTGAGTGCGCCGTGCACCTTGCTGACGAGCCGGAGCGTCCGATCCTCCACGCTCGCCGACGAGGCGTAGGGATCCGTCTCGACTGCGTAGACGTTGAGCTCGATCGCATCGGCACCGGCCTGTTGCAGCAGCTCCGCGTACCGGATCCAGCCGCCGGGGGTGATGCCGTTGATCGACGCGATCACGGGGATCGAGAGCGCCTCCTTGGCCGCGGCGACGTGCTCGACGTACGCCTCGGGGCCCGTGTTGTAGTCGTCCATCTCGGGGAAGTACGTGAGCGCCTCGCCGAAGCTCTGGGCACCTCGCTCGAGCGCCATGTCGACGGTCGCCCCGTCGTGCTCGATCTGCTCCTCGAACAGCGAGGGGAGCACGACAGCGGCCGCTCCCGCGGCCTCGAGGGCCCGGAGCGAGTCGAGGTTGCCGGTCAGCGGCGACGCCGACGCGATCAGCGGGCTCTTCAGCTGCAGCCCGAGGTACGTGCTGCGCAGGTCGGGGCTCATTCCTCCTCCTCGTCGTTCGTCGCTGGGTCGTCCGGCTCGTCGGGCTCGTGCTCGATCTCGGCCAGTTGCTCGTAGACGAGGCGGCGCTCGTCGACGTCGTGCTGGGCGAGGACGCCGAGCCGCTCCGCCTCTTCGGGCCGTGAGCGGCGGAGCATCGAGAACCGCGCCTCGTTCGCCGTGAACTCTGTCAGCGGTAGCTTTGCACGGCCGGAGTCGAGATGGAACGGGTGCTCTCCAGGCCCGGCGTGCCGCGGGTCGTAGCGCCACAACGGCCAGTAGCCGGTGTCGACGGCGAGCTTCTGCTGGCGCATGCCCTTGACCATGTCGATGCCGTGGGCGATGCAGTGGCTGTAGGCGATCACGAGCGACGGCCCCTCCCACGCGTCGGCCTCGGCGAGGGCCTTCACGGTCTGCGGGTTGTCGGCACCGAGCGCGATATGGGCGACGTAGACATTGCCGTAGGCCGTCGCGAGCATGCCCAGATCCTTCTTGCCGGTCTGCTTGCCACCGGCGGCGAACTTTGCGACTGCGCCACGTGGTGTGGCCTTCGATGCCTGGCCGCCGGTGTTCGAGTAGACCTCTGTGTCGAGGACGAGCACGTTGACGTCGCGGCCCGAGGCGAGCACGTGGTCGAGCCCGCCGAAGCCGATGTCGTAGGCCCAGCCGTCGCCGCCCACGATCCAGACGCTCTTGCGGACGAGGGCTTCGGTGAGCGCATCGAGGCGCCGGGCCTCGGGGCGCTCGTCTGCTGCGAGCCGGTCGCGGAGCTCTGCGACGAGGCGCCTCTGTTCCGCTATCCCGGTCTCGGTGTGGGGATCCGTGCCGGCCAATGCGTCGGCCAGGTCCGGAGCGAGGTCGGCCACGAGCGCCCGGGCCTGCCGCGCCTGCGCGTCGAGCGCGAGCCGCATGCCGAGCCCGAACTCGGCGTTGTCCTCGAACAGCGAGTTCGCCCACGCGGGCCCGCGTCCGTCGCCGTTCGCGCTCCACGGCGTCGTCGGCAGGTTGCCGCCGTAGATCGACGAGCAGCCCGTTGCGTTGGCGACGATCATGCGGTCGCCGAGCAGCTGGGTGAGGAGCTTCAGGTACGGCGTCTCGCCGCAGCCCTCGCAGGCGCCGGAGAACTCGAACAGCGGCTCGAGCATCTGCGATCCCTTCACCGTCGCCGGGTCGACGAGCGTCCGATCGATCTCGGGGATCGAGAGGAAGAAGTCGAAGCGCTCCCGCTCCACCTCGAGGTGGTTGCGCTTCGGCTCGAGGTTGATCGAGCGGTGCCCGACGGCCTCCTTCGCATGGGCAGGGCACGTGTCGACGCAGATCCCGCAACCGGTGCAGTCGTCCGGGGCGACCTGGATCGCCATCTTCATCCCGGGCAGGTGCCGGTCGCGCCAGTCCTTGACCGGGAAGCCCTCCGGGGCGCCCTCGAGCGCCTCGGGCGTGAACACCTTCATCCGGATCGCGGCGTGCGGGCAGACGATCGCGCACTTGGCACAGTCGATGCAGATGGACGGGTCCCAGATCGGGATCTCCTCGGCGATCGAGCGCTTCTCGAGGCGGGCGGTGCCGACCGGGAACGTCCCGTCGACCGGGAGGGCGCTGACGGGCAGGGTGTCGCCCCGGCCCGCAAGCATCGTCGCCGTCGTTCGCGCGACGAGGTCGGCCGCCGCGGCAGCGGGAGGGACGACGGCCGCGACCGTCGTGACGGCGGCAGGCACGGCGACCTCCCGGAGCCCGGCGAGCGCCGAGTCGACGGCGGCCTCGTTGCGGTCGAGCACCGCCTGACCCCGCTTGCCGTAACTGCGCCGGATCGCTTCCTTGATCGCGGTGATCGCCTCGTCGAGCGGGAGGACGCCGGAGAGGGCGAAGAAACAGGTCTGCAGCACGGTATTGACGCGGCGGCCCATCCCCGCCTCCTGAGCCACGCGCGTGGCATCGACGACGAAGAGCCGCAGCCGCTTCGCCACGATCTGCTCCTGGACCCGGGCGGGCAGGTGCTCCCAGACGTCGTCGGGGCCGTACGGGGCGTTGAGCAGGAACGTTGCGCCGTCGGCGGCGACGTCGAGCACCTCGATCTTCTCCAGCAGGCCGAACTGGTGACAGGCGACGAACCCCGCACTCGTGACGAGGTACGACGACCCGATCGGGCGGGGCCCGAAGCGCAGGTGCGACACGGTGACTGAGCCGGACTTCTTCGAGTCGTAGACGAAGTAGCCCTGCGCGTGGCCGTCGGTGTGCTCGCCGATGATCGCAATCGAATTCTTGTTCGCCCCGACCGTGCCGTCGGCGCCGAGGCCGTAGAAGACCGCGCGGACGACATCGTCCGGCTCGGTCGTGAACGAACCGTCGACCGGGAGCGAGAGCTGCGAGACGTCGTCGACGATGCCCACGGTGAACCGGCGGCGCGGCTCCGGCTCGGCCAGGTGGGCGAATACCGCCTCGGCCATCGCCGGGGTGAACTCCTTCGATGCGAGGCCGTACCGCCCGCCGGCCACGAAGGGCATCGTGCCGCCCCGCTCGGAGAGCGCCGTGAGGACGTCCTGGAAGAGCGGCTCGCCCAGGGAGCCCGG
>Ga0315286_10003945_pt1 | contig 14143 bp, 6 predicted proteins | sample YL17G10_0_MG_FD_205038 | JGI IMG/M metagenome (GOLD analysis project Ga0315286, IMG submission 205038) | Sediment microbial communities from Yellowstone Lake, YNP, Wyoming, USA - YL17G10_0 | ecosystem: Environmental > Aquatic > Freshwater > Lake > Sediment | place: USA: Wyoming | collected...
CACCACCAAGGACACCAGGAACACCAGGGGATTCGGATAATCCCGAATGAACCGCCGGGACGCAAGAGAATCCGGATTCAACGCTAAGACACAAAGACACTATCAGAATCCGGAATCCCAATTCTTCGTGACTTGGTGCCTTTGTGTTCAGGCTTCGGATTCAGGATTTGCGTTCTCGCCTCGCGCCTTGGTGTTTGAAGTCCATCTCGGGATTTGGGTCCCCAATTCCGCTTGACAGTCTCGCGTGCTGGAACTAGACTTTGGCGGTTAGGGGCAGCATCGAGAGAACCCTGAGGTCGTTTCAAAGGCAAAGGCGAATTTGGAGGAGGTTTCATGACTATCAGGCAACTGGCTTGGGCGGTCCGAGGCAGCGTCGCGTGGCTTCTGGTGCTGGCCGCACCGCTGGCGGGCGCCGGGCTCGGGCTACCGGAACCGGGCCGGACCCCGGAGAATGCCGTTCCATTTGAGGTCGTGCGCGAGGTCGCGCGGAATCGGGTCGGCAGCATGTGGCCCGGGACCGAGATGGGGCCGGTGATTCCGTATCAGGACTATGACGGCGCGACGGTCGCCTACATGTTCCATTTCCGGGTTGACGGCAAGCCGTTTCCGGCGGACTATGAGCAGGTCGCGCGGGAAGGCAGAGAGGATATTGACGGGTTCCAGGCAGCGCTGGCCCGGGCGCAGCGGAACAACACGCCGATAGCCACCACGCCGCCGAGCGGCCATTTCCGGTACGCGCATGTGCTGGTTTCCGCGCGGGCCGACCGTTCGCCCGAACTCACCTGGGGCGAAGGGCTCTCCGAGTATTTTCGCACCGGTGCCAAGGCACAGGCTCAGGCGTCAGGGCTGTTTGGCGCGGTGGCCGAGATCAAACGCATGTACTATCTCTGGCCCACACCGTACTTCGAGTTTCAGGGCAACGGGCGTTCGGTCGTGATGAATGCGAATCTTGTCACGCAGGTGCAGGGCACGGCTGAGTTCATCGCCCGATGCCGCGCGGATATTGTCCAGCGCGAGCAGGAAGTGACGCAGCGACTGGCGAAGCAGGGCAGAACGCTGGACGAATATCAGCAGGAACGGCGCGCGGCATGTGCGCAGGAGTGGCAGCGGGTGCGCAAGGATCCGGGACAGGACCCGGCCCCGGTCTACCTGCCCTACCACTACAAGACCCCGTTCTATGACTGGGGCTTTGGCTGCTCGCCGACCTCGGGCGCGATGATTTTCGGTTATCTCGACGATGTCTGCAACCACGGGCGGTTGATTGACTGGCACTACCAGCGCTGGGACGCGGTGCAGAATGAGGTTGACTACAACACGCCCAACGCGCAGCTCGAGCTGGCCGTGACCATGGGCACCGACACCATGTCGGGTGGCACGCCGTGGGACAATATCGCTCCCGGGCTGTGTGATGTGATTGCGCGCCTCAACTCCTACGCCTGCAGCGGCGGCTGGACGCGCTGGTATCACTGGGAAACCGAGAACTGGTGCTGGGACGAAGCGGTGGCGTTTCTGGACGCCGGGTGTCCGGTGCTGTGGAGCATGCACCCACTGGGCAACGGTTCGCACTCGGTCGCGGTCTTCGGGCGCAACCAGGAGAACGGGCATTTCTGGGTTCACAACACCTGGGCGCCGCCCGGCGAGTGGTGGCACTACACCGGCGGCGGGGTCTATGACTACACGCAGATTGACGTTTCAGTACCCGACGCGCAACCGAACACGCGCGTGAAACTGTACTACCCGCTCCCGGACACGCACTATAACTGCAACGGGCACGGGATGACGGCTTACGCGTGGTCCACCGTGCCGGTCATCAGCTCTGCGACGGCGGGCGATTCGTGGCATCTCTCATTCTCGATGACCGGTGGAAAACCGGGAAGCTGGTTGCCCTGGGGGAGCGGGACCGGGCATCCGGCGACGATCTACCTAGACCTCAACTCCGCCATGGTGACGGACTCGGCGCGGCTCCGACTGGTCATCTACACCGCGGGCCAGAATTCGCCTTATGCGGCGAGCGACGGTTCCTGGGGCAACTTCCGGATTATAGCCCAGGCCCCGCCGACACCGGTGCTGGCCTGGCCCCACAACAACGGCATCATCGGCTCCCGATTTCCGCTCATCCGCCCGAATCTCTACGTGGACCGGATTTCGTATGCCCAGCAGTACTGGTTCCGATACTACAACGACAGCCTGGCCGATACGGTCGAATCCGGCTGGCAGGCGGACACTATCTGGAATGTGGGCGTTTTCTGTCCGGTCGGCTCTAATGGCTGGTGGCAGGCAAAGGCGCGCAATCCGACCGGCGAGAGTCAGTGGAGCAGCCAGGCCAGCTACAAGATAGTGGCCGATTCGCGCTGGACGTCCAAGCGCAAGCCGCAGATGCTGACCAAGAAGAAGCCCAAGAAGGGCGGCTGCATGTCGAAGAAGAAAAAGAAGAAGACCATGCACCTGACCACGACCGACGACACGCTGTATCTGCTGGTCGGCAACAGCACGCGCGAATTCCAGCGCTATTCAGTCTGGAATGACGAGTGGAGTCAGGCGTGCAGTCTGCCCGCCGGACCGAAGAACAAGAAGGTGAAGGCCGGCGCCGGACTGCTCAGCGACACTAACTTCGTCTACGCATTCAAGGGCGGCGGAACCAACGAGTTCTACCGCTACGACCCGGCCGCCAACGCCTGGAACGACCTGACCGGGCCCGGGTTTGCGAAAGGTCTCAAGAATGGTTTTTCCGCGCTGGTTGAGTTCGGTGGTCAGGACTACATCTATTGCGGTTCGGGCGCATCGAACAACGAATGGCAGCGCTACAATATCGGGACCGGCGCGTGGGAGCCGGTGGTACCCGCTCTGCCGGTCGAAAAGGCCAAAGCCGGCTCCAGCTTCGCCTGGGACGACAGCAGCAGCCTCTACTTCCTGGCCGGTGGCAGCAAGGAGAATGACTTCTATGTCTATCGCCTCGACCTGGGGACATGGTCGAAACTCGCCGGTCTGCCGCTGGCCGGTCCGTCAACCAGGAAGAAGAAGATAAAAGAGGGCGGCGCCATTGAGTGGTTCCAGGACAAGGTCTACGCGGTGAAGGGCGGTGGCACGCGCGAGTTCTGGAACTATGACCCGCTGCTCAGTCAATGGAGCTACGTTTGCGAGGTCGGCGAAGGCTCGTCCGTGCCGCTCGTCAAAGGCATCAAGTGCGCTGACCCGCTGACCGCCACCGACGAAGGCATCTACTGCATCATGGGCAACAATACCGATGAGTTCTTCTTCTGGTCAGGCCTCCCGGTCGCCGACCGCTATCCGCCAACCGCTTACCGCCCGAATCCTGGTCTGATGACCGCGGACGGAGGATTGCGGACGGCCGGGCTGTTCGTCAGCCCGAATCCGTTCTCTTCAGCCCGCAGTCCCTCAATCTCCTACTTCCTGCCCGCGGCGGGCAACGTCAGTTTGAGGCTGTACGACATCACCGGCAAGCTGGTCAGCACGCTGGTCAATGGTCTCCATCCGGCTGGGTCACACAGCATACAGCTTTCAGCCAACAGCTCACAGCAGACGCTGGCGGCAGGAGTCTACGTTCTCCGACTGGACAGCGAGCGCCTTCATGTCACGGAGAAGCTGGTTATCGAATAGCGAAAAGAACACACAGTAGACAGGCAGGTTGACGGGGCGCGGGAGACCGCGCCCCGTCATTTGCGCGGAGCGCGGTACGCCTGCGTGAAGCGTAAGGCGTCGAGTGTGGTGCTCAAGTGGCTTGATTATCTCCGGCAACTGTGCTATCTTCATGCACGAAGTGTCGGAAGATAGGCAAGACAGCGGAGGTTGACATGATATTCAGGCGACTGGGTTTGATTCTGGTTTGCGCGGCGCTGCTGGTGGTAACCGGCTGCGGATTGCGCAAGGACTATCGCAAGGTCAGAATGCCGTCGTTCACCGCGGCCGAGTTGAAGGCCGCGCCGGAACTGACGGTGGTTTCCGCGATTCCCAAAGGCGAAATCGAAGCCGCGGGCGAGGCCGAGGAAATCCTGGTCTCGTTCAGCGACGCGATGGTCGCGCTGGGCGCGGATTCGGCCCGGCCGGATTTCCCCCTGCTGTTGAAGCCGGACGTTGCGGGCCGGGTGACGTGGCTGGGCACGAAGACGCTCTCGTTTCATCCCGACACAACCCTGCCGGTTGCGACCGAGTTCGTTGCCACGATTCCCACGGGCGCGAAGTCGCAGGTCGGCGCGATGCTGAAGCAGGACTACATGTTCAAGTTCACGACCCAGCGCCCGCGACTCCTGCGCTCTTTGCCGCGCGACGGCGAGAAGTGGGTGGGTCGGAATGAACCGGTCTATCTCGCGTTCAACCTGCCGATGGACCCGCGCCGCGCGCAGAAATTCGTGAACCTTGTCTCAGCCCGGGGTCAAGCAGGGTTCCGTTTGCGCCGGATGACCGAGGCTGACCAGAAGAAGCTGGCGACTCAGCCGGACCGGCGCTGGTATGCCGGGGATTTCGACCGGGACAAGACCCTGGTGCTGGAACCAGCCGGGAAATACGGCACCGAGAGCAAGTACACGATTTCCCTGGCCGAAGGCCTGCGCGCCCGGGAAGGCAATCTCGGGCTCAAGGAGCAGGCTTCGGTCAAGTTCGAGACCGAACGGGTCTTTGCGTTCCTGAACCTGGCCGAGATTGAAAAGCACGCGCCTGAGGAACCGCTGGCGTTCGGTTTCTCGAACCCGGTCTCAACCGGGGAACTGGCGAGGAACATCAGCTTTCTGCCGGCAGTGGAGATTCCGGAGTACTACACGAGCGGCGAATACTCTACCGACATCGTCCGACTGAGTCTGGACTTGAAGGCCGATACCGTGTACACGGTGACCGTCAGCGGCAAACTGAAGGACCGGTTCGGCAACCGGCTGGGCAAGGACGTCGTGCTGAAGCTGCACACGATTGACTACGCCACGTACGTCTCAATGCCGACCGGGCATTCGATTACCGAGGGCTACGGCACGCGCAACTACCCGGTGACGTTCCTGAACCCGGACAGCGTCGAGCTCACGATGGCTCAGGTGTCGCCCGAGGAGTGGATTCGGCTCTCGCAGGGCAGGGGCTATTCGGGTATCGACGAGGCATTCGACGGGCTGACCGGAGTCCATCGCATCTGGAAACCGGCAACGAAGCGCAACCAGCGCCAGACGCTGGGCATCAGCCTGGATGAAGTCCTGGGCCCGAACGAGAACGGCTGTGTGGCACTGCAAGTGACACGGTTTGTTCCGAATCCCGTCAGACCGGTTCAAGCCTGGGGGCAGAAGCAAGCTCCTGCCGGATCCGCGTATCGCAAGCAGTCATTCCATGCCTTCACGCAGGTCACCGGTATCGGTATCACCGGGAAGTTCGGTCCGGAAGGCGCGCTGCTGTTCGTCACCGACCTGAAGAGCGCCCAGCCGCTCTCCGGCGTGCAGGTCGAGCTGAAGAACGCTAACCTGAACACGGTCTGGACCGGCCGGGCCGACCGGAATGGAATCGTCGAAGCCCCGGGCTGGCTGGAATTGGGGTTCGGGGGTCTCGGGTCAGGGGCCGGGGACGAAGAAGAGGGTTACTACTACTCCGGTATGCCGCAGTTGTGGGCATTTGCCCGGACCGAGGCGCAAACCGGAAACAGCGACCTTGCCTTCATCGGTTCGAGTTGGGGTACCGGGGTAGCGCCGTATGAACTCGGTATCTCCTATGACTGGTCAGGCCGGGCGCGCGCGGCCCAGGGATTTCTGTTCACCGAGAAGGGGCTGTATCACAGCGGCGATACGGTGCACCTGAAGGGAATTGTCCGGGACCGGCGCAAGGGGCAGTGGGTGCTGCCCGAGACCCGGAACTGCATACTGGTGGTCACGGATGCGCGGAACGAGAACGTGGTGAGCACCGAAGTCGCTCTTTCCCGGTTCGGGTCGCTGGACTACACGTTCAAGCTCAAACCGGACGCGCCGAGCGGTTCGTATTCGGCAGTGATGAAATACGGGCGACACGAGTTCCCGGCCCGGCTCGAAGTCGCGGCCTATCGGCCGGCCGAGTTCGAAGTCAAGGTGACGAGCCCGAAAGAGCAGTACACCGCAGGCGACAAGTTCACCGCTACGGTGCTGGGCAAATACCTGTTCGGGGCGATCATGTCCGGGGACAAGGCGAGCTGGACCCTGACCCTGGGGCCGTACCACTTCTCGGCCATCGGGTTCGAGGATTTCGACTTCACGAGCGAGCCGGAGTACGGGCGCGTTGAACCCGAGGGCGGAAACGTGCTGGCCCGAGGTCTGGGCAGGCTGGACAAGGAAGGCAAGCTGGAGCTGAGCGCGAACCTGGATTTGAAAACCGCAAAGTCATCAATGGTGCTGATGGCCGAGGCAACCGTGACCGGACCGAATCAACGTGACATCTCGGGCGGGAATTCGTTTGTCGTGCACCGGGGCGAGTTCTATGTCGGGACCCGGGCCAAAGACCGGTTCCTGCACGTGAAGGACACCCTGAAGCTGGATGTCGTAACCGTGGGAAGGGACGCGAAAACAGCGCCGGGCCAGAATGTGACGGTTGAGTTCTATCGGCGCAACTGGCAGTCGGTGCGCAAGGCCGGGTTCGGCGGGCGCTACAATTGGGTGAGCAAACCGGAGGACAAACTGGTTACCCGGCGCCGGGTCCGCACCGGCAAAGAGCCGGTCGTCGAAGAGTTCGTGCCGTCCGAACCGGGCAGCTACGTTGTGAAATGCTCGGCGCGCGACCGCAAAGGGAATACTATCGCCAACGCACTGAATCTCTATGTCTCGGGCTCGGGCAAGGCGGGCTGGGAGATGCGCGACGACGACGTCGTGGAACTGGTGCGCGACCGGCCGGGCTACAAGCCCGGGGACAAGGCCGAGATTCTGATCAAGTCGCCGTATGAGCAGTGCCGGGTGCTCGTGACGGTGGAGCGCGAGTACGTGCTGGACAAATTCACGCTGGAACTGCAGGGGAACGCGCCGACAGTGACAATCCCGATCAAGCCCGAGTACCTGCCGAACGTGTTTGTTTCGGTGGTGCTGCTCAAGGGCCGGACCAACGACAGCCACAAGCCTCAAGTCACAAGCGACAAACCTCTGGAAAGGGAACTGGGGTCGGAGGACCTGGCCAAGCCCGGGTTCAAGATCGGCTACGTCGAACTGCCGGTGAAGCCGGATGAGAAACGCCTGCACGTTGTCGTGAGCCCGGACCGGAGCGACTACCGGCCCGGGGACGAAGTCGTGCTGGACCTGGATGTGAGCGGGCAGGACAAGGATGGCGTTGAGTCCGAGGTCACGCTGGCGGTGATTGACCTGGGCGTGCTCAAGCTTATCGGCTACGATACGCCGGACCCGTTCGGGATATTCTACGCCTCTCGCCCGCTGTCGGTTGTGACCGCGGAGTCGCGCCTGCACGTCATCGGCCAGCGGAGCTATGGCGAGAAAGGCGAGAACCGGGGCGGCGGCGGGGCCGAGGCCGGCCGGGCGTATCGCCAGAAGTTCCTGGAGACGGCGCTCTGGCTGCCTTCGGTGCGGACCGACGCCGACGGCCATGCCCGGGCCCGGTTCAAACTGCCGGACAACCTGAGCACGTTCAAGATCATGGCGGTCGCGCACAGCGGAGACCGGTTCGGGTCCGGGGACTCGAGCTTCCGGGTGAATCAGCCGCTGCTGCTCCAGGCCGCGCTGCCGATGTTCCTGCGCGACGCGGACGAGTTCGAGGCCGGGGCGGTGGTGTTCAACAACACTGCGGCGAAGGGCGAAGTCACGCTGGTTGCCGGCGCATCGGGCGCGGAACTGGCCGGCGATTCGGTCCGGAAAGTCGTGCTCGCGGCGCACAGCAGCAAGGAAGTCCGGTTCAAGTACCGCGTGAGTCCGCCAAGGGCCGGGGGGCAGGGGTCAGGGGTCGGGGACCGGGGTGAGAGGGGAGCCGAGTTCCGGTTCCATTGCCGGATGGGCAGTGAGACCGACGGCCTGAAGCTGAAGCTGCCGATTCGCAACCCGGTCATCACGGAGGCCTATGCCTTGTACGAGCAGACCCCGGATTCGGCCCGCCAGCCCTTGAGCCTGCCGGCCCGGGCTAGGCCCGGGTTCGGCGCGGTGCAACTGACCCTGGCGTCGTCCGGGCTGGTCGGGCTGGAGCCGGGTCTGCGCTGGCTGCAGGAATATCCGTATGAGTGCCTGGAGCAGAGGATTTCCCGGGCCCTGCCGTTCGTAGTTGGAGCGGAACTGGTGAACACGTTCAAACTCTCAAGTCTGACCGGCGATGAACTGCGCCGGTTCGTGCAGCAAATAATCAACCAGGTCTGGACATTCCAGGACGCTCGCGGCGGATTCCATTTCTGGCGCAGTGAAGACTACTATGAACCGGCCTCACCCTGGCTCTCGGCCTACTGCCTGTATTTCCTGGCCCGGGCCCGGGAACAAGGCTACGAGCTGGACGAGGCGCGGGTGAACGACGCGAAGCGGTTCCTGCTCGACCTGCTGGCGAACCCGAACCAGGATGGCTGGCGCGGGTACAACTATGACTGCCGGGCCGCGACTCGGGCCTATATCGCCTTCGCGCTGGCGCTCTGGAATGAGGACGTGCGCGGGTACCTGCCTGAGCTGTATGCCCGGCGGGACAGTCTGTCCCTGACCGGCCAGGCCTGCTTGCTCAAGACGCTGGCCCGGCAGGGAACGCTTCTCGGCCGGGATGAAATGATGGCGGAAATCGTGCGCCGGTTCCGGAACATGGCGAAGTACGCGCCGACGACTGCGCACTTCGAGGAAGAAGACGCGGAGCGGTATTCCTGGATCTGGAGTTCGAATGCGCGCACCACGGCGACGGTGCTCCAGGCGCTGCTTGAGGCGCTGGGCGCGACCGAGGACGCGGAGAAGATCGTCCGCTGGCTGCTGCTCGAACGCCGGAACGGACGCTGGCGCACCACGCAGGAGAACGCCTGGGTCTTTGACGCGCTCACGACGTACTACCGCCGGTACGAGCCGGACGCGCCGGACTTTTCCGCGTCGGTGAACCTGGAGGTGAAGGGCGCGCTCAAGGAAGTCTTGAAGGCGAACTTCAAGGGTCGGAGCCTGGCTACACAGCAGCGGGTGGTGCCACTGGACAGCGCGAAGGCGCTGGTCGCAGATACGCTGACCTGGCTGCGGTTCGAGAAGCAGGGACCTGGCCGGCTGTATTACGGCGTGCGCCTGACCATCGCGCCCGAGAAGCTGAAGCCGCGCACAGAGGGTCTGCTGGTGCGCAAGAGCATCACCAGTCTCGACGGCAAGCCGGTGAAGGAGTTCGCCCGCGGCGAGTTCTACAAGATTACCCTGAAGGTCTACACCCCGCAGGAGCGGCTGTTCGTGGCGCTGGACGACCCGCTGCCGGCCGGTTTCGAAGTCGTGAACACCGACTTCGCCACGACCAGCCAGCGCCTGCGCGACCGGCTCAGCCGGTTGCAGCGCGATGCCGGCGAGCGCTGGTGGGGCTCATTTGACCACCAGGAAATCTACAGCGACAAGTACCGCTTGTTCGCGACCTCGCTGCTCGAAGGCGCGCACACGTATGTCTATATCGTGAAGGCGCTGACCAGCGGCCGGTTCACGCTCCCGCCGACCAAAGCAGAAGAGATGTACACGCCGGAAGTGTTCGGCCTGACCGGCCAGCAGGAAATCCGGGTGAGGGACTAGGTTGGGGTCAGGGGTCGGGGGTCGGGGGGCAGGGGCTAGGCCACGGGGCTGGTGGCTGGAAGCCGTCGCGCTGGTGCTGCTCGGCTACCTGGCCCTGCCGCCGGCGGCCAGGTTGGTGCGCGGGAACGATGTCGCGTCGCTGACGGTTACCGACCGGAACGGCGTCAAGCTGCGCGAAATCCGGTCCGCTCAGGACGGCGTCGCGAAACGGGTGGCGCTCTCAGACATCTCGCCCTGGCTGGTGCAGGCGACGGTGCTGGCTGAAGACCGGCGGTTCTTCGAGCACCCGGGAATTGACCTGCGCGCGCTGGCCCGGGCGGTGCGCGATAACCTGCGCGCCGGGAAGATTGTCTCGGGCGGTTCGACCATCACCCAGCAACTCGTGCACAACGCCCTGGGTCTTCCGCGCCGCAATCCGGTGCTCAAATTCGCAGAGGCGTTTGAGGCCGTGCGCTGGGAGTTGCACCTGGGCAAGCCGGAAATCTTGGAAGCCTATCTGAACCGCGTGCCGTACGGCAACCAGACCTTCGGCGTCGAAGCCGCGGCGCAGCTCTATTTCGGCAAGAGCTGTGCGGTGCTTTCCGCAGCCGAGGCCGCGCTGCTCGCCGGGATTCCCCAGGCGCCGACTTCGTATGACCCGTATCGTCATCCGGAGCGGGTCCGAAAGCGCCAGCTTGAGATACTGGCGCGGATGAAGAAATGCGGACGCCTGTCCGGGCTGGAATACGATATTGCCCGGCAGGAGACGCTGAAATTCGTGCCCGGGACCGAGAACTTCCGCGCGCCGCATTTCGTGGACCGCCTCGCTCGTTCATCGTTCGTCGTTCATCGTTCATCGTTGTCCGGGGTTCTGCGGACGACGCTCGACTGGCGGATTCAGGAGCGGGTCGAGCGCGCGCTCAAGCGTACGGTTCGCTGCCTGCGTGGTAACAATGTCACCAACGGCGCGGTCATCGTCATGAATCCGCGCACGGGCGAGATACTGGCGCTGGCCGGTTCGGCCGACTGGTTCGACAGCCGACACGACGGCCAGGTGAATGCCGCGCTCGCGCGGCGCCAGCCCGGCTCGGCACTGAAGCCGTTCACCTATGAACTGGCGCTGGAGAACGGCATGACCGCGGCCGACCTGCTGCCGGACCTGGAACTGCACGCGGTCGAACCGAGCGGCGACTACGCGCCGCGCAACTATGACGAGCAGTTCCACGGCCCGGTCCGACTGCGCAATGCCCTGGCCTGTTCGTACAACATTCCGGCAGTGCGCGTGCTCGAGCGGCTCGGCCCGGAACGCCTGCTCGAACGACTGCACCGACTCGGGTTCCGGAGCCTGGACCGGGACGCCCGTCATTACGGGCTGGCGCTCACGCTCGGGGTTGGCGACGTCACCCTGCTTGAACTCTGCCGGGCCTATGCCTGCCTGGCGAACCAGGGAGACTATGTTCCGGAGTGCATGGTTGCGGACGACTTCACTCGGGCTAACCGCCAAGGCGCCAAGGACGCCAAGGGACCTTCTACCGACCCCCGACCACCGATCCCTGATCCCGTCCAAGTCCTTGACCCAACAGCCTGCCATGTCATCACGTCGATTCTGGCTGACAACACGGCGCGGATTCCGGCGTTCGGCGAATACTCGCCGCTCAACCTCGACTTCCCGTGTGCGGCCAAGACCGGCACCTCGAAGGACTATCGGGACAACTGGACTGTCGGCTACACGACCGAGTACCTGGTCGGGGTCTGGATTGGGAATTTCGATGCGACGCCGATGCAAGGCGTGTCCGGCATCACCGGTGCGGCGCCGCTGTTCCGCGAAATCATGCAGTTCCTGCACCCAACCGACCCGCCGCCGTTTTCCGAGCCGGCCAGCATCGTGCACATGTCGGTTTGTCCCGGGTCCGGCGCGCCCTGCAACCCGGACTGCCCGAACGCAATTGACGAAGTCTTTGTCGCAGGCACCGAACCCAGGATGCCGTGCGCGGTTCATCAGCGCTTCCGGTTGGACCGCGTCACCGGCCTGCCGGCTCAGCCTGATGTTGCGGTCGGCGAAACTGAGGAACGGGTTTTTGAAGTGTACCCGGCGCTGTACTACGATTGGATGCAGTCCCAGGGTCTGGCCCTGCCGCCGGCCGGGGCAGAGCTGGTGGCCGGAGGTCAGGGGTCAGCGGTCGGGGAAGGAAACAGCCCGGGTCTCCAGATTCTGTTTCCGGACCGGAACAGCATCTTCAAGCTTGACCCGAACCTGAACCCGTCATTCCAGTCGGTTCAACTCCGCGCCGAAGTGCCGGCCGGGAGTGAAGAGGTGTCCTGGTGGATAGACGGCGCGCTGTTCGCCGTCACCGGCTATCCGTTTTCCTGCTTCTGGCCGCTCAGTTCCGGTCGCCACCGGATTACCTGTGAGGCGGGTCGGGTTTCGGACGAAGTGCCGGTGCTGGTCCTGAACTGAGACCTGCCTGCCGCCTATCGTCTACCGTCTACCGCCTATTGACAGTCGGACAAAATCGTCTATATTTGAACCCGCGGGCCTGTAGCTCAGCTGGTTAGAGCGCGTCCCTGATAAGGACGAGGTGGGTAGTTCGACTCTACTCAGGCCCATTACTCTTCGAGTATCTCAAGTCTCAAAGTGCAAAATGCAGATCTCAACAAAGCGGACCGGTTCGATTGACCGGTCCTGCTAGGAGAACATGAAATCACCCTGGGTAGTTGTCGGAATTGTGCTCGGCGCGCTGTTTCTGGTATTGATCGTCGTCCTGTTTGCGGTCGGCTTGCGGGACACCGAGTCGGGCATCGGCGGCAAGTCGATCGGCCTGGTCGAGGTGCAGGGCGTGATTACTGACGCCCGAACCACGGTGCGCCAGATACGCCACTTCACCAAGCACTCCGATGTGCCGGTCATCCTGCTCTATGTTGACAGCCCGGGCGGTGTCGTGACCCCATCCCAGGAAATCTACTCGGAACTGAAGCGCGCCAAGGCCAAAGGCAAGAAGCTGGTCGTCTCGATGGGCACGCTCGCGGCCTCGGGCGGGTATTACATTTCCGCGCCGGCCGACGTGATTGTCGCCAACCCGGGCACCACGACCGGCTCCATCGGCGTCAAGCTGGAACTGCCGAACATCGAAGGACTGCTCAAGAAGCTGGGTGTTTCGGTGGACGTCGTGAAGTCCTCGGAGTTCAAGGATATCGGTTCGCCCTACCGGCCGATGCAGCCGGAAGAGAGGCAGCTGATGCAGGGCACGATAATGGATGTCTATGACCAATTCGTTTCAGTCGTAGCCGAGGATCGCAACCTGCCCAAGGACAGCGTGCTGAAGCTCGCGGACGGCCGGGTCTTGTCCGGGCGGCAGGCCCAGGCCTGCGGGTTGGTGGATTCGCTGGGGACTTTTAACGACGCGGTCGCGATTGCCGGTGCGCTGGCCGGGTTGGGTGACGACCCGCGCATTTCCCGCCCGCCCAAGCCGTTCCGCTGGCGCGATTTCGTGATGGAGGACGTGGTCGCTCGATTCCTGATGCCGCGGCTCTCCTACCTCGCCTGGTAGACCGGCACTTCTGCCGGACGTTGCTCTTTGGGTCGGGCAACAAGCAGGGAATGTTGCGCCGGGTCGTAGTCACCGGGTCTTAGCTTGAGTACTTCGCCGGTGCGCATGGTCGTGTTGACCGCAAGGTCAAGAATGTCGCGCGGGTCGTTCCCGCTGTTGAATGGCGCGAGGGTGCGGCCTGGCTTCGGGTTTCTGGTTCGCTCGGCGTCGCGGCCTGGTATCGCTCCGCCACACTCAAGGCAGAAGCCTTTGTTGAGTTCGTTTCCGCACTTGGGGCATAGTCCTTCCGTTTTGCCCTCCCTTCTGCCTGTCTGTATGACGCGAGAGCCGCGGCGCATTCTCACGTAGAGCTGTGCCGGGTATCGGGTGCGCTGTCCTTGCCGAACCTGAGCATCCAGAGAATGTCCCAGAGCCGGCCCTTCAGGCAGTCGGGGAACTCGACCGCGCCAACACCCGGCGTCGTCGTTCCGCGATCAATATTCTTGAGGCAACTGCTGCAGTTCAGCGAAGGAAAACACCGGTCCGTCTTTGCAGACGTACTTGGGGCCAATGTTGCAGCGGCCACACTGCCCGATACCGCACTTCATCCTCATCTCCAGCGACAGGAAGATCGACTCCGGTTTGAATCCCAGGTCGGCCAAAACCGGCAGCGTGTATCTGACCATGATCGGCGGCCCGCAGACTAGGACGGTTGCATCTTTCGCCGCCGGCGCAACCGTTCGGAGTACGTTGGGCACGACGCCGATGTGTCGCGTCCACCTGTCGTCGCCCTTGTCCACGGTCACCAGGACCTTCAGATCTTTCCTGCCCTCCCATTCCTCGAGTTCACTCTTGTAGAGCAGCTCACCCGGGTTCCGTGCTCCGTAGATGACCGTCAGGTCGTTGAAGCGACCACGGTTGTTCTCGGCCAAGACGTACTTGATCATCGATCTCAGCGTCGTGAACGCAAACCCGCCG
>Ga0315286_10003947_pt1 | contig 14139 bp, 11 predicted proteins | sample YL17G10_0_MG_FD_205038 | JGI IMG/M metagenome (GOLD analysis project Ga0315286, IMG submission 205038) | Sediment microbial communities from Yellowstone Lake, YNP, Wyoming, USA - YL17G10_0 | ecosystem: Environmental > Aquatic > Freshwater > Lake > Sediment | place: USA: Wyoming | collected...
GTTTTGACAAAGACACCATAGAGGTCTTTGATCAGATCGTTGACTTTGTCATGGAAAACCGTCTGGAGACAGCCTTTACATTAATTCTCACTCCCAAGCCTGACACAATGCTTTTCAATGAAATGAATACCCAAAACCGCATACTCAGTCGAAATTGGTGTGATTATGACGAAGGCACGGTCACCTTTATCCCAAAGAACATGACTCCAAGGCAACTCCATTCAGGTATGCGATCCGTATGGAGTCGCGTCTATTCATGGCAGGGACTATGGCACAGGATTATGACCAAGCCCAGAGTGCGGCCTTTTTTCTACCTGCCGATGAACCTGGGATTCCATAAGTGCACCCGCTTGATATGTTCTGAAAAGTTTTGGCCTGCCCCTAACCTGGAACAGCCTCTTGTCGATGGGACGTCCGGATCATCTCAGTGAATATGGTGTCAATTTGGGGATGTTCATAATTTTATGATTTTAGTTTAGCAAAGGGGGCATAGGTTCTAAAACAACTTAGAAAATTACAAAAACATTTCAAATTCTGCCTTCCCATTCCTCAAAGAATCTGCTCAAATATTTTTCCACAAATTTATGTCGTTCTTTGGATATTTTCTTCGCGGTTTTTGTATTCATTAAATCTTTAAGAAGGAACAGTTTCTCATAAAAATGATTGATCGTTGGACTCTCGCATTTCAGGTATTCTTCTTTGGTACGGTGCAATACTGGTTTTTGATTTGGATTATAGATGAGCTGTTTCTTATGGCCGCCATAAGCGAAAGCCCGGGCAATGCCAATCGCGCCTATTGCATCGAGGCGGTCTGCATCTTGTACTACTTTCCCTTCAAGGGGCCTCATTTTCAAGGCTGTGTCTTATTGCGGGTGTGATAATGTAGGGGGTGGTCTCTTTCATCGGCTATCCTCCTCTTCTTTCTGGATAACCGATAATAACCCCCTTCCTCACTGGATTTCATGCAAGCTTACCGAAAGGACACGATGAATAGTAAAATACTTATAGCTCATTTAGCCGCAGCATAATTAAGAGTATCAATTGAAACGACCTTAAATGGCGATTGACTGTTAGCAACCGCATTACCATTCATATACAGAGTAGTTTTGTACCCATACACACCACCTGGAATACCTTTGGTGTTAATATCCCGTTCAAATTCGTATGTTCCGCCTTGTGATATTTCGGGATACGGTATTTCGGCTTTCTTTTCCGTTCCGTCTGGCAGTGTGAGTACTGCCACTTCTTTAACGTCAACTTTTCCTTTGTTCCCTGGATATAAGTCGATCGTTGAGACTATCTTTCCGGTCTCGCCTCGTCTTAATGTATCTGCTGGTCGTAATGACACATAATAATTGTTAAGCTTCGGTTCAACGGGCAGTTGTCCATTTTCTTTGATTGCTGCTTTACGAGCATCCTCGGCTGATTTAAGCTGCTTTGCCTTATAATTATCAGCTATCCAGCCTACTCCAAAACCAATGGCAGCCCCAGCTAAGGCACCCGCAATAGCACCCTTAGTCCCACCTGTCGCGCCTCCTATAACTCCACCCAAAACGGCACCTGCCGCAGTACCAGTAGTGCGTCCGGCATACTTATTTTCAGCGCAACTACTTGATAAGAGAGCCAGACAAATACAAACCATGACCACATTCTTCAGTTTAAAGATATTCATAACGGCCCCCTTTCAAACATTTTCATTTTATTTTCTTTATGGAACCTTTGCCGTCTAGGGCGTTCTTAATTGCTCTTTCTTGCTCTTCTTTGGCCTTTTGAAGATATTGCTGTGCAGTTGAGTTATTTGGATCCTTGCGCAATATAGACTGGCACATCTTTATGGCTACGTCATATTGAGAGTTGTTAAAAGCTCCTATAGCCTCCTTTAAATCATCCTCAATACCTTTTTTCCCATCCCCCCCTCCAGACTGCTTGCCCCCCTTCTGTTCTTCAATTTTGCCCTGTACATCTGCGATCAGTTTATTAATTCTTGGGAGATCAGGATAAATCTCCCTTGCCTCCCTATAGAGACTCAAAGCTTCTTCAAATTTTCCTGCCCCCTCACTTGATGCTCCTTGGCTTACCAACCCCTCCGCTTTTATTCTCTGTTGGGCTACCCTCTCCTCCCTTCTCTGCGCTCTAATTTTGGTCTGTACATTTATGATCAGTTCGTTAATTCTTGGAAGGTCAGGATAGATCTCCCTTGCTTCCCTGTATAGAAGTAAAGCTTCATCAAGTTTTCCCGCTTCTTCACTTGACGCTCCTTTGCCTACCAACTCTTCCGCTCTCTCTTTGCCTGATGGCTTAGGAGGAGGTGGTTTAGAAATAGAAAGGGAGATCTTAAGGCTCTTCTTCTCTCTGGGAACAAGAGAGATATCTCGCACAGTCCTCGAATAACCATCTTTTTCTAGCACTATGCGGTGAGGGCCCGGATCTATCGATATGCCAACCGCCGGAGTTCTGCCCTTGTTTTGACCGTCAATTGTCAGAGAGGCCCCGGTAGGTGAAGTTGAAACGGACAACTGCGCCTTATCTCTTTCCTTGCTTATAATTTTGTAACCGATGAATAAGCAAGCTGCGATCGCAATGCAAACAAATACATTCCGTAACAGATGTCTACCAGAGGTAGGTGGTGGAGTGGGTGATTCAGGGGACGAAGGGCCTCCTGTATCACCAACCTCCGTTTCTACGGTTTCTTCGTCGCCTCCTTGCTTAGTTTCTTCCCTTGTAGGGACAGTAAGAATTGTGGTTTGGGGACTACCCCATTCACCTCGTACGTCTGCGCTCCTCACATTAATGGAGTACTTGCCTTCCTTAAGCTCCCTTATGTCTACCGCCCCTGTTATGTCAACCCTGGAAGAGTTGAAAGAACCCTCAACGGCCTTCATTCCTGTGCCGTTGCCGGGTCCAGGGTCATTGCCAATCCAATACTCAGCCCGTTTGACAGTCAAACCATCTTCGCTGTGGGCGATAGCCGTGACCACAACCCGGCCTGATTCCCCTAGCGCACTTATGCTCAACCCTTTTATTACCGGGCCTTTAGATGGAGGAGAAATCTCCTCAACAGGTTTCCCACAAAAAGGGCAGTATTCCACAGGCCCAAAGAGTCGCAACTTACAACCCGGGCATTCTCCTTGCCAAGTTTTCCCCATCTCTTCTCTCATAGGTTTCGATGTCGGTATTATAAGGTGAGGAAAGGGCGTATCTTCGACCCCCTGCCGCCGGGGTAATAAACAGGAACGGCCTCACCTTGCTACTCTCTTGTATGCTTGAATGCTTTTTTGAGTTACTGATCGAGTCCATTCATTAAAGCGGCGGCTCATCGCCATCATCGGGCAGCGGTGGCTCATCGCTGGGCAAGAGCACTGAAATCTCCTCTATTTCCTCGACTTTTTGCCAATCGCTCATTGGCTTTCTCCACACTTTTGTCGACGAAGTAAGTTTTCCTTTTGACGCCAACTCGAACAACCCCCTCCAGTCAAAGGGGCCTCTGCTCTTACCATCTATCGCAACTTTAAAGGGTCTGAATCCTCGGGGCTCGGGAGGTATCCCTTCTTCATCAAGTACCTCTTCTTCGGGCTTGAAGAGGTCTTCCAGCCATCCTACCTGAAAAAATTCACGCTTCAGTATCCGTTTTGGCATATGCGATTTCCCCACTTCGTTTTCATACACATCGGTATCCGAGTCCTCAATTTCCTCAGTCCATTTATCTAATGTTTCAAAGTTTTCCCAACTGTCCTGATCTTCAGTACCTTTCATACGAGCAATAAGGTCAGTTGTATTGACGCCAGCAATCACTGATTTCTTCTTCAGTGCCTTCCGTGCTTCCTCCCCCAAACCGGCGCACATGACATTACCAAATCCTTCAGCCAATATTTCAACCTTATCCTCATTTTGGATTTTGGCAGGTGGATACACACACTTTGTGTAAAAGTCGTACAACGCTACCAGCCCCGCATATTGGGCGGGTGTTTTTATACGATCAAGGGCATCAGTGACTTTCTTCTGAAGATACACCAAATGTTCGGAAGCGATGCCTTCCATCCGGATTGTCCGTTCATTGCCAATCGAAAGTTCCTCTCCCGACACGATAAGACAGTAGAGCCGTTCTCCCGGGCCATCCACCCGCAGTTTCAATACTCCGAGGACAACACCCTGGATGTACAACTTGAAATGGTCAGCCAAACGGTCCAGCGTTCCCGCACTCGGCGCCATGGGATGAACGAAGAGCGTCTTGTCCTTGTGTGTGTGCACCGGAATTTTCTTCCCTTCCTCATTATAGCTGTCGTGCCAAGTTGATATGAGATTCAACGCGGGAAGCGGCACACCGCTCAGTTCCACATAACAGGTCAATTTGCCAGGAATCCCTGTTTCATAAAATTTGATTTTATCTGGTTTCATCCTTGCTTGAGCAGAAGTGTGCCGCCTGAATTCATCGCCGAACTTTTTCTCGAACAACTCGGCACCACTTACCCCAATGACGCAGGAGTACTGGTCAGGGTTAACGGTCCAGAAACCTTCAAGATTTGCCTCTACCCATGGCATGGCCATGTCCAGGCAATGCTGGAACAATGGCCTGCGCTCCGATTCGTCCATCTCCGCAAGGGCCTTAATGAGCGGGTTGTTCTGGCCGGTGCCGATGGCTGGCAGTTTGGTTAGGGCAAGCCCTCGAAGTTGCCCAATAAGTTCTGCCTTGCTCACGTCATTTTCCAGCTTTTGGAAAATCGTCCGGGACCCACCCAGATTATCGAAAACGCTCCTCGCCCACTCCATTGCCTTCCTAGGGTCCAGCTTCCGGGCTGCATCTAGTTCCTCCGTTGAGGCTTTGACAATCTGGTAGGCCGCGTGCCCCTGTTTGGTAGCTTCCCTGGTACGAATAACCTCCTCATTCATGCTGGCCATGATTTCGACAACCAGCTTTTCGTACCCTGCAAGCTTGCCCGCAAAGCTGTCGACAGACCAGCGTTTCCGGTTTGTTCGTTCGTCAAGACCTTGATGTTGTCCTAACCATGAGGACAAGTCTTTAAGCAAAGTCACCCCTTCCCTGCAGGCCACCTCACGAAGACGTGCCTCCACATACCAGCGAATGGCCTCTCCAATGTTCGACAGTATATCTTCCGCGTAATCCTTCTTGGTCACCCCACGACCCTTCGTCCTACCTAGGTCATCTCTGAGAACTTGGAGCTCTCCCCCTCGCAGCTTCTCACAAAGACCAGAAAACCATTCTTGAGCGGTTTCCATATCACGCAGTACCCCGGTCGTATCGTTTTCGATGCAGTCCTTGATTCTCTCTATCAGTTGGATAGTATAATCGAGGCCACCCTTTTCCTTGTTGTCCACTGCTGCCCAGAGCGCCTTTAAAAGTCCAGAATTATCAGCCACCAGATCTTGAAACATGAATTTCCGGCGTGCCCGAATCGAATCCTCAAGACCCCTTGCGCCCGCATCCGTTGCCCCACCTTCAATGCCCAGATCACGGTCGAGCTCGCTGCGGAGCTTCTCAACTCGCGGCAGTCGTTGATCCTTTTCAGTTGAGGTGCGTATTTCATTGATCGCTTTGTTGATCCGGTCGTGCAGATGGCCCAGCATTGGTTTGTCACCGTCGTAGAGCAATTGATCCACCAGTTTATACATGGGGAATTCAAGCCCTTCCTCGTAAGGCAATGCCGCTTTCGAAACTGCAAACTTGTAAGCTAGTTTAAAATTCTCCTTGCCACAATAGGCGTGCTCCTTCAGCAGACCGCGACCATCGTCAGGGGACGGTGGAGGGACCTCGCGCCCGCCACCAGTATCGGACGCAACGCCAAAAAATACCTTCAGCATGTCATTGACCTGTCCGCAAGCAATCTCGTCCCGCCGTTGCTCCAACTGCGTGTCGATGATAGACTGGCCAAAAGCGGAATATGCTTTCGAGTACATCATCTTCATCTTGCCGTACTTCTGCGCATCAACTGGCAAGGAAAATGAGTCAATCTTGTATTGGCTTTGGTTTGGAGCGATCGACCGTTTACGGTTGGCAAACTCTGCTGAAGTGAAATCCTCGAAAAGGATATCAGCCACCATATCGAAAAGATCAGTTGCTCTGGCTGTTTTTTTAAGCGCCAGGTTGCCAGTATCGAACAGGAAGACTTCGTCATAGGGTTTGAAGGACAACTCCAGGTCTTCACCATCCTTCCACTGCTTGATAAACTTTAACCCTTGTCCTATACAGGTCTCCAGTTCCATGAGGGCAGCATAAGTATTCGCCTCAGTACGGGACTTGCCATGGCCGGCATATCCGCTGGGAAGCATGAGGCAAAGATCAACTTTGGCACCCAGAAGCTGTTTTCCGGCCAATCGCTTGGCTAAGTACCCCATATCGAGGAATGAGCCTGACCCGGTACCTCCTGCAACAGAAGCTATAACCACCACCCGCAGACTTGCAGGTTCGAGTTCCAGTCTCAAGCGGTCTGTCTTATCTTTACTCGAAACACCTGCGAGGAGAGTACGAATTTTGCCCTCAATCATGTTTTTCAATGCCACATACTTGTCGAAAAAATAGAGTCGCGCAAGGGCACGAATTTGTCCTGCCCCTTTGGAAGGATCGATGCCGAGTTCGCGTGTCTTCTTTGGAGTCAAGGGAAACCAGGAAGCAATATGTGGATAGCTGTTGAGTTCACCGTCCGTGCGCAGATACTTATCCATGTCAAGCTTGAAGATCAGCTTCTCTTCGTCACTGAATTTGACCAAGTCAGCCAGAGGATCGGTAGCTGCTGATTGTCCGCTCGCTGTTACAGAACCGGCATCAAGATCGAAATTGATAAATTGCGCAAGGGGAAATTCCGTCAGGTTTGTAATACGTACCGGGTTATCCCGGCCGCCCCATATATAATTGAGTAAACGTCGTCTTACCCTGAGGGATATCTCCATCCCCGTACCGCCGATACCTATAAACAAAGTCGGCCATACCTTTTTGAGTTTCTCCTCGCCTTTTTGATCGCCTTGTGTTGTTTCCATTTGATCTGACATAGTAGCCCTCCGGTTAATTGTGCATAATGCTTAGCGCTTTGAAAGCGCGATAAAAAACATAATCAACGACACCACCATAGCCAAGCCGATTGGAATCACATAAGGGAGCGACAGGAATCTTGTAGAGTCAAGAATTGCCAGTACCGCGATAATAGCAGCAAGCAGCAGGACGCAGAATAGTGACCAGCCGGCCATATCAGCAGTTCGCGGCGATTTCTTTTGGCTTGACACAAGCATCTTAGATACAAAGTTCTTGACAAAAAAGAAGATAATCGCTGCTACCAGCACAGCGCCAAAGGCTATCGCCATTTCTTTAGTGCTGGTCGTGCTTCCAACAGGAAGAAAAGGCACACCTGTGCTCGTTTCAGTCCTTCCGGAATCTGCAGGTGTTTTGTCCAAATCAGGCAGTTTGAAGTTTTGTTCAGCCATGATATTCTCCTTTCCGGATATAATAATTACCGCTATTGCAGGATTTTGACTTGTTCTTTGCGTCCATCCTCAAGCCGTGCGTTTGGCTTACCAAGGCCACGTTTCAGTGTCCCGATTCGCTCTCCTCTATCGGTATAGAGCGAGCATTCGCCAAAGGCTTTCAGAGTATAGGTCTTTTGCATTCCGTCTACAACGACGGTGAACTTTCTTGCTCTGGTAAAGGCTGATAGAAACCACAGACCGCCAAAGATAATCGCCCCTGTCAGAAGCGCCAAGACAATCAGAGGCCATACCGGATACTCCACTTTGACCAGCAGCGGCCTGGACGTTACCGAGTGTTTAGCCGATTCTCCCGGAACGAATATCTCCGGCAAAGGGTCACCTGGAAACAATTTGTTCATACGCTCTAAAAAATCGGCTGATAGTTGCAGTTTTTGATTGGCAAGGGTGAATTCCATAATCGCTTGAGCTTGGTAGCCACTTTTGAAGATGATCTCAGGATGGCTCCACATGCTCGGTAAAGGAGGTATCCCGATTTTGACGGCTACAACAGCAGATTGCTTTCCTGTAGACACCGAATCTAATTCACGGGGGTTGATTTCAGACTGAATGCCGTGACTCTCACCGCGAAACTTTACATCCATAGATACAGTCGCTGACCGAATGTCGTAAGGAAAGAAGTCGTTTCTGAATACGCCATTGATGACCGCTACTTCCGACTTGTTTGATGAGTCGAACTGAAGCACAAGCGTTCTCAGATCAGTGCCTAGAGAGGCGCTGAAGTTCCCTTGTTTGGCTACACCCGTCGGCACGAAAGTAACGGCATCAGTATTAAGGGGTTTGAGTCTGGCTGGCTGATCTTCGAAGGGAGGCTTAGCTTTAACGAGCTTTTCTAGTGCGTCATTGGCAGGCTTGCCGTAGGCCATCGCGTAGATCATTATGCCGTTGGCATGATAATGAGTACCCTTTACCGGCATGGGATAGGTGTATGCGACGATGCGTTTGATATTGCCCTCGCTTTGCAACCAGCGGTAGAATTCCTTGTTCCTGGCGGCAGTTTCAGGACTGTTCTGTGGACTGTTCTTATTGTTAGTAAAAATCCACAAGATACATGGACGTCCTGGAGAGTATTGAGTTATTGCGCCGACAACTGCTTCTTTAAAATCCGTATCAGCATACACGCTTCCACCCGGTTTCTTGGCTAGCATTATATCCTGAAGCGACTTGACAATCGCAGTAGGGTTGTTTCCACGATACGCAAGCAATGGGGAGCGATTGGCACCGACACTTTGATTGAAACTGGCTATGACAACCTCGTCTCCCTTGCGGTTTACTTTTTCGATCACCGTCTTTATAAGAGGTTTAAACTTGGAGTTACCATCGAAGTAGAAAGGTTCCATCCACCCGGAATTCTGTACCAGGAAAACATTGAGCACCGGAGGATCTGCCGCTACCGCCTCTGAAACTTGCAATAAAACGACTATCGCTGATAATAAGAGTGTCAATAATAAAAATAACATGCTCACTAATTGCCGCATTACTTTAACCTCCACTTATAGCAAACAGCTTCCTCAATTGAGTACACATAAAGATGGTGCTGATAGATAAACAAACGCAGTTCCCACGGAGTATGAATATTGAATGCATGAGGCATCCGCAATTCGATAGGCAAGTCATCAGGGGTCTCAATTCGAAGCTCTGTCTGATATTTCTTACCTCGGTCCTTTACGACTTCGATGATGGGTGAGATTGAACCTTTACCAAAATTGGCAATAATGGTTGCTTTACTCTCTTCGTCGAGGCAAAGCAACGGCGCTCTAATTGTTTTTGCCTGCTCTTGGCGCTTATCTATCTTTACCCATGGCTTCTCCCAGAGATCATAAGGTTTACTAAAACAGGATATACCCGATGAAAAACGCCCACCATCCACGTCCTCTCTGTCACTTTCGTCGCCACTTAGCTTGTAATATCGAAATGCCCTTTCTTGTTTAGACTCATCTTGGTCATCGTAACAAATCTGCCAGAAATTCCCAGCTAGGTCTTGGTAAGGGGGGCCAAGCTCAGGCACTGCCCTGCATGGATATGCATCCGTTTCCCATGGACGCGACACCCAACTATAATTTGTAAGGTCAAACGTAAGCAGCCCTGCAACTCCTACCCAGCATATGATGCGCCGCCCTGCATCAACAATCGGTACAGAGAAGTAGCGACCTTCCGCGGATTTCGGTACCAAGTTTTGAATGGGTTCACCAATTTGTTTCCATTGGTAGGCTGCAAAATCGAAGTTGTAAATAACAATTCCGCCCTCCACAAGAACTGGGATGAGGACTTGATTTTCTAAGGTTGCTGCTCCGCCGATACATTCGCCCCGGCCCGACTCCAGTGTGCATTTAGCATTTTTCCAATCGATTGCAATCCACACAGGTCCTTCACTTGTCGGCACAGCAAAGCCAGGCTTCCCGCCAACCACCGCCGCCGACCAACTCCAGTTCGGTAATTTACTCTCACCGACTCGACGACCTGAGGAAGGGGTAAGGGAAATCCATTTTTTCCCGTTAAGACCGGCAGGACTGAAATAATCCAACAAACCGGTCGTGCGGTCGAAAGCGACAAGCACGGGAGATTTGGTACCAAGTGGCGCCACGATAAATTGATAGTCACCACGTGGGCGTGGAAGGGAAAAGATATCTTTATCTTGATCCACCCATCTTATGGTATTCTCTTGCTTCACAGGGATAGAGGCTACGTGGATTCGCTCAGATACTAAATGAAGCCCCCTGCCTCCCCCGAAAGGCGGTACCCAAAAATCACTATGATGTTCGCCGGCGACTAGCTGCTTACCGCAAAATGAGCAATAATCGAATTCAGGGGGAAAGAACCCCCCGCAGTTAGATTCAGTGGTGTAATGCCACTTTGCTCCCGAAATGATATCGAGTCCCAATTGGTTACCCTGGATTTTCTCTTTTTCCCGATCCAGGATGTCAAAGCGCTTCTTTTCATCATCCTGGACCCAGTCCCCAGAACGCAGCTTCCAGATTGGTTTATCACTCATCATGTCACCTTCTCATTAAGATATTGATCTACGACAATGCGCGTAAGTTGTGGGTCTGAAGCGACCCTGTTCAATGTTGAAGCACAGCTGCCAGACCTCTCCATGCTAATCTCTTTTGTTCATAAATTCCTGTACCGGGATTGACATGCCAACCACCAGTAGTTCCTTTTCTCTTGAGAAATACATATTCTTAAAAGATTCTCTTGCTAATTTATCTTGTTCCGACATTTTATCGGGGGGAAGACCTAACGCAATCGTCTTCAACAAATTCAGTGCACCAGAAATAAACCCAGCTGATCCATCGTTCTCCATCAGGCAAAGCAACTCCACGGGAAAGAAGTTACCCTTTTGAGTAACGCTCATTCCGAATGATTCAACCAGTCCAATTTTTGCCAAGATTTGCCCAATGACACCAAGGTTTGCAACGTTCAACAGAAATTTAGTCGCTTCCATGCCCACACGGCCCATATCTACCAATTCTTGCGGCAATGATATAAACATTGAAATGGGAGACTTTCTGTTGAACAACTTCGTTATGACTATTTTGTTTTTCTCTGAGTCTATCAACTTCCCTTTTTGAGCGGTTTGCAATTTAAGAATATCAAGAAGGGATTCTCGGTTCCCCATCACGAAAATTCTGCTCCCCAAAATACATATGCAATCCTCGGTCCCCTGTAAATTGAGTACTTGACCTCTCGGATTTATCCCCTTCCAGAAATTGTCTAAGTCCACGTTTGTTTCAAAAATCGCTCCAACGTATTCTTTTTCGGAAGAATTGGAATGAACCTCGGCAAAAATGGTAAAACCTGAAATTGCTTTTGGGTCAACCCGCAAACGTCTTATCCTTGCGAAATTTTCTTCAAGAGTGAATGCTTTGCAAAGATCGGGGTATTTCCGGGCAATGGAATAATCAACGTCGACAAAGATGGAACTTCTTGCTGGGATTAACGAAACTCTGCCGGACCCAAATACGTTGGGGGTCAATGGCAAGAGAAACATAAGGGTCCAAATAAGAATGTTTGTCACAATTCTTATAGCCATGACCATCTCTTTAACTACCTAGAACTACGGTGGGGAGCCTCCTGTAGTCTAAACTTGTCCAGAGAACTCCGGCGCCGCAAGAGTTGATGTGGTGATCTAAGAATGGTTTCTGAGAAACTCTTGGTAAATTCGAAAGACTTACCATCTCATCCCCAACCTGGCAGTCTTCGTTTGAAAGAGCAAAACGTGCCAAAAAATTGGCTCAAGTTCGTTTTGCTACCTTGCTAAGGAATTCGCCCCTTTAGGCTGAATTCATTTTGAAGTATTCAAAGCAAAGAAGAAATGACAAAAAAGGGGCCCCTATTCTCCCTTTTTCGCTTGTATTAGTATCAAGAAAACATTTAAAAGTCAATAAAATATAGAAATCCCAAAATGGGTGCACGACAAATTTGTCTTTGGGGCTTAACAACCCCCGGCCTCATCGTCTGAGATCTTTCTTTTTGATCAACTTCGCCTGTTATTTCAATTCGTGTCATTTAATAACTTCCCATTCCCGTCATTGGGCTTAAAGTTACCAGGATGTATCATGGCAAGAAAAACGCTTAACTCCTAATCAAAACCCTACGGTTTCTTGACCGCCGAAAGAACGCATCACTTCCAAGAGCGTTTTGAGATGCTTGCAAGCATCCCTATATACTTCTCCATTGTTCAGAAGGATAGTGATGTCTTTGTACTTGTCTTTTACACCGGTAAGGAGATCATTAATTGTATATGTCAGGTCACCTTTCGTGCAAAGAACTTCCTTATGAGCTTTGTATTTTTTCACCAACTTTTCCTCTTCAGGTGTCAGCAGTACGCGCGCATCAAGGATAAAGCTAATACCACCCAGAAAACCCTTATCTTGATTTCTTTTGATAACGAGCTGCATTCTTGATCCTCCTTACATTGTTTTTCTTACTCACATTTGGTTCAAGGAAAGTTATCGACTGCTTCGAATTATTCTATATGTATCACATTCCATTATCTTGCCTGAGCTCATGCGCAACTGCATTTTATCTTACCTGTCCCTTTGCAATGTTTGCATGTATACTTCCCACCACCGAGAAGCCCTCCGTCCTTAGTCCCTTTACCTTTACATTCTGGACAATCAACAACCTTCTTCCCTTTGCAAATTGGGCATGCCATGATTTTCACCCCCTTTCTATTTATTTAATCTCAACATTGCAACTTAGGTGCTAAAACTCTATCAAATACCTAGAAGAAGATAAAAAAAGCCGAAACTCCCAGATGTTTTCTTCTTCGGCAGTTCGGCCATCTTTGTCTTTAAAAGATCCGCCATTTTCCGTCCCTCTCTCACGAAAGGCTGGGCTTTCTCGGGAGAATCTCTATAGAAAAATGAATCTAAAGTATGTTAGAAAGAAAACTCTTTTTTTTGAAAGGATAAAATTAATCTTAATGGTTCCTCTTTCCAACGCCCACTTTGAAAAGAGGACCATAATTGAGGCATCTATAAAGCAACTATCATATACCAAAAAGTTGGCTATTGTTCAATATAAGTTTTTGCCTTGTGAAATCTATCTCAATATATAATTTCTTATTAAAATCTGCATACTTCAGGGTTACATTTGCTTCCTGTTCTAAAACAAAAAAAATGAGAGATACAAAAATCCAAAAAAGATTCCAAAATCCCCTTGGTTAAAAATTTGTATCTTCGAATTAGTTTCATAAAGATTCGTCTTTGTTAAATTGTTTAAGGTAAAGATTTTGCTTTATTTTTGTATTAATATAAAAATCCTTCTTAAGTAGTCGGCTTTCTACCTCCCCGATTAGTTTTTCGATGGACTGTGTCAACTCCACACAACGAATCCCTTTTACTCCTTCAACCTCAACTTTAATGCTCCCATCCTTGATTGTAATAGTCATTTGCTCCATATTTACCCTTTCTTTAATCAAGCTACTTTTCTTAGGACCAACTTAATAGCCCCTGTTTTTAATCGTTCTTCTTGAACCAAGCCAAACCCTCTTTTTCTGGTCTCATGGATTATTTTCCGATAAGCGTATTCACTACGGATGAGATTGATACTTTCTTTAACCTCTTTCTGGTTTAGAACTTCATTCTCCCCCCTTATTTCATAATTTTCTTCTCCAGACATCTTATTGAACCCTAAATACGAACTCCCAAATATTTTTACAGCAATGTCTGCTCTTTCTATTTGCCTCTGATACCCCGGTATTTTCCCATTCTCTTGAAAATCAAACTTCAAATCTGATGGGGAGGTTTCTATTCAGTGCTCATCCCCATCTTCAAGAGTCCGAGTGGGGTTAGACTCCCCCTAATTCTCGATATATTTTTTTTGTCGTTGGGGTGGGGATGCCCAATTTTTTTCCGAGATCAATAATCGTGCCACCGAAAAGTTCCAATTCATTTTTACCTTTCTTCTGGTGGATATCTCTCTGCAACGAGGTTTGTGTGTCGCGAGGAAACATCGCCGCTTTCTTGAGAGAGAGATCTACAATTTCATCAGGCAATCTAATATTTTTCTTCAAGACAATGGAGTAAATTTCATTCATAATCCCGATGACCTCTTCTTTTAGCGAAGGTTCCTCCAGAATTTCTCCAAGAGTTCGATTATAGCAAGCCGAGATCAGCCCGAGACTGGCTATGAAAATATACT
>Ga0315286_10003948_pt1 | contig 14138 bp, 8 predicted proteins | sample YL17G10_0_MG_FD_205038 | JGI IMG/M metagenome (GOLD analysis project Ga0315286, IMG submission 205038) | Sediment microbial communities from Yellowstone Lake, YNP, Wyoming, USA - YL17G10_0 | ecosystem: Environmental > Aquatic > Freshwater > Lake > Sediment | place: USA: Wyoming | collected...
GGAAGCTGATCTGGCTATCGGGAACCTGGAGTGTGCGATCTCGACCCGAGGCAAACCAGCGGACAAGAGCTACACCTTCCGAGCCGACCCGAATGCCGCACGGGCGTTGTCCGAGACCGGCTTCGACATCGTGGATCTGGCGAACAACCACTCCGTTGACTATGGTCAGGAAGGTCTGCGCGATACCCTATCGGCGCTCAGCGCAGCTGGCGTCGGCGCCGTCGGGGCAGGGGGCGATGCCGAGGGCGCGCGGCAGCCCGCGCTCATTCGGGCAGGCGAACCGCCCATCACGATCGCACTGCTCGCGTTCTCGAATATGCAGCCCACCATCTTCTACGCTGGCGCTCACCGGCCTGGGACCAATCCGGCCCACCCCGACGCGATACGGCAGTCGGTAGCCGCCGCGCGGGGCCAGGCCGACAGCGTGATCGCGATGTTCCACTGGGGGGACGAACGAAGCACGCTGCCATCGGCCCGCCAGCGCGAGCTGGCCCGGATCGCGGTTGATGCTGGCGCCGACTTGGTGGTTGGCCATCATCCGCACGTGCTTCAGGGATTCGAGCGACGCGGAGACGCGCTGATCGCCTATAGCATCGGGAACTTCCTCTTCCCGAGCCGAGGCGAAAGCAGGATGACCATGATCCTGCGCTACACCCCTGAGAGGGATGGCAGCGCCCGGCTGGAGGTGATCCCCGCCGTCATCGAGGGGTTTCAGCCTCGCCTCGCCGACGCAAAGGAGGCGGGCGACTGTCTCGGCCGGCTGCGCGCGTTGTCTGCTAGACTCGGCGCGGAGTTGCTCGATAGCAAAGGTGTGATCACATCCCCGGCTCGCGCGGCTTCGGTTGACAAGGCGCGTACCCCTCCGTAGAATGGCCCCTGGGGGCAGGAGTTTGCCTCCCGCCCCGAGGCTAGCACCCCGCGGATAGGCCATGCCACGTTGCCCTCGCTGTGACCGTGTGAACGACGACGAGAGTAGCTTCTGTAAGCACTGCGGGTGCCCCATAGGGGCTCCCGAGGCCGGGCCCGCGGATGACGACACCCTGATCATCCGGCTGCTGGATGAGCGCCCAGAGGAGGCGGTCTCCCGGCGCGCCAGCCTCTGGTTGCTTGACCCCTCCGGCGACCACATCGCCAAGGCGACGGAGCTCCGTGAGGACCTATCCACCATCGGCCGCAACCCCGACTGTGAGATCGCCCTGCCCAGCAGTACGGTCTCGCGCCGCCACGCCCAGATCCGGCGCGAAGGGAGCCATTTCTTCCTCCAGGACCTAAGCAGCACGAACGGAACGCTGCTGAACAGGGAGCCTGTCATTGGCGAGGAGTCGCTGCACGACCGCGACGAGATCGGGGTCGGGATCTACCGCCTGATCTTCAGGTACTCCTGATCCCTGTTGCTCGGACCAACCAATGGTTCAGTCGCTGACCGAGTTCGTGGTCTCGCTTGCGCTCGGCGCTGCCCTTTCCCGGGCATTCCGCCGGAGCCTGTTCTGGCTTCGCTCCCGGGAGCGAAAGCCGGGCAAGGAGAAGATCCACCGTCTCTTCCCGAAGCCGCGCCGTCCGCTCGGCGGGGGGCTGGCGATGATGATTGCCGCCACCGTGGCACTGGTTGCAGTGCCACTGGTGTGGGGGCGCTCGCCGGAAGCTGAGACGTTGTGGGTGCTGCCGCTGGCCTGGGCGTACGCCGGCGTCGGCCTCGCCGACGACCTGCGGAAGACGCGGGGGAGGGGGTTCAGAGAAAGCCCGAAGTTCCTGCTCCAACTGGCGGTCGCTCTCGCCTTCGGCCTGCTGCTCTGGGGTGTCGGCCACCACGATGAACTGCGCCTGCCGTTCGGCGCTGACCCCATTGCGATCGGCCCGCTCTACGCCCTCGTCGCGGCCTTGGTGGTGCTCTCCACCGCCAACGCGGCGAACCTGTCGGATGGCATGGATGGACTCGCCGGGGGATGCCTGGTCATTGCGTTTGCCGGGCTCGCGGCAATTGGCTACCTCGAACCGACGCGTGCGATCGGGTCGGTCGCCTGGCCTTTCTGCGGCGCGGCGCTCGGGTTCCTGGTGTTCAACTTCCCTCCGGCCAAGCTGCTCATGGGCGATACCGGGGCGCTGGGCCTGGGCGCGGCGCTGGGCGCAGCCGCGCTCTTCGCCCAGGCCGAGTTCGCGCTCTTTCTTCTCGCCGCCCCCTTTGTCGTGAACGCGGCCTCCGTGATCGTGCAGATGGGGACGGTCCGAGGGCTCTGGCGGGTCGTCCGGCCCTTGCGCCACAACCGGACCGAGACAGCCAGGCCCTTTCTGTGCACTCCGCTCCATCACCACTTCCAGTGGCTTGCCTGGCCGGACATGCGGACTCTTGGCCTCTACTGGGGCTTCGGCGCGGCGACGGCCGCCTGGGCGCTGATATCGCTGAACTCCGGACCTCTCTGGCTTGTCGGGGTGGCGTCAATCCCGGCTTTTCTGCTGGCGGCGGCGATGCAGAAGCTGCTGCGCGGCAGCTACTTCATCGCTCTCTTCGAGCGGCCGGACCAGCCGGAGGTTGTCGCGCTCTACCGAGGGCTGCCGGTAGACGTGCTAGGGTGGAGACTCTATCAGCCGGTGTCCGAGACCACCATCAGCGAGAGCATGCTGGTGGGCGCGGCTGCCGAGAGCATCTTGTGGCGGCCGATCTCCGAGATCGAGGCCCGCATCATTCTTGGCAAGATATACGCGGATCAACGGCTCTTCGACGAGGCGCTGAGCGAGTGGGAGCAGGTGCCCATGCGGAACTTGCTGCTGCGCCCAAGCGTGATGTTGCGGATGGCACGGATATACTACGGGCGAGACCGCCTGCTCGAGGCGATCAAGCTGTGGGAGCAGCTCCCTGGTTCCCGTCTGGCGGAGATGCCGAACGTCCGCGAGGTTGTCCGAAGCGCCAAGCTTAGGCTTGCCGAGCTAGCAAGCAAGTCACACCGGCAGGCGATGCGGATGGTCGCCCAGGCTGGCTGGCCGCCGCACGCCGGCGCCGAAGCCTCGCAGCCATCGCCAGACGCGGCCCGTCTGGAGGCTCATCTGGGTGCGGCGCGCCGGCTGAACCAGGACCTGCTCTCGCTCCTGCTCTACGAAGGCGGCAAGCTGCGCGGCCGTGCCGCCGATCCCCAGGCGGCCCGCGCAAGGAGGGAGATGCTGCGGCAGAGCCGCGATGCAGTCCTCGACCGCATCAGGCAGATGGACGAGGCGCTGGCGGAACTCGCCCGGACGGGTCCACCTTCCGCGGAGGAGGCAGAGCCCCCGGCCGCCGATGCTGCCCAGCGAGCCGCGGCGGAGTTGGGCCTCGCCAAAGCTGACCTCCTCGGGGTGCTCGCCCGGGCGGGGGAGGGCGAGCCCGAGATCATCCAGGTGGCCGTTCACCCCAAGGCATCGAGGAACACGGTCTACCGTCTCAGCCTCCATTGGAGGGGCAGCGGGCCCTCGAGCATGATCGCCAAGCTCTACGCGAGCGACCGGATCAGCCTATTCGCGGCCTGCTATCGCCGTGAGGAGGGAGTACTTCGACTTCTTCAGCAGTACGGCGTTGCCGTGCCCCGCGTCTACGCAGGCGAGCTGTGGGCTGATCGCGGACTCCTGCTGCTTCAGGATCTTGGCGATGAGACGCTGGCGGAGCGGCTGGAAGCATCGGAGCCGGCCGCCAAGGTCCAATGGCTGCGATCGGCGGTGAGCGCTCTCGTGGCGCTGCACAGCACCGCGCACGCCCACCTGCGCGAGCTGACGGCAGAGGTACAGAAGGTTGAGAAGGACGTTCTCGGTCCGGACTACTATCTCAACGCACTGCACATCGCGGTCACCCGGCTCGGCGAGCTTGCGGACAAGCCCTTACCGCAGCTCGAGTGGGATCGCGTCGCCGAGCAGTCCCGCCCTCTGGTTGACCTGCTCTGCGAGCGGCGCCGCGAGTTCATCCACTTCGAGTTCACGCCGCACCATCTCATCGTCACGGACCCCTCGGTCCTGGGCGGAGGCGTCGGCGGCGAGCAACTTGCGGCCGCGCAGACCTCGGCCGGAGGTCTCTACGCCTTCGACTTCGAGCAGGCCACACTCGGGCCCGTCGAGTTCGACCTCGCAACTCTGCTGGCCCAGCCAGAGAGCGGCGCCAGCCCCGCCGGCTGGGCGCCCTTCCTGGAGCAGTACGCGGCCCTGGCCTCCGAGTCCGGCCTGCCGCTTCCGCCGAAGGAACAGCTGGAGCGGGGAGTCGCCTACGCGGCTCTGTGGAAATGCCTCGTCTACGCCGGGGCGGCGGCCAATTTCCTTGGCAAGTTCGGCGGCGAACACCATCTGCAACGCCTGCAGTACTACCTTGGGACGTGCCAGGCGATTACGCAGCAGTGGCCGCCTCTCCGCCCTCTATCCCAGATCCTCGCGCCGCGGTTCCGCGCAGCTCGCGCGATGACCGCGGTCGGGAGGGCCCAGCCTCCTGCTGCTGGTTGACGCCCGCTGTGTGGGAACACTATAATCGCCCTGCTGCGCGGCCGGGGCGTGGGCCTCTGGCAGGCAGGCGCTAAGCCCCTGGCAGAGAGCTCCCGCGCTACTCCGTCTCGGCGCGCGTGTCAAAGCGTCCAGGGAGGGCCTCTCTGTGCAGGAGTTCCCCGGCGTACTACTGATGGTCGCGCTGGTGCTCATCAGCGGCCTCATCGCCTACGTCGGCGACATAGTCGGCCGGCGCATGGGCCGCAAACGCGTCACCCTCTTTGGCCTTCGTCCTCGACACACTGCCATTGCTATCTCTGTTGTGGCCGGCATGGTCATCACGATCATCACCCTTGTGGCTGCCATGCTGGTGTCCAAGGACGTGAAGGACGGCTTCCTGAGGGTGGTCGAGATGCGCCAGCGGCAGGCGCAGCTCGAAGGGCGGGTGGCTGAGCTGGGCAAGTCAGCGGCCAGGCTTGAGCAGACTCGCGCCAGAGCCCAGCTCGAGCTAAAGCAGCGCCAGCAAGAGCTCGACACCGCCCGCACCGACCTGGAGAAGACCCACAAGGAGCTGGCGGGAGCCGAGGCAGCACTAAAGCGAACCGAAAGCGCCCGGCAGCGGGCGGAGACGGCCACCAAGAGCGCAGAGGCCGCCGCGGTCCGGAGTTATGCCTTCCAGCGAGGGCTCGAGCGGCGGATAGCTGCGCTCAGGCAAGACCTCCAGAACCTCACGGTTCAGGCGGCCGGCGGAATCACCATGGAGCGGTCAACTCCCGTGCTGTTCGGGGCCGGGCAGCCGCTCGACTGGCAGCTCATTGACGGCGACCGGCCTGTCAAGGCGATCCGCCAGGACCTGACCGCCTTCGTCGCGAAGCTCGAGACACAGGCGAAGCAGGCAGGGGCGGAGCCGCTGCCCGATGAGAAGAGTGCCATTATCATCCGGCGGCCGGTCCGGGACGCCAGCACCCAGAGCATTGTCTGGTTCGGCGAGGACCAAGTGCTGGAGGCGGTGGCCGATGGCGTACACGAGAACTCGGGCGGCGTCATCGTGCGAGCGTTCTCGGTGTTCAACACCCATCCCGGGGAGCCGGTCAGAGTGGACTTCGAACTCTTCCGGAACCGCCTCGTCTTCCGCCGGGGCGAGGCGCTTGCTCAGGCCGTCATGGACGGACGTCAGTCGCAGCCGGCCCTCATGGCGGGACTGCTGGGGCTTCTCCGCCAGGAGGTGAACGCCAAGGCCCGATCGCACAACATCATGCCCCGCCCCAACGCGGAAGGGTCCTCGGCGATCGGCATGACCCAGGAAACCGTTGGCGACATCGGCATTGATGAGCTTTTCTCGGCGGTCGAGCGGCTGCGCGAGCTCGGGGGCATGGCCCGCGTTTCCGCGGTCGCCTCGGCCGACACCTGGACGATCGGCCCGCTCGAGGTTGATCTCCTGCTTACGCCGGCTCCGTGAGACGCGAGCTCACCTTGGATTGCCCCGACGCCGTGCCCGACGTGGTGATCGCTGTTGACCCAGGCCGTGGGAAATGCGGTCTTGCGGCCGTGCGGCGCGACGGCGATGTCATTCATCAGTCGGTCGTCCCGTCAACGGAAGTGGCCGACGCAGTGGCGCGGTTGCTGGAGCTCTACCCGGGCGCGACGCTGCTGTTAGGGAACCGCACCGGGGCTCGGGACGTCGGTGCCGCGATCCGCGCGCGCAGCGCGGTTTCCCCCGTGCTGGTGGAAGAACACGGCTCCACGCTGCAGGGGCGTCGTAGGTACTTCCGCGACAACCCCAGGCGCGGCTGGAGGCGCCTGCTGCCATTGGGGCTGCAGACGCCTCCGCGTCCGTACGACGACTACGTCGCCATCATCCTCGCCGAGCGCTACCTGAAGTCGCTCGACCGCGGGTAGCCTATCCGCTCGCGCCCGGCCCTGCCGGCTTGGCGGCCTGCGTAAGTGCCTTGATGTAGGGCGTGAACAGATCAATGGGCACGGGGAAGATCGTGGTGGAGTTGTTCTCGGAGGCCACCTCCGAGAGAGTCTGGAGGAAGCGCAACTGCAGCGCGATCGGCTGCTGCGCGATGATGTCGGCAGCGTCCTTCAGCCGTTGAGCGGCCTGGAACTCGCCTTCGGCATTGATGATCTTCGCCCGGCGCTCCCGCTCGACCTCCGCCTGACGAGCCATCGCCCGCTTCATCGTGTCCGGCAGGATGACGTCACGAACCTCGACCATCGAGACCTTGATGCCCCACGGCTCGGTGTGCTCGTCAATGATCTCCTGAAGCCGCTGGTTGACCTTGTCGCGCTCAGAGAGAAGCTCGTCCAACTCCGACTGACCAAGCACGCTCCGCAGGGTCGTCTGCGCCAGCAAGTACGTGGCCTTGCGGAAGTTCATGACCTTCACCACCGCGTCGGCCGGGTTGAGCACGCGGTAGTAGACGACCGCGTCCACCGTCGCCGGGACGTTGTCCCTCGTCATCACTTCCTGCCGCTGGATGTCTATCGCCTCGATCCGGGTGCTGATCCGCTCCATCCGGTCAACCACCGGTATCAGGAAGATCAGCCCGGGGCCCTTGACCGGGATCAGGCGTCCCAGCCGGAAGACGACAGCTCGGTCATACTCCCGCAGTACCCGAATCGCCGAGGCCAGGATGATGACCGCGAACACGATGACGGCGATGGCAATCGGCAGACCGTACCCTCCGCTTTGCATGTGAAACCCCTTTCAGTGTTTGTCCGAGCAAGCAGTTCGCGGTGAACCGCCAGCAGTTCTAGCCAGCCTTGGCCGGCCCCGATGGGCGCCTGCGAACAGTCAGCACGAGCCCTTCCTGTTTCAGCACTTCGATCTCTTCCCCCTCTGCGATGTCGCCGTCCACCGCCCGGGCGCGCCATCGCTCCCCCTCAACGAGGATCGTCCCGCCCGGCGTCAGCGCGGTGAGCGCACGTCCCCTCTCCCCTAGCATTCCCTCCTGGCCCGTCTGGACCTTCCGCATATGCGCTCTCACCGCTGCGCCAATGACGAACAGGAAGAAGAGCACGAGCAGCAAGGCCATCACGACGATGACCTGCCACGAAACCCTAAGGGCAGGGGCCAAGGTGGTGTTCGTCAGCATCATCGCTCCGATAACGAATGAGATAACCCCGCCGACTGTCAGCACCCCGTGAGATGGCACCTTCACTTCCGCGAGGAAGAGCAGCATCGCGAACACGATCAGCGCAACCCCCGCATAGTTGACGGGCAGCGCAGCCATCGAGTAGAGCGACAGCAGCAGGCAGAGGCCGCCAATCACCCCCGGCAGGATCGCCCCCGGGTTCTGCAACTCGAACATGATACCGAGCCCGGCCAGGACCAGCAGCACCAGCAGGATGTTCGGGTCGGCGAGAACGTGCAGGAAGCTCTCCTTGGCGCTCGCCGGAATCTCGACCACCTGCGCTCCCCTGGTGTGCAGCACGGCGCTCTTCCCCCCGGGCAGCGACACCTTCCATCCATCCACCTTCGCCAGCAGATCGGGGACGTCGCTCGCCAGCAGGTTCACGACGCCGAGCTTCACTGCGTCTTTTGCGGAGGCGGTCACGCTTTCGCGGACGGCATTCTCGGCCCAGTCCGCGTTCCGTCCGCGCTCGGCGGCGATGACGCGCAACTGGAGTGCGAACGTGTTGACCAGCTTCTCCATCATCACATCGGAGGACGGGGGCTGCTCCGGTTTGCCGCCTTCGCTCTTGCCGCCCTTTTGCTCCGGCTGCGGTAGCTGGGGGGCCGTTCCGAACAGCTCGACCGGATGGGCGGCCCCTATCGTCGTCGCTGGATGCATCGCAGCGATATTCGCCGCGAGCGCAACAAAGGTTCCGGCCGAGATCGCGAACCCCCCGGCCGGGGCGACGTAGACGATGCTCGGCACCGGCGAGTTGAGGAGCGCCTCGGTCATGTCCTTCATCGGCTCGCCAAGGCCGCCTGGGGTGTTGAGGACGATCAGCAGACACTGCGCCTTCTGCACCTGCGCCTCTTGCAGGCCGCGGCTCAGGTACTCGGCGCTGGGGACGTCAATGGCCCCGTGAAGCCGGATCATAGCAACGGGCGCGGGCGAGCCGTCGGCGGCCAGCCATGCGCCAGCCCCCGCGAGGGAGACAAGCAACGCCAGTGCTACTATCCAGCCACGTGTCCGCATGGTTTCCCAGTAGCGCACCATCAGAACTCCGTGTGGCGCGGCCGCATCCAGGCCGTGCTCTGCCAGCAGATCAGCCCCTGCTCGGCATTCCCGAACTCGCCCGGAAGCTCGCGGCCCGAGATGCGCTTGAGAGATCTCACCAACAGCAGCCCGAGCACGAAGAGCGGGATCACCGCCCACTGCACCTCGCGCTCGAACATCTTCTGCGCGATCCCGTAGATCACCCACACCCCTCCCGCGGCCACGGCCGCCAGTGAGCGCCACATCTGACCGCTTCGCCGCCGCGCCCGCATCGCCCCGAACATCTTCTGCTCGCCTCGCTCGACGCAGTCCAGACACTGCCGGCTCATCGCACCCCAGTCGCCGGGCCGCGCCTCCCGCAGAAACCCCAGCTCGACCCTGGCGTCATCCCATTTGCTCTGCATGCGCAGGCTGCAGGCAAGCATCGAGCGAGCGGTCGCCCTCAATCCCTCCGACCCCGCCAGCCTCTTGAGCTGGTCCTCGGCGGCAGCGTAATCGCGAAGGTGGTAAGAGGAGATGGCCAGGGCAAGCTCCGGGCGGAAGCTTCCCGGCGCCTGGTCCACGGCCTCCGTCAGCGCCTCCCGCGCCGCCTTGTTGGCGCGCCCGAGGAGCCTAACCACGCCGAGATTGTACCAGACCTCGGGATGCTGTCGCTCCGCCCGAGCGGCGGCCTCGAGCGCGCTTCGCGCGCCCTTGTGCCTCCCAATGACCCAATGGGCGCGTCCGAGCGCCAGCAGCGCATCAGCCCCGTGCCCGTATTTGCCCACACCTGCCCGGTGCTCGGCCAGGTCCTCCAGGTCCACATCGGCGAACTCGCCCGCTATATGCGTATAGGGATCAATGATGGCGGCGGCAGAGCCCTGCTCTGTCTCTCTCGCCTGCTTCCAATAGGTCTCGAAGCGGGCGTCATGGGAGACCATCGGCCGCTCCCGCAGCAGCCCGAGCTCCCGAAGCTCCTGTCTCGTCTCCCATGCCTTCTGCCGATCAGGCGGTTCCTCGCCCTCCTTCGGCTCCTTCGGCTCCGGGCGCGACCACACATCGGTGACAAGTACCTCCCCGAACCCGGCCGGCCGCGGCTCAGTCGCAAGCAGGCGGGCCTGCGAGAGGTCGGGCTTCGGCGGCGCCGGCTCCTCGAACGAGTAGGGCTGCTCCTCCTCCGGGGCTTCCTTCTCCGGCCTGGGCGTCTCCCATTCCTCGGCCCGGCGTCGCAGCAGGTCTTCCCGGTCCCTAGGCCCTTCGGGCCGGGATGGCGGTTCACCTAGCCCCTTGGTCTCAACCTGGCTCACAACGTACCTCTCTCCATTGCCCTGGTGAGCGCGGCAACGGCCGCGGCATCGTACTTCGTCCCTGCATTAGCGGTTAGCTCAGCCAGCGCTTCCGCCTCGCTCTTAGCCGGCCGGTACGACCGCTCCGATATCATAGCAGACATGACATCGGCGACCGCCACTACCCGAGCGGCGAGCGGAATCTCGTCTCCCACCAGGCCCTCGGGGTAGCCGCTCCCATCAACTCGCTCGTGGTGATAGCGGACGGCCGGCTTGACTGCCCACGGGAACTCGATCGCGTCGAGAATCTGCGCCCCGATGAGGGGATGAGTGCGCATGATCTCCGTCTCGAGCTCCATGAGCGGCCCCGGCTTCAGCAGTATCATATCGCTGATGCTGACGCAGCCGATGTCGTGCAATCGCGACGCCACCCGGACCCCTTCCACTATTTCCTCGGCGCATCCCAGCTCCCGGGCGATTGCGGCCGCCAACCGCGATACCTGGTCGGCGTGACCGCGGACATACCGATTGCGACTCTCCACCGCCCGCATCAGCACGCGAACCACATTATACATCATTGTGCGGTCCGGGCTAGCCGAATCGAGGGCATCCGCCCTAGCGACTCCCTGGTCGCGCTGTCTCTCGCGCAGGAACCGTTCGACGAGACCGCTGACGGCACCCGCGCGCCCCTTGGCCAGGTAGGTGAATCCCTCCACCTCAGAGGCGGTCTTCCCATCGAGCGCGGCAAGAGCGGCCTGACGCTGGGGATCAGCCATCCGGCCCCACATGATGGTCAACACCGGTTCGACCTGTTCGTAGGCGCGGGATGCGACATAGAGGCGCTGGCCTTCGGTCAGCGCCTCGGGCCCCCGCTTGCAGTCGAACGCCTCAAAGGCGGCGACTTGGAGATGGAAGGGGAGGCCCCCGCCGAGGCCTGCTATGAGATCGCGGTCGGGCTCGAGGTCAACACCCGATTCGGCGGCGAGCGAGTGGACCCAGAGCCACGCTTCGCCGGGATCGAGCGGCTGCATACGGACGGTCGAAAACAGGTCGGCGAAGGGCGACCCGATCTCCCGACCTGCGACCTCGACCTCGTGCAGGCGGCAGTCGGTGGCGGTGACGAAGCACATCCCTGGCCGAGCGGCGATGTGACGTAGCGCCGAGAAGAAGTTCAGGTCAAATGCTCTGTTCTGCGAGGCCAGCTCCACCTCATCCAGCAGGAAGACCAGACGCTCTCCCGCCGCCTCGATCTGGTCGAGCACCTCCTTCAGTTCCAGGAAGCCGATCGCATCTCGAGCCTCGAACCGCGGCCAGACCATCGCCACTTTGCCCGATGACTGTCTCGCCGTCTCGCGAACCATAAGATGGAAGAACTGCTCCTGGGAGATCCTGCCCAGCCCCTCGAAGCTCAGGTACACAGCCGAATGTGGGCCCACGACCGGGCCGTATCCGGCCATCGCTCCCGGCCGTGTCAGGTGGAGCAGCAACGACGTCTTCCCGGACTTGATGGGTCCGACCAGCGAACAGTTCTGGGAACCGGTTACGAGACGCACCACCTCGCGCGTTTCCCGCGGCCGCGGGAAGTAGAACCGCGGCTCCCGGATTGGGCCCCGGTTGAAGAACGGATTGCGCATTACCTTGCTCCGCCTATCACCATTAGTGGCCAGTGCCCCGCGCGATGGGTGCTCACGCGCCCGCGCCGTGGCGCGCGAGGCGCAACCAGCGACCGAGGAGCCCCATCCTGAGCGAGACACGGTTCGCTCGCTGGCTCACGATCTCGAGCCCAACCAGACGCTCGACCACCTCATCGAGCTGGCCGGGATGAGCACCTGCCCACTCCCGCAGTTCGTCGAGGCTAAGTGACCGGTTCGCCTCTGCCAGCGACCTCACGATCGGCCGTCCTCCATCACCCACGCTGTCCCACAGATAGCGAAGGTGGGTATCGCCCTGGTCAACCACCTCGTCCGCAGCCTGCTCGATTGACCGGACCCACACGCCGCCCTCGCCGGATCGTGCACACCTCTCCACGATTCGGTAGCCGAGGAGCTGGAGGAAATACGGGTGTCCACCCGTCAGCCGGACCCCGAGCGCAACCGCTGCATCCTCACAGGCAATGCCAAGCCGGCCGAGCGGCTCGGCCAGCACCTGCTCTGCTTCTTCTCTGTTCAAGCAACCGACCCTTCGGTAGATGGCGAGATTCAGCAGGAAGGAGCACAACTCTCCCCCCAACTCCTCCAGCCGGTGAGTCCCTGACAGAACCAGGCTTACGTTCGGTTGGTGCTGAACAAGGTGCCGAAGGTAATCCAGCGCGCTCGCCTCCAGCGCCCCGCTTCGGGTCTTCCGCTCCAACTCATCGAATTCGTCGAGAAGGAGCACAACCCTCTGATCGGAGCCAGCGATGGCCTCTCGAACCATGTCGGCGCCGCTGCCTGGCAGGCCGGGGCCGCCGTCGCTCAGCAGTTCCCCCCGGGACAGCAGCGGACGCGCCAACTCGCGGAGGAAGCCATCGGTGTGTGAGGCGTGCACGCCCTGCATGTCAAGGAAGACCGGTCGGTGCGAACGCGCCAGCCGGGCTGCCACCTGCTGGAGCAGGCTGGTCTTGCCTGTCCGGCGAGGTCCTACCAGTACCACCACCGGCCCGTGGTCGGCCGAGACAGAGCGCTCGATAAACTCGATCTCAGCCGCCCGGCCGAAGAACATCGCCGTGTTGTCGCCCAACGGCTTGCCGACAACAAAGGGATTCGCCACCGGCCCGAGCCGGTTAGGGCGAAGCACCTTCACGGGGCCGCCGAAGTCTGTCTGGCGGCGATGTCCTTCCACCGACCACAGGGCACGGCCTTGCACCTGCGCCAGCCTGCCGTCCGCGACGTGACACGGCGCCTCCGCCTCTTGCGACTCGCCCGGCCAGAGGGCTGAGACCGCGGCCTGCGAATCTCCGTTGTCGAAGGCCAGCTCGACCCCGGTCACACACCGGTCGCTGGCGTTGTGGAGGTGGATCGTGACCGACGCGCCGGGAGTCAGCACGGAGCGCGAAAGCAGGGCGGCTATCAGCTCGGGCGTGTCGGCCCCCTCTGCCTGCTGGCCGAGGAGTTCGCGCAGCATGCTGGCCGCTCTGTGCACACACAGCGCCTCGACGTCCTCCGGCTGCTGGTCGAGAGTGGCGCCGAGGACGGCTGTCGCTCGCGCCAGCAGAAGCCCGCGGTCCTCTGCTCGGCGGGCCCGTGCCGCCCGTCGAGCGGTTTCCCAAGCATCAGCAAGCAACTGCGCCGGCCGGGAGTGGGGCCGCGCCGCCGGCAGCGGCACCTGCGCCAGCTTGTCCAACGTCCTGCTCTGTGCGAGCGCGGACAACCACAAGAGTAGTTCGGCGATACCATCCTCGCCGGCCGCCGCGAAGACGAGGGCGGAGTCATCGGCCGCTTCCGCGAACTCGCACTCCGGGTCGAGCGCCAGCGTCAACGTCCGGGCGGTTTCGGCAATCCGCCAACTCGTAGCTGTCAGCGCGATTCGGGAGAGTACGGTCGGTGTCTCACTGCTGGCGGGCCATTTCCACAGGGCCATAGGCCCCGCCTCGGGGTCCCCGCCAAGTACGAGGGCGGCGGCTTCGGCCGCGGCGCTGGCGAGGGGCTGCTGTCGGCAGAGCGCGAGCAGGCGCTCCCAGCCGGGGCCGCTCGCCTTCTCGACATGAGCGCTCAGCGCCCGCGCCGCTGCCCGTGCTACTGCCAGGTCCCGGTCGCCGGCCAGCCGGACCAATGCCTCCAGGCTACCTACGGTCCCGGGCGTCAGCGCTCCAGCCGCTGCCGCCCGGACACTCGGGTGGGTGTCACGCGGGGAATTCTGCAGCGCGGACTCCTCGCCAGTGCCGGCCAATGCCCTCACCGCGGCCGCGCGTACCGCAGGTACGGGATCGCGTGCCAGCAACCCCAGGAGGCCGGCACAAGCGGGCGCTGAGGCCCGTCGAAGGCCCTCAGCAACAGCTGCCCGCACCGCGGACGAAGGGTCAGAGGCGAGCCGTTCGACAAGCCCACCGTTGTCGCCCGGGAGCGCGGCCAATCCCGCCGCCGCCGCTGCCCTGACCAGCGGGTCCGCATCGTCCGCCAGATGCGCCAGCGCGCGAAGAACCGCGGCGCTATCGGTCGCCCAGAGGGCGTAAGCTGCTGCCGCCAGCGCTCGCACTTCCGGGTCGCTGTCTGTTGCCAGGGATCGAGCCAGCGGCAATCCGGCCGACCGTCCGAGTCGCCGGCTCACCAGCGCGACCGCTCGTCTCGCCAGG
>Ga0315286_10003952_pt1 | contig 14133 bp, 11 predicted proteins | sample YL17G10_0_MG_FD_205038 | JGI IMG/M metagenome (GOLD analysis project Ga0315286, IMG submission 205038) | Sediment microbial communities from Yellowstone Lake, YNP, Wyoming, USA - YL17G10_0 | ecosystem: Environmental > Aquatic > Freshwater > Lake > Sediment | place: USA: Wyoming | collected...
ATCGGCTGGCCGTAGGGAGTATAGCCTATAATTAGCTTACGGGTAAAAAAGGTGCTCCCGCCGGGATTTGAACCCGGGTATCGAACTTTCACCGGCCTGCCGCGAAAAGCAGCCGCGAGAGGCTCGAATGATTGGCCGGACTACACTACGGGAGCTCGGTGTATCGCTCCAAAAAGGATGGCCTTACATAAAGGTTTGGTACTCAGTGTTCGGGAGCAACAAAGTACTTGCCTTCAGTCACCGATGAACCGTGCCAGCAGGTGATATGTTGCAGAGGTTCAGCTCGAAGAAGGTCATCCACGTCTTCTCCCCCAAGAACAGACCCGCATACTCGGTAAAGGATGGAGAGAGGGTCGTGGTCGAATCCCCCGACTGTTTCTCCGGCCTCGTCAAGACCTCCAAGAAGCTGTTCGAGGACGTCCCTATGGAGCGTGTGAACCCCGCCACTGGCCCCGTCAGAGTCGATGGCATGTCCGCAGGCGAGACTCTTTGCATCACCCTCGAGAAGATCAAATGTGGTCCCTTCGGAATCGTCATGTGCTCCCCCGAGCTCGGAATCCTTTGCGAGGATGTTAGGAAATCGAGAACTAAGATCGTAGAGATCAGAGGCAACAAGGCGAAGTTCTCCGACGACCTGTCGATAGACCTCAACCCTCACGTGGGAGTGCTTGGCGTGTCCCCAGCGAAGGGCGAGTTCCCGACATTCTATCCCGGCGATCACGGAGGAAACATGGACACGGTTGAGGCGAGAGAAGGGTCAAAGGTCTACCTGCCGACCTTCGTCGACGGTGCTATGTTCGCTCTGGGGGATGTCCACGCAGCGATGGGAGACGGGGAGGTCTGCGGCACCGGGATCGAGGTTCCGGCCGAGGTGACCCTTTGTCTTTCGAAAGCAGACGATCTTGAGGTACGAAGGCCGATGATCGAGACTCCCACGGAATGGTTGTCCTATTCTGCCGCCAAGACTCTTGACAAAGCGGCAAAGCTGGCGACCTCCGACCTAGTCAGATTCATAATGGACAGGCGAGGAATGGACTTCGAGGATGCATATATGCTGGCGAGCGTCGCAGCCAATCTCAGGATATCGCAGATGGTCGATCCCCTCATGGCGGCCAAGATGGTCATCTCGAAAAAGTATCTGTGAAACCAGGTCAGACGTCTTCGTCGCCCTCTCTCCAGTCTAGGCCAGGTGTTCTGAGCCCGAGTTTGACAACGGGTGGGGGTTTGCGCTTGTGCGATGTCGATCTGACCATTCGGGCGATCCTTGAGACCTCCTTGACGGTCGTTCCTGCTCTTGCGGCAATCTCCTTATCTGCCAGGCCCAGCTCTATCCCCAGGAGTATTGCATCCAGACGCTCGTATTTGATGCCCATCTCGCCCTCGTCCGTCTGGCCCTTCCAGAGGCCTGCTGATGGCGCCTTCCGAATGATCCTGTCCGGGATCTCCATCCTCCTAGCCAGCTCTATGACCTCCGTCTTGTAGAGATCTCCGATGGGTTCGAGATCGGCAGCGCCGTCCCCGTACTTGGTAAAATAGCCGACCAAAAGCTCGCTCTTGTTGCTAGTGCCTACCACTAGCAGCCGGTCAGTGTTCGCGTAGTGGTAGAGCACGGTCATCCTGCATCTGGCCTTGATGTTCGCCAGGGATCTTCTGTCGACCTTGCCTTTGATTGCTTTGACGCACGCCGCGACGGTGCTTGTGATGTCGATGACCTTGTATTTCACGCCCTCGTGCTCACACAAGTCCTTCCCGTCCTCGAGGTCCTCCTTCGGGGAATCCTTCTCGGGCATCATGAGCGCGAGCACCTTATTTTTGCCCGCCGCGCGCACACATAATCTAAGGACCACAGCAGAATCGATGCCACCACTGACTCCGAGGACGAAACCCCTGGCCCCTGCCTTCCTGAGCTTCTCCGCCAGGAACTTCTCGACGACCTGTTCTGTGCCATCCTTCAGCCTTGGGAGAATCATCGTGCTGGAATGCCATGGTCCGGATATATCGCTTATGGTGGGAACATACGACCAAGCCAGGGATAATCCTAATCTATCGGCGAGACTTATCACTGTTCGCATGTCCAAGCTCGTCGTCACACTAGCCCAGGTCACTTGTCAGCTCCACGATAAGGAGGGCAACCTGAAGAGGATGAGGGACATCGTCAGGAAGACCAAGGGCAAGATCGTCATATTCCCTGAGCTCAACCTGACTGGGTACATGCCTCGGGACGACCTTCTTAGGCACGCAGAGACGATCGTGAGCCCGATGGTCAGAGCCGTCGTCCGACTCGCCAAGGAGACCAAGAAGGACATAGTCTTCGGTGTTCCCATGATGGATGAGCGGGTACCAGGCCTGGTCTACAACTCGTGCCTGCTCGCGACTGGGACAGGTCGTTTGTTCAGATACGACAAGATGTATCTCCCAAGCTTCGGACCGTTTGAGGAGAAGGTGTTCTTCGCGGAGGGCAAGGAAGCCGTGGTTGCGGAAGGGAAGCATGCGAAGATCGGGCTCATGATATGCTATGACATGTTCTTCCCAGAGCTTGCCAAGCTCGAGACGCTCCTCGGTGCCCAGATACTCGTCAACATATCCGCGGCACCCACAACATCGAGGTCATCCTTCCGCAGGGTCATGCCCGGCAGAGCGGTTGAGAACGCAATCTTCGTCGCATACTGCAACATGGTGGGCGTTCACGGCAGTCTGGTGTTCGGCGGAGGCAGCACGCTCTTCGGGCCGAGAGGGGAGGAGCTGGCTAGAGGTAAGGACCTGGATGAGGACATTGTCGAAGCAGAAATCGATCTTGGAGAGATAGACATTGCCCGCAGGTTCAGGCCCACTGTCCGGGACACAAGGGTGGAGATCCTTGACGAGATACGATCCTTGCTGAGAACCGGCAAGAGATCTTGACGACAAACGCCTGGCCGGACTCGCTATTCTTAAATATGGACATCCGTCTGAAGGTAGCAAAGCTGAGGTGGCCCAGCTCGGTAAGGCGCGAGCCTGGAATCTGTTGCGCTTATGCCAGCAAGCTCGTGGCGCTTTGGCGCCTCGGGAGTTCAAATCTCCCCCTCAGCGCTTCAGGCTACATACTGCCTAAATACCCTTCAGCTCATTTGCCATCGAACCCCCGAGGATTCTAGTGGAGAAGAAAATGATAAGGGTCCTGCACGTTGACGATGAAGCCAGTTTTCTCGATATGTCAAGCTTCTTTCTGATGAGAGAAGGAGATCTTGAAGTTGATACGGCAGCCAATGCTGAGTCCGCGCTAGAGAAGATGCAGTCTCAAAACTACGACGCAGTGGTCGCAGACTACATCCTTCCTGGCATGGACGGCATAGAGATGCTCAAGATTGTCAGGGCGAAGGGTCTGCAGCTCCCCTTCATCTTGTTCACGGGCAAGGGAGGTGAAGAGGCGGCAGTCGAGGCGCTGAACTACGGCGCTGATTTCTACCTCCAGAAGGGCGCCAGTCCTCAGATCCAATTCACGGAACTGGCGAACATGATAAGGAAATCTGTGAAGAGCACCCGCTCCGATGAGGCTGCTCGCGAGGGCGAGAGATTCCTTTCAAGCGTCTTCTCAAGCATCCAAGACGGAGTAAGTGTTCTTGACAGGGATTTCAACATAGTCCGAGTCAACCCGGCAATGGAGAATTGGTATTCGCACAAGATGCCTCTGGTAGGCAAGAAGTGCTACGATGCTTATCACAGTCGACAAACGCATTGTGAAGTCTGTCCGAGCATCAGAACCATCGAGAACGAGAGGCCAGCGTACGAAGTCGTGCCGAAAATCGGTGACAAAGGGGAGGTCGTGGGTTGGCTCGACTTGTACACTTTCCCGATGCGAGACAGCAAGACCGGCGAACTGTCCGGGGTAATAGAGTATGTCCGGGACATAACTGACCGCAGGAAGGCGGAGGTGGAGCTTCACGATGCACTTAAGAGATACAAGGAACTTCAAGGGATCATAGACAAGAGCCCTGTCATTCAGGTTATCTGGCGTCCAGAGCCAGGTGGGCCAGTTACATTCATATCTGACAGCATCGCGCAGTGGGGCTTCAGAAGAGATGATTTTGTCTCTACTCTTGTGTACGATGACATCATCCACAAAGAAGATCTCGAGCGTGAAAGGCAGGAGTTCAAGGCTTTCGTAAGCAGTGGAGTGAATGATTTCATCCAAGAATATCGGATCGTTACCAAGTCCGGTGAGGTGCGTTGGGTCGAGGACCATTCTTTCGTTCGAAGAGACACCGACGGCAACCCCGTGGTCTACGAAGGTATAGTCATCGACGTGACTGTTCGAAAGCTCGCTCAACAGAAGTCGGAGGAACTCGCATCGAAATTGGAGGCCATTGTAGGAGCCTTCCCTGACCTCTATTTCCAAGTCGATTCTAGCGGAAGGGTGCTTGATTACAATGCGGGGCGCGTTGCAGATCTCTACGTTCCTCCTGAGCAGTTCTTGGGGAAGAAATTGCAGGACGTCCTACCTCCTGATGTCGGGAGGATGTACGGAGAGGCCATCGACGAAGCCTTGAAGACAGGAAGTATCTTGGCTCGGGAATACTCACTCGACATAGAAGGCGAGACTCGCTTCTTTGAGGGAAGGCTTGTTCCGATTCCGAAAGAGCATGTCTTCATCGTCGTGCGGAACATAACTGCTGGCAAACTGGCGGATGAGGCGCTTCGCAAGAGCGAGGAGAAGTATCGTACGCTTTTCGAAACAGATGTACAAGGAGTCGTCTATCAGAATGCCAGGGGAGAGATAACCTCTGCCAACCCGTCCGCAGAACGGATCTTGGGCCTCACTCTTGAACAAATGCAGGGTCGGACCTCGATAGACCCTCGCTGGAAATCTATCAGGGAAGATGGCTCAATCTTCCCTGGCGAGGAACACCCTAGCATGGTTGCCCTCCGAACTGGCAGGGAAGTGCGTGATATCGTCATGGGAGTGTTCAATCCCAAGGAGGGAAGCCATACTTGGATCGTTGTCAATGCCATACCTCAATTCAGATCGGGTGAAGCCAAGCCCCATCAGGTCTATACAACATTCGATGACCTCACCGAGCGCAAGCTGGCTGAGGAGGCGCGGAGAGCGAGCGAGGAGAAGTATCGGCAGCTTGTCGATCTGGCCCAGGAAGGCATAATGATGACCGACGCAGAAGCGGTTATCCGTTTCGCGAATCCGCGGATGGCAGAGATGTTGGACTATCCTGTCCACGAGATGGTCGGCAAGTCACTTTTCCAGCTCATGGATGAACATGCTGCTGATCTTGCGAGGCGCAAGATCGAAGATAGAAGACGTGGCCGCTCCGATAGGTATGAGATCGATCTACTCAGAAAGGATGGAACGTCAGTGCGCACGAACATAGGAGTGACGCCGATCATGGACAAATCCGGTCATTATTCAGGCGCTCTTGGTGTTGTAACTGACGTAAGCGATCGCAAGAGATACGAGGACGCCCTGGAGGTGGCTAACCAGAAGCTGAATCTCCTGAACCAGGTCACCAGACACGATGCTCTGAATCAACTTTCGGTCATGACTGGATGGCTTGAGGTCGCTCAGGAGATTGCCTCAGAACCTCCCGTGCAGGAATACCTCAAGAAGATATCGAACTCCGCGGAGACCATGAGGAGGCATTTGGATTTCACTAGCGACTACCAGAAGATGGGGGTCGCGAAGCCAGAGTGGATCGAAGTAAAGACCGCTTTCATAAACGGTACCTCAGGATTCGGCCAAGGCAATATCTCCAAGTCAGTCCAGGTTGAAGGGCTTGATGTACTAGCGGACCCCATGTTCGAGAAGGTTTTCAACAACCTCGTGGACAACTCCATCAGACACGGCGACAAGGTCACGAAAGTCGGGATTCGATATGAGGAATTGGATGACAGGCTGTCAATAGTCTACGAGGACGACGGTGTCGGTATCCCCAAAGAAGAAAAGGAGAAGATGTTCCAGCGAGGAAGAGGAAAGCATTCTGGCTATGGTCTCTTCATGGTGAAGGAGATACTGGGCATCACTGGCATTACCATCGCCGAGGTCGGCACGCCAGGAAAAGGTGCTCGTTTCGAGATATCGGTACCTCGTGGCAAATACAGGTTTTCCTAGGAATAACCGTTAATAGTCCGGCGGTCTTCTCAAACCAGGCTCTGGGGAATTAATGGCCGCTGGACCTAGGACAAGTTCGCTACTCACCGCAACTACACGCGAGGCGCTCATCGAGGCTGAGCTTTCCTGGATCGCAAGTATGGTCCTCTTCTTTGCGACGGTGTACGCCGTTTTGAAGCTTGATGTCCTTTGGATTGCCTTCGGCATTGCTGCGATTTCGCTCTATGTGCTGCCAATCATATCGACGAGAAATCCGTTCCGGGCGCTTCCATGGGAGATGACCCTTCTCCTTGCCGCCCCTGTGCTGCTCCACATATCGAGCGGCTCTAGGGTAATGTTGGACAACTTCGTGTGGTGGAGGCATCTTACGGACCTAGCATTCGCGTTATCCCTCGCAACCATCGGCTTCCTGCTCACAGTCGAGCTGCGCATGTATACCGATGTGAGGATGAATAGGCCTTTTGGCATGTTCTTCGTCGTCATGTTCACTATGGGGATCTCAGGCTTTTGGCAGGTGATTGAGTATATCGGTGACATAGTCAACGATACTCACAACCTTGTCAGCAATAGACACGTCATGATGAGCTTCGTATGGGTCCTGGTCGGCGGGACGCTGATGGGGTTCGTCTACGACCTCTATCTCAAGGCTATGTCTGAGAACCGGAAGCGTACCCTGGGGTTCGTCCACTTGTGGGAGGTGCCGAATTGGAAGAAAGACTGAAGCTCCTCTCGAGGGCGATGCAGGCAGGCACAGTTGCCGTAGCCATTGCAGGCATCGTCACGGGCAACCTTACCTGGGTGCCCGCGGCAATAATTGCACTGCTCATTAGTTTCATCCCATCCCTACTGAGGCGCGATCTCAAGATAACGCTCCCGATTGAGCTGAATTTTTGGATAGTGCTAGCATTGTTCCTTCACGTCGTTGGCGGGTTCTCAGGGTTCTATGATTCGATACCTGGCTGGGACCATCTGACGCATATGATGTCCTCCTCTCTGATCGGCGCGCTAGGATTCGTAATGGTCGTAATAGTGGACAAGTATGTCACGAGCATCTACCTTCCTAGGCCGTTCCTTGCCTTCTTCATAGTCATGTTCACCATGGCCATGGGGGTGTTCTGGGAGCTCATGGAGTTCGCAAATGATTCGCTGGCCCACACGCAGCTCCAGTATGGTCTTGATGACACGATGGTCGACCTGCTTTTCGACGGCATCGCGGGATTCATCGTGGCCATCATTGGCGCCCAATATCTGCTTAGAGTGTCTGCCGACCACTTCGTAGATTCGCTCCATGTGGACCAAGCAAAGGATAAGGTTGTTGACTTTCTTCAGAAGAGAAAGGATTCGGTCTGATTTGCCATCACCGCAGCTCTTGCTTCAGCCTCGCCTCTGCCTGCTCCAGATCCTCTGGAGTGTTCAAGTTCCAGAAGCTCTCGAGTCTCGGATCCAGCTCTTTCAAAACGTCCTCGGGGATGCGCACCAGGTCCAGTCCTCCATAAGCATCTGTCGGCCTACGCTTCCCTGTGTTGAGCGCCATCTCGAAGGCCTCTAGGGCACTAGTCCGCTTGTAGACTGCGTGGAGAGGCTCCTGGTACCCTCTGACAACGGGAACTGCACCGCCTCTTCCCTTGGCGGACGACGCCGTGAGTTGGCACACGCTGGCCTTCAAGAAAGGCGTGTCGCAGGGACTGAATAAGACATAATCGCCCCTTGCAGCGGACAGCGCGGTTATCAACCCTTCCAGAGGGCCAAGATCTGCCTCCTTGTCTTCCGCGATGACGAGATCGCCGCCGAGGACGTCGGCGTATTCGGTCGACTTGCCTGCGGCCACAGCCACAACTGTCTCGTCCACAATCTCGGCCATAGTCGTCGCTACGTGAGTGACGAGCGGTCTCCCGCCAAGCCTGATCATGCCCTTGTCCCGCCCCATCCTGGAGCTCCGCCCTCCGGATAGGATTGCGCCAGACAGCATCTAGCAGGGGCAACAAACTTGCGGATAATCAAGTTATCTGGCTAGTGTGGTCGGTCGGGGTGTAAGCTCGTCCTGAGAAAGCCAAAAGGGTTATAACGAACCAGATTCTTCGCAAAGGCGGCTGTGTCAAGATGTCCAAGATAACGATGACCCAGGGTGCGGGCGGAGAGCGGATGCAGGAGTTCATCCGCGAGTTCGTGCTGAAGGAGCTCGACCACGATTTCGGGGAGATACCTCTGGCTGCCCTGGACGACGCGGCGATCATCGACGGGATCGCGTTCACCACCGACTCCTACACGGTCAAGCCGCTCTTCTTCCCGGGCGGGGACATAGGGGTCTTGTCGGTTGCGGGAACGGTGAATGACCTGTCGGTCATGGGCGCGACCCCGTTGGCGCTCTCGTGCGCCATGATAATCCAGGAAGGATTCTCCGGTGAGGAGCTCCACAAGATCATGAGGAGCATCAGCGCGACGGCGAAGAAGGCTGATGTGAGGATCGTCACCGGGGACACTAAGGTCGTCGAGAAGGGCGCTCTGGACGGCCTGTTCATCAACACTAGCGGGGTTGGGAAGAGGTCCGAGCACCTGGACCACAACATCCGCGAAGTGAGGATGCACAGGAAATTCAAGTGGAACTGGCCGAACGATTCCGCCGTGGGTGAAGGGGATGTATTGATCGCCTCGGGACCGATGGGGAACCACGGCGTGGCGATACTGTCTTTCCGGGAAGGATACGGTTTCGAGACGACGGTCAAGAGCGACGCTGCGCCATTGAACCATCTAGTTGCCGCTGGGTTGAAGATCGGTGGCATCACGGCGATGAAGGACCCTACGCGTGGCGGATTGGCGAACCTGCTCAACGAGTGGGCGGACAAGTCGGAGATAGGCATCGTGGTCAGGGAGGAGGACATCCCGATAGACGACGCGGTCCTCTCAGCGTGCGAGATGCTTGGTATAGACCCGCTGGAAGTTGGGAACGAGGGCAAGGTCGTGATTGCCGTGGTTTCAGAGAAGGCGGATGCGGTCCTGAAGGCGACAAGAGCGAGGCGCGAAGGGAAGAAGGCGAGGATCATCGGAGAGGCAACCAAGCACGTCCGAGGCGTCATGATGGAGACTCATACAGGCGGAAAGAGGGTGGTCGAGCCGCCCGTAGGAGACCCCGTGCCGAGAATCTGCTAGAGGATACGTCGTTCGGACCGAGCAATTAGGTCCGATCTCATTCTCCTGCAGGGAGCCGTGTGCATTCTCGAACTCATGGCTGATTTTCAATCGGAGGACTATTGCACCGAGCTAGGCCTCCTCCGATGCGCCACCACACAATGACGTATAGCTCAGTCCTGGTCCGTACCACGATAGTTCACGATGGTTGATGGAGAAAGGTTCCAGTACTAACGGCAGCCCTGAATTCCGGAGCTACTCAAGTCCTGTCTTCTTCTCCTTCCCCTCAGTGGCCTCCGCCGGAGATCTGCCCCTGCGTCTTCGTGTCAGGATCGCAGCAGCAACCGCTGCAACGATAACCGCGCCGATGCCCGCTCCAATCACTAGCGCTATCGATCCGCCACTTTCGTTGGTCCCGACCGGCTGAAGTCCAAGGAATAGGGGGTTCGCACCGAAGTAGGGTGTCATGGTTCTGCCTGGATGTGCTTCGGGGTCACCCCAGTTCGTGAAGTACTGTGTGTTCCAGGCAAACAGGTCATATGGATATGTCAGGATGATCATCCCGGAAGATTCGTACCAGATCCTCTGCATCTCGAACACGGTCTGCTGCCTCTCGACGCCGGTCTGCTGCATTTGTAGCAGATACAGCTCCTCATACGTCTCGTTCACCCAGTAGGTATCGGTCCAGCCGCCAATCTGCGCTTCCGTGTGGATTCCGAGGATGTATGTGGGGTCAAAGTCCCCGCTCCAGTACCACATGAAAACGTCATGGGTAGCGGCGTACATTATTTCCGTCTCCATCGCGCCCTCGTCAATGGGCTGTATCTGAACGGAAATGCCTATCTCTTGCCACATCTCCTTGATGTACGGCGCGGCGGCCAGATCCTCGGGAGCGTCGTTGCGCACCAAGAATTTGAAGCTCAAAGGTTTGCCTATCGCTGCATATGGATTGTCCGTTCTGTTGACAACCCTGATGCCATCGTTGTTCCACTTATCGTAGCCTGCCTGGTCCAACTCAGCGTTTGCGCGGGTCAGATTGAAGTTGAGGCTCTCCTGTGGCGTCTCGGGCTCCCAGTGATAGAACGGAACGATGGGTGCGGGTAGACCGTATCCGACGTCGCCATAGCCTGCCCATACTGTATCGATGAGGTAGGTCTTGTTAATGGCCAGGTGCATGGCTCGTCTGATGTGCTCATCTTGAACGAGAGGGTCACCCTTCGAGCCCGTCTCATAGCAGTTGAACCCGATGGTGCTTTGGTAGTACCTGTCCACCTCTGCTGTCTCTATGTTCGGCTGCCCCTTCAAGGAGTTGTAGGTCAAGGGAGGGAACCTTGCGAGGTCGAGGTTGCCGTTCTTCAAGTCCATTGCCATGACATCGGCATTGCCGTAGAAGTGGAATACGAGACGATCGTAGGCCACCGGTCCAAGATGATAGTTCGGATTGCGCTCGAGGATCACGTATTGGTCTCTTGCGTATTCGACGAACATGAATGGGCCACTGCCGATCGGATGATCGTTTTCTACGGTGTTCTGAATCTCACCAAAGTTGTACTCTCCCCATATGTGAAACGGAACGATCGGAAGCATAAGGTTCTCCGCGTGCACGTTGGAGATTCTCAGGTAGACCTCCACAGTCGTTGAGTTGATGGCCCTGGCATATTCCGCCGTGTCGACGCTAATGTATGGGGTGAAAGCCCACATGGACACGTTCAGGTTGACGTTGATGCTGAACTCAACATCCTTCACCGTGAGAGGCTCGCCGTCATGCCACTTGACATCCTGGGCTATGGTATAGCGCCAGAGTCTGTTTGCGCCCTCGTCGACATCAGTCGTCAATGGATCATCGGCCTCGTCCCAGCGGTCAACCTCCCATGTTGTTGCGATGTTGGCCTTGACATTCAAGTCTTCGTCATATGTCAGCAACCTATCGTATATGTTGAACAGTGTAACGTATGACGAATCCTCGTACGCTATGAATGGGTTCAAGCTGTCTATCCCTTGCAGCATCCCGACTCGCAGGGTCGTCGGATCGTCAGCAAGGCCTGCTGCACTTGAGCTGAGGACCGTCAGCGATATGCCAGCGCATACGCTCTGTGCGAGAAGAAACAAAGCCACACCTGCGGACACGAGGACTGAGAGACTGTCCAGGGAGGTCTTACACATTGACATTTCCCCAACATCTAGCATAAGAGATACTGCCTCTTGGATGTGTGATATCAGTTGCTATGCGTGCTAGAAATGAACACACGACTTTAAGGCTTTTCCGACAATTCAGGACATCTGCAATTCGAGGTCATCGCCAACCGAGGTCCGCGATCTTCTAACAATTGCCAGTGTGCAAATGGTGAAATACCAAGCTACGCATGAAGTGAATGGCGATAGGTTTCGTTGTCTCACACAACGCGACATGCCAGCAGTCTTGGCTCATATGATAGATGCTATGTTGCGAAAGGAGGTCATAGATGCTCTCACCCAGTCAGTTGGCGCCGACAAGGTCCTTTGGGAACAGGCCGATCTGCTCCCTTACGTCAAGGACACCCTTCGCACAGGCCCAGGTGAGGACTATAGATACTATCCGGACCTCGTTGTTCTACCAGAGACTACTGCTGAAGTTCAGGTTGTCGTGAAGTTGGCGGTCAAGCACAAGATACCTCTCTTGCCAAAAGGTGGCGGGTCTAACCGAACGGGAATGCTGATGCCGATCTACGGGGGCATTGTCGTCGACACCATCAAAATGAACCGCGTACTGGATGTCAACGTCTCGAATCTCTACGTTGATGTCCAGCCAGGAATAACGCTCAAGGATCTCGAAGCACACCTATCCAGTTTCGGAGTTGCGCTCAACCAGGAACAGGGGTCCTTCAAAGTCGCGACCGTTGGCGGATCGATATCGACCGCTGGGTTCAGCAGGAAGCACCAGAAGTACGGCACGATCTCCGACAGGGTCATGTCTCTAGAGGTCGTGCTTGCAGACGGTCGAGTGCTCAGGACAGGTCCCAAAGTGCTCTACACATCGACGGGGTACAGACTGCACCAACTGTTCATAGGTGCAGAGGGTACGCTGGGAATAATAACTGAGGCCACACTGAGGGTTGAACCAATCCCAGAAGCGTCGGATGTCGTGCTTGGCTTCTACAAGGATTTCTGGGCGGCCAATGAGGGCGCCCAGAAGACCATGTCATCATGCGTTACTTTCGTCGGTGGCGAGGCCTTCGAGATTCTGGACTGCTCGAGGTGGGGTGCGCCCCCTGCGATGAACGGCGTCTTCTATGCCGCCATCGAGGGCACGAAGGGAGAGGTCGAAGCAGAGAAGGACTACATTGAGAGGATTATCGAAGATACTGGAGGAGTCTTGGCGAAGAAGGAAGAGGCGTTGAGGCTCTTTGGCAGGTACACTGAACAATGGTGTGGAACGCGTGCTATGTCCCCTTTGGACAACTGTTTCACCGCCTACGTTCCCATGGAGAGATTGAAGGAATACTACGAACGGCTGTGGGACGAGGTCATGGCGAAGCACGGCCTTCTGCCAGTGCCGGGCGTTAAGCTCTGGCTCGATGTGGGTAGATACCGCATGGCAGGCGGCCGCTACCTGATACCTCCCGGCCAGTCGGGCTGGGACGAGTACCAGAATGCTCCTCGCGAGATAGCTGAGCTGGTGACGAGCCTCGGAGGCTCCATATCCGCCTGTCACGGCGTGGGTCTGGAGCACAGGGACTGTCTCGATCTCGAGTACACTGAGGTTGCCCTTGACACCATGCGCGCAATCAAACATGCCCTGGATCCGGATAACATCATGAACCCGGGAAAGAAGATACCACCAAAGGTTTCGTCACGGCACATGGAAAGATGCGCCCGAGGGTGATTGTTCCCGAAATCTGTAGACTTCGGTGGCTGTGCAGGGAGCCGTGTGTATACTTGAACGCCTGTCTCTCTTTCAATCAGAGGGTCTTGCACCGAGCTAAACTCCTTCTTCTTTCTGTTCCCTTTCATTTCTTCTCACCGTGGGAATCACCATTATGTATCGCCGACGTATTCGCTTCATGGTCAATCTGCGGTCCCCTGGTATCTGGCTTCTCATCGGAGGCCTGGAGATGTTGTTCATGGTGCATCTGGCCGAGTTTCTGTACCCCGGATACAGCACATCTCAGAACTACATCAGCGATTTGGGGGTTGGCCCGATTTCCTCGCGGTTGATCTTCACGGGTGCCATTATCATTTTTGGGTTGATGGCTCTGGTGACCGCGGCCCTGTTGCGGCTCAGGTCTAGGAAATCACTTATCTGGTTGTTCCTCGCGCTGTCCGGAATAGGGGCCATTGGTGTCGGAGTTTTCAATGAGGACTACATTCCCGAGGTGCATGCCCTGTTCGCTCTCTTGGCATTCCTCTTCGGGAACTTGGCAGTAATCTATTCCAGCAAGATGGTTCGGCCTCCTATGTCGTATTTGTTCATTCTTCTCGGCCTGATCGGCCTTTCGGCATTGGCACTCTTCGCTGGCAACACATACGCTGGTCTGGGCGCAGGCGGTATGGAGCGGATGATCTTCTATCCTGCAATGTTCTGGGCCATAGGATTCGGAGCGTACTTGTTGGCCGAGGAGAACAGAGTGAGCAGTGTGCATACTTGAACGTCTGGCTATCTCTCAATTATGGGATTATTGCGCCGAGCTAAACTCCTTCCTCCCAATCATTGGGGTTTTGCTAGCCTATCGGATCAGGCAGGAATCGCTCATCACTCATCCAGCAATTCGAAGCATTCAGTGAGGAGCGTGCCTCGTCTTGTGCATGGCTAAGACTCAGAATGCGCTGTCAAGACATTCAGTGGGTTGACTTTATTCGAGGCAAAGTATATCCCACAGACTTCGACTGACGGTAGAACGCAGTCATGCAGCGGGGCGCGTTGGATCATGCCA
>Ga0315286_10003954_pt1 | contig 14128 bp, 13 predicted proteins | sample YL17G10_0_MG_FD_205038 | JGI IMG/M metagenome (GOLD analysis project Ga0315286, IMG submission 205038) | Sediment microbial communities from Yellowstone Lake, YNP, Wyoming, USA - YL17G10_0 | ecosystem: Environmental > Aquatic > Freshwater > Lake > Sediment | place: USA: Wyoming | collected...
CGAGGCCATCCTACGCGGCGGCGTCGTCGGCTTCCCCACGGACACCTTCTATGGGCTCGGCTGCTCGCTCATGGACCCTGCGGCGGTGGACATGGTGTACCAGCTCAAGCGGCGCCCGCCGGACCTGGCGGTGATCTCGCTCATCGCCGATCCCGCCCAGGTGGAAGCGCTGGCCGCCGAGATCCCGGAGATCGGCGAGGCGCTGATGAAGCGCTTCTGGCCGGGGCCGCTGTCGATCGTCTTCCGCGCCTCGCCGCTGCTGAGCACCGGCAGCCGCGGGCCGCGCGACACGGTGGCGCTGCGCTTTCCCCGTCACCCCATCTCCATCGCCCTGGTGCTGGCGGTGGGCGGGCCGGTGGTCGCTTCGAGCGCCAATCTCAGCGGCCAGCCCCCGGCGCGCACGGCGCAGGACGTGGCCCGCACGTTCGGCAACCAGCTCGACCTGATCCTCGACGGCGGGGCGGCGCAGGCGCAGGAGCCGTCGACGCTGGTGGACGTGAGCCGCGGCCGGCTCGCGGTGCTGCGCCCCGGGTCGGTGGACGTGAGCGCGCACCTGCCGCCGGGCGCCTGAGGCGACGGGAGGCCGGGGCGCGGGGCGGTTTTCTTGACAGCGTGAAGGGCCCAAGCCTACTCTGCGTCCATGGATGGGTCGGACCCTCTCTACCGCGTTCTCTTCGTCTGCGCCGGCAACACCTGCCGCAGCCCGCTGGCCGCGGCGGCCCTGCGACGCGCGGTGGGAGAGGCGGGGAGGCGGGTCGCGATCGCCTCGGCGGGGGTGGCGGCCACGGACGGCTCCCCGGCGACGGAGTCCGCCGTGGCGGCCGGCCAGCGGCACGGCCTGGACCTGGGCGCGCATCGCGCGCAGCGGGCCTCGGCCGAGTTGCTGGAGCAGGCCGACCTCGTGCTGGCCTTGGATGTGGCCGAGCTCGAGGCCGTGCGGCGTCTGCAGGGGGGCGTCGCGTCGCGGAGTCACCTGATCACCGAACTGGGGGCCGGCGCCCGGTCGGGCGCCGGCGTACCCGATCCGTTCGGCGGCTCTCCGGAAGCCTACGAGGAGTGCTGGCGCCGTATCGCCGAACACGTCGAGCGGATCGCACCCATCGTCTTACGTGAAGTGCAGGCCCGGGCCGAGGCGCAAGCCGCCTCGCGGGACAGGGGGAGCGCGTGAGCAGCCTACAGGGGAAGGGCACGTGGATCTGGATGGACGGCCGCTGGACGGCCTGGGATGACGCGAAGATCCACATCCTTTCGCACGTCATCCACTACGGTTCGAGCGTCTTCGAGGGCATCCGCTGCTACGACCACCCGCAGGGGCCGGCGATCTTCCGCCTGCGCGATCACGTGCGGCGGCTCTACGAGTCGGCGCGCATCTACCGCATGGACATCAAGTACGCGGTGGACGAGATCGAGCGGCTGCACTGCGAGACGGTGATCAAGAACGAGCTCAAGGTGTGCTACGTGCGCCCCATCGTCTATCGCGGCTACGAGAATCTCGGGGTCAACCCGTTCGGCAAGCCGGTGTGCGTGGCCATCGCCGCCTTCCCGTGGGGCAAGTACCTCGGCGAGGAGGCGCTGGAGAAGGGCGTCGACGTCTGCGTCTCGTCCTGGCGGCGCCCCAACGGCCAGACCACGCCGGGCATGGCCAAGGCCGGCGGCCACTACATGAACGGCCAGCTGATGAAGATGGAGGCCGTGACCAACGGCTATTCCGAGGGCGTCGCCCTGGACGTCAACGGCTTCATCTCCGAGGGCAGCGGCGAGAACATCTTCCTCGTGCACCGCGGCCTGCTGTACACGCCGCCGACCTCGTCGTCGATCCTCTCGGGCATCACGCGCGACTCCATCCTCACGCTGGCGCGCGAGCTCGGCATCGAGGTGCGCGAGCAGGCGCTGCCGCGCGAGTACCTCTACCTGGCCGACGAGGTCTTCTTCTCCGGCACGGCGGTGGAGCTGACGCCGATCTGCTCGGTGGACCGCATCCAGGTGGGCGACGGCCACCGGGGTCCGATCACCAAGGCGCTGCAGCAGGCGTTCTTCGGGATCCTCGACGGCAGCCGGCCCGACCGTTACGGCTGGCTGACCCACGTCGCCAAGGGGGCGACGGCGGGGGCGGTCGTGCCCAAGGCGGAAGCCGCCGCGCAGCAGCAGCTCGCTTCGCTGGGGGCGGCGGTCGGCTCGTAGGCCGACGCCGCGCACCACGGGCCATCTTCAGGGAGGATTCGCGCGCGTGAAACCCGAGCCGCCAGTCGATCTGTTCGCCGCCCTCGCCGCCACCGATCCGGCGATCGCGCAGGCGATCCGCAACGAGGAGGCGCGCCAGCGCCAGACGCTCGAGTTGATCGCGAGCGAGAACTTCCCCTCGCTGGCCGTCCTGGCGGCGATGGCCACGGTCTTCAACAACAAGTACGCCGAGGGCTACCCGGGCAAGCGCTACTACGGCGGCTGCGAGTTCGTGGACGTCGCCGAGACGCTGGCCCGGGAGCGCCTGCTCCGGCTCTTCGGCGCGGCCCACGCCAACGTGCAGCCGCACTCCGGCGCGCAGGCCAACATGACGGCGTACTTCGCGGTGGCCGAGCCGGGCGCCACCCTCATGGGCATGAGCCTGGCGCACGGCGGCCACTTGACGCACGGGCACCCGGTGTCGTTCTCCGGCCGTTTCTTCCGCGTCAAGCAGTACGAGGTGCGCGAGGAGGACGGGCGCATCGACTACGACGCCATGGAGCGGCTGGCGCTCGAGCACCGGCCGCAGATCATCGTGGCCGGGGCCAGCGCCTACCCGCGGATCATCGACTTCGCGCGCTTCCGCCGGGCCGCCGACCAGGTGGGCGCCAAGCTGGTGGTCGACATGGCGCACATCGCCGGGCTGGTGGCGGCGGGGGTGCACCCGAGCCCGGTGCCGCACGCCGACATCGTCACCTCGACGACGCACAAGACGCTGCGCGGACCGCGCGGCGGCCTGGTGCTGTGCCGCGGCGAGCTGGCCGCGGCGGTGGACAAGTCGAACTTCCCGGGCATGCAGGGCGGGCCGCTGATGCACGTCATCGCCGCCAAGGCGGTGTGCTTCGAGGAGGCGCTGCGGCCCAGCTTCGCGGCCTACCAGCGGCAGGTGGTGGCCAACGCCAAGGGGCTGGCGGCGGGCCTCATGGAGCGCGGCTTCCAGCTGGTCTCGGGCGGCACCGACAACCACCTCATGCTGGTGGACCTGCGCAGCCGGGGGCTCACCGGCAAGCTGGCCGAGGCGGCGCTCGAGCGCGCCCGCATCACGGTGAACAAGAACGCCATCCCCTTCGACCCGCAGAAGCCGATGGTCACCAGCGGCATCCGCGTGGGCACGCCGGCGGTGACGACGCGCGGCATGAAGGAGGGGGAGATGCGGGTCATCGCCGACCTCATGGCGCGGGCTCTGGAGCGCCCCGAGGACGAGGCGCACCTGGCGGGCGTGCGGGCGCGAGTGGAGGAGCTGACCGCCAGCTTCCCGCTGCACGCGCCGCCCGAGACGTTCACGGGCTGATCCCGGGCCCGCCGCGGCCCTCGGCGGCGGGCCGCGTTCCCACGCAGGGCAAGGAGGTCTTATGTCGGTGGAGGCCACACGGGTCCCCGAGCGGGTGGCGCGGGCCGGCGAGGTGGTGGCGCGGATCCGCGCCGAGGTGGGGCGCGTCATCGTCGGCCAGGACTACATGGTCACCCGTCTGCTGGTGGCGCTGGTGGCCGACGGGCACGTGCTGCTGGAGGGCGTGCCGGGGCTGGCCAAGACGCTCGCCGTGCGCACCCTGGCGCAGAGCCTCAACCTGCGTTTCCACCGCATCCAGTTCACGCCCGACCTGCTGCCCGCCGACCTCACCGGCACCCTGATCTTCAACCCGCGCGAGGGCACCTTCCACGTCAAGGAGGGGCCGCTGTTCGCCCACCTGGTGCTGGCCGACGAGATCAACCGTGCGCCCGCCAAGGTGCAGTCGGCGCTGCTCGAGGCCATGCAGGAGCGGCAGGTCACCATCGGCGACGAGTCGCGGCCGCTGGAGCCGCCGTTCCTGGTGATGGCGACGCAGAACCCCATCGAGCAGGAGGGCACCTATCCGCTGCCCGAAGCGCAGAGCGACCGCTTCATGCTCAAGCTCTCCATCGATTACCCGACGCGCGACCAGGAGAAGGAGATCCTCAAGCGCGCCGGCCTGGCGCAGCTGCCGGAAGCCCGCCCGGCGGCGGGGCGCGAGGACGTGCTCTCGGCCCGCGCCGCGCTCGCCGAGGTCTACGTCGACGACAAGATCCAGGAGTACTGCCTCGACCTCGTGCAGGCGACGCGCAAGCCGGACCAGTTCGGCCTCAACCTCTCGCACCTGATCGCCTTCGGCGCCAGCCCCCGGGCGACGCTCTTCCTGGCGCAGGCGGCGCGCGCCCACGCCCTCATCGACGGCCGCGCCTACGTGACGCCGGAGGACGTCAAGGAGATCGCCCTCGACGTGCTGCGCCACCGCATCCACGTCACCTACGAGGCCGAGGCGGAAGAGACCACCGGCGAGGATCTGGCGCGGCGGATCCTCGAGAAGGTGCGGGTGCCGTAAGGAGGATGGAAACCGGCGAAGTCCTCCGGCGCGTCCGCCGGCTCGAGATCCGCGCCCGCCACCTCGTCGAGGACGTGTTCGCGGGCCAGAGCGAGTCGGTCTTCAAGGGGCGCGGCATCGAGTTCGCCGAGGTGCGCCCGTACGTGGCCGGCGACGAGGTCCGCGACATCGACTGGAACGTCACGGCGCGGCTCGGGTCGCCGTTCGTCAAGCGGTTCGTCGAGGAGCGTGAGCTCACCGTGGTGCTGCTGGTCGACGCCAGCGGCTCGCTGGAGTTCGGCTCGCAGGGGCACTCCAAGCGCGAGCTGGCCAGCGAGCTGGCGTCGCTCCTCGCGTTCGCCGGACTCAAGAACTCGGCCCGCGTCGGGCTCATCCTGTTCTCCGACCGCCTGGAGCTGTTCGTGCCGCCGCGGCGCGGCCGCAGCCAGGTGCTGCGCGTGGTGCGCGAGCTCATCACCCGTCCGCTCGCCGGCACCGGCACCGACTGGGCCGCCGGCCTCGATTTCGCCAACCGCGTGCTGCGCCGCCACTCGCTGGTCTTCGTGCTCTCCGATTTCCTCGCCCCGGTCGACACGCGCCTGTTCCGCATCACCCGCCGACGCCACGAACTGGTCTGTCTGTGGCTCGAAGATCCGCGCGAGCTGGAGCTCCCGGCCGTGGGCTGGGCGGAGTTCGAGGACCTCGAGAGCGGCCGGGTGCGGGCGGTGAACACCAACGACAAGCGGGCGCGCGAAGCCTACCGCGCCGGCCGGGCGGAGGGCCGCGAGCGCGCGCGCAAGGCCCTGCGCCAGATCGGCGCCGACCACATCGTGCTGTCCACGGCCCAGTCCTACCTGCCGCCGCTGCTGCGCTACTTCGCCGAGCGCCGGAGGCGGCGGTGAGCGCGCGGCGGGCCGGGGCGCGCCGGCGACGCCTCTGGCGGCTGGCGGCAGGCGGGCTGCTGGCCGTGGCCGCGGCGGCGGCGACGACGCTGTGGCTGCGGCCGCGCCCGCCGCGGGCGCCGGCCACGGGGCGCGTGCTGCGGCGCGTCTACGTGGCGCCGGACACGGCCCGCATCGGCGAGCCGGTGCGCGTCACCTTCGAGGTGCGCACGCCGGCGCGGCACACGGTGGCGTTCGGGGCGCGGCCCGCGGACGACTCCCTGTGGACCTGGCGACAGTGGGGCGCAACGGCGAGCCAGGAGACCGCGGAGGGCGTGCGCCACCGCCTACGGGCTGTCGGCCTGCCGTTTCGCACCGGGTCGGTGGCGCTGCCGGTGCCGCGCTTCCGCCTGCAGCGCCCGGGCGGGCGGGCGCTGTCGGGAGCCTTCTTCAAGACGTCGGTCTTCGTGCGCAGCGTGCTGCCGCCCGCCGATCCCCGGCCGGAGATCCGCGGGCTCAAGCCGCCGCTGGACCCACCGTGGTGGGCGCGGGTGCCCTGGTGGGCGCTGGGGGCGGCGGTCGCGCTGGGCGCGCTCGTCTGGTGGTGGCGCCGCCGGCGCCGCGCCCGGGGGGCACCCGAGCGGGCGGGGTCGGCCGCCGCCGCCGCAGCGGTGCCGGCGCACCTCGAGGCCCTCGCCGCCCTCGACGCGCTGGTGGCGGAGCGCCTGGCGGAGCAGGGACGCTGGTACGAACACCAGTCGCGGCTGACGGAGATCGTGCGCCGCTTCCTCGAGCGCCGCTTCGGCTCGCCGCAGCCCGGATACACGACGCGCGAGCTCTGCCTGCACCTGGCGTGGCGGGGCGTGGCCGGAGGCGAGGTGGAACGGTTGCGGACCCTGCTGCGCGTCGCCGACCTGGCGAAGTTCGCGCGCACCGACCCCGGGACGGAGACCGCGCGGCGCCACGAGAGCGAAGCCCGCGCCCTCATCGTGGCGTGGATCCCGGATGAGGGCGGAGCGGCCGGCGGGGATCCCCTCGCCACGCCGGCCGCGGACGCGGGCCCAGACCCGGCCGACGCCGGCCGGGCGAAGGCCGGGTAGGAGGCGGCATGCGCTGGGCGTTCCCCTGGGCCTTCCTCGCGCTGCTCGTGCTGGGCGCGCTGCTCGTCTGGCGGCGGCGGCGGCGGGAGTACCGTGCCCCCGGTCTCGGCTTCTCGACCACCGGCTGGCTGGGCGGGCGCGGCCACCCGCCGCGCTGGCCGGGGTGGCTGCTGGCGGCGGGCCTCGGTTTGCTCACGCTGGCTCTGGCCCGGCCGCAGGAGGGCGTGCGCGAGCGCGAGCTGCGCGAGCGCGGGGTCGACATCGTGCTGGCGCTCGACATCTCGACTTCGATGCAGGCCGAGGACCTGCAGCCCGACAATCGCCTGGCGGTGGCCAAGCGCGTGGCCGAGGACTTCGTGATGCATCGGCGCCACGACCGGGTCGGCCTGGTGGCGTTCGCCGCCACGGCGTTCACGCAGTGTCCCCTGACCCTCAATCACACGGCGCTCGTCGGCCTGCTGCGCCGGCTGGACTTCGGCATGGTCGAGGACGGCACGGCCATCGGCATGGGGCTGGCCACGGGGGTGAACCGGCTGCGCCAGTCGACCAGCAAGAGCAAGGTCGTGATCCTGCTCACCGACGGCATCAACAACCGCGGCGCGGTCGACCCGCTCACCGCCGCCCAGCTGGCGCACGCCCTGGGCGTGCGCGTGTACACCATCGGGGTGGGGACCACCGGCCTGGCGCCCGTGCCGGTGGACGACCCGCAGTTCGGTCGCCGTTACGCGCGCCTGCCCGTGGAGATCGACGAGGCCATCCTGACCCAGGTCGCCTCGCTCACCGGCGGGCGCTACTTCCGGGCCCGGGACACGCAGGCCCTCGCCGCCATCTACCGCGAGATCGACCGCCTCGAGCGCTCCGAGGTCACCGACGTGCAGTACGAGGAGTGGATCGACCGCGGGCCGCTGCTCTGCGCCCTGGCCTTCGCCCTCCTGGTGGCGGGGTGGGCGGCGGGCCTGGGCCGCTTCGCGAGGGTGCCGTGATCGACTGGGGCGAGCCCCGCCTGCTCATCCTCGGCCTGGCGAGCCTGGCGCTGCTGGTCGCGCTCCTGGCGCGGTCGCGGCGCAAGCGGCGCTGGGCGCTCGAGCAGCTCGCCGGGGCCGCCCTGGCGCCGCGGCTGACGCGGGCCGTCGACGAGCGCGCCGTGCGCTGGCGCAGCGGGCTGCGGCTGGCGGCCCTGACCGCACTGGTCATCGCCGCCGCCGGGCCGCGCTGGGGTCGCGAGGTGGTGCGGGTCAGCGGGCAAGGGTCGGACCTCGTGCTGGTCTTCGACGTGTCGCTCTCGATGGACACGCGCGACGTCCCCCCGTCGCGTCTCGAAGAGGCCAAGCGGGAGGCTCTGGCCCTCGTCGACGGGCTGGGCGGCGATCGCGTGGGGGTGGTGGCGTTCGCCGGCGACGCGGCCGTGATGTGCCCTCTGACCCTCGACTACTCCGCGGTGCGCGTGCTGGTCGGCTCGCTCGCCAGCGGCACGCTGTCCCAGCCGGGCACCGACCTGGGCCGCGCCCTGCGCGCCGGGCTGGAGCTGCTGCCCAAGAGCCGGCCGGGGGAGCAGGCGATCGTGCTCTTCACCGACGGCGAGGATCTGGAGCGGGCCGGCCGGGCGGCCGGCACGCTGGCGGCCCGCCGGGGCGTGCGGGTCTTCGCGGTCGGCGTCGGCACCCCCGGCGGTCAGGCGATCCCGGTGCGCGACGACGACGGCCGAGAGATCGGACTCAAGCGCGACGCCCGTGGCGGCATCGTGCTGAGCCGTCTCGACGAGCGGCTCCTGCGCGAGATCGCCCGGCAGACGCGCGGCGCCTACTTCTCCGCGGCGCACCCCGGCGGCGAGGTGTCGCGCCTGCGACGGGCCGTGGCCCGCGTCGAGCGCGGGCACCGGGAGGGGCGGCTGGGGACGCGCCCGGTCGAGCGCTTCGCGCTGTTCGCGTGGCTGGCGTGGGCGGCGTGGGTGGCGGCCTGGCTGCTGCCGGCACGGCGCCGCCTGAGCGCGCTGGAGGCGGCGCGCGGGCCGGCGACGGTGCTGGCGGTGCTGGCGGCGCTGGCGTTGCTGCCCGGCGGCGCCGGAGCCGGGGCGCTCGAGAAGGGCAACGCGGCGCTGCGCCGCGGCGACGCGGCGGGCGCCGCGGAGGCGTACCGGGAGGGGCTGGCGAAGCGCCCCCGCGACCCGCGGCTGCTCGCGAACCTCGGCCAGGCCCTCTACCGGCTGCGCGACTTCACCGGCGGCGAGGGCGCCTTCACGCAGGCGCTGTCGGCTGCTGAGGGCCGCCTGGGGACGCGCGACCAAGCGCACTTGACGTACGACCGCGGCAACACCCTCTTCCGCCAGGAGCGCTACGCGGAAGCGGCCGACGCCTACCGGCGCGCGCTCGAGCGCCTGCCGAACGACTCCGACGCGCGCTTCAACTTCGAGGCGGCGCTGGCGCGGCTGCGCGAGCCGCCGCAACCGGCAGGCGGAGGAGGCGGAGGGGGTGGATCGGCCGGCGGCGGGGGAGGGGGCGCCGCGCAGCCGACTCCCACTCCGGTCAAGCCGCAACCGGCGCCGGCGCCGCAGGCCCAGACCGGGCCCCAGGCAGAGCGCCAGCCCGCCTCCGGCACGCTGACCCGCGAGGCCGCGCAGCGCATCCTCGAAGCCCTCGCCGAGGAGGAGGCGACGGCACAGAAGCGGAAGGGCCAGGCGCGCGCGGTGAGCGAGCGCCGGGGGCGCGACTGGTGAGACGGGCGTGGCGCGTGGCCCTGTTGCTGGCGCTGCCGGCGATGGCGACGTGGCCGTCCGCGGCTCGGGCGGCCCCGACCGCCCGCTCGTTGCTGGAGCGCTCGCAGCTGACGCTCGGCGAGGCTACCGAGTGGGTGGTCGTGCTCGAGAACGCCGGGAGCTCGGCGCCCGAGCCGCTGTTCTACCCGCCGGACTGGGCGCGAGTCCAACCGCTCGGCACCTCGCAGAGCATGTCCATCGTCAACGGCCGGTTCGCGAGCGCGACGAGCTACCGGTTCCTGCTGGTGCCGGCCCGCACCGGCCGGCACACGCTGCCGGCGGTCGCCTTCGAGATCGGCCGCACGCGCGTCACCAGCCCGCCGGTCCCGGTGGACGTCCTGCCTCCGGCGCCCGGCGGCGAAGCGCCCGGGCGCGGCGGGTCGCGACTGCGGCTGGTGGCCACACTCGACAAGCCCGCCGCCGTGGTGGGAGAGCCGGTGCGCCTCACGGTGCGCTTCTACCTGGGCATGCGGCTGGCAGCGGACCCCCAGTACCGCGCCCCCGATGTGGCCGGCTTCTGGGCCGAGCCCGTGTCGGTGCCCCGCTCTTACTATGTGGACGAGGGCGGGTCGCGCTGGCTGGTGAGCGAGACGCACACCGTCCTCTATCCGACCGTCCCCGGGCGGCTGAAGGTGGGGGCCGCGAAGATGCTCTGCGCCCTGCCGGCGCCGGGAGCGCAAGCCGAGCCGGACCCGCTGAGCAGCCTGCTGGGCGGGTCCGGAGGCGGCAGCGAGGTCGTGGAGGCGCAGAGCCGCCCGCTCTTCGTGGACGTCACCACGCCGCCGGCCGACGGGCGCCCCCGGGCTTTTCGCGGCACGGTCGCCGACGTGACCCTGTCGCTGCGCCCGGAGCGCACGCGGGTGCGCGCCGACGAGACGATCAACCTGGCGCTGCGGTTGAGCGGCACCGGGAACCTGCGCCTCGCCGCGCCGCCGGCGTGGCCGGCGCTCGACGACTTCGAGCTCTACAGCCGCAGCACCCGCGACTCGATCGACCTCGAAGGGGCGACGCCGTCGGGCACCAAGGTGCTCGAGTTCGCGCTGCTGCCCAGGCGCCGCGGGCAGCTCACCATCCCGGCCCTCGAGTACGCGACCTTCGTGCCGGGCCGCGGCTACCAGGTGACGCGCAGCGCGCCGATCGCGGTGCAGGTGGACGCGCCGCTGGCGGAGGTCGGAGGCGCGCGCTCGCTGACGCCGCTCGAGGTGCCGCGGGGGGTGCGGCGCCCTCCGGGCCCGTGGGCCGGCTGGCTGGCCGCGCTCTTGGGGTCGGGAAGCGCTGCTCTGGCCGCAGCCTGGCTGGCGCGCGGGCGGCGCGCGGGGCACGGCGAAGCGGCGGAGAGCGCGGTGCGTGGAGCCCGCGAGCGCCTGGCCGAGCGCCGGGGCCGCGGCGACCTCGCGGCGTACTACGGGGAGGCGGAGCGCATCCTCGGCGACCCGCACGCCCTGGGGGGCGAGCCGCTCGCGCCCGCCGGCGAGGAAGAAGGGGCCCGGCGCCTGCTGCTCGGCCGCGCGCAGGCCGCGCGCTACGCGCCGGGCGGCTTGGAGGCCGAACTCGAGAGCTTCGCCGCGCTACTCGATCGGCATCTCGAGGCGCGCCTCGGCCGGGTCCGCCGCGCCACCCGTCCACGGCGGGCGCGATGGGCGGCGCTGGCGGGGTTTGCGACGCTGGCGCTCGCGGGCGCTGCCTACGGAGGCTGGCGGATCGCGGCGTCACGCCCCCCCGAGGTGCTCCTCGCGGGATGGCGCGCGGCCGCGCAGAGCCTCGGCTCGGGCGACCGGGCGCGGGCCGCCGCGCAGCTCTCCAGCCTCTGGAGCGCGGGCTACCGCGGCGGGCCGCTGGCCGCACAGTGCGCCCTCGCGGAACTCGGGGGGCGCCGTCTGGGCGCGGCGGCGCTCTGGGCCGAGCGGGCGCGGCGTGAGAGCCCGCGGGACCCGTTCGTGCGCAGCGTGCGGGGGGTGCTCGATGAAGAGGGCGCGCTCCCCGGGCACCCGGAAGGACTGGGCACATTGCTGACCTGGCGGGAGGCGGCACTGGCGGCGGCGCTGGCGTGGGCGCTCGGCGCGCTGGCGTGGGCGCTCGGCAGCCTGGCGGCGGGGCGGCGCCGGCGCCTGCTGCGCTCGGGTGCGCTGGCGCTGGCCGGTCTCGCGTTGCTCGCAGCGGCGGTGACCTTCGGAGTGTGGCGGGCCGGCTTCGCGGCGCGCGGGGCGGTGATCGTGGAGGCGGTGCCGCTGCGGGCCGCCCCGGCCGGGCGCGAACAGCTGGATCTCGAGCCGGGACGCCTGGTCGAGTTCCGGGAGGCGAAGGCGGGCTGGGTGCGCATCGGGCTGGGCGGCGGGCTGCAGGGCTGGGTGCCCGCGACGGCGCTCGACCGGGTGGCCGCGCCGCAGCCGCCCGGCGCCCGCGCGGCTCCAAGTTAGAGACGGCGCGGCTCGACCGGCAGGTGGAGAGCGAATGCGCCGACCGGTCCGTCTTCACCGTCCACTCCCTGACCCGCCCGCTGCCCCGGTGGCTCGAAGTCATGCGCCGCGCGCTCGGCGGGGCGAGGGTCCCTTGAACGGGCGGCCCGACTCTGCTAGCTTGGGGCCACAACGGAGGAGGTCTTCCCTTGGCAGTCGACGTGCAAGTGGTGCTCGAAACCTTCGACCCCGCCCTCTTCCTCCCGGCCCTCGCGGCTCCCGACAAAGACAGCGTCCTGCAGGAACTGGTCGCGCACGTCCAGGCGCGAGGGCTGGTGCGTGACGCCGTGCCGCTGCTCGAGATGCTGCGCAGCCGGGAGAGCCTCGGCTCTACCGGCATCGGCCATGGCGTCGCGGTGCCGCACGGGCGCTCGCTGGCGGTGCCGCGGCTGGTGGCCGGCTTCGCGCGCCACGCCTCCGGCGTCGCCTGGGGCGCGGTGGACGGCAAGCCCGTGAAGCTCATCTTCCTCATCCTGGCGCCGCCGCTCGAGCAGCCGACCCGCTACCTGCCTTTCCTCGGCCGGATCGTCGAGGCGGTGAGCGATGCCGACCGGCGCAAGCGCCTGTCCAAGGTGACCACGTACGAAGAATTCCGGGGGGCCCTGCGCGATGCCCTCGCGTGAGGCCCGGGGAGCGAGGGAGGGCGTGAAGCCCACAGCCGCCGACGCCGCCCGCCGCTCCGCCGCGGCGCGCGACGTGCTCACGGCCCTCGTCAAGCTGCAGGACCTCGACCTCATGATCCGCGAGGCCACCGACCCGCACCAAGCCGACGCGGTGAGCAAGATGGGATTCAAGACGGAGGGTGTCGGGCTGTTGCACGCCGCCCGGCAGGCGCTGGCCGCCGAAGTGGAGCCGCGCTTGCTGCGCATCTACGACGCCGCGGCCCGCCGTTACGGGGGGCGCGCGCTGGTGCCCGTCACCAACCGCACCTGCCTGGGCTGCTCGGCCGTGCTGCCGACCGGGCTCATCCCCGACCCCAAGCGCATCACCAGCTGCCAGTCCTGCGGCCGCATCCTCTACCCGCTGTAGAACCGGTCGGCCCACCCTGGGTGGCCGCGCCGGCGGCGTCGCCGGGCCGCGGTCCGGCCGGGTTGCGGACGGCGGCACGCCTTTGCTAACGTTTGCACGCCGGGCGCGGAGGTGGAATTGAGAGTCTTTCGTCTGCTGCTGGCCGCGGTCTGGCTGGCGACCACGACGGGCTGCTCGCAGGCGCAGCTGGTGGCGAAGGCCGACGCCATGCGGGCCGGTGAGCTGAAGAACGCGACGGTGCTGACGCGCACCGGGGAGACGTACTTCTTCGAGCGCGCCGCGGTCACCGCCGACAGCTTGAGCGGCTTCGCGCAGGAGACACGCGCCGTGTACCTGGCCGGCGGCGAGTTGCAGGAGGTCACCGAGGACCGCCAGGTGTACCTGGCGCTGGCCGACGTCGAGCAGCTCTCGGTGGCCAAGCGCGACTGGAAGCGCGCCGGGCTCTGGGCGCTCGGCATCGCCGCCGTGGCCGGCGCGATCGTGGTGATCGCCGGCCAGAGCTCGAACGACGACGCCAGCGGCGGCGGCGACGGGAGGCCCCCGAAGCCGCCGGAGTGAGCCCCCGGCAACGCCGTCCGCCGTCCGCCCCGCAGCCCCCATCGTCGGCCTCGCCCCCGCCGAGGAGCGCATGCCGAGCGCCGGCCTCCGCCTCGTTTGGCGGCCGCGGAGCTTCGCCTTCGCCGCCGCATCCGCAGAACTGATCCGTCGGGTGGTCGAGGATCTGGGCTTGGCGCCTCGCCTCGCCCGCGTCGAGATCGTGGTGCGCCCGCGACCGCGCGGCGACGACGCCTGCATCGAGTGGAGCGGCCGGGGCCGGCTGCGCGTGCGGCTGCGCCTCGACGCGGGGAACTTCCTCACGGCCGCCGGCCGGCGCGCCTGCGCCGCCAGGAGGACCGGCATGAGCACTCTGCCGCCGCGCCGCTTCTCGCGCCGCGCCCTCGCGGCCACCCTCTACCACGAGTTCGGGCACGTGGCCGACGACGTCGCCCTCGGGATCCACGCCGGCGGCGTGGAAACCCGGAGACAGCCGGGATTCAACGAGGCCTGGAACGTCTGGATCGACGGCCGGCTGGCGCGCCGCGGCATCCCGGGAGTGCCCCGCGGGGAGCGGTGGCGCCACTTCCTCCGCGCTTTTCCGCCGCCGCGCCACGGGACGGCGGGGCGGCCCGCCGAGTGCGGCCACCGGCGGGAATTCGCGGCGCTGTGGGGTGCGGCGCACCTGTCGCGCTCGGCGCTCGAGGCGGCGGCCCGCCGCCTGGGGGCGTGATGGCGGCGGGGTGACGGCGCTGGCGCGGCCGGGCCGGCGCGGTTAGTCTCCGCCTGAGAACGCCGCCGGCAACCCGAGGGGCCGGGCCAGCCTGTGTCGCCGCCC
>Ga0315286_10003955_pt1 | contig 14127 bp, 6 predicted proteins | sample YL17G10_0_MG_FD_205038 | JGI IMG/M metagenome (GOLD analysis project Ga0315286, IMG submission 205038) | Sediment microbial communities from Yellowstone Lake, YNP, Wyoming, USA - YL17G10_0 | ecosystem: Environmental > Aquatic > Freshwater > Lake > Sediment | place: USA: Wyoming | collected...
CATCCACTTCCATGAAAATCAGGCCACCCAGGCCGGCGCGCTTCATGGCTTCGAAATCCGCGGTGAGGCCTTCGCGCGTGAGGTTGCCATCCATGACGAAGTAGTAAACCCACGGCCGGGCCGAGTCGGGCGGTTGGAGGAACCCGGATTCCAGGTTGTCCGTCGCGTCCGCCGGGAGGGCGGCCGCCACGGTCATCTGAGCGACCAGGAGGCTGCTCAACACGGCGAGCACGTTCACGGTTCCGAGGTTGAGTGGCGATTCATCCTCACGCAAACCAAAACCGCCAACACGCGGTTTGACCATTCGAAGGTCCAACCACAGAGTACAAAGCCGCTCAAACGCGAAAAACGCCGAACACGCGAGAGACGTTTCCGGGGTCCTTTTCGAGTGTTTGGCGTGGTCAGCGGTTCGTCTTCGTTTCACCATGAAATAGGCGCCCGGTTGGGGAGGATCGGGCAACCCGACGCACACCAGTGGACACGGATAAACCGACTCGAAGCTCCATCGGAGCGAAAGACGATAGCCCAGGGCAACGCCCTGGGAACCCGAACCCCCAAAGCCATTCAAGCCCTGAAGGGGCGGCACGGAATCAACGTCAGGGAACGCAGAGAACACAGCGCGGCAAAGCCGCAACCAGGAATCTTGGTTCTTCACGGAATGCCGGGAGAACGAGGACGCTCGGTTTGGGGTGGCCGGTCAGAAGTCGCGCCAGCGTTTGGACTGCGCGTGCTTGAAGCACCGCTTTCCCTTCGCCGCGACACGCCCAGCCTCGCCCCACGGCAGCCGGTGCCCCAAAGCCAAAGCGCCGGTGAAACCGGACGCACTCCAAACGCTGGCGCGAGTAACCTACCACGAGACTCGTCCGCTTCCGTCCGTTCACCCCGGAATTGCGTGAAGAACCAAAATCTTGCTGCAAAAACAAGATTCTGACGAATAGCAGTGCGGGGACCGCCGAGGAGGCCAACCGCGAAAAACGCCGAACACGCGAAAGAGGATAGCCGCAAAAAGGCACAAGATGCGCAAGACAGGACTCCCCGGTTTGACTTGTGGGCCTCGGTGTAGCCATCGCGGAATTCTCGCAGGCCGCACAACCCTGCCCGTCCTCCATCTTCCGTTCTCGTCGGCTGCGGCTTCGCCGCGCTGCGTTCTCTGCGCTTTGAGACCCGGAGCCTTCCTCGACTTCGGGATTGTTTCACAACCGCGCCCCGCGTAATCTGCCCGCGTCGCAAAAAACCGGGGCCCGCGTAACGCAGGTGCTTGGCCGCGGCGAAGCGGAAAGCGGAGCCGGGGCGCGCCTGCCGGACTTCGGTTGACGGAAGAAACAGAAACGAACCAAGACCAGATTATTTCAAAAACACATTTCGCGTAAGCTTCGGCTGCTGTCTCTCTCGAAACGGGCAAACTTCGACTTCAAAGACGGCGCTGGAAGACACGCCCACTCGGGCGTGTCCGAAAGCGTTCTTTGAAGGGCACGCCCGTGCCTGAGAGGGAGCGTGATTAGGTCACGCCCCTTCTATTTCAGGCACCGCGTCCCCTTCACTGGAACAAGCCATCTGACAGGGCTGAACGCAGACGCGAGCGATTCAGCCCATGCCACGCAAACGAGCAGCAGCAGGAGCGCCCCCAGGTTCCTCCACTGGCGACGCCGTTACCAGCTACAAACACCCCGCCAAGCGGAAGAATATCCCGCCCGCGGGACTGGAAGCGCAGGGCGTCCTCCAGGAAGCGCCCCGGCTGCGCTACGAATACAATCCCCATCTTCCGCCCGTCCTGCGCTCCGGCACCGACCCCGCGGCGGCCGACGAACTCCCCGAGCTCCTCGCCACCGCGCGCCAGCGCCCGTTGTCCGATAAGGAGGCGAGGCTTCTCGCCGCCGCGCTCCGCAAACACGAGCCGTGGCTGGAGTGGAGCGGCAAGCGGGAAAAACCGTGGTTCGAGGTCGAGCCGGTCGCGCTGCACATGCACGAGCGCATTTCCACGCAAGCCATCCTGCGCGTGCTGGCACGCGAGGATGTCGAGCGCGATCTCTTTGCCGATCCGCAGCATGATTACGCCAAGGCGGTGCAGTTCTATCAGCACGACATGGACTGGGCGAACCGCATGATCCTCGGCGACTCGCTCCAGGTCATGGCCAGCCTCGCCCGGCGCGAAGACCTCGCGGGCCGGGTGCAGATGATCTACCTCGACCCGCCCTATGGCATCAAATTCGCCTCGAACTTCCAGCCCCAGCTCGGCCAGCGCGACGTGAAGGACCGCGAGCAGGACCTCACCCGCGAGCCGGAGATGGTCAAAGCCTACCGGGACACCTGGACGCTCGGCATCCACTCCTATCTCGCCTACCTGCGCGACCGCCTCGCCATAGCCAGCGAACTCCTCACAGACTCCGGCAGCATCTTCGTGCAGATCAGCGATGAAAATCTGCATCGCGTCCGGTGTGTGATGGATGAGGTGTTTGGGCAGAACAACGCAATTGCCGTGATTGCGTTCAAGAAAACCGGTTATCAAGCGGCCAAGTTGCTTCCATCTAACTACGACTACCTCCTGCTCTATGCGAAGGACATCGAAAAGATGAAGTATCGGCAGGTTTACATTCCCAAACTGGAGTCGAGCGCTTTTGTCGGACAAGACTTGTGGTGTGACGATGAGAACTTACTTCGAAGGCGTTTAACTTCCGAAGAGCTGGATCAACTGGAGGCGACTACGCAGAAGGTCAGAGTGTTCCGCCACAAGCTCGCCGAAGGAGCAGGCGCGTCTGGCAACATCGATCCGTTCCCATGGGAGGGTCGCAATTTCAGACCGAAAGAAGGAAAGCATTTTTCGACCACGCCTGAAGGGATGGAACGGCTTTCAAGAGCCAATCGCCTGATTGGCTTTGGGAAGTCGCTTCGCTTTGTCAATTTCCTCGACGACCATTCAGTTACACCTGTCACGACTACTTGGCCAGACACGGTAGTCAGCGGCTTCTCAGATCCGCAGCTTTATGTTGTCCAGACTGCGACGAAGGCCGTCGAGCGCTGTCTTCTGATGACGACAGACCCCGGCGACCTGGTGTTGGACCCGACGTGCGGGAGTGGAACGACGGCGTATGTGGCTGAGCAGTGGGGGCGGCGCTGGATTACCTGCGATTCCAGCCGCGTGGCGCTGGCATTGGCCAAACATCGGTTGATGACGGTGAAGTTCGATTACCAGCAGCTTCGCCCATTGAGTGCGGAGGACGTGTCGCGCAATCCGCACGGAACGTGGCTCACCGACCCGACGGGCAAGGTGTCCGGCAAGGCGACCTTCCAGTGCGAAACGGTCCCACACGTCAAGCTGAGCAGCATTTCTCGAAACACTTCGCTTGATCCCATCTTCGCCAAACACGAACCGAAACTCGCCGAGAATCTGGAAAAGCTGAACCGCGAAGCCGCCAAGGTCGGCGCAGTGTTGAAGGAGAAGTTGGTGGGGAAGCTGATTCATAAGCATCGCAAGGAAGGCACGAACGCTGTCACGGATGCTGATATGCGCCGCTGGCTGCTGCCGAACACGCAGGCAGTGTTGATCCGATCCTTCCCCGCTAAGAAGCCGCTCAAGGGCGTGACGCCAAAGCAGGCGGAGGCTTATCGCACCGCGATTCCCAAAGGCGGCTGGAAGCAATGGGAGGCGCCCTTTGACACGGATGCCGACTGGCCAGAGCCATTGCAGGACGCGCTAACCGCCTACCGCGCTGCGTGGCGGGCGAAGATGGACGAGGTGAACGCTTGCATTCGCGCTAATGCCGTGATGGATGAGCTTGTGGACAGGCCCGAGCCAGTGAAAGGCGTGGTGCGGGTGAGCGGCCCATTCTCGATGGAAGGCGTCATCTCCGTGGAAGATGGCCCCGACACGCCGATCGGCGGAGCGCCGGGCGAGTTGGAGACTTTCGATGGCGAGACGGCGGTGAAGAACGCGGAGGCCCATCTCGACACGATCATCCGCCTGCTCAAGGCGAGCGGCGTGGATTTCCACGGCAACAAGAACATGAAGTTCAGCCGCCTTGATCCGTTGGCCGGTGCATCGCTCATCCACGCCGAAGGCGATTGGATGAACGGCGACAAAAATGAGCGCCGGGTGGCGGTGAGTGTCGGCCCGGCCGTCGGCAACATTTCGTCAATGCAGGTTGAGGACGTGATCCGCGACGCGAACCGCAAAGGCTACGATGACGTGGTCTTCGCCGGATTCGGATTCGACGCGACGGCGCAAGATGCCATCGAGAGCGGCAGTCACCCGAAGCTTCGGCTGCACATGGCGCTCATCCGCCCGGACGTGGCGATGGGCGACCTGCTCAAGACTCAGCCCGGCAGCCAGCTTTTCACCGTCTTCAGCGCCCCGCGCGTAAAAGGCCCGACGAAGCAGGCGGACGGCGAGTTCACCGTGGAGGTCGAGGGTATGGATGTCTATGACCCGGTGAGCAACACGCTTTTCCCCACGGACAAGGAACGCATCGCCGCGTGGTTCCTGGACGCGGATTACGACGGGCGGACGTTCTGCATCTGCCAGGCGTTTTTCCCGGACAAGAGCAAGTGGGACAAGCTGGCGAAGGCACTCAGCGATGTTGACGTGATCGAGGAGGATGCCTTCGAGGCGTTGAGCGGGCTGACGAGCCTGCCCTTCCCGCGACCCGAGCGGCTGGGCAAAGGCGAAGCGTGGCACGTGGCCGTGAAGGTTATTGACCCACGCGGGAATGGCGGAATGCGGGTGCTCACCATCAACTGAACCGAGGAATCCCATGCCTGAAATCCAGATTCCCATTCAGCCGGTCGAGAACCCAATTCTCTGTTCACCCTACAAGGAGCCGGACCAGCACTGGCTTTACGACACGAGCACCGGCATCCCCACAAAGACACCAGGGCGCCGTGATGCCAGCTATTGGTTCAAGTCCGAGCGCACGGGCACGGCGCAGATGTCGCTGCTGGCCGAGGAAGAACGGGACGACTTGCCGCTGGTGAACGCTCTGCGCCAGGACGTGCGACGGTGGCGGGCATCGGGCTGGGAGAACGCGAGCGAAACAACGAAGAAGCTCCTGCGCCATTGGTGGCGCGAGGATCGCGGGCGGCGGCTGTTCTTCTGCCAGGTGGAGGCGGTGGAGACGATCATTTACCTGCGGGAGATTCTGGCGCTGGGCAAGAAGCCGCGCTGGACGCCAAAGCTGACAATCGAAGAGTTCAAGATTCTCGGAGAAGGGCGAAACCCGCGTCCACACGAATGGGTAACGAGGATCGCACAACATCCGAAGCTGGCCGACATTCCGAACGAACCGGGGTTGAAGCCCATCGGCCGCTACGGTTGCAAGATGGCCACCGGCAGCGGCAAGACGGTGGTGATGGCGATGCTCATTTCGTGGGCGTTCTGCAATCGCGGCACCAAGCCCGGAGATCCTCGCTTCCCGCGCCGTGCGCTGGTGGTTTGCCCGAACCTTACAATCAAAGAGCGGTTGAACGTGCTGCGGCCCGGCGACCTGAACAACTACTACGAGCAGTTCGACATCGTGCCGTCATCGCTGCGCCCCGAACTGGCGAAGGGCAAGGTGCTGGTGACGAACTGGCATTGGCTGGCACCGGAGGCGGAGGTCCAGAACGTGGGCGGCGCGCCGATCGTGAAGCTCGGCGCGGAGAGTGCCGAGGCTTTTGCGCGGAACCGGTTGGGCGGCTTGTGGGACGAGGAGCCGCTGATGGTGCTGAACGATGAAGGCCATCACGCCTACCGGCCTGCGCCCGTCGGCGAAGATGTGAAGCTTACTGCCGAGGAAAAGGCCGACCGCGAAGAGGCGACGGTGTGGGTGAGCGGGCTGGACAAGATCAACGCGGCCTGCGGCATCGGTATCTGCGTGGATATGTCGGCCACGCCCTTCTACATCCATGGCAGCGGCTACCCGGAAGGCTCGCCGTTTCCGTGGATCGTCAGTGACTTCTCGCTCGTGGATGCCATCGAGAGCGGCATCACGAAGATCCCGCGCCTGCCGGCGATTGATAACACGGGGCGGCCCGATCCCAAGTATTTCAAGCTCTGGGAACACATCACCCGCGATCTGAAGGCGGGCGAGAAGCTGAACGGCGGCAAGCCTAAGCCCGAGGTGGTTTATCGCAAAGCGGAGGATGCGTTGCTGACGCTGGCGGGTGAGTGGAAGCAGAAGTTGGATCAAGTGACTTCATCTGCCCCCGGCCAGGACCGGACTCCCCCGGTCATGATCGTGGTCTGCGACAACACGGACATTGCGAAGCATTTCTACCAGGCGATTTCAGGCGAGGAACTCATTGAGGCAGATGTGCCCGACGATGAGGACGACGACGAGGATGAGACTCCGAAGCGCAGGAAGAAAAAGCCAAAGGCGCAGAAGCATTACGGCACGGGGCTGTCGGGCTTCCCGGAATTGTGGAACCGCAAAGGCGCCGAGGTGACGCTGCGCATCGACTCCAACTTGCTCGCTGCCGCCGAGAGCGAAGATCCGAAGGCGACGAGGAAGGAAGCCGCGGAAGAACTGCGGAAGATTGTTTCAACGGTGGGCAGGCCGGGCGAGGGGGGTGAGCACATCCGCTGCGTCGTCAGCGTGAACATGCTGAGTGAAGGATGGGACGCGAACAATGTGACGCACATCCTCGGTCTGCGGGCGTTTCACAGCCAGTTGCTTTGCGAACAGGTAGTGGGGCGCGGTCTGCGGCGGATGGATTACACACCGGACCCGCAGACCGGGCTACTGACGGCGGAATACGTGGACATCTTTGGCGTGCCGTTCTCACTGATCCCGTTCAAGGGCCGCGAGCCCAAGGGAGGACCGCCGCCGGAAGACCCTCCCAAGCACGAAGTCATGGCGCTGCCGGAGCGGAAGGCGTTCGAGATTCGGTTTCCCATCGTCGAGGGCTACGTGGTTTCGCTGAAGCGAAACCTGGTGACGTGCGCTGTCCGCGACGTGGAGTGCACCGGACTCGATGCGTGGAGCACGCCGACGGATGCCTTCGTTCGGCCGCAGGTAGGTTATCAGATCGGGCACCCGAGCGCCCACGGCGGCTTTGGTTTCGAGTTGGTCAACCGGCAAACCTATTACGACTCGGTCCATCCGCAGACCATCGAGTTTGAGATGACACGGGAAATTGTGCGGGCGCTCACCGAGGCGGCGCATCCGGGCAAGGAGCGGCTGCGGCGCGTGAGCCGGAGCGCCTTGTTTCCGCAAGTGCTGCGCATCGTGCAGAGCTATGTCCGGGAGCGAGTCGAGTTCAATGGGCTGCATCCGTGCGAGGTGGGCTTGCAGACCTACGCGCAGCGGATCATCGGGCTGTTGATTGCCGGCATCACACCTGACGACGGCAAAGGCGAGGCCCCGCTGCTGCCGAGGCTGAATCGCTACAAACCTATTGGCAGCACGGAGAGCGTTCATTTCAAGACGGTAAAGCCGGTGCAGGTGACTGGCGCGAGTCACCTGAACTTCGTCGCGTGCGATACGAATTCCTGGGAGCAGGCGGCGACGTTCCAGCTAGAAAAGCTGGCGAAGGAGGGAAGCGTCTTTTGCTACGCACGGAACGACCGGCTTGAGTTCAACATCCCCTACGAGCTTTACGGGAATCCGCAGGTCTATGAACCGGACTTTATCGTCCGGCTTCGCAACCCGCTGAATGTGGTGCTCGAAATCAAAGGCAAGTCACATGAGGACACGGACGCAAAACACCAGGCAGCGCGGCGCTGGGTGTCCGCGGTGAACCATTGGGGGCGACTCGGCGAGTGGGATTTTCTTGTGTGTCGTGAGCCCCAGCTGCTGGCGCACGGTTTTGCGAAACTGATTGCCGCACGCAAAGAGCGGCTTAAGGCGGTTGCGGCCGAACTGCGGTCCAGGGCTGAACATGAAGTGAGCCGTCTGCGCTCACTCGGTTGGACGCAGGCTGACTTTGCGCGGGCGCTGCGGGAATTGCTGGAGACGAAGGAGACAGAGTGACTGTGCAGAACCAGCACTATCGAGTTGTCCTGGACACCAATCAGGTGGTGGGAGCTGGAACCCGCTGGCTGGACTACGGAGTTCCGGCCCCTGACACGAACACGCACCGCCGGGTTCTCATTCGCGTAGCCGAGTCGCACACGGGGCTCTACTGCGGAAAGGTAGTTGGCGAATACTTGGAGAAGCTGGTGGACCTTGGGCCTCCACACGATCGCGCCTTGAGGTTGATGACCTACATCATGGGAGCGTTCAGTCTCGTCACCGTGACGACCACGGCTGCCCCTGTGCCGCCGTCTGATCCAGACGACGAGATCTTTCTGCTCTGTGCCATCGACGGAGCGGCTGACTACCTTGTGTCAGAGGATCACGCGTTGCTCGAGTTGAAATCCAGCTACAGCCGACCGGCTATTGGGAAGAGCGTAGAATTGGCGGAGCCGCTCGGCGCCTAGCAGCCTGTTGAAAAAGACGCCCGGTGAGGGCACCGGGCCTACAGAGCACGTTGGTTCCCGAGGAATTCCTGTAGGCCGCGTGCCCCCACGCGGCGCTCTGGAGGTTTTTCAACAGGCTGCTAGCGCCCTTTCAGGGCTTGGAGGGTTTTTGGGGGGCGGCTTACCCAGGGCGGCGCTGCGCTTCCCCTGGGCTGTTGTCTTTCGCCCCGATGGGGCTTGGGTTTGTGGGGCGAGATGCCGGCAGGCGGCACGCAGGGTTCAGAGTGATTCCAGGCGCCGGGAACTCGAAAGCTGTTGCGCGCAGGACTCGGGGAAGGGGTTGATGCCTGGCACCCGATCGTCCACATCCGCTTCACGCCATGGAGTCCCAGAGCGCCCAGAGGTCCATCTCGTGTGCCCGTCCCGGAGTGACCTCGGGCTGCACTACCTACTCCGCTCCGTTCACTCTGCCGCTGCCGGCAGCAACGCGGCCTGCAACTCCGCCACCACTCGCTTCAGTTCCTGAATTTCGGCGTCCTTCTCGTTGAGCCGCTGGTTCAATCCCTGGATGGCCGCCAGCGCCACGCCGTCCGCATCCACCGTGGCGATGTGTTTGTCATCCGTGCCGAGCCCGAACGCGGCCCGGAAATCCTGCGCCATCGGCCCGACATGCCGCGCCTCGGTGTCGGTCTTGAAGTTCCACTCCGCGATGGGCAGCGCCGCCACCTTCTCCAGCACCTCGCGCGGATCCACGGGCCGAATGTTTTCCTTCTGGTTCCGGTCCGAGGCGCTCACGAAAGTGCCGTTGACCGTCAATCCGCCACTGGTGAGCGTCATGAGGACTAGGCCGCCAGCACCGGGATCGTTCTGGGTGTTGCTATGAACACCTCCTAGGAACCAACTGAAGCGGTAATTGGAACGCTGGTAGAGCGTGCTGCTCTGCACGCCGATGCCGTAGCCGTCTCCGTAGAGGTTGAGCATCTGGCGCGTGGTGCTGCCGAAGAACTGTGAGGTGTCCCCGTTGAGATGCACGCCGCCTTCGGCGCGGATGTTGAAGGTGTTCACGCCGGCAGAGGCAAAGCTGGCGTTCTGGCTGTCCGCCCAAACAAACGCGCCGAAGTGATTCACCCGCGATCGCCGACCGGCCGCGAAGGAGAATCCGCAATTGTCAGCCACAAGGTTGTTGGTTCCGCCCACTGTGATCGCGCTCGCGCAGTTGGTGCCGATGCGGTTGTTGTCCCCGCCTAGGATCACCGCCCAACTGCTCTCTCGCCCGATTTCATTGTCGGAACCTCCCAGGAGGATCGGGGCGATCTCCCGCCGGTCGGGATTCGGTGAGCCGAGGATATCGTTGCGGAAACCGCCGACCATCAGCCCGCCATCCACGTTGTTGCCGATCACGTTCTCGCCCCCGCCGACGACCAGGGAGATCACGGTATTGGTGCCAATGCGGTTGTCGCGTCCACCCACAATCACGGCGTGCTGGTTGTCCAGGCGGATCTCGTTCCGGGCGCCGCCACCGATGAACGCGGAGCGCTGGTTGGAGATGATCGAATTACCCACGCCCCCGACGATGACGCTCTCGGGAGCGAGGGTTTCAATGACGTTCCCCCGGCCCGCGCCGATGAAAGAGTTCGTGCTGTCGGACCCGATAGAGTTGTTGAGACCAGCCACGATGCCGGAGAAACCTGCGTCCGGCCCCACGGAATTCTGCAGGCCGCTGCCGACGAAGGAGCTGACGGAACTGGCCGTGTTGCTGCGACCTCCGGCGATCGTGCTGAAATCCCCGCTGACCGTGTTGCTCGTGCCCAAGGCCACGCTTCCCATCCCGCTGGCCGTCGTCCGTTGGCCAGCCGCCACGGAATGGTCGCCGCTGGCAGTATTGGTCACGCCCAAGGCTACGCTGCCAACACCGCTGGCTACGGTCTGTCGCCCGGCGGCCAGGGAGTAGTCGCCGCTGGCGGTCGAATCGCCCAGCGCGGTTGCATAGTCGCCGGCGGCCAGGGCTTTCCCCGCCGCCGAGGCGTACGACCCCGTGGCGGTCGAATTGCCCATGGCGGTGGCGTAATTGCCGTTCGCCGTGGAGGCGCCGAGCTCGACGTGAGCGGCCTGAATCTGTGCCACACCCGCGCCTTCGACGGTCAAGTTGCCCACGACATGGAGCGCGGCGGCGGGGGTGGTTGTGCCGATACCGACCCAGCCCTCGCTGGCCAGTCCGACCTGGACCGGGGCGCCCTCCAGCAGGGTCACCGCCGAGAAGGCCCCGGCCACCACGGTGGATCCAGACAGGGCGAGGGAACGAAGGCCCTCGAAGTGAGCGAAGCGGCCGAAGCCATCGCGGAGCACTCCCTTCAGAACCGGTGCAGTGGGCCTCGAGACATCCACTGCCGTCAGTGCCAACTCCGCGTTGGCAGCGATCCAAAGGAGGTCGCCTTGGAACAACACCCCAGCCGCGCCGGCTAGCGCGTTGAAGCCACCTACGCCATCCCTCAACGTGGCCAACCGGACCGGACTCGACGGATCGGATACGTCCACCAGCGTGACCGCGTTGTCCGTGTAAGCCGCGATGGCCAGCAGGTCGCCGGACAAAGCCACGGCCACGGGGCCGGTCAAGTTGGTGAAGCCCCTGGAGCCATTCCGGAGGGTGCTAAGGAGTCCCGGGGCGGATGGCTGGCCGATGTCCACCAGCGTCACGGCGTTGTCCGCGGAACCCGCGATGGCCAACAGGTTGCCTTGCCGCGCCACGGCCGCCGCGCCCCCCAGGTCGTTGAAGTCGTTGAACCCATCTTTCATCAAACCCAGCAGCGTCGGGCTGGTCGGATTCTGCACATCGACCAGCGTCACCGCGTGGTCGTTGAGGGCGGCCACGACGAGGAGATTGCCGGTCAAGTCCACCGCGACGGCCCCGTCCAAGTCGTTGAAACCACCAATACCGTCTCGGATCACGGCGCGCCATACGGGCGTGGCGGGGTTGGATACGTCCACCAAGGTGACCGCGTCCTCATCCCTGGCCGCCACCGCCAGGAGCGATCCGCTGAGCGCGAGGCCGGAAGCGCCGTTGAGATTCGTGAAAGGGCCTGAACCGTCCTGTGCGCTCCACCAAGACACTGGCGCGGCGGGGTTACTGATGTTGACCAGCGTGAGGGCATCATTCGCAAAGGAGCTCAGAGCGAGCAGATTGCCCGAGACAGCCACGCGGCAGTCGCCCGCCAGGTTCGTCCAGGAGCCCCGGTTATCGACCAACTCAGCCAGCCAAGTCGGGGCGAAGAGGTCCCGGCCGGTTGTGAGGTGGAGGCCGGCCTGCGGAGTGTCGGTGCCGACGCCCACGAGACCGCCGTTGGTTACCTGGACGGCGTCTGTGTCGGCGCCGCTGGGAGTGCCGAGTTGCGACACCGCGCCGGGGGCGATCTTGGCGGCGGTCACCGCCCCGTTGGCCAGCATGGCGGTGGTGATGGTCCCGCCGGGCACCGAACCGGCGCTCAAGGCATAGGGCGTGGACGTGACCGGTTGGCGTGGGGTAAGCGCGGCGAAGGCCCCGCCGCCACTGAGGCGCACGCCAATCTCCAGCCAGCGCGCGTCGCCGGTGAACACGCTCTCGCCGAAGTCGAGCGTGCGGGTGAACAGGCCGTTGCTGACCACGACCGCTGTGTTGGTCAACGGGCCGCCGACCTCAGCGCCGTCGGTGGCCGCGTCGTAAATCGCGAATCGGAAATCGTAAACCCCGTCGGCGGGCTGGCCGGCGTCGGCGAGTTTGCCCTGGTAGGTGAACGCCGTTCCCAGCGGCGCGGCGGTGAGGAGGCTGGCGGAGCAGGCCAACAGCAGGGTGAGGGGGACGTAGGTTTTCATGGCTGGATGGGGTTGGGAGGGAATCATGACATACTGAGTCTCATGCCTGCGGACACGCGTTACTCACGCCCGCCACGCCGTACCGGTTGGCGGAAAGCGCACGACGACTCCGTTGTCCCCAGGAGCGGCATTCGGAATGCGGAGGTGATTCAAGCTCAGCAGGACTGAAATGCAAGCTTAACCACAGTTAAACCACAACCCGGCGAGCCTCCTTGGGAAACCGGATCCACAAACCATTCAGGCCCTGGAGAGGAGGGAGAGATTCAACCGCAAAGGACCCGCAAACAGCAGCGCGCTGGCGACGATGTACTGCATGGATTGCTCCGGCTTGACCCACGGCCCGCCACGGCCGGGCCGAGTCCGGCGGTTGGAGGAATCCCGATTCCAGGTTGTCCGTCGCGTCCGCCGGGAGGACGGTCGCCGCGGTCATCTGAGCGGCCAGCAGGCTGCTCAAGAGGAAGGTCCAGCCTCGTGCGCTCATGGGTGGCAAGCTCGGTTTCAGAACTCGATGGCAACCGGTTTTGTTGGTCTGGATTCTGGAGATTCACTTCAGAGCCCGCCCGGGCAAAATCCATGGCGAGGCCCTGCCCCCGCAGACCGGACCAACCGCCGCGATCGGTCGAATCGGCTCCCTTCTCATACTCCGGGGGTGGCTTCCCTTGCGGGACTACGCCAGCAGTCGGCCGCAGCCGGTCCAATTCAGGCCCGGATTCTTCCCGGAGAAAGCGGAGGCGGGTTCGTCTTGCGCCGGGCCGGACAACGCTCCGAGCAGCATGACGGGCAGCAGGAGTTTGCTTTTTGACACTGCCCGGGCAAGGCAACCGTGTCCGTTGCTGCCTCCACGGAGCCAGGGTGCGTAGCCGCCGACGCGAGTCGGCGCTGATCTCTGGGGTGCCAGGGAAAGAATGCGCTGACCGACGTCCGCGGCGACCCGGAGGTTTGTGGAGGATCTAGCGCAGCGTGACGACCTGACCTGCGTCGTTGACGGCGATTTCCGCGGCTCCGGCCGGAAGGTCGCTGGTCGTGATCTTCCCTCCCGGCCACCGCATCCAGATACCCGAAGGCGCTTCCGGCGTGGCCAGCACCTGCACCGCGCTGTCCTGCGACCAGTAACCCGACCCGGCATGAATCTCACGCACCGGCCCCAGGCGTGATCCGAACACGAGTCGGAGACACACCCCCACACCGCTCGGGTTGCCGTCAAGCCCCTTGACCCAGACGCGCAACCCGGGCTTGGCTCTTTCGTTGTGGAAAAGGCAGGTTGCGGCGCCATTTTGGGTGACGGCCAGATCCAAGCGACCGTCGTGGTCGTAGTCGGCGAGTGCGGCGCCGCGTTGTTCTCCGTAAACGGTGATGCCACTGGCTTGGCCGGTCATGGGCGCGAAGCCGCCCCGACCGTTTCCTCGGAGGACCAATCCGCGGCCCGCGTCCGCACGCGAAGTTTGGGGCTGAGTGGCGAAGAAGTTCTGGCTCAGGAAGACATCCTCATGGCCGTCGCCGTCGAGATCGCCAACGCACACCGCGAAGGCGGGCGCCCATTGAGCCTCCTCAGGAAGCGGATGAGCTTCAAAGTGGTCACCGCGATTCAGAAACAGCATCGAGACCAGTGTGGCAACTTCGCGCACCCCGGCCATCTGGAACTGAGCCCCCAGCAGATCCTTCACCGACGTCAGACCGTAGGCTTGGTAGGTCGGGCAGCGATCACGCACCATGGGCAGGGCGATGCTCAGACTGGTGAAATCGCGGTCGGGAACGGCGCGGCCGCCGGCCGCTTCCACGTAAGCCTCGATGAGATCCACCGTCCCGTTCTGGTCGAAGTCGCCGTAGTAGATCTGCCTGGGTTGCGTCTGGCTGGCGCGGTACTGGGTGTTGAGTCCCCAGTTCGAGGCCACGATGTCGAGACGGCCATC
>Ga0315286_10003956_pt1 | contig 14125 bp, 10 predicted proteins | sample YL17G10_0_MG_FD_205038 | JGI IMG/M metagenome (GOLD analysis project Ga0315286, IMG submission 205038) | Sediment microbial communities from Yellowstone Lake, YNP, Wyoming, USA - YL17G10_0 | ecosystem: Environmental > Aquatic > Freshwater > Lake > Sediment | place: USA: Wyoming | collected...
CGGGCAGCGGGAAGTGCACGCGCAGGTCTTCGACGCGCAGCAACTCGGCGCGCTCGCTGTCAGTCGGCATCGTGGTGGCAGGCACTGAGGTGCTGCGGCGCGACCTCGCGCAGCGCTGGACGCGCCGATTGGCAGCGCGCATCGGCGCGGCCGCAGCGCGGGGCGAACGCACAGCCCGGCGGCAGCCGCGCCAGATCGGGCGGCTGGCCGGTGATCGGCACCAGGCGCTGGCCGGCGTCGCCGTCGAGCCTGGGTATCGATGCCAACAGGCCGCGCGTGTAGGGGTGACGCGGCCGCGCGTAGAGCGCAGCGGCCGATGCCTGCTCGACGATGCGGCCGCCGTACATCACCGCCACCACATCGGCGTAGCGCGCCACCACGCCCAGGTCGTGCGTGATCAGGATCAACGCGGCACCGGTCTCGCGCGTCAGCTCCTTCAGCAGGTCGAGGATCTGCGCCTGCACCGTGACGTCGAGCGCCGTGGTCGGCTCGTCGGCAATGATCAGCCGCGGCTCGCACGCGAGCGCCATCGCGATCATGGTGCGCTGGCGCATGCCGCCCGAGTATTGGTGCGGATAGGTGTGCAGGCGGCTCGCGGCGTCGGGGATGCGCACGCGAGCGAGCAGCGCGGTCGCCATCTCCAACGCTTTCGTCCAGGGTGTCTTGCGGTGCACGTTGATCGGCTCGGCGACCTGCAGGCCAACGGTCAGTGCCGGGTTCAACGAGCTCATGGGCTCCTGGAAGATCATCGCGATGCGGTCGCCGCGGATGCCCTGCATCCGGGCTTCGTCAAGGCGCAGCAGATCCTGCCCCTCGAAGACGATCTCGCCGGCGGTGATGCGCCCAGGCGGATCCGGGATCAGCCGCATCAGCGACAGCGCAGTGACGCTCTTGCCCGAGCCCGACTCGCCGACGATGGCCAGGGTCTGTCCGGCGGCCACGCTGAACGAGACATCTTCGACCGCGGTCAGCTCGCCGCGCGCGGTGCGAAAGCGCGTTGTCAGGCCGCGGACCTCGAGCAACACTTGGGTCAAGACCTGGTCCTGTGCGGCCGGCGGGCGTCTAGAAGTTCATCTTCTTCTTCATCGCCTGGTCGATCCAGATGCGGGCGTGGATCGGGCCCGGCCGCTCGGAGCCGACGCGCAGTTCGCCGTCGTAGTTCTTCACCCATGGCCACCAGGCGCTGTAGACGTACGCAGTGGGCAGCCAGATATAGGGCGCCTTCTCGACGATGTCGCGCGTCATCAGCTTCAGCAGCAACTGGCGCTTGCTCTCGTCGCGCTCGAGGTAGACCACCGCCATGCGCCTGTCGAACTCGGGCTCGCTGTACTGCGCCGGGTTCCAGGTCTGCTTGGTGACGAAGCTCTTGCGGATGCTGGTGGTCGGGTTGGTGTGGCCGTTTTGCATCATGTAGCCGGCGGCGTTGGTCTTGGTGGTCATCGCCGACAGGAAGGCGCCGTACTCCATCGGCTGGATCTCGATCTTCACCCCCACCTTCTCGAGATACGCCGCAACCAGCGGCAGCAGGTCCATCTGGTCGGGCGAACAGGCGCAGACCTGCACCTTGAAGCTGAAGCCAGTGGCATAGCCCGCCTCGGCGAGCAGGGCCTTGGCCTTGTCGGGGTTGTAGCTGAACAGCTCCTGCGCTGCGATCGGCATCTGCTCCAGCGGCTCGAAGTACCCGATGTAGTCCGGGTGCATCGGGTAGGCGAACAGCTCGGCGTTGCCGCCGTAGTAGGACTTGACGATCTCCTGCTTGTTCACCGCCATGTTCAGCGCGCGGCGCACGCGGATGTCGTCGAAGGGCTTGGTGTCGACGCGCATCGCGACGAACACACCGCCGGTGTTGACCCAGCGCTTCCATTTCAGCGCCGGTGCGCTCTTCTTGAGCTCCTCCACCGCGCTCCAGCGGATCGACTCCAGCAGGTCGATCTTGCCGGTGCGCAACGCCGTATACATCGTCGCCTCGTCCTTGATCGTGCGGTAGACGATCTTGTCGACGAAGGGCAGCTTGTAGGCCTGGCCGCCGATGCTCTCCTTGTCCCAGTACAGCGTGTTCTTGCTGAAGGTGGCGGCGTTGCCCTGGACGTAGTCGGTCAGCGCGAAGGGGCCGGTGCCGTTGGCGTTCTTCCAGTCCTTGGCGCCGGCGTCGGCCACTTCCTTGGGCACGATGCCGGAGTAGTAGCCCCAGCCGAAGCGGTAGTCCCATTCGGCGTTGTAGTTCTTGAAGCTGAACAGCACCGTGTGCTTGTCGACCGCCTCGACCTTGTCGACATGGTCATAGTAGGTCGGGATCTTCTTCGGGCTCTTGTCGAGGCGGTAGAAGGTGTCGACGACGTCCTGCGCGACCAGTTCGCGCGACTTCATCACGCCGGGCTTGTCCGGGAACATCACCCCCTTGCGCAGCTTGACCTCGACCCGCAACGGGTTTTCCAGCATCTTCCAGCTTTCGGCCAGCTCGCCGCGGATCGCGTCGGTGGGCAGCCACGAGTCGGCCACGAACCCATGCTTGCCGCCGCGGCTCTTGGCCTTGGACAGGTCGCCGGCCCACAGCTGCTCGTACATCAATCCGGTGTCCTGGCCGAACTTCCAGGGCCAGTCGGCCTGGTCCCAGGACAGCGGCGACAGCGTGAAGTAGACCAGCCCGACGTTGAGCGTGCCGCCGGTCTGCGGCTTCTCGGCCTGGGCGATTGCCGCCGTCGGTCCAAGAGCCAGTGTGCCGGCCAGCGCGAACGCGCGAAACACTGGCAGGCGTGTCGTGAAAAGGTTCATCTTGGGGTCTCCTTGGGGTGGGTGGGGTCGGATCGTCCAGCAATTCTCATTTGGCACCTCGCATTCGCGGGTCCAGCAGATCGCGCAAGGCATCGCCGAAGACATTCGTGGCGTAGACGACGATGGTCAGGCACAGGCCGGGCGCGACCACCAGCCAGGGCCCCTGGAACATGTAGGTGCGGCCGCTGCCCGCCAGCAGCCCGCCCCAGGTCGGGGCCGGCGGCGGCACCCCCAGGCCGAGGAACGACAACCCCGACTCGGCCAGGATCACGGTGCCCACGCGGGTGGTCAGCAGCACGATGATCGGCGCCATCACGTTGGGCAGTACATGGCGCCACAGGATGCGCGGCGACGCGGCCCCGATCGACTGCGCCGCGTGCACGTACATGTGCTCGCGCACCGAAACCACCGCCGAGCGCACGATGCGCGAGCCGCCGATGCCCAGCAGCAGGCCCAGCGTGCCGATGATCTGCGGCATGCCCGGGCCCAGCACCGAGACGACGACGATCAGCACGATCAGGTCGGGGAAGCTCATCCAGGCGTCGACGAAGCGCTGCATCGCAAGATCGACCTTGCCGCCGAAATAGCCGCTGACGATGCCCACCACCGCCGAGATGACGGTGGCCAGCAGCGCCGCCGAGCAGCCGATGATCACCGACAGCCGGGCGCCGTACAGGCAGCGCGAGAGCATGTCGCGACCCAGGTTGTCGGTGCCGAACCAGTGCGCCAAGCTGGGCGGCTTCAGGCGGTCGATCGGCGCGATCTCGTTGAAGCCGTAGGGGCTGATGCTGTCGGCCAGCAGGCCGCACACCAGGAACAGCGCCAGCCCGATCGCGCCCGCCACGCCCAGCGGCTTGTCGCGCCACAGACGGATCCAGAAACCCTGGCTCTGCGGCCTGGCGGCGATGCTCAGCACGGCACTCACTGAGTCACCCTAGGGAAGCGAGCGCCTTCGGAACGGCCGCGCGGCGGCGGCCTTGGGGTGCTCATGACCGGACCCTCACTTTCGGGTCAAGCAGGCCATAGCTCAGATCGACCAGGAGGTTGATCAGCATCACGGCGACGCCGACCATGAGGAAGACCCCGGTGATCACCGGATAGTCACGCTGCTGCACGGCATCGAGCAGCAGCAGACCCATGCCCGGGATGACGAAGATCTGCTCGATGATCACCGCGCCGCCGATCAGCAGCGGCGCCTGCAACCCGATCAGCGTGACCACCGGAATCATCGCGTTGCGCAGCGCGTGGCGCAGGATCACCAGGCGCTCGCTCAAGCCCTTGGCCCAGGCGGTGCGGATGTAGTCCTGGCGCAGCACCTCGAGCATCATCGTGCGCGTCAGCCGCATCGTGATCGCGGACAGGGCCGCGCCCAGCACGGCGCCGGGAAGCAGCATCTGCTTCAAGTTGGTGAGCGGCGACTCGGCGAACGCCTCGTACTCGATCGGCGGTGACCAGCCCCACCAGATCGAAGGGAACACCACCACCATCGTGCCGAGCCAGAAGCTGGGTACCGCCAGCAGCAGGATCGAGAACGAACGCGCCGCGTAATCGCCGCCGGTGTCCTGGCGCACTGCCGAGTAGATGCCGATCGGCAGCGCGATCAGCAACCCGACCAGCAGCGCGATCGCCCCGAGCTCGAAGGTCACCGGCAGCCGCGCCAGCAGCAGCCCAGTGACCGGCGTTCCCTGCCAAAGCGATTTGCCAAGGTCGCCGTGCAGCACGATCGCCGCTACCCAGCGCCCGTATTGCTGCCACATCGGAACGTCCAGGCCGAGCACGGCGATCAGCTGCTCGCGGCTCCTGCGGTCGGCCGAGACATCGTTCTGGCTCAGCATCAGATCGATCACATCACCGGGAATCAGGCGCACGGTGACGAAGACGATGATGCTCGCCAGCAGCAGCGTCGGCAGCAGCGCCATCAGGCGCCGGATCACGTAGCCGCGCATCGTGTGCTCGCCGCGAAGAATGCACAGCGTGCCGCGCGCAGGCTGGACACGCCGGCTCGGCGCGCTGGCGCTGCTGCACCCAGTGGCAAGGGCAATGGAGATGGCATTGATGTCCCGTGTGAACCCAGCTTGAAGGCGTGGCCGCAGCCGGCTTCCACCATGCACTCGAAAACGCCTGCCACGCGAATTGATCTGGCAATCCGAGCGCGCGGCGCCGCACTCCGAATGTAGTGAAGTTGGGTGAAATTGTTATAGAGCTTGCCCTAGTCGGCTTGCGCCTCGGACAGTCATGCGCTGGGCCTTGTTGCTTCGGCGTTTGCCAGCGTGTGCCCGCGCCACTGCGAACCAGTGCCGGCACACATCCCGCTCATGCCATCCCCGGCGGTCGAGCAGCGCCCGGGCGTCAGTCTTCTGGGCTTTCGTTGCCGGGTGGCAAATCAACCGCACCTCCGGCTCGGTGAGTCAGGTCGCTGGCCGCTCGGTGTGTAGTTGGGCGAGTTGCTGTTCGATGAACTGCTGCATGGCCTCCTTCTTCGGAAGTTCGAGAAGGTAGCGCGAGACGAAGAGCTGGTTGTCCAGGCCCGCCAGCGCGAACTCGGCCAGCGCGTGGTCCTTCTGCGTACACAGCAGGATGCCCACCGGCGGGTTGTCACCCGGGGTCGCCATGTGTTGCCGGTACCAGCTCACGTAGGTGTTGAGCTGACCGATGTTCTCGTGATTGAACTCGGCAAGCTTCAGTTCGACGAGGACATGGCATTTGAGAATTCGGTGGTAGAAAACCAGATCGATGAAGTAGTGGCCTTCGCCGATCAGGATGCGCCTTTGCCGAGCCTCGAAACAGAAACCGTGCCCCAGTTCGAGCAGGAATCCTTGCAGCTTGTCGAGCAGTTGGTCTTCAAGCGCCGACTCGCCCATGACCTCTTGCGGCTTGAGGCCCAGGAACTCGAAAACATAAGGGTCGCGGATCGGAAAGGCAGGCGGCGTGTCGGCTTTCGCATGTGTGCGGGCGGCCAGCACGTCGTGCCGTGTGGACAGAGCACTGCGTTCGAAATAGAGGCTCGCGACCTGGCGCTTGAGCTCACGCAGCGACCAGTTCCCGCTCATGCATTCGCGCTCGTAGAACGCGCGCTTCGTCGGGTCCTCGATCTGAATGAGCTCGGCCAGGTGGCTGAAAGACAAGGACTCGACGATCTGCCGGGCCGACAGTGATTGTGGAGTCGCTGTCTCCACAATTCGTGCGGCCCCCGAGACGTCGAATGCGGGAGGCAGTGACTCCACTATCTGCGGGTAGGTGAGGAAGAACTGCCGGTAGCGGTACAACTCGCGGCGGTCGCACCGAGCCAGGCCTCGCTGCTGCAGCGACGACGCCAGTTCATCCATCAGGCGTTCACCGTACTCGGCGCGGTCCACGCCGGCACGCTCGTAGCGCTCGATGTAGCAGCCGATCAACCAGTTGCGCAAGGTCAGCGCCCGGTTGACTGCCCGGCCGGCATGGCTCGCCATCTCGAAATGAGCAGTTGCAATGGCGCCGACGAGATGGGCGAACGTATCGGCGACCAGCGCCGACCCGGAACGAGGCTGCGTGCGGCGCGAGGCGGCGGGCTTCAGCTGACGCGTCATGCGGCTCCCTCCATGAATTGGATCAGCGGCCGATGGTGCTTCACGACGTCGGCGATGCGGAAGTGCGAGTGCGCGGCCGAGGCCATTTAGTTCAATCGCGTCCGGCTTCCGGATTGTGCGCGAAGGCGTCCCACGTTCGGCGGCTGCGTGCAATCATCCCACTCGTTTCATCCGCGGCCGTCGGACCAGTGCCGGTGCTCGCACCAGATTCGGATCGTCGAAGCCTTCAGTGAATTGCCCATCGATTGGCCGAAGTAGCGCGTTGGCCCGTCCGCTCGGCTTTCTCGCTGGCACAGGCGCGCGCGCACGGTGGCCGCTTGCAGCGGATACAGCAGCGCCCGCTGTTGCTCAGCGATCGCGATCGCCTCGCGGTGCCTGATTCGAAGGCCTGGAGTTTCGAGGCCGGTGAGCCGGTCAAGTCGTCTCGTTTTCAGCGATCCAGAGGCACGTTGCAGGCGCGTCGCGATTCGGCCTTGGCCGAAGTTGCTTTGTGCGATCACCGGCACGGCCTGTTGTGACGGCATCAGGCCATCGCCGCCCGCCGGTCACTCTGTTCGTCGCACCCACGGCTCAGGCGGCCAGCGGCGGCCGCCGGTCCTTCCATGGCTTGACGGCCTCGAGTTGCGCCGCCAGGCGGAAGATCGTCGCCTCGTCGCCGAATGGCGCCACGAGCTGCACGCCCACCGGCATGCCCTCCTTCGTCCAGTGAAGCGGCACGCTGGCGGCCGGATTGCCGGACGCGTTGAACAGCGACGTGAATCCGATCGAGCGGTTGACGGCTGTCAGGTAGGCGTCGGTATCACGGGTTGACAACGACAGCACACCCAGCGGCCAGGGCGGCGCGCACATGGTCGGCGTGAGCAGGATGTCGTGGTCGGTGAAGAAGCGGGCGACGATGCGGCCCACGGCGTGAATCGTCGTGATCGACCGGGCATAGTCGGCCGCGCTGTGTTTTTGGCCTAGCTCGGCCGTCGACCAGACCAGGGGTTCGACGTCCGTCGCTTCCAGTGGCTTGCCGACGACCTTGGCGCGCGCCTGCAGCGTGGCCAGCACGTTCGCGCAGATCAGAATGTAGGTGGCTTCCCGGAAAGGCGGCCAGTCGAATTCGGGCCGGGCGATGGTCACGCGGTGCCCGAGGCTCTCGCATAGTTTCGCCGCGTCCTCGGCCGCTTGCCGGCACTCGGCAGCAACCGGCTCGCCGTTCCATGGCGTTGTACAGAGCGCAATGCGCAGCTTGCCCGGGTCGCGTCCGACCTCGTCCAGGAAGCGTCCGGTCCGCGGCGGCGCCGAATAGGGGTCGCCGATGTCGGGGCCGGCGCTGGCGTCCAGCAGAGCGGCGCTGTCGCGCACGCTGATGCTGACGCAGTGGCCGACCGATTGGCCGCCCCAGCCCTCTCCGACGTCGGGGCCGGAGGGAGTGCGTGCCCGGGTGACCTTGAGGCCAAACAGACCGCAGGCCGAGGCCGGGATGCGGATTGATCCGCCGCCATCGGTCGCGTGTGCCATCGGCAGGATCCGCGCCGCCACCGCTGCCGCCGAACCGCCGGACGACCCACCGGCGCTGTAGTCGAGATTCCACGGATTGCGACAGGGCCCGAACATCACGGGTTCGGTCGATGGTGCCAGCCCCATTTCCGGAGAGGCTGATTTTCCGAAGGTGTTCAGGCCGGCGGCACGATAGCGGGCCACGATCGTGCTGTCGTGATCGGCAACGAAGTCGGCGTAGAGCTTGCCGGACCCCGTCGTGCGCGTGCCAGTCATCTGTGCCCCAAGATCCTTGAGCAGGAACGGCACGCCGGCCAGCGGGCCTTTCGGCAAGCCGGCGTGCGCAGCGGACCGCGCATGCTCATAGAGCGGCACCGTGATGGCGTTGATCCTGGGGTTGAGGCGCTGCGCGCGCCCGATTGCCTCTTCGAGCAATTCGGTGGCGGTGACCTTGCCGCCAGCGACCAGCAATGCCAGCCCCACCGCATCGAATTTGTCGTAGTCCGCAAAGCCAATCATGATGTCACCTTGGTGCACGACCTCACCCAATCGCGGACCGAGTCTATTCCAGACGCGGACCACGGACTTGGACCGGTTGCAGCGCCTGCCTCAGGTGCCACCCGAAGCGGCGGAATGAACCGCGGCCGTCGGACCAGCGCCGCTGCCGCTCGCGCCTGCTTGCCCTGGCTCGCGAAGATGCGGCACAGTACACCTGCCCGATGCGTACGATCCACCCAGTTTCCCGAACCGCAGCCGCGATGCTTTTCACCAGCCCTTGGCCCGATGTCGCTATCCCGGACCTGCCGTTCAGCGATTTCCTGTTCGCCGATGTTTCGTCATGGGCCGACCGGCCGGCGTTCATCGACGGGCCGAGCGGTCGCACCTTGAGCCACGGTCAGGTGCACGCGCTGTCGCGCCAGGTTGCCGGCGCGCTCGCCCAGCGCGGGTTGCGCAAGGGCGACGTTTTTGCCATCGTCAGTCCGAATCTGCCCGAATACGCGGTCGCGTTCCACGGCGTGGCGATGGCCGGTGGCGTCGTGACCACTGCAAGTCCGCTCGCCAGCGTTGACGAGCTCGTGAGCCAGCTCACCGACTCGAAGGCGCGCTGGCTGCTCACCGTTCCCGCGTTGATCGACAACGCGCGCGCGGCGGCGGGGCGCTCACAAGGAAACGCACGGCCGCCCGAAGTTTCCTTGACCCCCTCGGGGGGCGGGCTGGACGCAGCCCGGCCCTGGGGGCGCTCTCAAATCGAAGAGATCTTCGTCTTCGGCGACGCCGCGGGCGCCACGTCATTCGCCGAACTGCTGCGCAGCGACGCCACGCTGCCCGAGATAGCCATCGACCCGGCCAATGACCTGCTGTGCCTGCCCTATTCGAGCGGAACCACCGGCCGCGCCAAGGGTGTGATGCTGACGCACCGCAATGCGGTCGCGATGCTGTCGCAGCTCGCGCCGCTGGCCACCGACCTCACCGGCCGCAGCGCAATCGCGGTGCTGCCGTTCTATCACGCGTATGGCATGCAGATCCAGATGAACGGCACGCTGCACCGCGGCACGACGACGGTGACGATGCCGCGCTGGGATCTCGAGCAGTTCCTCGCGCTGATCCAGCAGTACCGCATCACGACGCTGATCCTGGTGCCGCCGATCGTGCTCGCCCTGGCAAGACACCCGCGCGTCGCCGACTTCGACTTGTCGTCGGTCGAGGTCATCGGATCGGGCGCGGCGCCGCTCGGTGCGGACCTGCAGCGCGCCGCGAGCGAGCGCGTTGCGCCGGTGCGCCAGGGTTACGGCATGACCGAGACTTCGGTCGGCGTGTCGGGCTGGCCGCAGGACGGTGCCGGCATGGTCGACGGTGCGGTCGGCTACCTGCTGCCCAACGTGCAGGCGCGCATCGTCGATGTCGACAGCGGCGCCGATCTCGAGCCCGGCGCGCGCGGTGAACTTCTGGTTCGCGGACCGAACGTCATGCGTGGCTACCTCAACGCACGCGAGGCGACCGACGCGATGCTCGACGCTGAAGGCTGGCTGCACACCGGTGATGTGGCCCGGTTCGACGCGCAGGGCCGCCTGTTCATCGTCGACCGGCTCAAGGAGCTGATCAAGGTCAAGGGTTACCAGGTCGCGCCGGCGCATCTCGAAGCCCTGTTGCTCTCGCATCCGGCAGTGGCCGACGCAGCCGTGATCGGCATTCCCGACGACGAAGCCGGCGAGCGCCCGAAGGCCTTTGTGGTGCAGCGCGGCGAGGTGAGCGCGCAGGCGCTGATCGACCATGTCGCGACCCAGGTCGCACCCTACGAACGGCTGCGGGCGATCGAGTTCATTGAAGCAATTCCAAAGTCGCCGTCAGGCAAGATCCTGCGCCGCATGCTGCGCGAGCGCGCCGCCTTGCCCAGCGCAGGAAGCAAAGCATGAGGTGGCTGCGGCAGCGGCGGGTCGCGCCGCTGCCTCACGCGGGCGGGGCGTCGGCCGCGCCGGGTGCGGCAGCGCCAGCCTGGCCTTGAAGTTCAGCCAGGGCGGCGGCACGAATCTCGCGCTTGAGGATCTTGCCCGAGGGCGTGCGCGGCAGCGCCGTGCTGACGCGGCGGATGTAGCGCGGCAGCTCGAAGCGCGCCAGGTGGGCGGACAGGAACTCGCGCAGCGTAACGTCGTCCGGCGCGTCGCTGGCATAGATCGTGGCCCCGACCTCTTCGCCCAGGCGCTCATCGGGCACGGCATAGACTGCCGCCTCGTGCACCTGGGGGTGCATCAGCAGCGCTGCTTCGACCAGCCCGCAGCCGATGTTTTCGCCGCCGCGGATGATCAGGTCCTTGATGCGGTCGACGATGAACAGGTAACCCTCGGCGTCGATGATCGCGACGTCGCCCGTGCTGAACCAGTCGCCGTCGAAGGCCTGGGCGTTGACCTCGGGGCGATTCCAGTAACCGGCAAAGACGCTCGTGCCACGCACCATCAACTCACCACGCTCGCCCGCCGGCAAGGTGCGGCCTTGTTCGTCCACGACCTTGATCTGCAGCACCTGTGAGCAGAGTCCGGAGCTGGCCGGTCGCGCCAGGTATTCCTCGCCGCCTATGCCCGTGCCGATGGCGTTGGTCTCGGTCATGCCCCAGCCGATGTTGGGCAGTGCCTGCGTGAAGCTGGCGCGGATCTGGCGCACCTGCTCGGGCGGACGCGCGGCGCCGCCGCCGCCCACCGTCAAGAGCGTGCTCAGGTCGTGGCGCTGCGACTGCGCCACGCGCACGAGGTCGCCGGTCATCGCCGACGGCGCGACGACGGAGGTCAGGCGCTCACGGTCGATCAGCGCGGCCGCGACGTGGGGGTCCCAGCGGTACATGCTGACCAGGCGACGCTGCAGGCGAAAGCTGACGAGAAACGACGCGTGCAGGCCCGTGACATGGAACAGCGGCACCGCCAGCAGCGTGCCGGGCTGCTCGACCGGCGGCGCCGCCTCGATGCCGGCGACGGCATCGCCGATACCCCGGTCGAGCTCCCACGACAGCAGCGCGGACAGGATGTTGCGGTGCGACGAGGGCACGCCCTTCGGGTGGCCGGTGGAGCCCGAGGTGTAGAGCATCGTGGCCAGGTCGTCGGGGGCGATGGCCGCCGGCGGCATCGGCACATCGCCGGCGGCGGCGGTCAGGTCCTCGAGGTGGCGCCAACGGGGCAGGGTGCCCGCTGCGGCGGCGGGCGGCGCAGCGGCGGCGCGCACCGCCAGCACCTGCAGCGCGGCCGGCAGCGCCGTGCACTGGGCCAGGCGATCGAGCCGCTCGGGGTCGGCAAGCAGCCACTTGGCGCCGCTGTCGAGCAGGGCATGGGTCAGTTCTTCGGCCTGCCAGTGCGCATTCAGGGCCACGGCGATGGCGCCGATGGACGTGATGGCCATGAACGCCAGCATCCATTCGGGGTAGTTGCGCATCGAGATCGCGACGCGGTCACCATGTTGCACGCCGCATTCGTGCACCAACGCATGACCGATGCGCGACGCCGCCTGCCAGGCCTGCGCAAAGGTGAACCGCTCATCCTCGTAGCTCAGGAACGGCAGGTCCGAGGCGGTGGCTTCGAACAGCGCGCGCAGCGAGAGCGGCGCGTTCTTGAACACCCGCAAGCGGCGCCCGTCGATGACCGCGTCGACCAGCTCATAGGGCTGCCCGGCGCCGGTGAGGGCCTCGATGGCCTGGGCTCGTGTCATCGGTGTCATGGTGGCGGCCGGTGGGCGCAGCGCGGGTCGGATGGCGCCGTGGAGTCAGCAAAGGTTGGTACCACGGATGGGCAGGAGTAGTGTCGGCGCTCAGCGCCCCTTGAAGACCGGCTCGCGCTTTTCGACGAAGGCGCGCGTGGCCTCGCGGTGGTCTTCGGTCTGGCCGCAGTGGATTTGATGCGTGGCCTCCAGGTCCAGGCAGTCGTCGATGTCGCCGGCGATTGCGCGATTCAGGTTTTCCTTCATGTAGCGGTAAGCCACCGTCGGCCCGGCGGCGAGTCGAGCGGCGATCTCGCGCGTCTTGGCAGCCAACTCATCGGGCGCGCACACCCAGTTCGTCAGGCCCAGCCGCAAGGCCTCGTCCGCGGCCACGCGGTCGGACAGGAAATACAACTCGCGTGCCTTGGCCGCGCCCACGAGTTGCGTGATGAAGTAGCTGCCGCCGTAGTCGCCCGGGAAGCCGACGCGGGCGAAGGCGGTGGTGAGGAACGCGTTGCTGGCCATGATGCGCAGGTCGCAAGCCAGCGCCAGCGCCAGGCCGGCACCGGCCGCGGCACCCGGCAGGGCGGCCAGGGTCGGCTTGGGCATCTTGAACAGCTTGCCGGCGGTGGCGCGCTGGTTCGCGCGCTGGCGGTGGATCGCCTGGTCGATCGTCAACTCGCCGACCGTGCCGTCACCGCGCGCGGCCATGCCTTTGACATCGCCGCCGGCACAAAAGCCGTTGCCGGCCCCGGTGAGAACGACGCACCGCACCGCCGGGTTGAACTCCGCCGCCGCCAGTTGCTCCTGCAAGGCCTGGTTCATCGGAAAGGACATCGCGTTGCGCGCATCGGGTCGGTTCAGCGTCAGCGTGAGCACGCCGCTGTCCAGCGTGGCCAGCAGATCAGTGGTGCCGGTGTCGAGGGTCGTCGCGGTCATGGTGGGAGGATTCCTGTCGGGTTGAGAAGGGCAGATGGACGGAGGTCGAATCGGGACGAAAGGGCGGTCAATCACCGATGACTGAAGCTGGCGCTGGACACCACGGTGCGATCTTGAACCAGGCCTTCGAAGACCGCGCGGCCGGGTCCGTCGTGCCAGACGAGCAGCCGCAGCGTGTCGCCTGGAAACACCGGCGACGCGAAGCGCAGCCTGAGCGCCGAGAAGCGTGCGGCGTCGCCGTCGCACAGGGCGCCCAACAAGAGCTGGGCGCAATGGCCATAGGTGCACAGACCGTGCAGGATCGGCGCGTCGAAGCCACCGAAGCGGGCTGCTTGCGGATCGATGTGCAGCGGGTTGTAGTCGCCTGAAAGCCGATACAGCTGGGCCTGGTTGGTGCCGATCTGTGCCTTCACTTCGAGATCAGGCGCACGCTCCGGCTTGACGCTGCGGATCGAGCGGCTCTGGCCCGCGCCCTCGAACGGTGCGATGTCGCCGAGCTGCGCAACGCCGCGTCGGAACGAGCCGCTGACCATGCGCACGCAGGCCTGGCCGGTGGCGTCGGTGACTTCGCTCTCGAACTCGAGAAACGCACTGCCCTTGCCGCGCGGGTGCACGGCCAGAAGGCGCGAACGCACCTGCACGCTGCCGGCCAGCGGCAGTGGCGCCAACATTTCGAGGCTGCGCTCGGCGTCGATGACGAATGGCCCGGGCGACGGCGGCAGCGCGTTCGCATCGAGCACGATGCCGGCGCCACCCCAGCGGATGGCGAAGGTGGGAAACACCGCGAAGCCCGGCTGCCGTTCGAAAATGAAGCGCAGATCGCTGCAGCCGATGCCGACCGCGTACAGCAGCACGTCGCGCTGGTCGTAGGTGATTCGCACCGGGTCGCTCCACGCGCCGGGCTGGTCGTCGGGCAGCAAGGCCCTGGGGTGGTAGGTCGCCATGGTGCGAGTGGGGTGCGGTGCGATGCGCCGGATTCAGCTGCGCCAGACCACGGCCGAGGTGGCGTCCACGCCGGCGCTCGCGTAGGCGTGCACTTCGTTGCGGCCGACCACCAGGTGATGCACTTCGTCCGGACCATCGGCCAGGCGCAACGTGCGCTGGCTGGCGTACATGCGCGACAGCGGCGTCCATTGCGACACGCCGGTGGCGCCGTGCATCTGGATCGCCTGGTCGATGATGTGGCA
>Ga0315286_10003957_pt1 | contig 14125 bp, 12 predicted proteins | sample YL17G10_0_MG_FD_205038 | JGI IMG/M metagenome (GOLD analysis project Ga0315286, IMG submission 205038) | Sediment microbial communities from Yellowstone Lake, YNP, Wyoming, USA - YL17G10_0 | ecosystem: Environmental > Aquatic > Freshwater > Lake > Sediment | place: USA: Wyoming | collected...
TGGTCGCCGCATCGCCCACTGCCGAAGAGCTGTTGCCGCACTGCATGCCGCGCAAGCAGCCCGAGATGGCGATCAACACACCGTACACCGACGCCTTGAACACGCCGCCGAGAAGGTCGCCGATGTGCACGGCGCCTGCTGTCTGCTGGTAGTACACCAGCAGCGGCAGCTTCAGCATGCCGGTGCCGACCGCTGCCCCGCCCAGGATGCCGAGAAAATCGGAATACAGGCAGAGCAGCGGCATCATCAGGCAGAGCGCAATCATGCGCGGCAACACGAGGAAATCGAGCGGCGAGATCCCCATGGTGGTGAGCGCGTCGGTTTCTTGCGTGACCTTCATGGTGCCGAGTTGTGCGGCGAAGGCCGCGCCGGTGCGGCCCGCCATGACGATCCCGGTCATCATGGCTCCCATCTCCCGCACCATGGCGATGCCGACTAGATCGGCGACGTAGATGGACGCGCCGAACTGCTGCAGCTGCACGGCGCCGACGAACGCCAGGATCAGCCCGACCAGGAAGCTGATGAGTGTGACGATCCCAAGCGCCTGCGCCCCGGCTTGCTGGATGAGCAGCAGCAGGTCGGTGACGCGAAAACGCGCCTTGCCGCGGACGAGCCGGCCGAGCGCCACGGTGACCTGGCCGATGAAATCCAACATCTCGCGGATCGGCTGGCGGGTGTCAAGGACCGCGCTACCGATGCGCGCCAACCACGGCGGGACGACTGTGCCTTGGCGGGCACCTGGGCGTTCCGGCACCGCCTCCGCCAACGCTAACAGCCGCCGGACCCCGGACGGCAGGCCGTCCCGGTCAGTCGTGACGTGACGTTGCGCGCACAGCTCGCTCACCTTGATGAGAAAAGTGAGCAGGCCGCTGTCCCAGGCGGTGAGTTGCGCGGTGTCAAAGGTGACGCACCGGGGCGGTGCCGATTCGATCTCGCGTTGCACACCACCTGAGCTCGGCAGCTCGCGTTGCAAATGCCACGGGCCGGCGAGGCGGACCACCAAGGTCGCGTCGCTCGTGCGGCTGAAGGAGAGCTCGGGGTTCGCCATCTCAGGACTCATCATCGCAACCAGTCGCCTCTCCGTGCAGTCATTCCCTAGCGCACTTACCCCGTCGCAGTCTAACGTAAGAGGGTTTTTCCGTCGTCCGGCAGTGTTTCAGCAGCCCTTCGATGTCAGTCGCTGACAACGGCCTCAGCGGTCATTTTCTAGGCCAGGACGGAGAGCGGTACCACGATGACGCCACCGAGATCTCTTCAGCGGGATGGTGCGCGCGACATCAGCGCACGGTGACTTCGACGCGGCGGTTGTTCCGCCGGCCCTTGGTGTTTGCGTTGGAGGCAGCGGGCGATGCGGTTCCGAACCCCTTCGTCGCCAGACGCGAGGGGGCAATCCCTTGCGACGTCAAGTAGCTCGTGACATTCGCCGCGCGTTGCTGCGAGAGGTTCTCATTGGTCGCTTCGCTGCCGGTGGCATCCGCAAAGCCCTGCACGTCGATCACGGCTTGGGGATACGGCTGCAGCTGCTGCACGAGCCATCGCAGCTCCCGCTGAGCGTCGGCGTCCACGACCGCACTCCCCACCTCGAAGTACACCACCGCCGCGTACTTCTGCGCCTGCGCGTGCGCCGCTGCTTCTTGCGCCGTCGCGGCTTGCTGCTGATTCTCGAGCACGCGGGTTTCTTGCTCGTAGGTGCGCTGGTACGCCGACGGGCATCCCTGGAGCATCAGCACGGTTGCGGCAAGGATCGCCGCCCCCGGTCGGCTGATCGGCTTCATTTCTTCGTCCTGCCCTTGTAGGCCGTGAGCACCTCATCGAGGGACAACTCGCCGTCGTGGTTGGTGTCCGCAGCCTGGAACTGCAGGAAGCGATTCGCCACGAACTCATGCAGCGAGATCTTCCCGTCGCCATTGATGTCGGCATTCTTGAAGTCTGCGGAGAACGGCAGCCGCTGATACTCCTCGGGGCTGAGAGAACCGTCCTTGTTGGTGTCGGCGATGTAGAACACGTCGACCACACGGGCATGAAACTCCGCGAGGTCGATCTCACCGTCGCGGTCGGTGTCGGTCTCGGCAAACGCCTGCCGGGGGTCGTACCCGGCACCCTGATCTTCGGCTCGCACGCCGCCGGACAGCGCCACGCCAGCGCCGACAGTTAGCACCGAAAGTAGAATGAGGCGCATGCTGATCTCCTTTGTCGTCATGGCGCATCCTTAGCTCTGGACCTTCCACGTGCCGTCGGCCTGACGGCAGGCGGTCCCGTAGGTTTGATGCTGCTCACCGCCGATCACGATGGCCTGTGAATATTCACGGCAGTACTGGCCGTTGGCGAGCTGATAGGTCTTGGTCGGTGTGACCGACCCGGAGTTGCCGGAATTGGGATTGTTCCACACGTTCGCCTGGCCCGTCCGGTTTTGCTCGAACGCCCGGGAGGCGGCTTGCGACGCCAACTGCTTGTCGCGATCGTCGAGTTTGTTGCCGATGAAGCCACCCAGCAGAGCGCCGCCAATGGCGCTGGCGACGATCACACCCGGACTGGCACCCGCGAGTGCGGCGATCCCGGCTCCGGCGCCCGCGCCGAGCATGCCGCCGAGTACCGCCTTGGGGTTCTCCTGATAGGTCTGTTGCATGGCCGCGCACGACGACACCACGAATGTCAGCAGTACGATGGGCGCCAGCCTGCGAATGTCTGTGCGACGCATGAGTTCCCTCCCTTCCCCTCGCGCTTCTTCAGTCCTCGGGCTTGTCCGCATTCGGCGTTACGCTGAGCTCATCGAGCAGTTTCCCGAGGGTCGCCAGCAACTCCTCCCCCGAGCTGAATCGAGCGCGTCGGCCCGAGCTGAGGTGCTCAACGCGGCCTGAAAAGACTCCGGGGCACGGGCCCGTCTCGCGGCTGAACTGCACGACGAACGCCTTCCATGCCGGCAACTCCGGTATGCGTCTGGGCGGCGCACTGTCCGGCGGCGTCCCTCGAATGCGATCGCCGCATCTGCGATCTTTCATACTGGCTAGAATCGTCGAAGTCGCCCCCTCAAGTCCTGAAGGTTCTCGGTAAATTGCCGGAAATCTCGGGCGCGCCGCAGGGCCTGACTGCAAAACCGCCGAATCTCGAAGCTCGAAATCCGAAACAAGCTCAAACTCCGAAGGCTCGAAATCCCAAACCGATCAACACCCGTTTTGATCATTCGGATTTCGGATTTGTTTCGAGCTTCGGATTTTCATGCCCGAGAATGTTGGCGCAGTCGGCCGCTCAAGTCCGGAAGCTTCTCGGTAAATTCGCGGAAACCCGCGCCGCGCCGCGAACGCTGGGCTTACTGCGCACCGGCTCCAACCGGCGCTCGCCGTAGGCGGCTTCGAGGGCTTCGCCCATGCGCTGGTGCAGCCGCTGCCGCTGCCCGCCGGGAATGTCCGCGTACACCGCCTGCCGGCACAGCTCGTGGGTGAACGCGTAGCAGCGCCGGACGCTGCCGTCGGGCCACTCGCTGCTCCCAGCCGCCTTCAAGAACCACTGGGCGCGCGCGAGCTGCTCGCAGCGCTTCTCGACGTCACCCGCATCCAAGCCGAGCGCCGCGGCGATAGCCTGAGGGGCGAATTGCACTCCACCGGCGCTGCCGGCTTCGAGCAGGTCTCGGTCGGCCGGGCTCAGCCATTCCAACTGCGTCTGGATCATGCGCCGGGCGTGGTCGGGCACCCCCAGGTCGATCTGCTCCAGCGGGGTGCTGAGCGCCCATCCCGGCGCCGTGTCGAGGATCCATCCGCGTAACAGCAGGTGCTCGACGACCGCGACCATGAACAGTGGATTGCCGTCCGTGTGCTGATGCAGCACCCGCGCCAGCCCCAACGCAAAATCCGAACCCGGGAAACGTGCTTCCAGATAGTGCTGTACGTCCTCCTGAGTCAGCTCATGCAGGGGGAGCTCCACGCATTGCCGGTGCAGTTGCAGCGTCCGCACCGCCTGGGGCAACACGTGTTCTTGAACGGCGGCCTCGGCAGGTCGGTAGCTGGCGATCACGAGGAGGCGCGCCGGCTCGGGGCGCTGTCCGAGGAGGGAGAGCAGGTCGATGGTGGACGGATCACACCAATGGAGATCCTCGAGCACGAGCACCAGGTTGACGTCGGCGGGCAACGCCTCGGTGAGGGCAGCGAACTCGCGCAACATGCGTTCGCCTCTGGCTGGCTGCAGCGATTGTCGCAAGGCCTCGGCATCGTCCATCAACCACGGCATCTGCACGAGCCACGTGGGAGCGGCGTGCCGCAACAAGCCCAGCAGGCGGTCCGCGTCGGGCCGACGGACCAGCCGTGCGAGCGCGTCGAGCACGCACATACACGCCTCACGCGTCGCGTGTTGGTCGACGCAGCATCCACGCCCGATCCACACGGGCGACGCGGTGTGGCGAATCGCCGGCGAGTCGAGAAAAGCTTCGATCAACGTTGTCTTGCCGACCCCCGCCGGGCCGGTGACGAAGACGATCTGCCGTTTGCCCGCGCGCGCCTTCGCGAACAGCGCCTCAAGCCGTTGGAGTTCGGCGTCGCGCCCGACAAGAATGGGGGTCCCTCGTTCCTGGTCTCTGGTTTCTGGCTTGTCTTCTCTGACACCGAGGACGGGAGACCCCGACCCAGCAACCTGTGTTTCAGCAATGAAACGATACCCGCGCCGATGCACGGTCTCGACGCAGCGCGGTTTTCGGGAGTCGTCTCCGAGGGCGATCCGCAGCTCGCGGATGGAGCGGATCAGTACATCGGGGGTGACGGCAGTGTCCGGCCACACAGCATCCAATAGCTCTCCTTTGGTGACGAGAACCCCGGGGCGCTCCACCAGATGGAGCAGCACCGCCCAAGTCTTCCGGCGCACCGGGATTGGCTTCCCGGCGCATGTCAGCCGCCCGCCGCGCCGGTCGAGGCAGAACGAGAGGAACATGATCGGCGCGTCGCTCTGCGCACCCGCAGCGTGAACTTCCATCGGTGTCTGCGCAGTCGGTGACCTTCAGCCGACCACGCACCCCTCTTTGTTTTTTTACAGTTTAGCACAGTGGGTGCCCGTGAGGCGAGAGGGGGGGAATGCTCACGGCTGCACAGGGGGCTGTTCAACAGCTGGAGGGTTCTCAGCCGGCGGCTGCTCAACTTCCGACGGAGCTCCGACTGTAGGGACAATGGCCTCGGCATCGCCCCGACACCCTCAGCGGACGGTATGTCTTGCGGCTCCACCTGCTCGACGACCGGCGCCTGGTAGCTTCCCGGTTCGGAACCTGCTTCCGCTTGCGCCAGCGCGCTCGACGCAGTCAAGAGCGCAACCGGTGCGGTAAGCAGCGCCACAGACAGAATGATTTGAATGCGCTTCATGGACATCACTCCCTTTCCTATTTCACCGGTGAAATCGTGTGACCGCAAGCAGTGCGAGCCAGAAAGGTGTCCGCCGCTGGGCCGTCGTCTACTGCCCGAGATGGGCGAGCGCGTCGCGCATCGGAGCGCTGGAGATCCTCATCAACCCTGTGAGCGGGCTATTCATCTCCAAAATCAGTAGGACCGCGCCCGAGGCCGACAACGCGCACAAGAACAAGGCCGCAATAACCGTTGCGTTGCGCGGGGCGAACAGGCCGAAGGCGGCGAAGATGATCGCCAGCCAGACCACCAGCACGACCAGGAGCGGCGTGGGGATCGATTCCTCCTTTTGGACGAGCAGGAGCCAACGCGTCGACGACATCTCGCCGGCGATCTCCAGTGCGCGCGACTGCAACGTGCGCTGCGCGTCGTTCTGCGGCGAGAGTCCACGGAGTTTGACCTGAATAGCCTCCATCCGGGAGACTGCTTCCGGGGTGCTCAGCTTCGCTTGCTGGGATCTGTCGTCGGAAAAGATTAACTCGACCGCAGTGGTGTAGGAGCGTTTCATCAGATCGCGGATCTCTCTCGTCTCCGGTCCGTAATCGGCCAGGACGCGGTCGAGCAGGACGGCCTTGGCGGCAGTCTGCACGAGTTCGTCGTTAAACCTGTCGAATGAGCTCTTTGCCGAGGAGATCAGCAGGCTCAGAACAAGAGCGGCTATCGTTGCGATCAGGGCGGTCCCCAGCTTCACGACATCCTTCGAATCCTGGCTCAGATGATGCTCGGGCAACACGCCGCCAATGAACAAGCCGAGCATCGCGGCGCCGAAGACGCACGCAAACACGATCGCGGCGATTCCCAGTGGACTCACGATTCACTCCTCCTGTGTTGGGTTGGTGTCTTCATCCTCTTGTCTCGCCGATAGCATTGCACCAGATCAACCGCCCATACGAGGGCCTCCGGGGCTCCGACCGAACGTGTTTATGTTCACCTAACCACCGCGAAGGCGGCAGACTCCGTGCGCCAACTCACTCGATCCAACCCTGTTGCTGGAATCGTTGCTTGAGCACATCGGCGATTTCCTTGGCGGTCGCCTTGGCTCTGCCCTCAACCTTGCTACTGCCGCTCGCCTCCCCGTACACCTTCATCCCGGTGCTAACGATGAGTCCCGCCGGGTTGGCGGTGGCCAGCAGACCGACAACCCCCAAGGCCGCCCCCGGGGATTTGCCGCCGCCGGCATCGACTGTGCCGGAACCGAGTTTGCGCAGCCCCTGAGCCGTCACCTGGAAGCCTTCGACCGCCGTCTTCAAAGCGGATGCCCCGGCGCCGAATCCGATGGCGACGCGCTCGGCGGTACTGCCCTCGTGGACTGAAACCAGATAGCCGCGGATCACAATGTCGTTGACCTGCGGCATCGTCCCCGCCCCGCCCCGCGCTGCGGTCATTCCCATGCTTTGGATCTGCTGGACCAATTGCGACGCAATTTCAGCGCCCAACTGCCGGCCGGTGGCGATTTGCTCGGGCGTTTGGGACGCGTCGGCAGCCTGGCCGGCAAGCGCGGAGTTGTCCGGAACATCAGCGGCGGTAGCGGCGAAGTCGTACACCCAGATGGTATTGGGCCGCGGGATTTGCCCGCTCACGAGTTGCTGGCGGTTGGTGACCTTGGTCGAGGCGCATCCGGCGGCAACGACCAAGGCGAACAGACACAAAACGAAACGGTTACGAGATTTCATCGAGATCCTCCTGTTGTAGCTGGCGGTGAAGTTTTCAAAATCTCTTCTCGCAGGCGACGGACGTGTTGGCAAAGGGAGCGCGTACATTCTACTCACTCGTCTTGTTGTTCCGCGTCGCCTGCATCAGCTTCTTCTCGTCCTCCGGCGTCAGTTTCGGCCGATCCACCTTGATCGTCAGCTTGTTGAGCTTGGCGGTCAGGGTGAACGGCGGCTGGTAATCCGCGTCGTTCACGCCGGTCAGGGTGTCGGAGCCGATGTCGAAGCTCTCGTCCCATTGCAGGATCATGGGTAGGGTCCGCTCCATCTGCTGTGTGGCGACTTCCTTGCCATCCACCTTGAGCGTACCGGTGCCGGGACGGCCAAGGCCGCTCATGTTGTTGAAGGCGAGCGTGCCCAAGCCCAAGCCGTCATACTTGAAGTCGAACGCGACGGTGTGCTTGCCGGGCGTGAGCGCGTCCGGGCCTTCCCACTTGATGCGTTTCAGGTCAACGAGGTTCCAGAGAAACACCGGCTTGCCCTTGAGCAGGTAGAAGCCGTAGCCGGCAAACCGACCACCGGAGGTCAGGATCATGCCCTCGGCGCCACCGGCCGGGACTTCGATGTCCGCCGTGATCGTGTAGGAGCTGTCGAGAATGAACGGAGAGTCGCCTTGGGGAATGCCCACCTGTGGTCGCGTGTAAACAAACTCCGTGCGGCCCGCCGTAATGTTGGGGCGCGGCGCCACGATACGGGCTGCCACCGAGGCGTCCAGCGGGAGCACCTGATACTTGCGGGCTTCCTTGAGGAACAGCTCCTTCATCTCCTTCACTTTCGCAGGATACTTCGCCGCCACGTCATCCGCCTGCGTCCAATCCTTGGTGAGATCGTAGAGCTCCCAGGTAACGTTGTTGACGGGGTCCGGATTGGCCGGACCGAAGGCCTCCCAAGGCGGTCGAATGACCTTGGTGCTGGCGATCCAGCCTTCGTGGTAGATGGCGTGATCGCCGAACATTTCAAAATACTGCGTCTTGTGTTGGGAAGGTGCGTTGGCATTCTTGGCATCGAAGGTGTAGCCGAAGCTCACGCCTTCGATCGGGCTTTGTTTGATGCCGTCCACATATTCGGGCGGCCGGATGTGGGAGACTTCGAGAATCGTCGGGACGACGTCGATGACGTGATGGAACTGGTTACGGATGCCGCCGACGTCCTTGATGTGCCCGGGCCAGGAGACGCACATTCCCTGGCGGACGCCTCCGAAGTGCGAGGCGATCTGCTTGGTCCAGCTGAACGGCGTGTCAAAGGCCCACGCCCACCCCACGGCCATGTGGTTGTACGTCTTCTCGGTGCCCCAGACGTCGTAGAAGTACTTGAGCTGGTCCTCGACGGGGACGTTGACGCCGTTGAAAAAAGCGACTTCGTTGGGTGAGCCGTTGAGGGTGCCCTCGGAACTGGTGCCGTTGTCGCCGGTGACGTAGATGATGAGCGTGTTGTCCAGCTTGCCCATGTCCTCGACGGCCTGGATGACGCGGCCAATTTCGTAATCGGTGTACGCCTCGAAGGCGGCGAAGACTTCCACCTGCCGGATGAACAGCTTCTTCTCGTCAGCGGTGAGTTGGTCCCACTCCTTCAGGAGGTCCTTCGGCCACGGAGTCAGCTTGGCGTCCTGCGGAATGACGCCGAGCTTCTTCTGGTTGGCGAAGATGGTCTCACGGAGTTTGTTCCACCCCGCATCGAACAGGTGCATGTCGTGGATTTTCTCCACCCATTCCTTCGTCGGGTGATGCGGTGCGTGGGTGGCGCCCGGAACGTAGTAGACGAAGAACGGCTTGGTCGGATCGATCTGGTTGATCTGGTTCATCCAATCGATGGCGTCGTCGGCCATGGCGGTGACCAGGTTCCAGCCCGGCTTGCCCTCGAAGGGATAGATTTGGGTCGTGTTGCGGAACAGGTTCGGTTGCCACTGGTTGGCGTCGCCGCCGACAAACCCGTAGAAATACTCGAAACCCATGCCGATCGGCCATTGGTCGAACGGTCCGACCTGGCTGGCCGCGAAGGCCGGTGTGTTGTGGTCTTTGCCGAACCACGAAGTGGAGTAGCCGTTGTCCTTGAGGATGCGGCCAATGGTGGTCTTATCCTTGGGGATGATGCTGTTGTAGCCGGGAAACCCGGTGGCCTGTTCGGAGATCACGCCGAAGCCGGCCGAGTGATGGTTGCGACCGGTGATGAGCGCCGCCCGCGTCGGCGAGCAGAGCGCGGTGGAATTCATGCTGGTGTAGCGCAGGCCGGTGTGGGCGATGCGATCCAGCGCGGTCGTGGGGATGACGCCGCCGAAGGTGCTGGCCACGCCGTAGCCGGCGTCGTCGGTCATGATGAGCAGCACGTTGGGCGCGCCCTTGGGCGGCACGATGCGGGGTGCCCACCAAGGTTTGGACTGCATGGCGTTCTCCTTGATCACGCCGCCGAATTTCGGGTCCGGCGCTGGCAGCTGCTTGCCGTCGATCGTCGTCGTGGCGCCGGCCGAGCCCAGAACGCCGGTCACCTGCGGGACCGACGCGGACTGCGAACCTGATGCCGACCGCTGCTCCGCCCCGGCGGGCGGTGTCGCCGCGCCCAACAGCACGCACGCGATCGCAGCAACTACCAGCGCTCTACGAAGAAGGCGGCTCCTAAACACATCGATCATAACGTTCTCCTTCCTTCCGGCATTCGCATTTGTTTCGAATTTCGGGCTTCGATTTTCAAGTTTCCTTCAGCTGTGCCTCATTACGGAGTAGGCACGACCCGATAGTAGACGCCGTTCGCGCCATAGCACGGCTTGAACCACGTATTGTTGTAGAGGTAGTACGTGGTGGCGCCGATGGTGGCTGAGCTGCAGCCGGGAGGCAGCGTCGCATAGATCGCGCCCATCGCATACCGTTGGGTTGGCAGCGCTGCCGGCGTTGTAGCCCGCGGCGTAGGTCCAATGCCAGTGAGTTAAGGGGAGGGCGCGTGAGACTGGAATGCGAAGCGTCGAGAGCGCCCCCTCCAGCGGAATGCCAGCGCATCGCCGGAGAATCGAATTCTCCGGCTACGGTTCCGAAAAAGTCCGTTGAAACGGACTCCTGCAAGCCCGAGTCGTCTTCAGACGACTTCCTCCCCGTCGTAGCCAGGGAATTCAATTCCCTGGCGGTGGTGCGTGTAGTCAGCGCGGTTCCATCCATCGAACTTATCTCACTGGCATTGGACCTAGGTCAGTCCACCGTGTCACACGCGCGCAATATTGCTGAAGTCGGGCCATCGAGTCCGGAAAGTTCCCGGTAAATTCCGGGAAATCTCTTCCTCCTGCCAGGACGGGACTGTCGATTTTCTCGCGAACGCCCGAGGTGATTCAACACGGGGAATGAATTCCCCGGCCGGGACATTCATTCCCCGGCGCTCGCGGCGGCACCAGCATTCCGAGTTTATGGACACTCCCAGGACGTCAGAGGAAACCCCGACAAACTCCTAGCGCGGAGCTTCGTCTCGCTCGACCGCAAGTTATGAAGTGACTACTTCCTCCCCGGTGTGAGTTCGGAACTACGGTGTGGGCGGGACTCGATGGACGGTGAGCGTGAAACCTTTGGAGGCTTGATCGCCGCTATCGAAATCGACCACGCCGACCGTGAAGTCGAACACGCCCGCCAGCGTTGGTACCCCCTCGAGGTCGCCGTTGGCTTGCAAGGCGATCCCGGGTGGCAGCCCTCCACTGGCGAGGAACCAGGTGTCGCCCCCACAATCGGAATCCAAGTTGAGCGAGTAGAAGACGCCCACCGCAGCATCGGGTAAACTGCCGGTGGTGATTTTCAGATCGCACCCGCATCCGAGCGGGCCAAGGGTGAGCATGAGCAGCGTGGCAGCTGCCAGGATCGCCCGCCGCAGCGCTTTGCGGTTTGCCAATGGGTCGCGCCTGGAGGTGCCAATCGTTCCGGTTGAGCTTCTGCCGCCCGCTTCCATGGTGCTACGCCGCCCTGTTCGACCTCATATCACGGTTCAGGATCAGCAGCTACCCACGGGCGCGCACGGGTACTGTCCGTCTTAGGACACTCGGGGCGGGAAACTAGGACACTCGCCCCCGCCGAACTCCGCGATGATTTGAGCCGCCTTCTTATTCGCGGCGCATCTCATGGCCCAGTCTCTGCCGGGGTGTACGGTGTCCCATGGTGAGCGTTGCTGCTTGTATCTTCCGCTACCAGGATCGTGATTGCCAAAGCCGGTCAGGCGGATGTTCCATATGGGCTCGTACTTGTTGATTAGGAGGGATTCGGCAAGCGGAATGAAGATGTCGTCAACGACCAGATAGCGGCAATCGAATTCCTCCGGTCTTATATGCGCCGCCTGTTCGATCGACTCGCGGTGCTCTTGTAAGCGCGCATACAGCACCTGGCCAGCCGGCGTTTCGAGGCTGCGCTCGATTCCCTTCCGGGAACCTGAAGGCACAGCCTTACCCACGTAGATCACCGAATCACGCCTGCTTGCAATTTCGCGGTACGCGGGAAAGCGGCCGGTATAGTAGAGCACGTAAATTCCGGCGCCCTCAAATGGCGGCCCGATCTCAGCTAGGGAGATCCGTGGGCGTTTAAGCAGGGTGCTGGTGATACTTTCAGCGAGGTGGACTTTCGCGAGCGGGTTGTACGGTTGGTCAGGCACAAAAGGGCCTAAGTGGAAAGCCTGCGCTGAATCTCGCTCGCGACCGTTTGTCCAAGGGTTACCGGAACCGCATTGCCAATTTGCCGCATGCTCTCCGTCCAGCTCACTGGAAAGATGTAATCGTCCGGAAACGTTTGCAGACGCGCCGCCTCGCGCACCGTGAAGTAGCGCACGGACCCGTCATCCATTACAACCATGTTCTCCCCACCAGGCACGCCATGGTCGCCGGCTTTGAGAGTCTTGGCCGGCCAATCCAATGGACTGCCGGTGTGACCTGGGTAGGGGCGGGCTCCCGGCATAAACCGATGGTTCTCAATGGCGCCACTGTATTCGCGTGGTGGCGGAAGGTCCGCGATCGCATCACGCACTGTGCGCCACGCCTTGCCCGAATCAAACAGACTTGCCTGGACATATTTGATCACGGACCGCGACGCCACGGATGGTTCTGGCTGGCGTCGGCGCGCGATTCGGTGCCGTTCCCAATATTCACGGGTCACCCACAAATCCCGAACCAACGCCTCGCGCGAATGGGTGGGCGGCGGAAAAGACCATTCAACGCCGAGATCGGCGCGGAAGGCGACGATCACCACTCGCTGACGCTGTTGCGGCACGCCATAGTCGCTTGAGTTAAGCACACGGTGCACTACCCGATACCATAGCCCGTCACGGCGCCCGCGCGTGTGGTAACGCGCCAGGCGCGCCAGATGGTCCGGCCAATCCTCGCCCTCGCGGCGCGTGATCTCCGGATAGGTCAGTTGCAACAGGATGTGCGAGAAATAGCGCCCGAATTTCGGGCGCACGAGTCCACGAACGTTCTCAATCAAGACGGCGCGTGGCCGGAGGGTCCGCACGGCGCGCACCACCTCCGGGAACATATCCCGTTCGTCGCGGTGCGCGCGGTGCTTCCCGCAAATGGAAAACGGCTGACAAGGCGGTCCACCAGCGAGCAAGTCCACGCCCTCGGAGATGTCCGCGTAATCAAGCGTGCGCACGTCGATCTCGCGTAGCGGCCATGCCTTGACGTGCGCCACGCCGCGCCGTTGATTCTCGCGGATTGTTTCGCAAGAGTCCCGATCCCAGTCGGCGACCAGCAAGGACTTGAAACCGGCGCGGCTGACGCCGAGCCCCAAGCCTCCGGCACCGCTGAACAGTTCCACCGACCGCAACGCCCTCACCTCCCGTTCAGGAACACTCGCACGCGCCGCGCCACCTGTTTCGGATGACGGAGCTGACATTCCCATACTACAAGGGCGCGCCACCGTAAAGTCAAAAGCCGGCGCCGGTTCCGCTGATCGCGTCGACGATTGTCCTCCAGCTTCGGCGCCCAAAATTCGAGCCGAGACTTCGGCGTCCGCGTGTTCGGGCACCCCGGATGTCGGTGCCAGAAACAACCGTGGACAAAGATTACCTTGCGCCGGGACGGAAACACGAGATCCGGGGCGCCCGGCAGATCGCGCCGATGCAGTCGATACCGGTATCCCATCGCGTGCGTTAGTCGTCGCACCGTCATTTCCGGCCGTGTGTCCTTCCCGCGAACGCGGGACATGACGGCGCTGCGTTCGGCGGGGCTGAGCGTGTCCATTGTTTTGGTAGTACATGGTTCTCCTCACGAATGGGAGAGCTTCCCGCCCTGAATAACTCTAAGCTGCACCCAACCATGCGGCCGGATCGGTGACGGCGGGGGCGCAACCGGAGGCGCTGCCGGCGCCTGCATCGCTTGCTCGATCAACTCGCCGATCGTCCAAATGTGGTTGCTCACGCCCAACGCCATGGCCGGCGTGGTACGCAAGGTCTCGTGGATGCGGCACAGGTTGTACCACGCGATATGCAGGCTCATTGCCGCCTTGTGGTTCTCGATCTTGCGTGAAAAAGCATTCGTCAACCTCGTAAACCTACGCAATTGCATTCGTATTGTCAAGTTGTTCCGCTCCACATAGGACGTGCTGATCTTATCCTCCTCCGGGGCGCCGAAGACGATTTCCTTTTCCACTCCCACAACTCGCCCTGGCGAGTATCGACGCTGCGCTCGTCTATCGCCCTCCGTGTCTTCGTCGTAGACTTTCTGCAGCTGGGCATAATCGACGTTGTGGCCGAACGCGGCGCGGATGGTCGGAGCGTAAGGTGCGTAACCGTCGCTCGTAATTTGCACCTGTTGGACGAGACGGGCGCGCAGATCCTGGATGAACTCACGGCAATCGTCCCATGAGCGCTTGCCGACGTGGTAACTCACGACGGCCTTGTTGGTGGCATCGAGAGCAATCCAGGTGTACGAGTCGCCCCATGCTGCCGGGTCGGTGGCTTCCAAACGTTTCTGTTTCTTCTGGATGAACGACGTCGGGATAGGGTCCTGACGATCCGACCTTTAGGCTTGCTCTTGGTCTGTGTCTGGCTTTCGCCTTCCGTGCCCGTTTAGAGCGTGCCATGGGTCGGGGT
>Ga0315286_10003958_pt1 | contig 14125 bp, 13 predicted proteins | sample YL17G10_0_MG_FD_205038 | JGI IMG/M metagenome (GOLD analysis project Ga0315286, IMG submission 205038) | Sediment microbial communities from Yellowstone Lake, YNP, Wyoming, USA - YL17G10_0 | ecosystem: Environmental > Aquatic > Freshwater > Lake > Sediment | place: USA: Wyoming | collected...
CGCGTACCGGTATTCGCGGGAACTGCCCGTGCCGGTGTTCGTGTCGTGCCTCGCCGTCACCATTTGACGCCCCCATGCACACCCACTGCGCGCTGTCAGAAACAGGCACGGGAGGCTCCAGAAGTCAAATTCCGCAACTGGTCATGCCGGGAGGTGTTATCAATGGGTCGTACAAGTTTGTGTCGGTAATTATCCGGACCTGATTTATCCCCAATCTCCATATTTCTTGTGAAACAGATTCTTGCACGACCAAGCCGCATGGAATATATTGAACAATTTAGGAATTTTTACGCCATAATACTTTAACCATTCTGCATAATTCCATCTGACCTTAGATTTTCTCAACTCCTCGGCCAATTCCATATTTTTATTGTGGAAAGCCAAATCCAATAAATTCGAATTCCGGTATCCTTCAAATCTTGACCGGATATCCGAGGGAAGATTGTACTTATAACACAGATAGATCATGATTTCCGCGGCTGATACACGCAACCGAAACACTTTTTCGATATTTTTACTTCGCGTGGCACTTTCTTCCGTTATCCGATATGTCGACATGAACTCCGGGATATAATGAACCGAAGTAATATTCATCATTTCCGCCCACATTTGAGCCCATCAGAAACTTTTCGTTATTGTACAGATATGTATCCGACTCAATTATCTGCTCATACAGATTTCTTCGAACAATAACGGTACAGGTCAAGATTCCCACCCTGCTGCCACCAACCGGCTTGATATTCCCGAACCAATCGGATAATTTCGGGTTTTCGGTTATATGCCACTTTCGATGTCTAATGAAATCCTTGATTGTTTTATTATGCTTGCAATGGTGTACATCGTAACTGGAATACACCAATCCGCATTCCGGATGGTCCTCAAGATAGTCCACTTGTTTCTTTAACTTATATGAATCCTGCCAATAATCATCGCCTTCGCAAAAAGCAATATATTTACCGCGGCACGCCTTCCTTGTTCTCTCGGAGTTTTTGTGTGCACCGACATTTTTTTCAGACGTGACAACACGGATGACATGGGGATATTTTTTTTTGGAAATCCATCACGATTTCCCGGGTTCGATCCGTAGAACAGTCCTCGCCGATGACCAGCTCGAACGGAAAACTCGTTTTCTGACAAAGGATCCCCTCGATTGCCTGGGTAATATACGGTTCATGGTTGTACGTCATCATTTTGACGCTCACCAAAGGGGTTTTCGCCAAAAACGGCCGGATCGCTGATTTCCACAATGGGACTGGAATGGGTACCGTTGCCGGAAGGCTCTCGCAATTCAGTCAAGAGAGATACCGCCTCGCCTGAATCATTCGGCAAAAGAAGCCGGCCGGTTCCCCTCGATGTTGTCCGCCTCGATGACAGGTACTGGAGCCGTGCCGATGCTCGACCATGCGGAGACGATGATTGCGAGAGTGAGATAGATGAACATGAACGACTGATCGAAATACGAAACAGAGACAAACGTCATGGCATGAGCGAACAGACAGGCCCCCAGCGACCACATCATAAACAGATGATTCTTAGGCAGTTCAGGGAATTGTTGGAGTGTCTTCCCCACCAGGGAGAACCCCGTGAACAGGATGGCGATGAATAAAAACATCAACGGCAGACCCCCTATCACCCCCATTTGAAGATAATGATTCGTTATGTCGGAGTGATCCGGACTCCAGGAGACGCCGGTTGGCATCCAATGACGCGTGTGATCCGTTCCGGCAACCCACCATTCGGATAAATGGGAAACGGCAGACCGAATCAGATAGGCGCGATGCCAACCGGTACTACTGCCCGTCAGATCGATACGCGCCAATAGGTAATAGGCCGGATCGATCATGACGAAATCCAGAAATATGTAACAAAATACCGCCAGCCATCGAATCCATTTCATCCGGTCCCGGTAATGCCACATGAACAAGGCTCCGACGCCGGCCATGCCGCTCAAAATGGGTCCACTGGAGGTAGAGGTATAGATCATCGTGAAGCAGACGAAAAATCCCGCCAGCGCCAGTTTGCGATGATTCTGCCACAGGGAACAAATCATCGGCAGGTTCACTGCACCAATAGTCCCGGCGAGGATGGCATGTGCAAATGGTCCCCTAGCGCGTATTTTGCCGTCGCGAATTTCGGATTCTAGCCTACCGCCTCCAAGCAAATTGAACAGGTTATGCGCCGTCAGTTTTTCGTAGATCATTTCAGCCGCAACCGGTATCAGGAGGATCACGATCATCCGGCTCAACAACTCGACATCCTCGAAGGACTGGCAGAAGATGCGAATAAGAAAATATATGCCAAACGCATCGTAAATCAGCCCAAGCCGAAATATGATCTCCGCCGAAGGGTTTTTGTAGAAGAAACTGCTGGTCAATGCCCACCCTGCCCAAACCAACATCCACCAGTCCATGCTGTTGATTCCGCCAGTCGGCCACTCTCTCCGCATAACCACACGCAACATTCCTCCAGCCAAAAGCAAGCGGAGAAGAGTGAAATGAAATGCTCCAACCTCGACGCTCTGTTCACGGACGATGTAGCATGCCCCGACCAATAGAGGGAGGGGAGCCCAACGCCGTGGCAGCACCAGCAGCAGAACCAGATTGACCGACAGAAATGCCAGACCGTAATCGTTCATGGTGATGAGCTGCTTTTGTAAACCTCCCGCCAGCAATCCCGTGCAACATCGTTTGCGATGCTCCGAAGGTCACAAATGAACCGATGGGCAATCCCGTTACCTGGAGGCGCTTTCATACTGCAGAAAGTCCCACACATGAGAATTTATATGTCCCAAACCAATTGAATATCGTGACCTATCCTTCGGGCTCCGCGTTATTCTTTTGAAGGAGCGATCTCCACCTCCTTTTAATACGGTCGTGCAAACCTGTTTTTGAAAGAATATTCTCGGCGCACCGCAAGGTTATGGAAACAGTGGTCTGGAACATATTGAATAAGACTCCTTTGGCTGTAGGACCCCATATATACATCGTAAAATCTTCTGATTTATTGTCGGCAAATCTTTCCTTGTAGGAAGCATGCCCTAATCCGAAATCAATTTCTTGTATGGATTTATCTTGATACAGATCTTCAATCATCTTAAGGAAGAGTATCGTGCCTATTTCATATCTATAATAAGAAGGATTGTATCCGGTTGAATCAAGAAAAAACGTATTATTGTATTTTGTCCCCATCCAGAAAGCACAGGGGACACCCCCTAAATATAATATATAGGCGCAGAGCCAGTTTTTTTCAGCCATCAGCGTGAGATGAACACGCATGTCCGGGTTATCGGCAAATCCTACCCTCAATCCCCTCTGGTAGCTTGTTTTCGCCACTTGTTCTGCGTCTTTCATCAGGAATTCCACATCGTTTTCTTGGTCAAATTTTCGAATGAGAATGTCCCCGGGAAACTCTTTTTCAAGCGATTTCTCAACCCTGCGGAGATTGTATCGGCTTTTTGAGGATAGCCTTTTTAGAAAATCATTGTGATTTCCATGCAGGGTTGCTTTCCAATGTACGTCTTGTGCTACCGGGTAGCTTCTCCAAAGAACTGAAGTTCTGCTCTTTAACGGAATATAGAGCGTCGAGTTGACCGGGATGTGGTTAAAAAAAGCCAGTTCCGCTTCTTTTTCTCGTAGAGCATTGAAAATGGCAGAGATCACCATTTGAGTATTTCGTTCCCCAAAAGTGCCCAACAATCCTCCATGGATAATGGACAATTGCCTGACGGGGAATTGATAGAGCGTTTTGTACCCAAACTTCACCCTAGAAACAGTATTCTCGATCCGGCCGACAACAATCGCTTCGTGGCCATCTGCTGCAGCCATTATCACAAAGGGGTTGATAATTTCTTTTCTCGAACCAACAGTCATTAGAAAATTATCAATGTCAGAATTGGGATGCCACTGCATTTCCTGCCACTTGGTTCGTATTTTTTCGACCTCGGGTATCGATCTCAAGACATCTATGCGGGCATCAACCATCGGATTTCATCATCCTGTTCTTAAAAAATCCTGCTGCCGGTCAACTTAAGATGTTCCTTCTGGCCATCATTCCACTTGGAATCGCCTTTCCCGAAAATCTCCGGGGCGCGGGGGTTATTCTATCTCGTGCCTCCGTGAGAACTCTTCGAATCACAGGCCAAAGGTGAAGTTTCCTGATGGATTCGGCATTCATGCAAGGCGGGTTTGAAGGACCGGATAAAATTTCGATCAATTGCCCTGGCAGAACGGAAAACGATTCTTCCGGCCTGACGAAAATCCACTCCATTTTTCCACCAGGGACTCTCCAAGCCAGCGGTTCATATTCTGTCCCTTTGAGCCAGGCCCTTTCCACAAGGAGCTGTCTGATTCCTTCTGGAACGAGAATCTCAATGCGTTTTGTGAACATGCGCAATCGAAGGATGTTCCCATCGTGCCTTCGTGCGTAGTTGGACCTCGAGATTCTTTTCATGTCGGTCCATTTGACGGATCCCAGTGAATTGACAAATGCCGCAAGGTTGCCAAGCAGATCGAATCCCTCCGACAGAGAATCGTGATGCCCCATGGGGATGATGGGCTGATGCAACAACGCTGCCACCAGGATGTTGTTGTGGCAATTACTGGACATCCGTAACCTGGGAATGACTGTCAGGCCCGCAACCACGTCCGAAGGCCTCATGCCGAATGTTCGGACCCAAGTTGACCGGGAGTTGTAATTGCGCAGGGACCATTTTGATACACAGGCAGCTTCCAACCCAAAGAGTGACATGGTTCCAAGAAATTCCTCCCTACACGCACCGTGGGGCGGGGACATCACCCTGGAAACCTCCACGCCTGAGCGTCGTTCCAACTTCCCAATGCGTATGAGCGCTTGTTGCAATATACCGAAGCGTTCTTCCTCGGAATAGTCCTGCCCCATCTCCTGGGCGACGTGATCGTTGCCGTGGATCAAAAGCGACAAATGTTCCCGGTTTTCCTTGAAAAAATGAGCCGTCTGCAAGTGAACGTACCAGGCATCCAGTGGAATCGTCGCAAAAGATGCGTGATAGTTGTGCAATCGGGCATGCCGCATCATTTCCGCAAAATCGATATAACCGTAAGTCCGCCAATGCAGGTTCGGATCGTCGAACATGAAGCATGCCTGCAGCGGTGGAGGTTCCCAACGCTGTTCGTCTGTCAGAACGCGCAAGAAGACGAGCAATGGAAGTAGCGATAAAAATTGCTCCCCGTAAAAATATTGGAACAGCGCCTCGCCATCGTTCATCTCCGGAATAGGCAATGCGACAAAATGATTGTGGTGTACCCCCGCTTTTTGCACCGCCCAGAACGGAGTCCCTCCGTTGGAAGCAAGCGCCGTGGTGTTCTGCAGCCATTGGGGCAATCCCTTCAACCCGTTAGCCTTGTCGATTTCGATGTGTCTCCCGCTTATTACAGTCGGAAGAACATCGTGACGGGAAAAGGAAACGCGGGGGGATTCTCCGCACGAAACAGTCTGGTTATCGGGCAATACGAGGTAGAAGGGAAGCCGGCAATGGTCCATCGCGAGCAGGGTCTGCGGGGAGGCTTCCGCAAGAAGCCACGCATCGATCCCCGAATCGTCCAGAGAAGTTCGTTCCTCGAAACGAACACCCAGGACCTCCCCCATGCAATCGAGTGTCCTGCGAAGGCCCGGAGACTTCAGTTGTGGGATTATCCCGATGGTTTTCACGTACGCGCTTTGGGTTGTCCCTTTGCAGACGGGAACACGGTTGGGGTCTTTATCGTCTTCCCGAAAGGGACAATGCGGCAGGATGCTAATGGACGCATGATTTTCCCTGGCTATCGGACCCCTGACGTATTGGGTGGATAAGCCATCTTGCCATTGTATTCATACGCCCCGATATCCCAGGCACCGTCGCCCCCGAATGGGACTCCGTCTCCATCCGTCCGGAAATATCCGGACAGGTCCATTCCTGCGTTCCTTGGGTATTTTGTGCCGGTGGTTGAAATGATATGGAAGTCATTCGCGTTGGCATTAACGAACGGGTTTGGAGAGGTTATCCTGAGGTTGTTGCTTGCCGTTCCGCACGAATCCACTCTGCCTGTGCAGTTGTAGAAGATGTTGTTCCTTACCTCTGAACCGGGGAGGCAGTCCGCGTGGCTGTTCCATATCGGGTTGTAGACGTTGTAGAAGGTGTTGTTGAGTATCTTCAAGGTGCAGGACGGATAGGAGTTTGGGTTCGTTTCAATGGATTTTGCCGTAGAATCTGTCTGATCGTAGAACTGGTTCCCGTAGATCCAAGTGGTCCCGCCGCAATTGCCGTGAAAGATGCCCTCGTGAGCAAACCCGGCAGAGTCGGTTACCCCATGGAGTTTTGAATACCGGACCGTAAACCCGTTGATTCCGCACGAATACCAGCCGTCGGGGTGATAGGAAGATGCATTTTCCGCACGATTGTTGTACATATCTATGTATTCAAAGATTGGATTGATTGGTACTCCGCACATATAAATGCCCGACGAGAATCCGTGGATCTTCCAATGGCTTATTAAAAGATTGGTATTGGTGCCGGAGTATTGAAGGAGGTCGATGGCCGTGCCCTCGGAAGTATAGTATATTACTCCCGGCCCCTCGGCTTCCATGTATTCAAGGGTCACATCGTCCGTTTTTCCGTTTACAAAAGAAGTCGCTGTGCCTCCGGTAATCCCCTTCATGTTCAAGTACCACCCATACCCAGCCCAATGTCCGGGATTGGCCGTACTCCTGCCGGATATCGTGATGTTCCTGTTCGTATAGCCATACGAAAAACTGATGGCAGGTGATGCGGTATGATTGATCGTATCGTCGAATGACGCTTTCCATCCGTCAGCACCTACGCATTCCATGGCATCAACCCTCGCCCTCCGGATGTGTAGGCGGTTATTTCCCGAACAATCCTTATTCGGTACAAGGGCCTTGTCATATGTCCCCCCCGCCACCCATATCGTATCACTGCATGAAACGGCCGACCAGTCGATCCCGTTGAGACCATTCCAGGCCGCCGTCCAACTCGTGCCTGACTCCGATCCGCCGGAGGGGCGAACATACCAATTCGCGTTACTGGGTGGATAAACCATCTTGCCATTGTATTCATACGCTGGAGCATTACTCCCTGTGGAGCAGCCTAGTTGCAAGATCACAAGCGTCACCAGGAAGATCGACCTTTTTATTTTCGCAACAACAGGGTCTGACAAATTGATGATGGGATGTTTTTCCACGTCCTCCCTCCTCAAACTGCCTCTTGGATGTCATCCGTTTCCAAATTGTCGCATCGAATTATATCGCACTCGGCTGCCCGGTCGGCCCATCGATGAATGGCCTGCGCCATAATTGAAGTACAACCAGGCAAGACACGTCTTTGGAACAACTTGCGATCGTCACCAATGGGCAAAGGAGAACATGCCCCTGAGGCGTGCCACGTCTTCTACACCCAACTCCTCGTAACGGTGGAGGATGGCCTCTGTATCCGTTACAGATTTGTTGGGATCAAAGTTCCACTTTCCGCAAATACCGCACATTTTCTCAAAAATCCCTCAGACGGCTGGAATTTCGAATCCGCCGTACTGGCGTGTCCAGCGGACCAGCCCGAGGCCCCACCCGAGAATGGCCAGCCATTTCCCACATATGGAATACCATTCGGCCACTCTGCGTCGGGCCATCCATGCGGGGGACAATACAACCAGCAGCACGAGCCGGATTATTGCTGCAACGCTCAGCGCCAACCGGTAGCATTTGCTGTAATAGATGCCCCGAGATTCGAGCAGAAACCGCCCAACCGACTCCCGCATCATCACATGGGAGAAATCGCTGCGCGCCCGCTTCGTGCATCCACCGCCGTGGTGAACGATCGTCGCCCCGCCGATGTAGTAATTACGGAAACCGGCTCGCCGCGTCTTGAAGCAGAGGTCCAGGTCTTCTGCATACATAAAGTAGTTGGAACTAAACCCTCCGACCATTTCAAACGTCTCTTTCCGGATCATCATGCAGGCGCCGGCAACAGCCTCCACTTCCCCTACCGCTGTTCCACTTTCGAACAAGACGGCCATACCCCAAAGGCTGCTCTTTGGGAACCAGCGTCGAAGCATCTCGGCGTCCAACACTTGGTTCAACACCGTGGGGAGCGACTGGACACAGCTGGTCTGAAGCGTCCCGTCGCTGTTGAGTAGCCGGCAACCGACCACTCCGGCGTCGGAGAGTGCCCTCATACGGTGATAAAGACGTTCTATTGCCCGGTCGCGTATTTCGGTATCCGGGTTCAGGAACAGGAGAACGTCCCCGCGGGCGCACGCGGCCCCCATATTGTTGGCACGCGCGAACCCCAGATTATTCTGGCTTTGCAGGAAGATTACGTCGGGATGTTCGCGAACTACCCACTCGCGGCACCCATCGAACGAGGCGTTATCCACGATGATCACTTCATAGTTCACTAAAGCGGTCTGCTCCCGGACAGACCGAAGGCAGGCCATGACATAGTCGGCAGAGTGCCAATTCACTATCACGATGGAGAGTTCGACGGGGATCATCGGGGTTATGTGAAACGGCAGAAGGCTATCCGTAGATACTCGAAAGAAAAAGCAATCGGCGTAGTTGGTGTTTCCGAAGATAGCGGATGAGCTCGCTATCTTGCACTTGAGGTGTCCCCTTGAAATACCCAGATAAAAAACCTGCCAAGAGCGCTATGGAGGAGAGCACCGGCGGCTTTTGGAGAACCCGTTTCGCACACTTTGCCAGGATAAAAAGCGGGTGATACCCTGCGATATAGTTGGCAAACCCGTTTTTGTACCAGTTCCGCCAACTCCCGTCGGATGATCCGGTTCTTTTAAGCTGGATCACCCTGAGATCCGGAAACGTTCGTGTGGTCCAGCCGACCATGTTTGCTTTCACCTCATCGACCGTGTGTCAACCCGGGGACTCTATCAACGGGGCGATCTTCTCCCAGCACGATCGACGGTAGATTTTCGTGGCGCCGCGAACGTGGAAGGAAGGATCTCCTTCATATTCCAGAGCCAGATGCCCATCCTTATAAACGTAAACCGCCCCCCCAATCCCGAGATCTGGGTCTTGAGCGAAGCGTTCAAAACATTTCTCGAAGTAATACTGGTCAAAACATAGATCGCCGTCCAGTTTCACGATAAAATCCCAACTTGTGGTGCCAATGGAGGAATATCCATCATTGAAAGCTTCGATTACACCTCCACCCGGTTTTCGAAATCCACGGTTTCTTCGATGTACGACTTTTATCCAGGAATGCCGGGCGGCATGCTTTTCTACTAATTCTGCTGTGTTATCCATTGAACCGTCATCGACGATTATCCATTCCTTGGGCAATGTTTTTTGTGAAATCATGGACGAAATCGTTTTTTCTATATATTTCGTTTCATCTCGAACAGGGCTAACAACTATGTAATGCACATTGGAGCCTATTGACTTGTCTCTTGTGATCCGCTGTTTGCTTTCCAGCCGGATTTACTTTTCAGAAACTTGAACGTGTATTGAAGGTGTTGCACCCAGTCATAGCCACTATCTAATTTGGCCGAAAAAAACCTGGGGTCGTCATCCGAGTTGACCGGGATACGTTTCAGAAATAATCGATCATCGCCCCTCGTAGCAGTACCAATGTTGGTTGTTACACCATTCATATATCCCGATGCCAAGAGGGAGGATTTCAAGCGAATCTTGAAGCGATGATCCTCATCAGGAAAAGCATAGGGGTATGAAAAGCTTCCCACCCCTTTTCCAAGACCGTCTTCCAGGATTTTCTTAGATTCCTTTAATTCCATATCTACCTGGTCCCATCGAAGATCCCTCAGTTTAGGATGCGTGACGGTGTGCGATCCGAACTCGACTCCTGAGGTTGCCAATTCCCGAATTTCGCCCCAACGCAGGCACTTTTTCCCCTTGAAGGTCCTCCCCGCATGCGAAATAAATCCCGCAGGCATGAATACCGTGGAACAGAACCCATACCGGGAAAGGACAGGAAAAGCCTCTGTATAAAAATCTTCGAATCCGTCGTCAAACGTTATGACTGCCACTTTCCCTTTGCCAGACAGCGAGTCACCGGTTATTAAATCTACGGCGGATGACAGGCTAATGACCTTATAAGATCGTGCATGAAGAATCCTGATGTGCTCGGAAAAAACTCTTGGAGAAGTGCTCGTTTTGAAATATGGGTGCCTTCCCTCCTCCGAGGATTCGGAAATACTGTGATACATCAAGATTGGGATGCGGATTCCGTTCGGCAACCTGATCGTCTTATGAAATCTATGGAAAAAACAGAGGGTGAGAAAACGGTCAAATCGCATAAAAATCAAGTATTATGTGTCCCTGGCAATCGACCGAGTTCACCGACCTTGCATTTATTGAGGCGATTGACGAGGCCAAGATATTCACTTTTCCTGTTTTCCCAGGAAAAATCTTCGACAAACTTTAAAGCGTTTTCCGCCAAACCTTTTCTCATTCCTTGATCTTGAATCAATTGCAGAATGGAATTCGCAAGGTCGTCTACATCTCCAGGCTTGAAGAACTTTACTACGGAATCGTTAAAATAGTAAGTGTCGATCTTGGTCCCGGAAACTACGACCGTAACTCCCAGTGACATGAATTCCAATATTTTCGTGCTGAAAGCTTCCCCGCCAAAACCATCGTCCCTTTTTGGAACAACACCAAGGTCTGCGTTGGACATTTCCTCAGCGATTTTATTGATAGGTATTCTACCCTTGAATATCACTATATCCCCGAGGTCTGAATCTTTTACCAGTTTCTCCAAATTGATTTTATCCCCACCGTCTCCATATACATGGAATTCCACCTTCGGATATTTTTTCTTGATAATGGATAATGATTTTATCGCGATATCCACGCCTTGATGGTAATTTAATGTTCCGGGGTATATAATTACAAAATTATCATGTTTCCTCGTTCTTGGTTTTTGATGAAAGGTGGACGGATCCGGGTAGTTCATTATCACCGAGCATTTTCCCGGATTTACGGATCTTGCGATCAATTTTTTATACCAGATATGGTTGGAAACGATCACGTGATCTGAAAAACTGCAAGATACCCTTTCCACTAACAACATCATTTTGAAAATCGTGGAATTTTCATCCACGTGGAATTTTGCGGCATAGAATTCCGGCAGGATATCGTGGATATCCAAAACTATCCTTTTTCTTGCCAACTTCGGTATGATTGCCGCAAATACAAGAAAATCCGGTACATTATGGACATGCACCAAATCGTAAGGTTCCCTGAGGTGGTTCCTGCTAACATGGTACAGAGCAATAAAAAAGAATCTCAAAATTCTGAAGAGATAATCCCACTTACCCCTTTCGTTCATCCTCCTTCCCTGAACTCTGTAAATATTCACGCCGTTTATCCGGTCGAACGGTCCATCGAGCGCCCGAAGGGAAATGATATCGACCGCGTGTCCTGTTTTCGCAAGGATTTCGGCATACCTGCGGACGCGGTTGTCGTTGTCGTAAAAAGAGTATGAAACCATGCAAACCCGCAATGGTATTAACCCGTCACAGACACTCTAAGATGGGCATATTTCTAAAAAAAAGGGCGAAACACCGGAGACGATCGGGGAGGAGTCGTCCGTGAAGGGGATGGAGACACCCCGTTTCCCCGTGATGGGGCTGCGCACGTCCATCACGGGGAGCAGCGCCTCGAGTCTCCCGACGTCGAGGCGGGCGAAGAAGGCGGGGGTGTAGCCGTAGGTGTCGCGGAGGACCTTCGCCCAGCGGGTCATGTGGAAGAATGTGCTCCCGGGGTTCGAGAGGAGCAGATCGTCCCAGCCCGGGCGACCCAGGGGGTTCAGCCGGACCGAATCCACGATGGCACCTGCCGCCGGGGGGTCAGACCTCGGCACGGTGCTCGCTTCCCAGGAATGCGGCGACCCCGCGGGCCACGCGGTCGATCTGGGCGGGCGTCAGCTCGGGGAACATCGGCAATGACACGAACTCGGATGCGGCCTTTTCTGCGACAGGGAACGCACCCTGTTGGTACCCCAGCGACTTGTACGCGTCCAGGAGGTGGACGGAAATCGGGTAATGGATGCCGCAATGAACGTCTTTTTCCGCGAGGGAGGCAATCAGCCGGTCCCGGTCGGCCACGCGAATGGCGTAGATGTGGTAGACGTGTTTGGCATACCCGGCCTGCTTCGGGGTAGTGACCCACTTCACGCTCTTCAAGAGTTCGTCATAGAGGGCCGCGTTCCGGCGCCGGTTTTCGGTCCAGGCCTCGAGATGTCTCAGTTTCACGCTCAGGATCGCTCCCTGGATTCCGTCCATCCGGGCGTTCCACCCGACCAGGGTGTGGTGATACTTCTTCGCCTGCCCGTGGTCGCGCAGCATCCGCATCTTCCTGTCGAGTTCCTCGTTGCCGGTGACCACGGCCCCCGCCTCGCCGTACGCCCCGAGGTTCTTCCCGGGGTAAAAGCTGAAGCACCCCGCGTCGCCGATCGATCCCGCCTTCTTTCCCTTGTACTCGGCCCCGTGAGCCTGGGAGGCGTCCTCTATGACGAAGAACTTCCGTTCCCGGGCGATCTCCATTATGGGATCCATGTCCGCCATCTGCCCGAAGAGGTGGACCGGGATGATCGCCTTCGTCTTCCGGGTGATCGCCGCCTCGAGCTTCGACGGGTCCATGTTGTAGGTCACCGGGTCCACGTCCACGAACACCGGCATCGCCCCGCACCAGCTGATCGCCTCGGCCGTGGCGATGAAGGTGTCCGGCACCGTGATCACCTCGTCCCCGGGCCCGATCCCGAGACCCAGCAGCGCCATCCAGAGCGCATCCGTGCCGCTACCCACTCCCACAGCGAACCGGGTGTCGCAGAATGCCGCGAACTCCTTTTCGAATTGAGCCACGAACGGCCCGCCCGCGAAGGCGGTCTTGTCGAGCACCTGCTGGATCGCGTCGGCGATCTCCCCGCGGATCGGCTCGTACTGCGCTTTCAGGTCAAGGAATGGGACTTTCATTTCTTCTTCTCCTCGGTGATTTTTCGAAGCGGCTTTGCCGGGTTCCCGGCCACGATCGTCCCCGGGGGGACGTCCTTCGTCACCACGCTGCCCGCTCCCACGATCGCTTTCTCTCCCACCGTCACGCCGGCGAGAATCGTCACGCTCGAGCCAACGGAGGCCCCCTTCTTGATAAGCGTCGGGATGCAGACCCAGTCCGCCTCGGTCTGGAGGCCGCCGCCCTCGACGGTGGACCGGGGGTACATGTCGTTGATGAAGGTGACGTTGTGCCCGATGAACACGTCGTCCTCGATCGTCACCCCTTCGCAGATGAAGGTGTGGCTGGAGATCTTGCAGTTCCGACCGATCTTCGCGCCTTTCTGGATCTCGACGAAGGTTCCGATCTTGCTGTGGTCGCCGATCTCGCACCCGTACAGGTTGACGAAATCATACACCTTCACCCCTTCACCGAACTTCACGTTGGGGGCGATCTTCTGCAACGGCCCGGGTTCGATCTTCATCGCATCCCCCTCAGGCCGGAACCGTGACGGTGCCGAGGTTCTGGTCGATCTCGACCTTCGCGCCGCCGCTTTTCAGGGAGCGGGAGGACGCCTCGAGGATCTGGATGACCCTCAGCCCCTCCAGCCCGTTTGACTCGGGCTTCTTCCCGGTCTTGATGCAGTCGAGGAAGTGTTGCATCTCCACCTTGAGCGGCTCGGTCTGCTTGATGTAGGGGGCGATCATGTCCCCATAGTGGTACGAGTATTGGAACTCCGCGAAGGTGTCGTAATGCGGCGGCGCCTCCACCCGCTTGTCGTAGATCTTGATCTTCTCCAGCGGTTCGTTGTCGTCGTAGACGATCATCCGCTTGCTCCCCACGATGATCATCTCCCGGATCTTGTTCGGGTCGAGCCAGCTGCTGTGGATGGTGGCGAAGCCGCCGTTCTCGAAGTCGAGTGACATGTTCGTAACGTCTTCGATGTCCTTGTTGATGTGGGCCTTCCCCTGGCAGTTCACGGAGATCGGCGGCTTCTCGAGGAAGTACAGGATAATGGAGATGTCGTGCGGGGCGAGGTCCCACGCCACGTTGATGTCCTTCTGGAAGAGCCCCAGGTTGAGCCGGCGGGAGCTGATGTACTGGATCTCGCCGATGTCCCCGTTCTTCACGA
>Ga0315286_10003959_pt1 | contig 14125 bp, 22 predicted proteins | sample YL17G10_0_MG_FD_205038 | JGI IMG/M metagenome (GOLD analysis project Ga0315286, IMG submission 205038) | Sediment microbial communities from Yellowstone Lake, YNP, Wyoming, USA - YL17G10_0 | ecosystem: Environmental > Aquatic > Freshwater > Lake > Sediment | place: USA: Wyoming | collected...
TCAGTTCTTTCAGCTTGGGTTATCATGTTAGTTCAACCGCACCATCCACAGCATGCACACAGAATACTTATTTCCTTTTCTGCTCTGTCAATTTTTTCTGGTTGCTCTTGCCAATACGCATATTTTTCAAAAAGTTTTTTTTCAAAGCTCTTCATTTTATTTTTTCCTCCTTTCAATTGATTTATTTTTGATTTTCCAGCATGAAGGGTCTGGAGCAAAAGGATTGCCTTTTAGAGAATATGCAACAGCAGGACATCCTCTACAGAACTGTTTTAGCTTGCAGTTTTTACATTTTTCATAATTATGAAGGTTTCTTAACTTCTTTAGAACTCTTGAACTGAGAAAAATATCTTTTATTGATTGTTCTGGAACTTTTCCAATTTTTATCGGAAGCCTTCTGCAGGCGTAGACTGTTCCCTCTGCCAGGATTGTTAAGCCTCTGCTTCCTAAAGAACATCCTCCAAAAATAGTCTCTTTATCTTTTGGGAGCTCCTTAAATTTCCCAAGTTCATAATAAAGAAGCTTCCATAAACTTTCTTTTGCCCCAAATTTGGTTTTTATTCCTTTCTTTTCTAATTTTTCATACTCTTTTGTTATTTTTTTTAACAGCTCTTCATACTTTCTTCCTTGGATGATGCTGCTAAAATCTTTATTCTCTCCTATTGGAACAAATCTAGAAAAATCAAATTCATCAACTCCAAGTTTTGAAACAAACCTTATTACTCTTATCAGTTCTTCTGCATTTGCTTTGCTTAAAGTGAACATAACAGCTGTCTTTATCCTATGTTTTTTTAAACACTTTAATGCTCTTACTGAATCTTTGAAGCTTCCAGGCCTCCTTAAAAAATCATGCACTTTTTCCATTCCATCAATGCTTATTTGATACCTGCTTATCCCTATTTTTTTCAGTTTTCTGGCTGTATTATCATTTATGTGATAAGGATTTCCAAGAATCACAATATCAATATATTTTTTTCTTGCATATTCTGCTAATTTAAGGAAATCTTTTCTTAATAATGGATCGCCTCCGGAAAAACTTATTCTGCCTTTTATTTTCCATGCTTTTAATACTCTCTCAAAATCATCTATTACTCTTTTACACTCCTCCTGAGACAGCTCTTTTCTTATTTCTTTTTTGTAAGATTTATCGAAAAGATAGCAGTGCTTGCATCTTTGGTCACATTTGGCTGTAACATGCCATTGCAGTGTGAAGTATTTTTGAAGTTTATCTTTTATCATTTTTCCTCCAATAATTTTTTTAATTTTTCAATATTCTCTTGCTTTCCTGTGTCTCTTAGTTTTCTTGCAACCTCTGTATGATATTGATGAGCTTGAAGAAATTGCAGTTGTCTTTGATACCCTTCTTCATTATTTGATAAGCCAAACTCTATTCTGATTTTTTCTCCTAATTCAAAGAAATCCTTCCTGCCAAGATTGTCAAGGTCTGCATCACAAAGCAGTTTTTCCAAGAGATTAGCTGGCTTTTGAGGCATTTTTGTAGCTAGAATCAAAGCTTTAATTCTTCTTATTTGCTCAATTGAATATCCTATTTTGAGAAGGTGATTTTTAGCCCGCTCTACACTTTTTTCTTCGTTCAATAGATTATACGGCTGGTAGAAGTTATCATGAAGCAAAGCGGCGGTTTGAAGCAAAAACTTGTCTTCTACACTGATATTTTCAAGTTTTGCGAGCAGCGAAACTGTTCTGTAAACATCTAACTCGTGGGCAAAGTTATGATAAGGACCTTTGTGAGTTAGCTTTTCAGCTAACTTCTCAACAGCTTTAATTTTTCCCGGATAATTGTTTGCTTCCATTTTCAATCACAATATATATAAGAATGAGGAATATAAGAAAGATTTTCTTATAAAATGCGTATTTTCCGAAAGATTTATAAACAATATTCGGTTTATGATAAAACAATTAAATAAAGGTGTAAACTATAAAATGAGATATTTGCAACAAAAACCTGATGCTAAGAAAATAAAATTGGATGTAAAAGACAGAAGAATAGTTTCTTTATTATGCAATAATGCAAGGCTTCCTCTAACTCAGATAGCTAAGAAAGTTGCTTTGTCAAGAGATGCTGTAGCTTATAGAATTAAAAATTATGAAAAACTCGGATTAATACAGGGATACAGAACAATGGTTGATATAGCTAAATTCGGCTATAGTAATTATCATTTATTCATCAAGCTTAATAATCCATCAAAAGAGCTTGAAAATAAGATTTTAGAAAAACTGAAAAAAAATAATTTTATTAGGGCAGTTATAAAATTTTCGGGGAGTTATGATTTTGAAATTGCTTTAATTGCCAAAGACTTAGAGGAATTAGACAAGAGAATAGAAAAAATAATAGAGGATTGCAAGAGTTTTGTTCAAGAGTATGAGCTTTTGACATTAAGAAAATTTTTTGTTACAAGGGCTTTGCCAAAAAGCTTTTCAAATCATATAGAAGAGGCAGGCGTCTGGAAAAAAGAGCATAGGCCTGATAAAAAAGATATTGAAATATTAAAAATAATAAGTGAAAATGCTTTGCTTCCTTTATATGAAATTGGAAGTAAAGTAAAGTTGAGCGCAGATGCAGTTGCATACAGAATAAAAAATTTAAAAGATTCAGGAGTAATAAACAAATTTATTCCTATAATAAATTATAATTCTTTAGATTATAATGTTTATGCTGTTTTGTTAAATATAGCTTCTTTAAATGATGAGAAAGAAAAAAAGTTAAGGGAATTTTTCAGTTTTGATAAAAATACACTGTGGGCAGTTAAAAACATAGGGAAATATAATATTTTGGTTTATTTTCTTGTTAAAAATATTGATGAGCTGCAAGAAAGCATTATTGGGCTGAGAAGCCTTTTTCCCGGGCAAATAAATCAGCATGAGATATTAATAGCCTATGAAGAATACAAGTACACTTATTTTCCCAAAGAGATGTTTTAGTTTTTTAATTTTTATACCAAGATTTGTTTAGAGACTCTGCAGAAGAGTATACCTCTTTTTTAAATTTAATATGATATTGGTACTGAAAAACTTCTCTTCCAATAGCATTGCTGCTTAGATATTTTAATTTTTTAAAAGCTGATTCAAATTTTTGTTTTAAATCATTTACGTTTATTCCTCTGAATATATATGAAATTTTCTCTTTTCCTTCTATAAGCTTATCAATTTCTTCTTGTAACGGCCTTATATAAACACTAACTATTAATTGTGAAGCATCACCTAAATACCCTCTTTGTATGCACAAATCTAAAATGGACAAGCTATCTTCTAATGCAACAGCGGTTTCTAAACTTGGTGGGATTTTTTGCATTTGAGATTGAGTTTTTGTCTCTGGGATAGGGGAAGTGCCTACTGGCGCCCATTCTTGTTGCTCTTCTTGTCTGAATTTCATATTATTATACCCGCTCAGTTATATTTAAATTTTTACATAAAAAATCTAACTATCAAAATCATAGTTGTTCCTGCGGCTAATGGAATGATTAAATTATCATCAAGCTGGATTTTTTGTATCTCTATGATAATGGATTCAAAAAGCATTGCGATTAAAGCTCCTGAAATTGCTAAAGCTGGAGCAACAAAAAACATCGCAAACAGCGAGCTGACAATAAAACCAGCTATATTTCCTTCTATGTTTTTTCTTTCGTCAAGAAAAGAGCGAGTTTTTCCAAATAATTTTCCTACGAGATGTGAAACTGGATCAGCAAAAGTTAAAATGATAATAGATGCTAGGGCAATATTTCTTTCAAATAGCTGCAAAGCAAGCAAACTTCCAGCGACAGCAAATATTATTCCTCTGCCTGGAAGCCTTTTTCTGTCATTCGCTCTTTCAAAATTTTTAAGAAAGAAGTTAATAACAGGAATATTGAACTTGAGGCTTAAAAGGCTTGAGAATATTCCTATAGCCAAAATTATAAAAATAATAAAAGGAGTTACGATATTATAAACAATCAGGATAAGAGAGACTATTCCTATCATAATATGCAAGAGTTTTCTTCTTAATTCTGCTTCTTTAATTTTTTTGTTTATGAAACTATTCAACTGGTTCATTTTTTAAACTTCAGCGCTCTTTTTCCCCAGAAGAAGAATCTTATGATTTATATTCTATGTATTAATCTATAATATAACCTAAGTAAACAACCCATTGATTCATTTTCTCTATACAACCTTCTTAATCTATCCCTTGCTTCAATCTTCCTTGTTAATTTTTCTGTTGTTTCTGTTTGGCTTGCCTCTTGTTCTATTGTTTCTGAGGATTCTCTTGGAGAGTCTCCATAGCCTCTGTCTCCTGCAGCAGGTATTGAACAGATTCTTGTAAGATCCGCCATGTTTTGAGCGGACTTCCTTTCTGAGTCAGTTAATCTTACTTTGTATGCCATATTCTTACAAAGAGTTTGTATTTAAAAAGATTATTGTTTTTGTAACTCATATACTCTAAAATAACTAACTTTAAATACATAACTAGACAATTTAACAAATGATGACTAAAGATGCTGTATGTTCAATGGGATTAACATTTTTATGCAATCGTTTAGTTGAGGGGCTTCATTTGCTTAGAAAAGGCGATTTTACTGAAAAATTAAAAAAAGTAGCTGACGAAAGCAATTCTAGAGTTTGATTCTTTAAGATGGCCTTATAATGAGCTACCAATGCCACACCCAAGATTGTTTGATGCAAACCTTGCTCTAGAAACATTTAATAAATACTTGAGAGCTCTCGGCAAACCTTTTGACAGGCGAATAATAGGAAAATTGATAAGAGATTTGAGATATGTTGTTTCTGATGCTCCATTAAATGATAGGTTAGAAACAGCCGGAAGGTTACAGAAATTTTTTGATGATCTTGGAGATTATAATTTTTATGCTGGAAGAGATTACTTGAGAAGAGGTTCTGATGATCGCAGGGCATTAGTGGCTTGATTTACTTTGGTTTTCTGTTTTTTATTGCTTTCTCTTTTTGGATTTAATCTTCTTGGGTTTTTTGTTTTTTATTGCTTTTTCCTTCTTTTCCTTTTTTGTTTTTTCTGGCTTTTTGGCTTTAATTTCTTTAAAGCCGGTGTATTTCCAGAGAGCTTTTGGGATTTTTATGCTGCCGTCTTTTTGCTGGAAATTTTCAACAAGGCATGCAATTGCCCTCTCTGTTGCAATTGCTGTGTTGTTTAAAGTGTCTGCTATAATAGTTTCTCCTTTTTCCATATATCTTATATTTGAACGCCTGCCTTGAAAATCTTTTAGTGTAGAGCATGAGCCAAGCTCTCTATAAGCTTTTTGGGCTGGAAACCATCCTTCTAAATCAATTGTTTTTGCGTCTTTTTTTCCAGTATCTCCTGAACAGAGAATTACTAAACGATATGGAATATTCAAGGTTTTAAAAATATCTTCTAAATTTTTTAATAACAAATCAAATTCTTTTTTTGCTTGTTCTTTTTTGCAAATCACAACCTGTTCAATCTTTTCAAATTGGTGCACTCTAAAGATTCCTTTTGTGTCTTTTCCATGAGTTCCTGCTTCTCTCCTGAAACACGGAGAAATTCCTACAAACCTTACAGGGAGGCCTTTCCCATCTATAATTTTGTCGCGCATATAAGCTACAAGAGGATGTTCTGCAGTCCCGATTAGATACAAGTCTTCATCCTGTATTTTATAAATCGCATCTTGGAAAGCAGAAATATGAACTGCTCCTGACATTGCATTAAGGTTTAGCATATAAGGCGGCTGCATTGGAGTGAAGCCTCTTCTTGTCAGAAGGTCTAATGCAAAAGCCTGTAATGCTTGATTAAGCTTTACTATCTGATTTTTCAAATAGTAAAATCTAGCTCCTGCAACTTTTGCTCCCTGCTCTGTGTCTAAGCAGTCGAGCGCTGTTAAAATATCTTGGTGATGTTTTGGCTCAAAATTAAATTTTTTAGGCTTTCCAACTTTTTTAATTTCTTTATTTTCTGTTTCATCTTTTCCTAAAGGAACATCGTCTTCAAGCAAGTTTGGAAGATTAAGTAAAACCTCTTTTCTTTTTTCTTCAAGCTCCAATAATTTTTTCTCGTTTTCCTGTATTTTTACAGGGATTTCTTGCGCTTCTTTTATTAGCTTTTCTGCTTCTTTTTCATTTTTCTGTTTTTTCGCCTCATTAATCTTCTCGCTTATTTTATTTCTTGAGGCTCTTAAATTATCATTTGCCTGTTTCAATTCCCGCCAATCTTTGTCTAAATTTAGAAGAACATCTACATCTTTTTCGTCCATTCCTCTTTTTCTCAAAGTATCCTTGACAAGCTTGGGGTTTTCTCTAATAAGCTTTATATCTAACATAAAAGAAAAAGCAGAAGGGATTATTTAAAGCTTTCTCACTTCTCTAACAACATCCATTAAATCCTTAACTTTTTTTCTGTCTACAGGAAGAAAAGTATCTTCCCTTTGTTTAAAGTAGCTTCCAATTATTGCCCCATCTGTAATTTTTAATTGCTCATAAACATGATCTAAATTTACTCCTGCACCAACAATTAAAGGAAACTCTTTTAATAATTCTTTATATTTAATTAATTTTTCTATTGGAGTTTCAATGCCTGTTCCGCTTCCTGTTGTGACAATTGCATCACACCTTGATTTTCCATCGTTTAAATCGATTTCTAGAGGATTTCCTGTAGGAGAAGTATATTTAAAACCAATTCCTCCAAGAACAACTATGTTTTGATATTCTTTTCTTAATCTATTATACATTTCTAAATCTAAATCAGGAGTTTGAACAGAATCAAATTGTATAAATCTGGCTCTGAAATCAGAAGCAAGTTTAAATGAAGAATAAGGATTTCTTAAAACATTAACTCCTCTAATGAGCTTCAAATTCAGTGCAGAGCTTTTTTCAAGAGTTTCATAAACCTCTTCTATAGTTCCATGATAATCTTCAATTATCACCCCATCTAAACCTTCTTCTTGATAAAGAGAAAGTTCTTGTAAAGCTCTTTTTACTCTCTCAGCTTTGTCATATCCTGCTAGATGAATCATTCCAATTATAGGTTTTTTATTTTCAAATAGAATTCTGAATTTGTTCTGTTTCATTTTATGTTTAGCGCAAAAAATGAATAAGAAATGTTATTTAAATCTTGCTAAAGAAGTTCTTTTAACTTTAAGAGTTCAGAATACCTCCAATTCTTCTCTCGAACCAACTTAATATCTCCTTTAGTTAAAACTTCTAATATATAAATTTCTTGAGTGTTTAGATTTTCAGGTATCGAATTTAAATAATAATATTTTTCGTCTTTCCCTAGCATATATCTTAAATAAGTTTCTTTAGAATTTGTTAAATCAGATATATCTAACCCGATAGCCATTGGTAAGGGTTCTGTATCCATAGAGGACATTGGCTGTTTGTGGCTTCTTTTTTTCTCTTTCTTTACTTTCAGAACACCATCTTGCCATATTCTATACTCACATTCACTTTCTAAGTTGCTTATTTTACAACTTTCACAAGTCTTTCTTGGTCCAACAAGGATTTTGTTATATTTTATGCATTTAAAAGCCATGCTCATTAATAAAACACTGATAATTATAAAATTTACCAAAGCGCTTAACAACCTTAACTTCTATTAATAAATTCCGACTTTTCATTCTCTATTAATTTAGGCTCGAAACTTAAAATTCAATAGCAAAATTAATCTTCTCACAGCCCAGCATCTTTTCTTAGAAGTTCTGCTTTATCGGTTTTTTCCCAGGTGAACTCTGGTTCATTTCTTCCAAAATGCCCATAGTTAGTTGTTTTTCTGTAGATTGGCCTTCTCAAGTCCAAGCTTTCAATAATTCCTCTTGGCGTAAGCTTAAAATGTTTTTTAATAAGCTGCTCAATAGTTTCTTCAGGGATTTTGTTTGTTCCAAAACAATCAACACGAACAGAAGTTGGCTCTGCAACACCAATTGCATAAGACAAAGCAACCTCGCATTTATCAGCAAATCCTGCCGCAACTATATTTTTTGCAATATATCTTGCTGCATACGAGCCGCTTCTATCAACTTTTGTCGGGTCCTTGCCGCTAAAAGCGCCTCCTCCGTGCCTGCCTATCCCGCCATAACTATCCACAATAATTTTTCTTCCTGTAACTCCTGTATCTCCTTCTGGCCCTCCGACTACAAATGAGCCAGTAGCATTAATATGAATTTTTGTGTTGTTGTCTATCATATCTCCACAAACAGGTTTTATTATTTTCTCATAAATCTCTTTTTTAAGCTGTTCTTCAGAAATTTCTTTTTTATGCTGCTGTGCTATAACAACTGCCTCTATTCTTAATGGCCTTCCTCTACTATACTCAATTGTAACTTGCGATTTTCCATCTGGCCCTATATCTTTGATTTCCCCATTTTTTCTGACTTCTGCCATTTTTTTTGTTAACTTGTGGGCTAAAATTATCGGTAATGGCATGAGTTCTGGAGTTTCGTTGCACGCAAAACCATACATCATTCCTTGGTCTCCTGCCCCCTCTTTATCAACTCCTTGTGAAATATCTGGGCTTTGTCCGTGTATACTCGCCCAAACTCCTGCATCTTCATAATCCATGCCAAAAGCAGGGTCGCAATATCCAATATCTTTTAAAACTTGCCTCGCTATTTTTTGCGAATCAGCATAACCTTTTGTTGTAACCTCGCCGGCTATATGAACACTCCCGATTGTAACAAGAGTTTCTATTGCAACTCTTGAATACGAATCTTGTGCAATCAAATTATCAAGAATAGCATCACTTATTTGGTCGCAAATTTTATCAGGATGTCCTTCTGTTACGCTTTCAGATGTTACAAGATAATTTCCTTTTTCCATTTAATTTTAAGAAAAAAGGGTTTAAAAAGATTTATTAATTAGAATATATAGTTTGTTGTATGAAAGAGGCAGAGAAGATAATAAACGCAGCTCCTGAAAGAATGCAGGAAATGTTAAGAAGCGCCCATGGTTACACTTCAAGTTTTTCTTTTTCAGAAAAACTTTTGGAAAAAATTTTATTTTCTATGACAATAATAGACAGAAAAATTTTTGTGCGAGATGAAGAGTATGCTTATGATGATAATGCTTTGCCTATAGAAAAAGGGCAAACTATATCTCAACCTTCTACAGTAGTAAGAATGCTGTTGTTGGCTGAGTTGGAAGAAGGGGATAATGTTTTAGAAATTGGGGCGGGAAGCGGGTGGAATGCCTGTCTTATTGCATTTTTAGTTTGTCCTGGGAATGTTTTAAGTGTTGATAGAGTAAATAACTTAGTTGAAGGAGCACAGGAAAACACAAGCAGATTGAGAAACTATCTAAAACAAAAATATCCTCAAGATTTTGTAAAATTAAGCAAGCTAAATTTTTTAACAGAAAATGTTTTTTCCAAAGAAAAAATTTGGAAAAAGAAATATGACAAGATTATTATAACCGCCGGAATTGCAGATAAAGAGACAGAAGAAAAGATAAAAGAAATAGCGAAAAGCTTATTAAGGAAAAATGGCTTGCTTATATGCCCTTATGTCTCTGGGCCTTTGATAATATTTAAAAAGAAAGATAATCTTATAAAAGAGGAAACAAAAGAGAGTTATGTTTTTGTTCCTTTGTTAGAAGGAGTTGAAAAATGAAAGAAACACAGACAAAAAAAGAAAAAGCTAAAGAAACAAAAGAAGAAAAGAAAGTTGCAGAAAAAAAACCTGAAAAAGCAAAAGCAGAAGTTAAAACAGAAGAGAATAAAGAAAAAGCTAAAGCAGAAGAGAAAAAACCAGAGATAGCTAAATTAGAAGAAAAAAAGCCAGAGGAAAAAAGCAAAAAGAGAATGTTTTTGTTTGTGATAGCAATAATCTTGTTGATTTTACTGGTTTTTCTAATGTTTTTTTATTATGTAATGGCTTCTCCTTCTAGGCCTTCGCCTGATAAAACTCAAAGTCTTGTAGCAGATATAGACCGGCTAAACATAGAAAATGCAATTTCTCAGTTTAATGAGGGGTATATAAGCTACGTAATTTTTGCTATCGATGGTTGGAAATTACACAGCCCACCATTCTCAGAAGACACTCCAAAAATAAAAGTTGTTGTAGATGGAGAAACTTATGTTTCTGAAGTTATAGCAGCTGAAATAAAAACAGAAAAAAGAGAAATAGATGATGAAGATATTGTAATGAACACAACGAAAAGAGAGATAGTTTTGGCTATTATGTCACCAGACATAAAGGGGCATATCAAACAGTCTATTCAAGCTGGAAACACTACACTCGAGCTTAAAGCTTCTTATACAAAATTGCTTTCTAAAGGTTACCTTCCTATTTATCAAGACCTAACTGGACGAGGTTTTACTGGAAGCGTTATTAGAATTTTTCAGCAGGGATGAAACAGAATTATTTTATTGAAACTGAGTCTGCTGCTATTTTATCAAATTTTCCAGTGTCAATCATCATTTGATGAATCGTCTTTCCTAAGTCAGATCTTTTTATGATTTCATCAACTACTTCTTTAACACTAAGTTCTACGCCTCCTGCATAAAATCTTTTTGTATTGGGGTCAGGATGGCTAAATAACCACTCTTTATATCTTATAACTGCACCAACACTTATTTCGTATTTTTCCATGAGTTTTTAATTAAGAGTTAATTTTAAAAACTTATGCTTTAAAATTTCACTACCAATTGATTAAATTTTTTAATAGAAAAGTTTATAAAGCATTCTTATCGTGTAATATATAGTTTGTATTACTATGATGGGTTAATATACTTTACAATATATACGAAAAACAAACAGAACCTAAGGGAAAGAAGAGGGCTTGGATAGCTGTTAGAATAAAAAGATAAATGTAATAAAAATGAAAGACAATTTTGATATATTTTTCAGAAGAAAGCCCGCTTTAATGTTGGTTGCTTTAAAAAAGCTGAGTAAAGCAAGATACGGCAGTATTCTGGCAAAAGAAGTTGATTGCACATACAGCCACGCAGTAAAAATTCTTCAAACTTTAGAAAAACTGAGTTTAGTGACTTTTGAGAAAAAAGGCAGAATTAAGTTGATTAAGCTGACAAAAAAAGGACAGGATATTGCTGAAAATATTGATTCTATTAGAAGGCAGTTGAGCTAAGATTTTTTCTAAAAATATGATAAGAGATTTGCTAATGAATAGCGAAGAAATAGCAAGTTTTATTAAAGAGAAAGAGGAATTTGGCAGGATTGTTGACAAGCAACAAAAAGATTATGTTATGTTCAATAAAAATTGCTTTTTTTGCCAACCCAAAGGGAAAGGGCACTCGCGAAAGTTTTAAAAACTAAGCTTATAATTAAAATTAATGACATCGCGACCAAACATACCATTCTTACCAACTTTAGCGATAATTGCTGGAGCTGTTGCATTAATTATGTGGCCGATTAAAAATTATATTGAAAAAAGGGCATATAAAGAAGCCAGAAGTTATGCAGTGCAAAGATTTGGAGATAAGCAAGAACCTTTAACAGGGCTTGAACAAGCAAGCTGGTATAAGTTTATGGGTGTAGAAGAAGGAAAAAAATCTAGCTTAAAGCAATTAAGACATTATAATGATTCTGAGAGATCTGCTAGTAGATTAGAAAATGTTGAGTAGATAATCGTGCCCTTTCTTATTTTATTCATGCTGTTGCATGTCCACCCTAAAAAGCAATTTTTGCTCTAAATTTTTCCTTTCAGGAACGTTGCACTAAAAATCAATCCTTATCAGGAGGATATAACAGCGATTTACCGACTACAAAACCTTGCGGGTTTCTCCATCCAATTCGGGTTTCTTAGAATACAAAAAAGTTGGGGGGCTCCTTGATTATGCACTTAATCTATAACTTTTTACTTCTATCTTACTTGATTTAGGAACAGGTAAACTTCTTACTTTTTCTTCTATTGTTTTTGGTTGAAATATCCACCCTCTGCCTGATTGTTCAAACATCTTGCCATCCTCTCCAGTCAATAATGCAGTATGAACAAGGGTTTCATCATCTCCTGAAGTTTCATAAAAAGCAATAAGGTTTCCTACTTCAAACACCTCTGAAGGTATAAAATAGCCTTCAATTAAGTCTACCATCTCAGTTGGCGAGATTTCACTTGGATGAGTTCTTTCTTTTACTATCGGATCTTCTAAACCAAAAACATAAGCCATAGCTCCGTGACAAGTTGAAACATATCTTGCATCTGGATGATTGTATCTAAATGCTTTTGATCCAGCGTAAGGTTTTCCAAGCAACTCTAACACTCTTTCTCTCACTTGTAATGCTAAATCATCACTTAATTCTTTAGCCTTCATAAAAAAATAGATAAGTCATTTTTTATAAATCTTTCTGAGGAAGCAATAATTAAAGAGAAAGAAGTCTATCTGCTTTTTTCATGAGATTATATATTTTCTTTTATATAAATACTTAAAAGCTAATTGGCTTTAGGATTTTTATGGCCGAAAGAGAAAAATCTTTTATGGTTGTGGAAAGATGTTTAATCCCGCCAGATGCTCATAAAAAGGAGTTAATTTATTGTGGTAAAGAGATTATTTTAGCTGAAATTCCAGAGAAATTGAGTTTAGACAAAAAAACAGCAAAAAATTATTATTATTCTGTTTCAAAAGTAGGAATAAAAGACAATAAACTTTTTATTTCTAGAGGGGTTTTTGATTATAGCGAAATTTTATCTGGAACGGGAAAATATGATAATCCCGGGTTTGGAGGTTTAGAGTTAAGCTTAGCAGAGCCTATTAAAGAAAAGATTGTTGATTTATTATCTAATGCTGATTAGTTTTATCTGCTTCTCTCAACACCAATTCTTGGGCAAAGTTTTTTTAGGGGGCATTTGTTACAAAAAGGTGAGACAGGAAGGCAGATTGTTTTTCCAAACAAGACAAAAATTGCATTAAATTCGCGCCAGTATTTCTTTGGCAATAAGATTTCGAGAGCTTTTTCTGTCTGTTCTGGCATTTTTGTTTTTATCCAGCCAAGACGATTTGGAATTCTGTGGCAGTGTGTGTCTATAGGCAAAACACACTCGCCAAATGCAAAGCACAACACAATATTTGCTGTCTTCGGGCCTATGCCTTTTATTTCCATTAATTTTTCTTTATCATTTGGAACTTTTCCGTTATACTCTTTCAGCAAAACTTTTGAAACATGTTTTAGTGTTCTGGCTTTTTTATGATAATGCCCTGAACTATAAATTAATTTTTCAAGTTTTTTTATGTTCATGCTTGCAATTTCTTGTGGCGTAGAGGCAACTTTAAACAGCTTTTTGCTTACACTTTCTGTATTGCTATCTTTTGTCCGCAAAGACAAAAGGCAGGATATAAGAATTTTAAATGCATCTGGTTTTGCAACATTTTTCATCCTGTTTAATGTAGTTCTCTCTGTATATTGAAAATGTTTTTCCAAGATGTGCATTATTTCTTCTATACTGCTCTCTTTTTCTTTGTTAGGCATTTTATGGGTATGTTAATAATAAAGAATGAAGAAATAGGGTTTTTTAAGACTTAGTTTTGTGTTGTTACAATCCATCAACTTTGTTTTTGGCGTGCTCTAAAATTGTTTGCTGTATTTTTCCATAAAATTTTTCTCCACCGCAGTGTTTTGAAAAATAATCTTTTACTTCTGCTCCGGAAAAAATAAAGGATTCTACTTTTCCACTATAATCTAATCGATAACGTTCCAGCACAAGTTTAATTTTCTTGCTTAGAAGATGGGGCAGGTCTTCTAACTTTTTTTTAATAGGCCCTTCGCATACTTCCCATCTTGAGTCTTCTGGAAAAAGATGTTCGCCCCCAAAATCAGCATATTCTAAACTTGCAGATAAATGATTGGCTACAGGAACTACAATTTCGCTTGTCTGGATATTTAATTCTAATGGAGAAGAAATTCTTCCTAAGTTTAGGTCAAGGTGTGCTGTATAAAAATCTGGTTCAGGCATCATTCCTTCGATATCTTGATGGCTTTGATGGCTTAGATAGCTTACTAAAAGCCCCTTTTTTTCTTGTGCTTTTTTAATTACTAAAATTTCATTTCCTTGATTTTCTTGAACTTTTTTTTGCAAGCTTCTAAATGGCTCAGTTGTTTCATCATCCCACATACCAAAATAAACAGTTACAAAATCCTTTATTTTATCATCGCTTCTTTCATTGCCAATTTTTAGAGCTTCTTGTAATCTTCTTAGT